>Ga0310690_10000990_pt1 | contig 53819 bp, 33 predicted proteins | sample AusTroGonzalo_MG_2_FD_207661 | JGI IMG/M metagenome (GOLD analysis project Ga0310690, IMG submission 207661) | Bovine rumen microbial communities from tropical cattle in Woodstock, Queensland, Australia - Gonzalo_04 (v2) (version 2) | ecosystem: Host-associated > Mammals > Digestive system >... | reverse complement strand
GCCCGTGGATGAAGGCTGCCGAAATCACCGACGCCATGATCGAAGCCTTGAAGAGCGGCAAGTACCAGACGCTCCGCTGCAACTTCCCGAACGGCGACATGGTGGGCCACACCGGTTCCTTCCGCGCCGCTACGATGGCTATCGAAGCTGTGGACATCGGCCTCGCCCGCTTGCTCCCGGTGATTGACGCCCTCGGTGGTGTTGCTATCATCACGGCTGACCACGGTAACGCCGACGAAATGTACGAAATCGACAAGAAGACCGGCATGCCGAAGGTCAACAAGGACGGTACGTTCAAGGCCAAGACGAGCCACACGCTCAACAAGGTGCCGTGCATCCTTTACGATAACGTCACGGGCGGCAAGCTCGGCCTCAAGGAAGGCGACTGGGGTCTCTCCAACATCGCTGCTACGACGGCCAACCTCCTCGGCCTCGAAAAGCACGAGGCGTGGGACGACTCGATGCTCATCATCAAGTAGGTATGAGCTCGCGACCTGCGGTCGCTTTGAGCGATGAGGTCGCAGCTACGCTGCTCTGAGCAAAATTACAAAAGGGACCCGCAAGGGTTCCTTTTTTACAATTTGTCAAAAGAGATTTTCGCATAAGCTATACGTACTATTTTTTCAAATGTATATTCCTTTATAGGAAACCGTTTTTCGAGGAGTAATTATGTCTATTCGAAAGAGCAAACGTAAAATCGCCCTATGCATCGCCGCCCTCTTTTGGGCCGCCTGCGATAACGATTCCAGCTCCGCGCCCGACGTGACCATTCCGCCAGAAAGTTCCGATATTCCCGGCAGTAGCGTAACACCGACCTCAAGCGAAACGGTGCCTGCGGAAAGTCCATCCAGCGATGCAATCACTCCCGAAAGCAGTTCCACCTATGTCAATCCCGACTACCCCTATACGCTAGACAACGACCCCTCCGTCCACTGCAAGGATTCGACATACCACCACATATCTTTTTGTCCTTCGTCCAAGCCTCGATCGCAAGTCATTGCCGAACTTCAGGAAAACACACCCCTTTATGGCAATATACAACAACCCGTTTGTGCCGACCAAAACCATGACTATGCCATATTCAAGTGCGACGATGGAAGCATGTATCCCGGCAGCCCATATTTTCTTCCCCAGAAGGGCTTGCTCATACAACAGGATTATACAGACGATGGCAAATGGATCCCGACAAAAGAAAAAATTGCGAAGGACATAGAAGAAGCGGAAGCAAGTACGGATTTTCCTTATAAACTAGCGAAAGACTCAACCATCAACTGTAAAATAACATACAGAACAAGAACCAACACCGCAGGAACTCAAGATTTCACCTACCAGAAGCTGCAAGAGGACTTTTTTTTCAAATGCGAAGACGGAAACAGCTACGAAAAAGAAGAAATGCTCAGAGACGAAGAAGGCTACCTCTACAAGCGCAAAGATACCTAAGGGTTTGAAAGAGCAGAAAAAATACTGAGAAGGAACCCGCAAGAGTTCCTTCTTTGTGTTTTTTTACTAGTTTGGGAGTCATGACTCGCGTTCGAAAGAAAGATGACAGTGCCGAAGTTCGCAAGGTGACCTGGGTAGGGCTCGCCTGGAACGCCGTTCTTTCTATCGCAAAATTTGTCGTGGGCACGCTCGGCAACTCGCAGGCCCTCGTCGCCGACGCCATCCACAGCGCATCCGATTTTATCACAGATATTGCCGTCATCGTGGGGAGCCATTTCTGGAACTCGCCACCAGACGCAGAACACCCCTACGGGCACCGCCGCTTCGAGACGTTGATTACCATTTGCATAGGCATTGCCGTGGCCGTCGTCGGCATAGGAATCGGCTACAACGCCGTCTGCAACCTGATTGCAGGCGAATGCAATAGGCCAGAATTTCCCGTAGCTGTCATGGCCCTGGTTTCTATCCTTGTCAAGGAGGCCCTGTTCCATTATACAAAGAAGGCGGGCAAGCGGATTAGAAGTCAAGCCCTAGAAGCCAATGCCTGGCACCACAGGAGCGACGCATTCAGTTCCATTCCCGTAGTTGTCGCCGTCGTGACAGTCATCGCCATACCGGAACTCTGGTTTGCCGATGCCGTCGGAGCCATCATCGTAGCCTTTTTCATCTTGCACTCCGCCAAGGACATTGCATGGCCCGGAATCCACCAGGTGGCAGACCAGGGCGCATCCAAGGAAGTTTCGGAGAAGCTAAAAAATATCGCCCTTTCCTTCCCCGAAGTCATCAGCATCCACGGGTTCCGCACGCGGTATGTGGGTAACGACTTGCACGTAGATTTGCATATTGTCGTCCCTGCCGACATGACCTTGCTGGCCGCCCACGACATTGCCGAAGATGTGGAACAAAAGCTCATTGACTGTGGCGAAAACGTGGTCGACGCGCTTGTCCATATTGACCCGTACACTCCAGAACGGGCCGCCCGCGGCGAAACCAAGACAATAACCCGCTAAACAAGCAAAAAACATCCACTATAGTGAATATTCCAACATGGGTGTTCCCGAGGTGGTTCTTTTTGCCTTTTTTTGTTTATAATAAAATAGATGCGCTCCAGCGTATTCATTTTCACGGGAGGTGATCATGGTTCTCGACGAGTTCTACAAACTGAATAACAGCCAGCGGATTCCGAAGGTTGCGCTTGGGACATGGCAAGTCCCCAACGGAACGGCAAAAACCGCCGTTGCAGCGGCTATCGACGCCGGTTTCAGGAATATCGATACCGCCATCGCCTACGAGAACGAGGAAGGTGTGGGAGAAGGCATCCGCGCGGGCCTTGCCGCCACTGGCATTCACCGCGAAAGCATTTTCGTCTCCTCCAAAATTCCCGCCGAAGTCAAGTCGTACAAAGAAGCCGAGAAAAACATCCTGGAATCGCTCGTGCGGCTGGACTGCCGCCACATAGACCTCATGCTCATCCACGCGCCCAAACCCTGGAGCGAGATGAATAGCCCCTTCAAAGGGCGGGATTACTATGGCGAGAATCTGGAAGTCTGGCGCGCCATGGAAGAAGCCTACGTTGCAGGGCGTTTCCGCGCTATCGGCGTGTCGAATTTCGAAATCGAGGATTTGGACAACATAATGGAAGGCTGTCGCGTGATGCCCGCCGTAAACCAGATTCGCGTGCATATCGGGCATGTCCCGACAGAACTCATTGAATATTGCCACACCAACGGCATTTTGGTGCAGGCCTATTCGCCAAACGCCACGGGCCGCCTCGCAAGCGTGCCCGAAATCTGCGCAATGGCGGAAAAATACGGAGTGTCTGTTCCCCAACTAGCAAGCCGATTCGTGTTGCAACTGGGCCTCTTGCCAATCCCCAAATCGGCAAGTCCCGAACACATTCGCCAAAACGCGAACCTGGATTTCGAAATCAACCTCGAAGACATGGGAAAACTGCTCGCCATCAAGGACCTCTAGGGTTCAACACAACTCGGCGACAAGCCAAACCCTTAGCAAACCGGCCCTAGACAGGGGTCGGTTTTGTTTGTGACGCGAAAAAGTGCTATCTTGTTTGCCATGACACGTCATTTCTTCCGCACGATTTTCGGCATAGCCCTTGTTCCGGCCTTTGCGTTGGCCGCGGTAAACCTCCCTGTACACAAGGAAGTTCTCCCCAACGGGCTCACGGTTTTGCTGCACCCCAACAAGCAGGCGCCCACAGTGAGCTGCCGTTTGTTCTACGTGACTGGCTCGGTACACGAAGTCCCGGGCAAGTCGGGCCTTGCGCACATCCTGGAACACGAACTTTTCAAGGGCACCAAGAAGGTGGGGGTCTCGGACAGCGTTGCCGATGCGCGTTTTATGGAGACACAGGATAGTCTGCAAGCGCTCATCCGTTCCGCGAAACTGGCCGGGGACACGGCAAAGCTCAAAGATCTAAACGCAAAGCACGATTCCGTGCTGAACGAGCATCGCAAGATTTTTGTGAAAGACGAACTGTGGGGAGCCTACCAGGCCGCAGGCGGCACTGGGCTCAACGCGTTCACGACAGACTTGATGACAGCCTATATCGTGACGCTCCCCAAGAACAAGATTGAACTGTTCATGTGGCTCGAAGCCGACCGCATGCAGAACGCCGTGCTCCGCGAATTCTATTCCGAACGCTCCGTCGTGCGCGAAGAACGCCGCATGCGCTACGACGACAAGCCCACAGGCCGTTACTACGAAAGCCTGAATTCACTGATTTACGAGGCATTCCCGTACCGCGTGCCGACTATCGGCTGGCCAAGCGATATCGACAACCTGACTCGAGAAATGGCCGAAGAACATTACCGCAAGTATTACAAGCCGCGCAACGCCATCCTCGTGCTGGCCGGCGACCTGGACACGACCGCCACGATGGAAATGGTCAAGAAGTATTTCTCCGGCATTCCCGCCGGCGAGGAATTCCCGCCGCTCACCATCCGCGACCCGGAGCAGGCCGGCGAAAAGCGACTCGCCGTGACGCGACCCGACGCGCCGAACCTGTTCAACCTGATTTTCAAGACACCTGAAGTGGGTGACCCGTCGCTTTACGCGCTCGACATCGTCGAGGGCGTCCTGAACGGACGCTCCGGCCGCCTGTACAAAAGGCTCGTCGAAGAAGAAAAACTCGCCGTTAGCGCCAGCGCGAGCAACAGCCCCAACAAGTACGTATCCGAATTCTCGGTCCGCGTGAACCTGCGCCCCGATGCCGACGTTGCGAAGGTCGAAAAAATTGTTTGGGAAGAGCTTGAAAAGCTGAAAGTGAGCCCCGTGAGCGAGCGCGAATTCCAGCGAGTAAAGAACCATGCCTATGCAGGCTTGGTCCGTAGCCTCACCGACATGGAAAACGTCGCGACGATGCTCGCCTGGTACGAGATGTACGGAGACTACCGCATTTTCCTCGACTGGGCAGACAACCTGAACAAGGTGACCGCATCGCAAGTGCAGTCCATCGCAGCAGCCACGTTCAACCACGACAAGGCCGTAACGGGAACGCTTCTCAAGAAGAAATAAAAGTAAGGGCCGCTTCCGCGGCCCATCTGCTACTTTATCACAATCTTCCGAATTCCAAGTTTGCCCACTCTCACAAGGTAGATTCCGCCTTGGTTTTCGGGCATCCTTATCGTCGTAGAATGTCCGACAATCTTTTCGGATCGGACACACTTGCCTGAAAGATCGAACACCTGCACAGTCTCGCCTACACGGCCAAACAGTTCAATACGGATTGCGTTACCGTTCACCGAGATATTGAGATGCGGCTGGAGTTTTTCGACACGAGGAATAGCATCGTCATCTTTACCCGGCTTATCCTTCGACGAATCGGCATCCGCCGTGTCAATCGGTGGCAGCGGATCCGGCAGGGCCGGGATTTTCATCTTAATTTCATCATAACGGACAGCGACAGCCATCAAATACCAAGTGCTGTGCGGCAGCCACTGTTCAATCCAGCGCCAATTGTTCCACGCTTCCTTCTCGGGATCGAAACCCACTACACCAACACCATCGTCGTCCCAGGCGATTCCCGAACCGTCCTGGTTCCTGCCGCTGATGCCGTTTGCAATACCGCCATCGAGCGTAGCATCGAAATCGGACTGGCCGTCATATTTCTGCGGATTCTTGGTTCCCTTCCCCTGCATCATGCAAGTGGCATAGGGGTTCTTGCCCAAAATCCAGTCCAGCTGGTCCACAGCATACTTGTCCGCACCGGCATCGCCGTCATCCTCCAGGATGCGGTGAGCGTATAAAACAGCCGCAGCAAGGCTTGCGATACGGGCGCTCTCGCCCTGCCACCAGTAATTGGACTCGTTGTCATGCGGAATGAAGAACCCGTCCTTGATGGAGCCATTCGTCTTGTACGTCTGGCGGGCATAGCCGAACGGATTGTCCACCTTCCCCGTCACCTTCAAAAGCCAGTCAAAATGCTTCTTGGCCGCAGCCTTGGCGGTCTTCAATTCCGGAGTGTAATCCACGGTACACTCCGTATTGGCCGGGCACGGCTCATATTCCCTAGCATTGGCTTCCACTTCCATATAACGCACCAGGGCAACCAGCGGGAGCCCCGCATCGCTTGCATGCCAGAACGGGCGCGTCTTGGCCTCGTCGCTCCAGAAATAACCGTCATCGCTCAAACGGCCGGCAAGGTGTTCCGCGCGTTTGCCAGCATCCTTCAAATAGCTGGAATCATGCGAAGCCTCATAAAGTTCGGTCGCGGCAAGGAGCGCCGTATAGTCGTCAATGATGTTTTCCTTGTTGTCGTCACAGTATTCGCAATTTCCGCCGATACTTTGTTTGGAAGTCAGATGGGCGTAAGCGCGTTTGGCACCAGCAAGGTACTGTTCGCTTGTGGAATCGCCATTCGTCTTGAGCAGCGACGCACGGGCCAGGGCCGCAATCGCCATGCCACCGCCTTCGCGGAACGCCGTCTGGTATTGGCTCGACTTGTCGCCATCGGCCCCGACAAACGCGCAGATTTCACGTTTGTCAAATTTGTTGCCCCACTTGTCAAAAACCGTCATGTAGAAGAAGCCTTGCTCATCAAGCATGCGCAACAGGAAGTCAGCACCGTACACGGCCTCGTCCTTGGTCTTGGCCTTGGTCGACGTCTTGCCGAGCAGGGCCGGAATGCGTTCGGCAGTAAACGCAAGAGCCCACACGGTCAGCGGTATCTGCTGCGGGTTCAGGTAGTTTGCATAGGAAAGATGAGAAAGGTACTTGCTCACGTCACCACTGGCATCGTACCAGCCGCCGTGCACATCACGCGTCTTTCCGTCGCCCTTGTAGATGGGCAAGTTCTTGTCCTGGTTCTTGATTGTTTCATTCTCGGCGCGATCGTTGTAGAAGTAGTCGAGCACCGTAGAAAGCGTCTTCTGCGCCAAGGCATTGTCTTCAATCTTGAACTCGCCGGAATTTTGTGGCTGGCCATTTTCGCTGACCTGCAAAGTGTAGGTGCCGGCCGTAACGTCGGTTCCCAAATCCGCCACGTAGAACTTGCCGTTGTTCAGCCAATTGTCCGGGTTAGTACCGGAAGAAAGCTTACCCGACTTCACCGTGTTTCCGTTGGAAATCAGCTTGAACTCGGCGCCATCCAGCGAATTATCGCTCCTGACAATGACATTTATGGGGAGCCCAGTATCGTAGCCGACCTGGTTATAGAAAAACTTGACTTCGGACCATGCGCTGCCAGCAGCCAACGCAACCAAAAGTGGGACAATGGAATACGAAATTTTATTGTGCATGTCCATAATCTATACTATTGGAGGGCAAAAGAAATGTAAACCTTTTTTCTTGTGATTCATGACAACGAAAGCCACCCAATCGAATAGCAAACCGAAACAATACAGATCAGCCACAGGACTTTCAAATAAAGAACGACAAGGCCAAACTGTCCGCATTATATTCTACGCATATTTAGCGTAATTCAAAACTAAGAAGACTTCTTGACCTATTTTTGAAAGACCGGACACCTTAAGTATTTTTGCCAGGGAAAAGATAGGAAATCGTTTTTTCAAATATCTCACCACAACAAATTTTGAAGAATAAAGCCATTTCAATCATTATATACGCACATTTAGCGTAGAAAACACACTTTTTCGCACGTTCTTCTTTTTCTCCTATTGCAGTCTCCATCTTAATAATCTATGTTTGTCTTCACAACAATAAACCTTAACCTCAAAGCCGCTTGCGGCGAGCCCACACCTCAAAGCGAAGCGACCTCATAGCTACTATGTACTACGAAACCATCAAAGTCCTCGACTGCACCATCCGCGACGGCGGCCTCGTCAACAAGCACGATTTTTCTCTTGAATTCGTGCGTAGATTATACACGCTCCTTTCTGCAGCCGGCATCGACTACATGGAAATGGGTTATAAAAACTCCCCCGAACTCTTCGACCCCAAGGAATACGGCCCGTGGAAGTTCTGCGACGACGACCTGCTCTGGAAGGTCAAGGACGGCATTGAATCCAAGATGAAAATGGCCGTGATGGCCGACGTGGGCCGCGTGAACATGGACGCCGTGAAGCCCGCATCCGAAAGCCCCTACCAGATGTTCCGCGTGGCAAGCTACGTGAAAAACATCGACAAGGGCATCAGCATGGTGAACGCCTTCCACGACATGGGCTATGAGACAACACTCAACATCATGGCCGTGAGCCGCGACCGTGGCCCGGAACTTGACGAAGCGCTCCACCAGGTGCAAGAAGAATGTCATGCCGACGTTCTCTACCTCGTCGACAGTTTCGGCGCCTTCTACCAGGAAGATATCGACAAGGAACTCGCCCGTTACAAGAGCATCGTGAAAAACAAGAAGTTCGGCTTCCATGGCCACAACAACCAGCAGCTCGCCTTCTCCAACACGATCCAGGCCATCATCAACCACGTGGACTACCTCGACGGTTCTGTTTCGGGCATGGGCCGCGGCGCGGGTAACTGCACCACCGAACTTTTGCTCAGCTTCCTCAAGAACCCGAAATACGATTTGCGCCCGGTTCTCGATGCCATCGAGGAACTCTTCCTCCCGTTGCAGCAGAAGTACGAATGGGGCTATATCATCCCGCAGATGATTACGGGCATGCTCAACCGCCATCCGCAAGACGCCATCGCCGTCCGCAAGACGGAAGACCGCGATCACTACCGCAAGTTCTACAACCACATGATGAATGACTAATTAAGCTCATAAAAAAAATTAAACAATCCAAGGTCACGAGCATATCGTGGCCTTTTATTGTGAAACAGACAACGATTTTATCCCCTTCATCAGGTGCATTTTCCGGATATTAAAGTATTTTAAGGATATGAGGTTCCTTAAACTGACTTTTCTGTGCATTATGGGCACAACAGCCATAACTGCGGCACGTCCCGCAAGTCCGGTGGCAACATGCATCCCCCAATCAAACGGGGACTGCCTAACCATTCTGCAATACGGCGACGAGCATTACCACTACGCCACGACGATCGACGGCTATCTCGTGGTACGCGATTCCATAAATGATTACGTCTATGCCGACGCTAACGCGACCGCTTCTGGGCGCAAGGCGCACAACGCCGACAAAAGATCCACCAGTGACAAATCTTTCTTGAAAGGTTTAAACCAGCGCGAAATTATCGGCAAGCACATCAAGAATCAAACCTTCCGTTACCCCGAGCAAAGGGATTTGCTTTCAAATTTCCAGCACAAGGCCCAAGAAAACCGCAAGGCTCTTTATCGCCCCAAACCATTGACCTTCACGAAGGGAGAAAACCGTTTCCCTGTTTTCCTGGTTTCGACAGCTGACCGCGATTTCGGCGACACCGCCTGGTACAGGCGTTCCCTGAACGAGGTCGGATTTTCCGAAGACGGGCATTACGGAAGCGTCCACGATTATTTCCTCGTCTCATCGGACAGCCTGTTCAACCCGACATTCGATGTTTACCCAGTAAAGATTGACCTCCCGGCAACCGAAGCCGGAGACGCAGACGGCGATGGCGAAGGCAAGTTCGTCAAAGCCGCAATTGACGCCGCCATAAAGGATATGGGAGATTTATCCAAATACGATAAGGACGGCGACAAGTTTATTGACGGTTTTGGAGTAGTCCTCGCCGGGACTGAAGCCGGATCGGACCTTTGGGGCCACATGTATTATTATACGACATATACCAACCCCGAATTGTACACAGGCTTCACCGGAGGCTGGTGGGGCAGCCGTAACCACAATTCGTCAACCAACAGTTGGGGAAACGACTACGGAGGATACAAATTCGACCGTTATCTGCTCATTGCCGAAATGTCTGACCCCATGGCCTATATTAAATCCGGACATAACGGCATTGGCGTTTTCATCCACGAGTTCAGCCATATTCTCGGGTTGCCAGATTTCTATACGCCCGACGAAAGAGACACGGAACCCTACGGCCCCTACGAAATCATGGCAGAGGGAATGTACAACGGAATATCCCGAAGCTATCAGATGGGAAGATGCCCACCCAAATACAGCGCATTCGAACGTGAATCCATGGGCTGGATGACCATTCCCGACTTAAAACCTTCAGTCGACCTGTACGCGTTGGAAATGATTGACGCAAATAAGGCATACAGCGTGACCAATCCCAAAAACAACGACGAATACTATGTCATCGAATACCGCCCAAGAATCGGATGGGATCAGGCCATTGCGGATACAGCCACCATGGGTATTCTCGTTTGGCACATTGACTACGATAAAAGGGCGTGGGAATATTATCCAAACCAGGATAAAGAGCACTACGGAATAACAACCGCACTTAATTTATCCAAAAACAAGACGTTTAAGGATTTCAAGTTCGGAGAAGTAGGTGTCTATAACGCCATCAAGGAAGGTGAAGACAAGGTCTGCTTTGCGACAAAGGACGGCATCGAAGTAAAATGCCCGGAACCTGAGCCCGAATCGAGTTCCGCCATTGCGTTGAGTTCCACAGCAGCCTTGAGCTCCGCAGTCGCATCGAGTTCTTCTGCCACACTGGACCCCAGTACCGGTTCAAGTTCCTCCAAAAAAACACCGTCACATACGATATCTAACTCCGCATCGTCTTCGTCCACAAGGCATCGTTCTTCCGCATCGAAGAACGCTTCAAAAGACACTACCCTTGTCGCTCCGAACGGTGCGATTCAACTCCGTACAGACATCCTCGTACTGGACCAGGAACTCATCGTCAAGACAGATGTTCGCGGGCTCAAGCACGTACGCATCCTCGACGCGCTCGGTAGCGTAGTCGCCCAATACGACTTCGACACGGAAAAAATGCAGATACCCATCACTCGGGCTATGCGCCACGGGACCTACTTCGTGCAGGTCTACGCACACCAAAAAACACTCGCCACAGCGAAAATCAACGCAAAATAAGCACTTTTTTTGAAGAATTCTGTCATCTTTACAGCGAGGCGTCAAATTTCTAAATTTGGCGCCGTAATAATATAAGGAGAGAAGGATGAGCAAGGATTTGAAAGAAAAGGCGCTCGAATACCACGCCATGGGCAAACCCGGCAAGATTGAAATCGTGCCGACCAAGCCGCACAGCACCCAGACGGATTTGGGACTAGCCTACACTCCGGGCGTAGCCGCCCCCTGTCTCGAGATTGAACGCGAAAACAACCTCGCTTACGAATACACCGGCAAGGGAAACCTGGTCGCCGTGATTTCTAACGGCACCGCGGTGCTTGGCCTCGGTGATATCGGCGCCCTCGCGGGCAAGCCGGTGATGGAAGGCAAGGCGCTTCTGTTCAAGATTTACGCAGGCATCGACGTTTTCGACATCGAAATCAACGAAAAGGACCCGAAGAAATTCATCGAGATCGTGAAGGGAATCGCCCCGACGTTCGGCGGCATCAACCTCGAAGACATCAAGGCACCGGAATGCTTCGAAATCGAAGACACGCTCAAGGCCGAACTTGACATTCCCGTGATGCACGACGACCAGCACGGTACGGCCATCATTTCTTCTGCCGGCCTCCTGAACGCCATCGAAGTCGCGGGCAAGAGCATCCGCAACGTGAAGATGGTGGTGAACGGTGCGGGTGCAGCCGCTTGCGCCTGCACGCGACTCTACCTGTCGCTCGGTCTCAAGAAGGAAAACTTGGTCATGTGCGACAGCAAGGGAGTCATCCGCAAAGACCGCAAGGGCCTTACCGAAGCGAAGGCCTTCTTTGCGACCGACCGCACCGACATCGAAACGCTTGCCGACGCCATGAAGGGCGCCGACGTGTTCGTAGGCCTCTCCAAGGGCAACATCCTCACGCGTGAAATGGTCCGCAGCATGGCCGACCAGCCGATCGTCTTCGCACTCGCGAACCCGACTCCCGAAATCAGCTACGAAGAGGCGATGGCAAGCCGCGGCGACTTGATCTTTGCAACGGGCCGCAGCGATTACCCGAACCAGGTGAACAACGTCATCGGCTTCCCCTACATCTTCCGCGGAGCCTTGGACGTGCGTGCCACCTGCATCAACGAACACATGAAGCATGCCGCCGTGCGTGCGATTGCCGCTCTCGCCCACCAGCCCGTGCCCGACGTGGTGAACATCGCCTACAACGCCCAGCGCTTTACCTTCGGCAAGGAATACTTGATTCCGAAGCCCTTGGACCCGCGCCTCCTCACGGAAGTTTCCATTGCGGTCGCAAAGGCCGCCATCGAAAGCGAAGTGGCCCGCAAGCCGATTACCGACTGGGACGCCTATTACGACAAGCTCCGCGACATGATGGGCTACGACAACAAGCTCATCCGCCAGTTCAGCGATACCGCCCGCAGCAATCCCAAGCGCGTGGTGTTTGCCGAAGGCGGAAACCTCAACATGCTCAAGGCCGCCGTGCAGGCCAAGATCGAAGGCATCGCCCATCCGATTCTGCTCGGCAACCCCGAACGCATCCAGATGATGGCGAACAAGGAACAGCTCGACCTCACGGGCATCAAGGTCATGAACCCGCGTTCACCCGAAGAATTCGAACGCCGCCGCAAGTACGCAGAAATTTACGCCGAAGAGAACGGCCGTAACGGCGTGACCTTCGAAGAAGCCCGCGACGACATGTTCGAACCGAACCACTTCGGCATGATGATGGTGAAGGAAGGCGACGCCGACGCACTCATTACCGGCGGTTACTCCAAGTACTCCGAGACCATCGAACTTGCGAAGGAAATCATCGGCATCCGCAAAGAGTACAAGCACTTTGGAGCCATGCACATCCTGAGCACCCGCAAGGGGACGTTCTTCCTGGCCGATACACTCGTGAACCGCGACCCCGATGCCGAAACGCTCGTGGACATCGTGAAGCTCACGCACGACGCCGTCCGCTTCTTCGCGCACGAACCCGTGATGGCGATGCTGAGCTACGCGAACTTCGGTAGCGACAAGGAAGCCGCCCGCGGTACGGCCAACAAGGCCCGCGACGCAGTGCGCATGATTCACGAACAGTTCCCGGATTACGTGCTCGACGGCGAAATGCAGGTGAACGTGGCGCTCGACAAGGAACTGCGCGACACGAAGTACCCCTTCAACAAACTCAAGGGCCAGACAGTCAACACGCTCATCTTCCCGTGCCTCTCCTCTGCAAATACGACTTGCAAGATGCTTTTGGAAATGGGCGTAGGCGAATCCATCGGTCCCGTGCAGATGGGCTTGAACAAGCCGGTGCACTTCACCGACTCCGACGCCTCCGTACACGATATCTTCAACCTGACCGTCGCCGCCGTCATCGACGCGATTGTGCAGGAGAAGAAGGACGAAGAGCTGACGCGCAAGAAATACGACAAGATGTGGTAAGGTCAGACGAAATAAACGATACTTGGTGCTTTAGCACCTTAGTAGAGTTATACTCATAGGGCATAAGAACATGTAAGGCAGCAAAGCTGCCAACAGTTCTATATCCTCTATGAGGAGAACGCCGCAAGCGGCTACAGTCGAAAGACGAAAGAAAGAGCCGGGTAAAATTTTATAGATTTTACCTGGTTTTTATTTTACCAAGAATAGGAGAAGAGATGAGAAAGCTACTTGCGACAGTTTTACTTTTATCTTTATGGACTTTTGCGAACGAGGCCATCGTTGTCACGAAAGAATCCGATTTTTCCACGGATTTCACGTCATCTATGTCGCCTACGGAAAGCAGCCGCCTGACGATGAAAAGCAATGTGTACCGGTTGAGTGATGCTGCCGGACAGATCCATCTGTCGGGGTACCTTTATGTGCCTGAAAGCGTCGAGGTGGTCATTGACCTTAACGGTGCTTCGATACTCCGCGACGTGGATGACCCTATCAGGAACGGCATGGTTTTCTTGGTGGATGGAAAGCTTACCATCCAGGATAACAGCGAAAAAGCTACTGGCTGTATTTTGGGCGGGAAAGAAAGCGCCCCCCTCGGAGCATCGGCAGTCCTTGTCAAGAAGGGCGGATCGCTTACGCTAGCTGGCGGTACGCTTCAGGGAAACGATGAAGACAAGTCCCCTGCGGCGCTCAACGTGTACGGCTCCTTTGAAATGCGTGGCGGGACAGTCACGGGAGACTCTTATGGTGTGAGGGCCGATTCCGGTTCAACTGTAATCGTGTCCGGTGGAACGATCCAGGGCAATACAAAGAGGGGCTTAATCGCGTTAGAAGATTCCAAGGTGAGCATTTCCGGCGGAGAGTTTGGCGGATGCAATTATGGAGTGGAAGCATTTGAAGACATCGACATTTCCGGCAATCCGAAATTCGACACAGCCAGTACCTTGGTTTTAAAAGAAGACAAGAAAATCAATGTTGTCGGCGCATTGCGCGATGATGCCGCCATTAACATCCACTCTGACAAACCCTTGACGGATGATCAGCCCAAGAAGGCCATTTCGGGCCGTTCGCAATATGTTACGAAGGACCTCGTTACTAAGGGTATTATTAAATACCGCGCCCTTGGCGATGATAAGTCCTACGAGCTGTATGCCTACGACAAGACGCTGATGATCAAGAAGGAGTACCCGGCGATCAGGTTTGCCAAGAAGAACGAAAAGAGCATCGTCATCGTTGACGGCGACTATTATGGCAAAGTCAACAGCGTCGCCGCACAATCGGTGGACTCGGCCATTCTCGAAAGGACGTTCACCGTTACGGGCGACGGAGCCTATTCTACGATTCTGCTTCCGTTCGATGTCGATGTGGATAGCTTGATCGGCGCCAAGAACGTCTATAATTTCACAGGCGTCGAAGAAATCAATGGCAAACTCAAGGTGAAGCTAGAGAACGTAAAAGAAAACCCCATGTGCGGCAAGAGGGCTTGCATAAAGGCTTTCAAGCCGTATATCCTGGAAATGGAATCGACCGAATTGAAAATCAAGGGCCGCGTCCAAGTCGCGGACTCGCCCCAAGCGGACGATGTGACCGTTGTAATGGGCGATTGGGCCATTTCGCCTCCCGACAGATATTATGAGTGGGAAACCGAAGAATCCGCGGCTTACGCTTATGGCTTTAATGCCAGGACATCGGACGACATTTCGTCGGTAGGAAAATTTGTAAAGCTCGGCGCCGGAGCCTGGATGCCTCCGTTCCGTGCTAGCATCTTCAACTTGAAGGCGATGCAGCAGCCTGGCGGAATCACAAAGCCGATGCCAGCCCTTCCTGAAAGCCTCGACGTGGTCATCGTAAGCAGCATCGGCGGCAACGAAGAAACGACCACTATCGGCCGCATCGACACGCGTACAGGCGAGTTCATCATGAACCGCAACTTCGATATCAAGGGCCGCAAACTGAATGGAGCGCCCAAGGCCCGTGGCGCCTACTATGGCAAGAAAATCTTGAAGAAATAAGGGAGACAATCATGAAGAACGAACAGAAGAAAAACTACAGCAAGCCCGTCATGAAGGCAGTCAAGCTCAAGCATCGTGCAAACCTGTTGCAAGACAGCATTTACCGCGATCAGGTTTCGATGTTGGATTCCTCGAATTTCGACAAAGCATAAACAGGCGGAAAAATTTGCAAGGAAAGGCTCGCGATGGCGGGCCTTTTTCGTATATAGAACAAGGTGGACTATATACAGAAAATTTCGTTTTAACAGTTGTAAAAAATAGTGAATAGTCTATAAAAATCCAGTCTGTGCAGAAAGTCCTCCACGGCGATTGCCGCGGAGGACTTTCTACACGCCATATTTGCGCTTTTGTATACGACTATATCAAGTTTTTTTATTTCAAAATGACATTTTTCGCATTGATCTTGCCATTCTGTTCAACGGTCACGATATAACGCCCGTTGGGAACGATTCCAGAATGCCATTCTACACGATGGAAACCTGGCTGGAGGTTTTCTTTAACAATCTTTGCAACAACGGCACCATTGGCATTGACAATGGAAACCTTGGCAGTCCCCGCAGTCTTGATTTCGACATCCACCGCAGAATGATCAATTCCCCTAACGACAGGAGAAAGCGGAGCATCAACAGAAATCAATTCTTCCGAGTTTGCCAATTCCGTTCGCTTCGGCAATATATTCGGCCCAACCCATTGTACAATATGGTAGTACGTATCTTCATTATCTTCCTCAAACACAATATTAGTCATAATTCGGGATTTGATGTTGCTAGGCGCACCGTACCAGTACCAGCTATTATGGTTATAGGTATTTTCGTCGTCCACACGAAGTCTGCTATACACTATATTTGCATTGGAAACGTTGGCAAAAACGGCATATTCGCTACCGACAGGATACGGCAAGTTCGAGTTATTATCGGCAGGCACAAAGCAAAATTCCTTTCTAACATCACGATTAACATCATTAACCACGTTGGGCCATATGTTACCCGAAGAATAGTTGTAAGTAGTACTATTTTCTGTATCGTGGAGACGTCTGAACCTTTGCGCACCCGCCGGGCAAGCGTCATCTAGTCTGAGTACGGCATAATCAAACGGAACACGTGGAAGCGGGTTAGTCGTGCCGTCATATTCAAGAACACAATACATAAATTCAACAATTCCTCTGCCAACATAAACACTAGGAACATTAACCGTTTCTCCTTCATCAAATCCAGATTGATTTGGAATATCTTGAGCATCAAGACGAATAATTACTTCTTCATCGCAGGCGTAATCCCAGTGTTTTTTCAACACGCCAATTCTCTTAGGCCAAACAGAAGGATCGTTCGGATATCCAAAAACAATTTCCCCATTTACATAGACCGGTATTTTTTTATTGACTCCGTAATTGGAGCCGACATCGGCAAACGCATAATCGTTAGAAGCGTCCACATTAGACCAATTGCCATAATGGATGCCAAAACTAAAGCCCGATGTATTCGGGAAAGATGTATTCGGCGCAAAATTTATACCGCTGACATTGAAATGGAGTATCCACTTATTAGAACTTTTCTGTTCCAAAGTGTACGTCGCATTTGGCTTGTACCAAACATCAACGATTGGAGTTTGTCCATTTTCCGTGGTAAGTTCCATGTCAAAACTAAAACCAGAAACAGATACGTTTCCTTCGTTTTTAGCGTACACAAAGAACCTTTCGTAATTTGCGTCGCTATTCGACCTTGAATACATCTTAATGAGAGGCTGATCCGCTCCCGAAGCAAAGACCATTGAAACCGCCCAAAGGAGTGCTAGGTATATTTTTTTCATATATTTCTTCCTTCTTTAAAAAAAGTGGTACAGAAAAATATAATACAAAACAAGTAAAAAATCGCGAAAACACATAAAATAAAGTAAACCATACAACGTTGTAAATAAAATCTTTTCTTATTTTTTCTAAACTCAATTTGTTTTATATAAAATCAGTTACCCCCTTCATTTTTCCAATTCGCCTCATTTATAGATTATTTTTTTCTAATCAAACACTACGCATTGAAGATATTTTCAACAAAGTAAACAAAAAATCAACATTTTTCATAAAGAAAAATCTTGTTTCATACAGCATAGACTTCTGCCAAAATTGCCAACCCAAAGCACAAAAAAAATTTTCAAAAAAAATTTTCCTTTATAATAGAGCTGTCCGCACGTTTCACCCCCTCGCTTTCGGCACACATCGTATCATATAATGCAAAATTTCGTTATATGATACACTAAAATTCAACATTTTTTAACGAAATCAGCACTTTTGTTCTATTTGCTATTGACTGGAGAATTTTTCAAACGTAAATTGTAGACGTATGAAACCGATAATTGAATATCAAGATTACCACGCTTTTATGAGCGACTTCTACGAGGAACGCAAGAGGACCTCTGCGTTTTCGTGGCGAGAGTTTGCGAAAATTGCTGAATTCACTTCGCCCTCCTACCTCAAGTTGGTGTGCGAAGGAAAGAGCAACTTGAGTAAAGTAACTATGGGTCGGGTAGCCCAAGCTATGGGCCTCACTGGCTACGAAACGACTTACTTCGAGGCAATGGTTCAATTCGGCAATGCAAAAAAGGATTCTCAAAAGAAGAAGTTCCTAGGAGTAATGCAGTCCATCGCCTTCGCGCACAAAGTCCGCATTATCGACAAGGACGCCTTTGAATATTACGACAGCTGGAAAAATCCAGTCGTCCGCGAACTTGCCCCTATGATGCCCGGCGCCATGCCGGGAGAAATAGCCAAGATGTGTACACAAGAAGTCTCGGCAATTGAAATCCGCAAATCGCTCCAGTTCCTTGAACGGAGCGGATTGCTCCGGAAGACGGCGGAAAACGTTTATGAGCAGACCGAAAAGTCTGTCGAGGGGTCCAAGGAAGGGCTCCCGCTCGCAATACGTTCCATGCACCGCGAGATGGGCAATTTGGCCATTGATTCGTTAGACCGTTTCACGGCAAGCGAACGAAATATTACCGGTATAACAATGGGCGTCAACCGCGATGCCTACGAGCGCATAGTCTACGAACTGGACGAATGTCGCAAAAAAATTGTAGCGATTGCCTCGGAATGTGGCAATTTGACACAAGTTTACAGATTGAATTTACAACTGTTCCCGCTTTCGAAAGAAGTCGTGGACAATAAGGAGGATTAGGATGAGAACAAAATTTTATATAACATGCGGAGCCCTTGCGCTCGCAGTTACAGGTTGCCTGGACGACAAAAATATTTCGGGGACATCGACTGAACCGAATACGGTCCAAGCAGATGGCAGCATCCTGTGGGATCCGTCGAGAGGCGATTATCGAGTCGATTTTACAGCCAGTGTGGCAGCATTGCCTAAAGGCGCCGTCGCCGACGGTCATTGGTACTGGGATGCCAAAAGTGATGCAAAAAAAGGAGGCACGTCGTACATATCGTGGCCCGCTCAATTGACCGATGGAGCAGATTCCTTGTCGTCCGTTATTGATTCGTGTCAGGGATTGTGCGGTACGGCCGTCTTGAAAAAAGGCTCGATGAGCAACAATCCGTATGCAGGGGTAGGCTTTGTCATCGCGAGAGACAAAAAGGGAGAACCTGTTCCTGTCGATGTCTCGAACTGGGGCGGCGTTTGCATAACATATACAGCAGAAGCGGATCCATCGATTGTGCTTGATTTGGGAGACTCACTTGAAAATGAACTTGGCGACGAGTTGCCATCTGCATCTTTGACAAAATCAAAGGATGGATCCGAAATAACGAAATGTGTTAGTTGGGATGAGTTCGCGCTTTCGACCAAGTCAAATGAGCTTCCTAAATCTTGGCAAGAGGTTGTTGGCGAAAAGGCAGCAAGTCAACTCGTCGGGTTGAAATTTAGAATTCAGGCCAATTCCGGCGAATATAAATTCAACGTCCGACACGTTGGAACCAAGGAAAAGAATCCGCTGAAAACGCCTCACAAGAATCTTTCATCCAGTTCTCAGACGGAAATAAAATCCTCGTCTAGCACTTACACCAATTGGCTCTTGCTGGAAGGTGGCGACGGAAGCCTTTGGACCCCGCTAAAAGATAAGGACCGTGTTCAGGCATTGCTTTATACGCCCTATAAAGAGAATGAAGTAGCGGAAAGTTCGTACAGGCCCATGGAACAGGACGGCCGATGGTTCATAGAAACAGATGCAGCCCGTGGTGGTAAATCGTCTATTGCTTGGCCGGTTTCGCTTGATGAGGACAGTTCTTTGATTGACGTTGTAGAATTTTGCAAAGGGCTTTGTGGTAGGGCATCTTTGAAACAAGGAACATCGCAAAAAGCCCCTGCGGTGGCCGTCAGCTTTAATATTGCCAAAGATCCCGCGGGAAAACCGACATATGTTGACGCTTGGAACTGGCAGGGAATTTGTGTGGAATATTATTCAGAGACGGATCTTTCGGTAGAACTTGTTTTGCTAGATTCGCTTAACAGAATCCTGGATTACAACTTGCCAGCCGCAAAACTTTCCAAATCTTTGTCGATAGAAAAAACATGCATTCCTTGGGATCAATTCCGTTTGCCGGAGGGAGTAGAAAATGTACCCCAAGTTTTGAAGGACAGCTATCACCTTAGGGATTCATCCTCAGTGGACGAAGATCAATGGAAGTTGTATGTTGGAGAACAAGCTTCAATGCAATTAGTTGGCGTAAATTTTAAAATCCAAGCGGACGAGGGCGATTACAGTTTTGGGATTGGCGCGATAGGAAACCTTTTCAGAGAGTTCAAGAGCAATACCGATATGCCTATTTGCGTGAGCAAGTTGCATGGAAAACTATGTGGGGAGGACCTCATGGAGAAAGTTCCTGGATTTCCTCGTGTCTCTACCGCTAGGTATGCGGATGACAGTTGGCCTGAGAACGCAGTTGAAGATGGCAAATGGTTTATTGAAACGGATTCTGCAAAAGGAGGCCATTCATCCTTGACGCAATATCCAGTACCAGTATACTTTGATCTAGCTTACGACGGTATAGATATAACCTTGCAGCGGGAAGCGAAAAAAAACGATGAATTGGAGAACGACACGACAACGGGCGATGAATTGCTGCGCGAAGTAATGACGGACGACCCCTATGTTGTTTTGGGTTTCAACGTGGCTAATGTTCCTGTCGATGTTTCGAATTGGGGTGGCATGTGTTTTGAATATTTTAGTACAATTCCTCTAACAGTGGAACTTGATGTTAGCGATTCGCTAAATGCCGTATTCGGTGCCAATCCGTATATTGTTTTGCCTGAATCGGAATGGCAAAAGTGTGTTCGCTGGAGCGATTTTGCGCTCCCGACCGAGCAGATTCCTTCGGAAAATTTGGAGGGCAGCGTTGGCGAAATCGCAGCAAAGCATTTATCGGCGATAAGGTTTGTAGTGCAGTCACATGAAGACACTGAAGTAACTCTAAAGATCTGCACGATTTCCACATACTATTTTTAGTCTAAGAAACTTTAGCCTGTGAAAAAGTCCTCCACGGTATAAACCGCGGAGGACTTTCCACACCCAAATTCGAGGAAAGTTATTTCAGTATTACCTTCTGCACAAACTGCTGGCAGCCCTGTTTTACGACAAGCATTGCCGGGCCGCGGTAGTTGCTACGCAATTCAATGCGGTTTGCGCCATTGCTTGTAGCAAAGCTCTTCTGGGCAATGACCTGGCCAAGTCCGTTCAGCAACATGACAGACGACTTCTGGCCGGCAACAGCCGTAAAGAGCACCTGCACAGAACCATTCTGGACAAAGGCCTTGAAGTCAAACTTTCCATAACCACGCGAAGCGAGCGCATCGCTATTGCCGGGCTGATCGCTGGGTTGCGTCTTAACCTCGGTCTTGGCCCCAAAATCACCCGTGGCGCTTTCCGCAACAAGTTTGCCCGTCGCGATACCCGCGAGTTCTGGAACCTTGTTGAAATTGCTGACCGTATCGACGCTGCCGTCGGTCTTCCACAGGAGCATGTTGTCGAGGTACATGTCGCCCGTGAACTGGGTGCCGTAAAGATTCAGCCCGATGGTCTTGACATCCTTCTGGTCTGCAAACGAAAGCTGGCCTTTTTCACTTCCGAATTCGACCTTGTAGTTCTTAAATTCCGTCATCTCGGAGACATTCCCGAGGCTAACTTCCTTCCAAGCCCATTCGCCGGACATATTGAAGAGGGAAACGCTAGCCCATCCATATCCGCCACACCCTTCGCGAGTGGTATCGGTGCAGGGGCCTGCGGACGCTCCTTCAACCTTCATGTCGAAAGAAATGGCCACGTACTGCGTCCAGTCCGCACCGCTAAAGTTGATGCGCATCGTTCCCGCCTCGGAACTGTCGGATGTTTGCGTCTGATAGCTTATATGCAGCGCCTTACCTTCAGTAGAAACGCTTTCCTTGACAGTGGAATCAATGGTGTTGCCCGGAACACTCGCCTGGCCATAGGCTTCGCGCATGGCGTTCAAGGTTTCCACATCGACGATGTCGCCCACGTTGCCACCGAACTTGTTGACCTGACGGCGAATAATCGTGAAGTTGCCATCGCCTTCGTCACCGGTATCCCATACGCAGGGAACGAGACCGTTCTTCTTTGCCGAAGCGACCGTGTAGCCGTACCAAGCAGAACGCGCTTCGAGATGCGCCTTGAGGTTATCGCCGGAAAGGGCATTGAGACGCTTGACCGCACCCATCTCGCCAATCACGACCGGGATGCCATTGTCGTAGAAACGGGTCTTGAGACCGCCGAACAATTCATCGATGGAACTTTTGGAACCAAGAGCCGAGCCGGAGCAAGTGTGCGCAGCATCGTCACCCGGAGTTTTGTCTTCCCAGTAGTAGAACATTTTGCCCCAGTCTTCGTCACCGCCGGTCATGAGAGAGAACTGGTAAGGGTAAAAGTGGATTTCGGCCATGGTGTAGCCGACGCCCGCCGGGTCTTCGGGGTACATCGAAGAAAGGAGCGGAGCCTTTTCGATTTCAGTACGCGGAGCCTGAACGACCACAATACGGGTAGCGTTGTTTCCACCGGTAGAGCGCACCGCCTTGAGGCATGCTTCATGATAACTCTTGAGCACCTGCATACGAGCTTCGTCAAATGCCCACTGTCCGTTGTCGGCACCGCCGTTCCACGGATCGTTCACACCAGGCTCGTTAGCAGATGCAAAAATCAAATGTTCATCATATTCGGCAAACTTGGTCGCAATCTGCTTCCAATAGTTTTCCTGCTTAGCCGCAATCTCTGTTGCGACAACTGTCGTTTCGCCGCCCTTGTCAAAGCCCCGGCCATCAAACACGTGGTCTTCGAGCCAACCACCATCCCAGTGGCTGTTCAAAATGGCGTACATGCCATTACCAATCACGAGATCGACAACCGTCTTGACGGAGTCAAGCCAGCCTGCGTTGATAGTGCCGTTGGAAGCATGGGTATCCCATGCGCACGGGATGCGGACGGTATTGAAACCCGCATCCTTGATAGCCTTTACGTAGGCTGCATCCGGGAACGGGTTGCCCCATCCTGTGGGACCCCCTTGGTTGCCCGGAACTTCCATCGTATTGCCGATGTTGTAGCCGAGGCCCATCTTTGGATAGATTTCGACCGCTTTCGGGAGACTTTGCGCGTGCGTAAACACCGCAAGGGCAAGGGACGCCAAAATCACCGTACAACGGGAGACGTGATTGTATTTCATAGTTGATCCTTTTTTATTTATATACCAAAACATCCATAGGGATACACCCAAAGGATCTCACCACCATTCATAAATCTAAACTGATAATGGCCCAGCAAATCCATATTTATTACATACAGAATGGTTTACTGGCCAAAGTGTGAAATAAATCACACTAGGGCATTTCTACAAAGCAACAATCGAACGCTTAATGCGCTTCGAGCCAGTTTTCGCCAAAGCCCACGCTCGCCACAAGCGGCACCTTGAGCAGCATGGCCCCTTCCATTTCGGTTTTCACCATCTGGGCCATTGCATCCACCTGATCGCGAGGACATTCAAAAACAAGTTCGTCGTGAACTTGCAACATCATGCGAAGCGGGAGATTTTCGTCGTTGATGCGCTTCTGGATGCGGATCATCGCAATCTTGATGAGGTCGGCGGCGGAGCCCTGCACAGGCGTATTCACCGCCATGCGTTCAGCCATCTGCGACTCCATACGATCGGAACTGTCGATACCCGCAATATAGCGGCGGCGACCAGATAAGGTTTCCACATAGCCATCACGGTGGGCAGAAGTCTTGATATCTTCGATGTATTGTTGCACACCTTGATACATTCCAAAATAGCCCTCGATGAAATCCCTCGCCTGCCCCATCGGGATTTTCAAATCGCGAGAAAGGCGGAAAGCCGTCATGCCGTAAAGCACACCAAAATTCACCACCTTGGCGTCACGGCGCATGTCGCTCGTAACGTCATTGATGTCCACGCCATAAATGGCGGCGGCAGTGCGGGCATGAATGTCGATACCTTCCTTATAGCTTTCGATAAGTGCGGCATCTCCGCTCAGGTGCGCAAGCATGCGGAGTTCAATCTGCGAGTAGTCCACCGCAAGGATCACATTGTCTTTGCCTTGCGGAACAAACGAAGCGCGGATTTTTTTGCCGAGGTCGCTACGCACGGGGATGTTCTGCAAGTTCGGATCGCGGCTGGAAAGGCGACCCGTCGCGGTACCCCACTGGATAAAGCTCGTGTGGATACGCTTGGTTTCCGGATTCACCAGCGTCGGAAGCACCGTAATGTAAGTGCTTTGCATCTTCTTGAGTTCGCGGTACTCAATGACAGAAAAGACAATCGGGTGCGGGGCCTTGTAGCTGAGTTCCTCGAGTACGACCGCATCGGTACTCCTCTTCTTGATTTCGGGGAGGCCGAGCGTATCGAAAAGTACTTCGCCGAGTTGCTTGGGAGAGCCGATGTTGAACTCGAAACCCGCCATGTCGCAGATCTCTTTTTCCAGTTTTTCAATGCGGTGTTGCAATTCCTGCTCCAGTGCCTTGAGGGCAGGCACATCAATAGCGACACCGACCGTTTCCATCTGGTAGAGGACTTTCAACAGAGGCATTTCCTGTTCAAAGAAATACTTCACATAGTCAAATTTTTCAAGGTCCTTCTTCAGCGGTTCCCACAAGCGAAGCGTATAGACAGCATCCTCGGCGCCATATTCCGTTGCATCCTTGATAGGCGTGCGGTTGAACGTAATCTGGTTCTTGCCACGCCCGATGAGATTTTCAATCGGAATCATCTCGTGCTGCAAGCGTTGCATCACTTGGTTATCGAGCCCGAGGCCGGATTGCCCCGGAGAGAGCATCCATGCAGCAATGAGCGTGTCGATGATGTTTGCCTTGTCGATGTCGGCCTGCGGAATCTTGAAGGCGCGAGCGAGCACATGCAAGTCAAATTTTGCATTGTGGAAAACTAGTTCGCGCGGTGATTGAATTAAATCTCTGAACCAATCCCTCGCCTTGTTAAAATCGAAATTGCCGTTCTTCCCGACCGGGAGCGGGAAGCCGATTTCGTCGGAATGTCCAAGCGGGACATAATAGCCCTTCGTCACCTTGCCATTGTCGTCGGCAGCGGCAAGGCACAGTCCCACCAAATTACATTGCATTGGATCAAGGCCATCCGTCTCTGTATCAATACCGACGATGGATGCAGCGGCAAATTCAGCCTTCATCTGTTCAAAGGTCTTATCGTTGTCAACGCATATATAGGTCGGCAATTCATCGACAGGGAAACTGGCGCGTTCCACCCCTTCTCCAGAAGCCTCGCCGTCGGCGCCTTCACGCACAAAGCCGGTCTTGCTCGGAATGTTTTCGAGCAATCGCAATAGGCTGTTGATTTCGTGTTCCTTGAACATCGTAGCAAGCGTATCCACATGCAGGCCGTTATACTCCAGCGCATCCAAATTCCCGCTAAAGGCCCGCTTAGTCTGGAGCGTCACCAGCTCACGGCTCAAAAAAGCCTTCTCGCGATTGTTCGCCAAGTTGTCGTGCAAACCTTTCTTTGTAATCTTATCCAAGTTCGCGTACAGGTTGTCCATGTCGCCGTAATCGTTCAACAACTGGATGGCAGTCTTGGGCCCCACCTTCGGCACGCCGGGAACGTTGTCGCTCGCGTCCCCCATGAGAGCCAAGTAGTCACGGATTTTCTCCGGCGGGAGCCCATATTTTTCAAGCACTTGTTCTGGGCCAAAATCAATGCCGTCGGCGCCCTTCGTCAAGTGGAAAAGGTGAATCTTGTCGCTTACAATTTGCGACATGTCCTTGTCCTTACTGAGAATCACCACATGGTCAAAGCCTGCCTCGACAGCGGCAGTTGCGGTACTCGCCATCACGTCGTCGGCCTCGTAGCCCGGTTCCGAGAGCAGCGGAATGCCACTTGCTTCAAGACTTTCACCCAATAATGGCATCTGGGCCGCCATCTCCTCGGGCATGGGTCCGCGATTCGCCTTGTAGTCGGGATAGAGGTCGTGCCGGAAAGTCTTCGTGTGGGCAACATCGCGAGCAATCGCAAAATGCGTCGGCTTGTGCTTCGCAAGGATGCGCAAAACTGCACCCCAGTAGCCGTGCATCATCGAGACCTCTTCACCCTGGCTGTTCTTGAGCGGGTTTTGCGAGTAAGCGTAGAACATGCGGAACGCGAGCGCATAGGAGTCGAGCAGGAGCAAATTTTTTTCGGCCATATACCCAATGTAGAAAAAGGCGATGCGAAGATATGCTAGGTAGACAACAGGTTTGTACACCCCCAAGAGCGCAAACAAACCTTTACAAAGATGTTTTTTTCACTTCCTGCAACATTCCACCCAATTGTTAAGAAAAATTTACCTTTTCTTTGTATTACATTCGTGATTTTAATCACTTTATATGTTAGATTAGGGCTTTGGTGAGATGAGGTTCGGATGAAAACGCGAATTTATAAATTCTTAGCGCTATTCTTTGTTGCAACTACAAGCATCACTTGCGGTGATGCGGACGAAGCGATAGAAGCCATATCTTCGGCAAATCGTCATCAGGTGGCGAAAGATATCGATCTCTTCAAATTTGAGTGCGATATCGCCGAAGATGGCACAACTGTTTTTATCGGCGAGACAAACGAAGTTGTCGTTTGCCAATATGATGAATATCTAGACGATTGGGGATGGATTCCCCAAAACTAAATCACATTGTAGATATTTTTAATGATGTCACTCGGGAGCATTGCATAAGCTCCCATTTTTTCGCGGGCTAAACGGCCCGCTTTTTGATGTACAAGTGCACCAAGTACAGCAGCCTCTGCCGTGCCAAGCCCTTGAGCAAGGAACGAAGTAATAATACCCGTAAGCACGTCACCGGAACCGCCCTTGGCAAGGCCCGAATTGCAAGCCGGCACCACGTAGACACGCCCGTCGGGAATGGCGACGAATGTCGGCGCCCCCTTCAAGAGCAAAACCTTATTCGTAATCCGGGCAATATCACGTAAACGGGCAGGGATATCGATGCTGCTGGCAGGAAGGGGGCCGAAAAGCCTTTCGAATTCCCGACGGTGCGGCGTAAGGACACCCGGAATTGTAATCCCACGCAAAAACGATGCCGCTCCCGACGTGGTACTTGCAACGGTCTTGTTGAGAGAGGCTATCGCGTTCAATGCATCTGCATCAATGACCATCGGGCATTTGATTTGCGGGAGCAATTCAAGGACGGCATCACGAGAACATTCTGCACCAGATAACCCCGGCCCGATTGCAAACGCCTGACAATGTTTTGCCTTCTCAAGAATCTGCGGAATATGTGCCGGAGCAAGCGCCATTGCGCGATCATCGACAGAGTCGGCATCCTGGCCGGCCATGTCTTGCAAATTACAGAAAACGGGTTCCGAAAGTTTCGCCTGCAACACGGGCATGACCGCTTCCGGGCTGGCAAGCGTAACAAGGCCGGCGCCACTACGGAGCGCAGCCCGTGTGCAAAGCACGGCAGCACCCGGCATGTTTCCCGAGCCCGAGACAATCATGGCGCAGCCCTGCTCGCGTTTGTCACCCCATTCGTCCCGTTCCGGGAGCAACTGGGGAATCAGGGATTCTGTCGCCAAATAAATTTTTTCGTCGAATTTGCAGACAAGCGAATCCGGATAAGCAAGCGGAGCGACAACGGGTCGACCAAAAAACATCCCCCCTTCGCGAATGTACGCATCAAGCCGGGGGAACCCGAACAACATCGTTTCCACGGCGTTGATACAAGGTTCTCGGCGCACATGCTCGCGTGAGTCATAACCGGTGGGGGCGTCTGCCGCGACAACCGGGACATTCCAGGCCCCGATGTCGCGGACTGCGGCCGCATACAATTCCCGCAATTCACCGAAGGCGCCATTCCCGAGCATGCAATCCACGACTAACGCAAAAGGCGAGGCCGCAGTGGCACGGCGGCCCGGAAGTCCGTCGTGCAAAGACGTCCCCGTATACGGGACTAAGCGACCTCCCGCCAGTACAAAATCATCCAGAGCCAGCTTTGCTTCGTTCTTGAACTTTTCGGCGGCGGCAAGCGAATACACAGTGCAGGGGATACCCGCTTCAATCAGCAGCTTCGCAAGCACAAGCCCGTCTCCCCCGTTATTGCCCCCGCCTACAAAGACCGCGACAGCACCACTCTCTTCCAGGACATCCACGACATGCCGGTAAAGCGCAGCACCCGCCTGCTTCATGAGGCGATAGCCAGCATCAACAGCCGTAGAGCCGTCCCCAGCCTCATGTGCTATTTCTTCTTTCGTTGCGGCGTCAAGCGCGCGCATCGCGTCGGTGGAAAGTACAGGCGGGAGTTCACGGAAATCGAATTGTTCCAGGAGTTTCATGCCTCTAATCTATATAAAAAAGGAACCCTCGCGGGCCCCTTTCCTGAAAATTCGTGCTTTGAGCTATTCCTCGGTCGCTCTGCGCTCGTAGATAAGACCGTATTCATTCATGAGCATATCCTCATAATCGTAATGATTACCGTCTTCGCACAAGTAGTAATAAGTGCAAGGCAAAGCCCTACCAGGCTTCATCTCATACATTTTCTTGCAGTTGACAGTCGAATCACTTCCCAACACATAGGGATACTCCGTACTCGCCTCTGCTTCTTCTATATTCCTTGCGCACACTTCTTCTGCGGAAACCACATATCGTTGTACAACGGTGTCGCCAACCAAGTAACAATCGTTCCCTTTAGAATATACCCATCCGTTGTCGCATGCAAACGCAGGCACAGGATATTCCCAACAGGTGATAGGACCCATTCCAGGAAGAGGTGGTGATGCCTGAGGATTTGGCTTGTTCATTTGCGGTTCTGGACGGAACGATGAACAAGATGCCTGAGCATAATATACCGAATCTTTGCAATGAACCGAAGGATCGTCCCTTAGCATATAGGGATACTCTTCAGAGGAACTTGAAACGTCTGTTGGCGATTCAGAACTGCTCGACACTACACTGGAAGAGGACGATTCCTGGTTTTTGGAACTACTTGAATTGACGCTGGAAGAGGAAAATTCCTGAATTTTAGAACTACTCGAGATCTCTTGCGTTTTGGAGCTACTTGATAAAGAACTGCTCGATATTTCAGTCACAACCTCGGAACTGGACAAAACTTCGTCGGGCGCACTGATTTCAATTGCAGTATTACTGCTGGAATCGTTGTTGCAAGCCGCCCAAAAAACGAGTGCCATACATAAGATAATGTTTCGATAGCACATTCGGACAGGCATAAGTTTCTCCAAATTCAACAGCAATTTCTCCCCTTATTAATATATACACAAAACATAAAAAAAGGACTCCTCCCATTTGGAAGAAATCCTTTTTGTTTAAATGAATCGAATAATTACTTGAGGACCACGCGGCGGACAAGGCTGCTGGAGCCGGACTTCACGCGCACCACGTAGAGTCCGCTGTTCATGCTGGACAGGCTGACGGAACCGTCAACCGCCTTGCCGCTAAACACCGGACGTCCCTGCAAGTTGAACACCTCGACAGTTGCACCCTTTACGGTAACACTGAGCGTACGGCCAGAAAGGCTCATACCCAGCGGGACATTCACCCGGCGCACCTGAATGGGAGTATCATCGCCCACCTTCGTCGAATCCGCTGGAGCCGTGACCTTAGAGGAATCACCCGGAGTAACGGCAACCTGCGAGGAATCGCCCGGAGTCGTAGTCTTGGTGGAATCGGCTGTCTTCGTACTGTCGGTCGTCTTCGTGGAATCCGCCTTCTGCGTACTGTCGGTCGGCGTCGCGGCAGAATCCTTCTTGGTCGTATCCGGAACAAAGCTTTCCTTGTACGGGCTCTTGACCGTCTCAGGCGGGTGAGCCTTGAAGCTTGCGACGATACTGTCGTAGGCCGGTTTCTTCTTCAGGTTTTCGTCATAGATAAGGCCTTTCTGCCTGTTCAGCTGACCGAGCCAGCTCCACTTGTCGCTTATACCCCAGATCAGGTACACGCCCATGTTCGGTTCTTCGAGGAACACGTCCATGAACTGGCGGTAGACCTGGCCTTGACGGGCAAGCTCTTCGGCACCGACGTTACGACCGCTCTTGATACCGACATCCAGTTCGGTAATGTTGAGCTTGATGCCGAGCTTCGCGAGTTCCTGGGCAAAATGGCGGAGGCTATCGGGAGCACCCTTAAATTCCGGAGCCGTAGTGACATCCTCGACGTGCGTCTGGGAACCCACGCAAGTGATAGGGATGCCGTCCTTGACCCAGCGCTTGACCTGGTCGAGAACGAAGCCAGCCTTGGAACCCGGGGCAATGCCCTGTTCAATCGCATAGTCGTTATAGCAGAGTTCGGCATCCGGGTCGGCGGCGTGCGCCCAGACGAAAGCGGAATCCAGGAATTCGGCACCGATGGTTTCGAACCAGACGGAACCCTGGCTACGCCATCCGTGAGTGCTGTTGTCGTTCACGGCCTCGTTTACCACGTCCCATTCGTCAATCTTGCCCTTGAAATGGCCGACAGTCTTGTCAATGTGATTTTTGAGGATGCCGAGAAGTTCCTTTTTGTTGCGGTGGCTGTTCACCCAGTTTGGGACCTGGCTGTGCCAGGCAAGTGCATGGCCACGAGCGCGCATGTTGTTCTGCTTGGCGTAGTTGACCATCTTGTCGCCATTGCCGAAACTGAAGTTGCCCTGGCTGGGCTCCGTCGCGTCGAACTTCATCTCGTTTTCGGCAACGACAACGTTAAACTCTGTTTTGTGAATTCTTTCGTAATCGGCAGGAAGCTGACCGCGAAACCATTCACTGTTCAGAATGGCGCCAATGTACTTGCCGCGTTCTTCAGCCATGCTGCGTAAAGTTTCTTGGGCCCCCACGGCAGATGCGCCTATTCCCAAGACAACGGCGGCAAGAACCGCCTTATGTGTTAATTGAGTCATCTTCATTTTCCTTAACCTCAGGTTGATAACTCTACAACCCCAAACTATTTCTTGTAAAAATAACTCTTGTTGAGAGAATATCAACGCTAAATTTTATTTAACGTTGCACTTCTTTACAACTTGATAAGGGAAACAGCGATTTTCGCAAAAAAACTGCATTTATCACAAAAATGGCGGACAAAAGCCCGCCATTTCTGTCGATGAAGAGAGAGAGTAAACTGTTATCGAAGTGCCACGCGGCGTTCCAGGGTCTTCGAACCGACCTTGACGCGGACGACATACAGGCCGTCAGAAATTGCGGAAAGATCGACAGAGCCCTTGCTCGTAACGGCACTATAGACCGGGCGGCCACGCATATCGAAGACCTGGACCTTCGCATTCGAGGCCCCCACAATGGACAGCGTACGACCAACGAGGTTCATGCGAACATCAGTCAATGTCGCAGTGCCTCGACGGATACCGACATTGCCCGTATCGTTCGCAACAGGGGGCGGAGCGATAATCGTATCCTGAACAGTTGTCGTATCATGAACGGCAGTCGTGTCGTTGTGAGTAGTATCGTGAACTGTGGTATCCCGCACCGTAGTATCCCGAGTCGTCGTATCCTGGACCGTGGTATCCGGCGTTGCAGCAGACTTGTACGGAGTCTTCACTTCGGAAGCAGGGTGAGCCTTGAGGCTCGCGATAAGGCTGTCGTAGGCCGGTTTTGCCTTGTACTGCTTGTCGTAAATGAGGCCCTGCGTCTTGCCCTGCTGACCGTCGAGCCAGCTGTGAGCATCGGTCACACCCCAAATCATGAATTCACCCATGTTCGGTTCTTCGAGGAACACGTCCATGAACTGGCGATAGAGATGGCCCTGCTTGGCATAATCGGAAGCCCCCAAACTACCTGCAGAACCTTGCGGGAAACCGACATCCAGTTCGGTGATGTTCAAGACGACATCATGCTCGGCAAGAGCCTTGGCAAGAGCGCGAACGTTTTGGGGCGTCGTTTCGTGGGAAATTTCGATGTGGGTCTGCGTACCCACGCAAGTGATAGGAATGTTATTCTGCTTCCAGCGCTTGACCTGATCCACCACGAAGCCAGCCTTGCTGCCCTGGCCGAGGCCCCATTCGATGGCGTAGTCGTTATAGCAGAGTTCGGCATCCGGGTCGGCAGCATGAGCCCACACGAAAGCGGAGTCAAGGAATTCGGCACCAATCGTCTGGAACCAGACAGAGCCATTGGAACGCCAGCCATGGTTGTTATCGTCATTGATAGCTTCGTTCACCACGTCCCATTCGGCGACTTCGCCCTTCCAGTGACCGACAACATTGTCGATATGGTTCTTAAGAACGTCAAGGAGCTGTTTCTTGTCGCGAATATTGTTCACCCAGCCGGGAACCTGGCTGTGCCAGGCGAGGGCATGGCCACGAACGCGCATCTTGTTCGCCTTGGCATAGGTAACCATCTTATCGCCCTTGGCGTAGCTGAACTGGCCTTTGTTGGGCTCCGTCGCATCGAACTTCATTTCGTTTTCAGCGACGACCGCATTGAACTGCGTCTTGTGGATTTCCTCGAACTGGGATTCGATGGCATTATTGAACCATTCACTGTTCAGGATAGCGCCAACGTAACGGCCACGTTCTTCGGCCAAACTACGGAGAGTTTCCTGTGCAAAAACGGAAGAAGCGGCAGCTCCAATCAACGCCGCTCCGAGCATGATTTTAGAATATTTCATCTTTCCAACCCTTATGGAATTAGTTTAAGGTTTCTGCATAAAGAATAGTCTTTTTTCAACAAAAAAAGCGTTTTTTTCTCTATTTTGGCATTTTTCGTGATAAAAAAAACACAAAACCGCCCAAAAAACGGCTTTACGCTTGATTTTTCTCAACTTTTCCCAAAAAAACACGAATTTCGAAGCATCCGCTTTTGTTTTTTTATACATTCAGGTTATGCAACCGCCAGCACTCAGACTATCGCATATCACAATCTCGAACCTTCGTTCCATACAAAACGAGACTTTCCCTCTTAGCAGTTTTACGGCACTTATCGGCTACAACAATGCCGGAAAGACAAACATTCTCATGGGCATCCGATGGTTGCTGGCCAACTTTTCTTTGGACATTTCGTACTTTGACGACCCGAACCGCGCCGTAGAAGTGGAAGGTTACTTCGACGGAATCACCGATCAAATTCTGAACCGCCTAGGCGAAGAAAAAGCGCAAGAAGTGCGGCCCTTTATTAGCGGGTACGCCATGCGCATCAAGAAGGTGCAACGCATTCCCGGCGAAATCCCCGAGAACATAGAACTCTGGGCATACGTCCCTCCGAACAAACGCGGCAGCGGCAAGAACAACAAGGAATGGGTCCGCGTCAACGACAAATTCATTTGCGCATTCAACCGCATGTTCCCCGAATCCATTGCCATCTGGGATTTCGAAGGCAACCGCGCATTCACCAAACTCCTGCACGAAATTTTCAAACCGCTAGAACGCCGTTATGGAGGCGAACTCAACGACGTTCTCGCACAGTTCAGCGAAATCCTTTCGCCAGGCAGCGATGAACGCGCCGAAGAACTCAAGGCATTTGACAAAGACGTGAATACGGCTCTGAGGCCACTTTTCCCAAGCGTCCATGTCGAACTCGACATCCCGATACCGACACTCGAGACATTCCTCAAGACGGCCACCATCAAGGTCATCGACGAAGACGACGGATTCCAGCGAGACATTTCCAGGATGGGAGCCGGATCGCAGCGAGCCATCCAGATGGCGCTCATCCGCTACCTCGCCGAAATCAAGAAGCACCACAACAACCATTACCTGAGCCGCACCATGCTGCTCATCGATTCGCCCGAACTGTACCTGCACCCGCAGGCCGTGGAACTCGTGCGCGTTGCCCTCAAGAACCTTTCCAACGAAGGATACCAGGTGGTATTCGCCACCCATTCCGCACAGATGGTCACAAGCGAAGACGTAAGCACTTCGCTCCTCATCCGTAAGAACAAAGACCGTGGCACCTTCATGCGCAAACGAATGGAAGACGCCGTCCGCCAGGTCATCCAGGATGCACCGAGCCAGTTGCAAATGCTGTTCAGCTTATCGAACAGCAACGAGCTCCTTTTTGCCGACTATGTTTTGCTGACCGAAGGCAAGACCGAATGGCGCGTACTGCCAGCCCTGTTTGAACGCATTACCGGGCAATCCTTCGCACTCATCAAATGCGCCCTTGTACGTCAAGGCGGCGTGAGCAACACACGCAAAAGCATGCAAGTCCTCGAAGCCATGGACATGCCGGCACGCTCGATTGTCGACCTGGACTATGCCTTTACAACGGCTACCCGTGACGGGTTCCTCGAAGCGAACGACCCCGACATCAAAATGTGCCGCAACCTGTTCCGCGAACTCGCATTCCACAACCATTTACGCCTAGTGAACGGGCTCCCCGTCAACAAGCACAGCAACATCACCGCAGCCAAGGCCTACGCGATGATGGCCGCCATGCCCGAAGCGGAACGCCCCATCAGGAGCATCCACGCCAAGCTGCGCAGCCAGGGAATCTGGGTATGGACAAAGGGCGCCATCGAGGAACACTTGGGTCTCGACGGCAAAAACGAAAACGTTTGGAACAACTTCATCGAACGGAGCAAGTCGCAGAACTTCACGCGTACATTGCCCGACTACGAAAGTATCGAGGAACTCTGCCACTGGATTATCGACGGCAGCAAGGCGTAAAACGCCGGCAGATTTAAAAACCCCGAAATAAATCCGGGGTAATAACACTTGCGAAAGTGACAACGCAATTAAATATTATTGTTGTTGACAATCACTTTCAGCATCCGAAACTCTGTACAAATTATCGATAATCTTATTGAACACACTCACTGGGCGCAGCCACTTCTTGAGAAGGTCGGCCTTGGGCAGGTAGTAGCCACCGATGTCGGCGGGTTTGCCCTGTTCAGCGGCAAACGCAGCGACAATCTTCTGCTCGTTTTCGGCGAGGGCCTTCGCGACCGAAGCGAACTTGGCGGCAAGTTCCGCGTCGTCCTTCTGGGCGGCGAGAGCCTCTGACCAGTAGAGAGCCAGGTAGAAGTGTGAACCACGGTTGTCGAGTTCGCCAATCTTGCGGGCCGGCGTACGGTTGAATTCGAGAATCTTGCCGTTCGCCTCGTCAAGCGTGTCGGCAAGGACCTTGGCCTTGGCGTTACCGGTTGTCGAGGCGACCTGCTCGAAAGCGGGCACAAGCGCGAAGTATTCGCCGAGCGAATCCCAGCGGAGGTAGTTTTCGGTGAGGAACTGTTGCACCTGCTTGGGGGCGGAGCCGCCTGCACCCGTTTCGAAGAGTCCGCCGCCAGCCATGAGCGGCACGATGCTGAGCATCTTGGCGGAGGTGCCGACTTCGAGAATCGGGAAAAGGTCGGTGAGGTAGTCGCGCATCACGTTGCCCGTGACGCTGATGGTGTCGAGGCCAGCCTTCGCGCGGGTCATCGTTTCCACGATAGCATCCTTCGGGCTCATGATCTTGATGCTGAGACCAGAGAGGTCGTGATCCTTCAGGTAGACTTCCACCTTCTTCTGGATTTCGCGGTCATGGGCGCGCTTCGGGTCGAGCCAGAAAATGGCGGGAGTATTGCTTACGCGAGCGCGCGTGACGGCGAGCTTGACCCAGTCGCGAATCGGGGCGTCTTTCGCCTGGCACATACGGTAGATGTCGCCGGCTTCGACTTCCTGCTGCAAGAGCACTTCGCCGTTTGCATTCACGGCGCGGATGACGCCCTTTGCTTTAGCAATAAAGGTCTTGTCGTGGCTGCCGTATTCTTCGGCGCCTTGGGCCATGAGGCCAACGTTCGGAACAGTGCCCATCGTTTTCGGGTCGAAGGCGCCGTTCTTCTTGCAGAATTCAATGGCAGCTTCGTAGATACCGGCGTAGCAGCGATCCGGAATGCAAGCCTTGACTTCTTGCAGTTTGCCTTCCTTGTTCCACATGCAGCCGGAGTTGCGAATCATCGCAGGCATCGAAGCGTCGATGATGATGTCGCTAGGCACGTGCAAGTTGGTGATACCCTTTGCGGAATCGACCATCGCGAGGTCCGGGCCAGCAGCCAAAGCAACATCAATAGCAGCCTTGACTTCAGCTTCCTTGGCGTTGCCTTCCAAGCGCTTGTACAAGTCGCCGAGACCGTTGTTCGCGTCAATGCCGAGTTCCTTGAACAGGTCGGCGTACTTAACGAAAACATCCTTGAAGAACACGCGCACGAACGCACCGAACAGCACCGGATCCGAGACCTTCATCATAGTGGCCTTCAGGTGTACCGAGAATAACACGCCCTTCGCCTTGGCATCGGCCATTTGTTCGGCGATGAACTTTTCAAGAGCAGTCATGCGCATCACAGTGGCATCGAGAACTTCACCTTCGAGGAGCGGCTTTGCAGCACGCAGTTCCGTAACGGTTCCGTCTTCGGCGACAAACTCAATCTTGAACGTGTCGGCCTTCGCGAGCGTGATGGACTTTTCGTTGCCATAGAAATCATCTGCGGCCATGCTAGAGACATGCGTCTTCACCGATTCGTCCCACACGCCGTTGCTGTGCGGATTCTTGCGGGCATAGTTCTTCACGGCCTTGGGAGCGCGGCGATCGGAGTTGCCCTGGCGCAGCACCGGGTTCACGGCAGAACCCTTCACCTTGTCGTACTTGGCGCGGATAGCCTTTTCTTCATCGCTTGCAGGAGCGTCCGGGTAATCGGGCACATCAAAACCATTCTTCTGGAGTTCAGCGATGGCGGCCTTAAGCTGCGGCACCGAAGCCGAAATGTTCGGGAGCTTGATGATGTTTGCGCTCGGATCGAGCGTGAGCTTGCCTAAGAAATCCAAGTCGTCGCTCGCCTTGCCGAAAGCGGCCAAAATGCGACCCGGCAGGGAGATATTCTTGGTTTCGATATCGATATCGGCGGCCTTTGCAAAACCGCGCACGATGGGGAGCAAGGATTGAGTCGCCAAGAACGGCGATTCGTCAGTCAGGGTATAGTAAATCTTAGTATTCATACGAATACAAAAATAGAAAAAAACGGAACGAAGTCATTTGCCTGGTGGTTTAGACGTTTCTAGTGCGAATGAAACCAACAGGCACCCTTGTGCATCCAAATACTCGAAAAATGGATAATTCTTTCTATTTTTAGGTTGCATTTATGAAAAAGCTTTTGAAAATTTTCATCACCCTCGTAATTCTTGCTGCTATCGCTTATGGCGTCAAGATGTTCTTTTTTTCGGAGACTGCGGTAAATGCAGCGGGCCCACTCGTAAGCACCAAGGTCACTCTTGAAACCATCGCCACAACAATTTCGGCGACAGGCACACTCGAGCCGGTGGACCAGGTGGAAGTCGGCACGCAGGTTTCCGGCGACATCAGCAAAATCTACGTGGACTTCAATTCCAAGGTCGAGAAGGGGCAAGTTATCGCGGAACTCGACAAGTCCAAACTCAAGGCAACACTCACGCAGGCCGAAATCGCCTACAAGTCCGCCCAGGCAGATTTCAAGTTCAAGGAATCCACCTACAACCGCGTGAAAAAACTTTCCGAAAGCAATTCCGCAAGCGCCGTAGAACTCGAGACCGCCGAATACAACATGACCTCGGCAAAGCTCGCACTCGAAAGGAGCGAGAACGAGGTGAACCAGGCAAAGCTCAACCTGAGCTATGCAACAATCAAGAGCCCTATCAGCGGTGTGGTGCTGAAGCGCGCTGTAGAGGTGGGCCAGACGGTGGCCGCTTCCATGAGCACTCCAACGTTATTCGTAATTGCGAAGGACCTGAGCCTGATGAAGGTCATGGCCGATGTTGACGAAGCCGATATTGGGCAAGTCAAGGCTGGCCAGCGTGTAGAATTCACAGTAGACGCATTCCAAAACGACAAGTTCAGCGGCACCGTGCAAGAAGTCCGCCTGAGCCCGACAACCACAAGCAACGTGGTGACCTACACCGTCGTGATTTCGGCAGAGAATCCCGACCAGAAACTGCTCCCCGGCATGACGGCGACCTGCACCATCGTGACTCAAGAAATCAAGGATGCCGTGGCAATCCCAGTGAAGGCGCTCAAGTTCACACCCGCCGACGGCACTCCGATGGCAGAACCTCCCAAAGGCATGCGCCCGCCACACCTAGAAGGCGACATGAAAGGCCCTCCCCCGGGAAAGTTCGGCCCGCCCAAATCTTTCAAGAAGCGCCCCAATGGCAAGAAACCAAGTGGCAATCTCGTGTGGATCAACATCGACGGCAAGGCCGCCCCGCGCCCGGTCAAAATTGGCATCAGCGATGGCGTGAACGTGCAGATTCTTAAGGGTTTGTCCGTCGGCGATTCCGTCGTAACGAGCCAAGAAACACTCGGCACTGCAAAATCCGAAAAATCCGGAGCCTCAAGCCCCTTCATGCCCGGCCCACCGGGCAAAAAGAAGAAATAAGCCCCCACCGGGAAAAAATCCGCTTAAGGAATATATATTATAGTAAGCGGCACCTGTCGCCTACTATAAGGAGTGTCCATGAAATCCCCTATTCCTAGCGCGGTTCTTTTAACCCTTGCCGGCATGGCATTCGCCATTCCCAAGCACGGTTTTGATTTCGTTGTCGGGGTCGATGGGGATTTCAAGGCAGCCAAGGCCGCAGCGGCCGCAACAAAAACAAGCGAAGGTTCGCACTTCATCATCTTTTTCCCCAACGGCGAATACAATCTCGGCACGCTCACCGGCGATGCCAACCAACTCACGAAATTCAACACCTCGCACGTTTCGTTCATCGGCGAAAGCACCGAGGGCGTCACCCTCTTCAATAGTTCCATCGAAGAAAGCATCAGCAAAACGGCCACGCTCCAGTTCAACACCGCCGACGACATCTACATGCAAGACTTGACTGTGCAAAACAAGAGCACTACATGTAGCGAGAATGCCTGCCGCCACGTGACCATACAGCAAGTCGGCGACAAGTATGTGTACAAGCGCGTGCGGCTCATTAGCGGGCAAGACACCTATTACACCAACAAGGGTGGCCGCACCTACTGGGACGAGGGAGAAATCCGCGGCACGGTGGACTTCATCTGCGGTGACGGTGATGTTTTCTTCGAGGGCACCAAGCTCGTACCCACGCGCAGCAAGGCTGTCATTACCGCAGCAAAAACCACCACCGAATGGGGCTACGTGTTCGACAACGCAGTCATCGAAGGTTCGTTCAACGACTACTTTTTAGGCCGCTCCTGGAACCATGCGAAAACAGTCTTCTTGAACACGCACATGAATTCCACGCCAGATGCCTCAGGCTGGCAGAACCCTATCAACGAGGTTCCGCTGGTCGCGGCAGAATACAACAGCTTGGACAAGAATGGCAAACCGATGGACCTCAGCAACCGCCGCCGCGCCTACACCGACAAGAACGGAGGCTCGGCTAACCTGAACCCAGTCTTGAGCGAATCGGAAGCGGCCAAATACACGCGCGCAAACATCTTGGGTGGCACGGACTCCTGGGCACCGGAAAAACTGACCAAACAAGTCGAGGCTCCAGAAATTTCACAAAGCGGCAAGGCAGTCAAATGGAGCGACAACGAAGATGCCCTCTGCTGGGCGGTGTTCGTGAACGGCAAGTACCATTCCAACACGACAAGCAACAGCGTCAAGCTCGACAGCATTGCCGAAGGTTCCAAAATCTATGTGCGGGCGGCCAACTCCATGGGCGGCCTCGGGGCCAAGTCGAACGAAATCGTCACAGTCGCAGCGGCCGACACGAGCATTGCCGACAGCACAACCACCGATAGTATCCCGCCTGTACCCGGCGACTCTGTCACCGTTCCAGGCGACTCCCCCACACCTGTTGATTCCGTCACTGTCCCGAACGATTCAACGACGACTCCCAGCGACACGAGCATCACTCGGATTGAGAAGAAACATTACGCAGACCAGTCGCGCAGGACCCTGCACCTGTACACAATCAAGGGGCAGCGGATTCACAAAGGACGCAGCAAGGTCATGCGAGCCCTTTACGGGAAATAACGTCAAGCAACACAACGCGCAATTGCTGGATACAAAAAAGCTCCCTTGAAGGGAGCTTTTTCAAATTCACCGAAAGATGTTGATTATTCAACGCCGCACTTTGCAGGGGTGCTGAGTTCAAACACAAGCTGAGCACCTTTCTTAAGGCCAGACATCGGCACAGAAACATAGTAAGAGCCGTTCAACACAGTCGTGGTATTCACCGTACCAGAAATCGGTCCGTTCGCATTGCAGATAACCTTACCATTGTAGGCATCCACTTGAAGGAGAACCGTCACCTGACCAGCCGGCAAATCAATTTCACCCTGCTGTCCTGCCGTTTTAACGACGTAGTCCGGATGGTTTGAATCAATAGCCGTAATAGCACCACACTGGACCGTCATCATACCATTGTCACCATTCTTGACGGTAACTGACGGAGCATATGTACCCTTGGCGGTCAAGACCGCTGATGCAGCATTGCCACCCTGAAGTTGATCGGACCATGCATACATGAAATTCGCATCTGTAGAGGCGCAACCAGAAACAGTCCAAGTCACCGGAGTCTGCGAAGCGACATCAGCCTGGGTCACATTCGGATTGCAAACGCAACTCTTAATTTCAGCACCGGTCACATCGAGCGGAGTACACTTGATAGTATTAGTCTTTCCCTGGAAGCTAACAGTAACCGAAGCATCCTTGGACCCGGATGTTGCATAAGACACGCTATTGCTCGTATAGGTTTTTGTCTCCATTGTCGCAGGATTACCATCTTGGAAGGTCCAAGAATAGCTAGCCCCCGTCATAATGTTAGCAGAGACCTTGGAGTTATCGAAGGCAATCTTCCACTGCACAGAAGCTCCCTTCTTGATAGAATTCGTCTTCGTATTGGCAGCGCAAGTTCCCCACGCATTAGGATCCGCAGGAGCCGCCGAGGAGCTAGTCGTTGCATTGGATGTCGGCTGGAGACTAGGTGTCGAAGACGGATTATGCGTCTGGCCAGGAGATGATGTACTGCCAGGATTGCCCGAACTTGTCGGATTCTGCTGGAACGGATTAAAGGTACCGCTACTGCTCCTGTTAGTATAGGGACTATTTTGTTTTGGTGAAGAAGAACTGGATTCCGTGGGCGAGCCTTCGTTCAAAGAACCAGGCTTCGCAGCATTCACGCAAGATTCGTCAACATTAATCGTTTGAGGAGTTCCATCAGGATTCAAAACAGTATCCGAACAAGAAGCAATCACAGCTTGCAGGATAAAAGATTCTAAAGCTTCAGGATTCTCTTTATAGCTTGCCAGCTGCAATTCATCCAACACATTTGTTTCTACAATATCACCACTTCCACATGCCCAAAAGAGGCTAGCAAATCCGGCAACAGCCAAACCAGAAAAAAGTTTTCTATTCATATTAAACCTCATGGCTGAAAGATAACTAATTCTCAAAGAATGTGGGCATATGTAATCCTTTTTTTGCGATAGTAATCACATAAAATCGACTAAAACAGCCAAAAAAAGGAATTTTACCAGCCAAGTTTACATTTTGCCGGACCAGAAAGCGTCAGCTTCATCGGAGTCATGCCAATTGTGCTGGATATCGGCACCTTGATTTCGACATAGTAGTTCGTCACGGGGGTAAACGAGCCCAGCGTAACGGTAACCTGTTTATCTCCAATTTTGTTGCAGCTGAACGTGCAATTTCCGGCATCCTCATTGTGCCATTTCTGGGGCATGTTAAAGTAAACGGTGGATTCTCCCGCAGGCAGCTCGATTTCCTCGTTCTGCGCCTTGAACTCAAATTCCGGATGGTCGGAGTCAATGGTTTTGACCGGATCGCAGGAGACCTTGAGGACCCCGTTATCCGAATTCCGGACAGTCACATCCGGTGCATAAACAATCTTTTCGTCCAAGGTCTTCGTAGCCGAAGCTCCATCGCCGGTCATACCCTTTTCCCATTCGTAAGAGAACGTTTTGTCTTCGGAAGTACATTTGCTCACAGTCCACTTCACGACCGTCGCACCGGAGGCGACGGATTCCTTGGCGACATCAACTTCATCCTTGTCCGGAGTACACGTACATCCAGTAATGGGATAACCCATGACCTCAACAGAATCACATTCCACCTTTTGGGATTGACCATTGTACGTCATGGTCGCCCGAGCAGCAAATTTACCGGATTCCGCATAAGTGACATCCGTAGAAGTTAAACCAGTCGATCCCGTTCCCGAGTAGGAAGACGGTTCTGCATCGTCAAATTCCCATTCAAAGGAGGAATTCATCATGGCACGGACATTACCGCCGAACAAAGTGTTGCTCATGGTGAACTTCCACTTCAGGGGGACACCCCTAGAGCCGGGCTGACCAGAATTTGCAACACAAGTTCCCCAAGGGACATTCTCTGGAAGGCTAGACGAACCAATAACCACAGTCTTTGACGAGGACGAACGGCGAATAGAGGAAGACGAACGCGGGGAAACCTTTGAAGAAGATGACAGCACAGGAATCATTCCCGGACGGCTAGAACTGCTATATACAGGAATCATCCCAGGACGGCTAGAACTGCTATATACAGGAATCATCCCAGGGCGGCTAGAGCTAGATCCAAACGGATTGAAACTGGAATAATTATTCCCAAATGGATTAAAACTGGAAGCCGGAACAAAAGAGCTGCTCGAACGAGCCCGCGAACTGCTGGACGAATCCGGAGAAGTCGTATCCGAGACATAGCTGTCGTCCGGACGCGTTGCCGCTAGGCATGCATCACGGTTCAAGTCTCCCTCGCAATATGCCGAAATAGCCTGATTCACTAAACCTCTCAAGGCAGAGCCATCATCATCACCATCAAGAGCATACGCCATGTATTCGTCTTCTGGGGTGTATACAGCCACCTCACCTGAACCACAGGCCCAAAACAGGGCCGCAAGCCCTACTAAAGCAAAACCATATGTAAGTATCTTATTCATAAGTACATCCCTGACAATAAAATACAAAAATATGGAACAACTGTGGACAAGTTTTACCGATTTTGTCTGGAAAATTTGTCCACAACACGGCAATTAGGGATCAACAAAGCGATTAGGGTCAATAAGTTATAGGCGGAGGGTCACCATTAGAGGTTGATGACGAAGAATTGCTCGACGGATTATCGGGGGTATCATCGTCTTCAGAAGAGGAACTTTCTTCTGGGCCGGCAACATATTTCGTGGTACTAACGGTAACTATTTCGCAAGAAATATCTACCGTTTCATTGTTATAAGTAATCCTGACCTTGGTATCTTTCTTTTCTCCCGCCTCATAATAGATTACGGTGAAAGGTTTAACCTCGCCAGATAAGGAAGAACTGCGGCGAGGTTCCGCATCCGAATCAAAACTCCAAATATACCTGCCATTATTGAAAGTTCCTTCGTCGGGGAAATACGTCCATTTGACAGGCTCTTCCAAATCGACAAAGCTCTTGTTCGGGCGACATGTTCCCGATGGTTTGGCAAGTTCCGAAGAAGAACTCTCCGGTATTTCGCTGCTGGAGGATTCTTCGCTGGAACTGGACTCTTCTTCACTGGAACTGGATTCCTCCTCGTCGGACGAAGAACTCGAGGATTCCTCGTTGCCAGGCCCAGGCTCAGAGGAAGAACTGCTTTCATCCGCAGGTTCCGCAGAAGAACTGGTCTTGGGTGCATCTTCCGAAGAAGAACTGGACTTCGCACCGGAGGACTGTTCCGGAGAGGCTGACGTCTCGATTACCGAGGAACTGCTTTCCTTGACAGAAGAACTGCTGGAATGCTCCTTGTGCGAAGAACTGCTCTTATTGGACTTTTTCCATTCGGGGCGACCTAGTGCAGGGTCCCAATTACACTTCGCATCCGCCTCGCAGGAATCCATCATGGCGTCAAGTTCTTTCTTGCTCATTTTTTCAAATTTTCCAACAGCAACCATGTCATCCGCTTCCGGAGTGTATACATCCCCATTATCGCATGACCAAAATGCGATTGCCAAAGAAATTACACCAAGAATGCTAAAGATCCTAATTTTCATAATGTTCCCCTATCCCTCTAAATTTAAATTATTATTTACAAACGGGTTACGCATTTCTCTTTTTTCGCCCTAATATTCCCCATCAGCAAAAAAAAGTGACCCATTTCATCAAAAACGGACTCATTTATTCCAAATGAGAATATCTAATCCGCCGATTTTCCGGGTTCTTCCATCTTGCGCTGGCCCGTAATGAACTGGTGGACGTATGGATTCGACGTTCTCTTGATTTCGTCGACAGTCCCCACTTCGATGATGCGACCGTTGTAGAGCATCGCGATACGGTCGGCCACCTTGAACGCACTCACCATGTCGTGAGTCACAACGACAGAAGTGACCCCGAGTTTGCTCTGCATGTCGAGAATGAGGTCGTTGATGACGTCGCTCGTGATGGGGTCAAGGCCGGTCGTCGGTTCGTCGTAAAGGAGGATTTCCGGATTAAGGGCGATTGCACGGGCCAGGGCGACACGCTTGCGCATACCGCCCGAAAGTTCAGAAGGCATCTTGGTCCTGAACTCGGGGACCAGGTTGATCATTTGCAGCTTTTCGGTGACAATATTCTGGATCTGGCGTTCGGAAAGTTCAGGATGATGTTCGCGGAGGGCGAACGCGATGTTCTCGCCGGTAGTCATCGAGTCAAAAAGGGCTCCCATCTGGAACAGCATGCCCATCTTGCGGCGAATGGTACGCGTATCGAAAAACTTCGAGGTACTGATAGTCACGCCATCGACCGACACCTCGCCGCCGTCCGGCTGGAGGAGGCCAATCATGTGCTTGAGGATGACGGACTTGCCGCCACCGGACTTACCGATGATGACCATGGTTTCGCCACGCCGGATATCCAGGTTCACGTCTTCGAGAACCGTCTGTGAACCAAAGGACTTCTTGAGGCCCTTGAGACGGATAGCGATGTCGTTCGGGTTAATGTTCACATTCGGCATAATCTTACCTGATTCCTCTAGAAGAACATGATAGCATCAAGAACAAAGTCAGCGACTAGAATCATGAGACAGCTGGAAACGACCACACTCATCGTAGCGAGGCCGACACCATGCGCACCCGGCTTCGAGTTGATGCCGTGGTAATACGCGAGCACAAAGATAATCGTGCCGAACACAATCGACTTGATCATGCCCGACCACAGGTCCATATTCTCGAACAGGTACTGCATTCCCGTGTAATAGGTGTACGTCGTGATGTCGAGCGCGAGCACGCAGACAATCCAGCCCCCAATCAAGGCAAGCGCATTGGATATGGCGGTCAGGCAGGGAATCATCGTGAGAAACGCGACATAGCGCGGCATCGCGAGGTAGCGGTAAGTATCGAGGCCGAGAACCGTATAGGCAGACAGTTCTTCTTTCTCCTTCATCGAACCAATCTCGGCCGCAACAGCGCTCCCGACACGACCGGAAAGCACAATAGCCGTAAGCAGCGGTCCAAGTTCGATGAGAATCATCTTGCAGGCGGCAGTACCGACAAACTTGTCCGAAACCAGGTTGTGGAATTCGAATTCGGCCATGACGGTCGCCACCATGCCCGTAAAGACCGAAGTCACAAAAAGCAACGGCAGTGAAGAAACACCGATGGAGACCATCTCCTTCACCAGCAAAGCCGGGTTCTTGTGGAGATAGCGAAAGCGCAACACCGTGCTGAACAGGATGCACAGGCACTCGCCGATGCTCGATATCGCACCGACAATAACCTTGCCCACCCAGGCGACTGGCCGCATAATCAAGAACATCAGCCACCCCAGTCCATCGGTCCGAAATCGCTACCGTCACCTTCGTCACGGTCGCTTTGGTAACTGGCCTCCATATCGTCGGTCCAGTCGTAGAAAGTCGTATATTCGGGCATGAAGCAAAGCTTGATGTCCTTGACGGAACCGTTACGGTGCTTGGCCACCATCAGTTCCGCATTGTGAATTTCGTCTTCGTGATGGTTACGCACGTAGGGGCGGTCCACGAACCACACCATGTCGGCGTCCTGTTCGATAGAGCCTGATTCACGGAGGTCGGAAAGCTGCGGGCGTTCGCGGCCCTTTTCTTCGACCTTACGGCTCAGCTGGGCGAGCGCGATGACCGGCACACTCAGTTCCTTCGCTAAAATCTTGAGACCACGGGAAATGGCACCGATGGCGACTGCGCGGTTTTCTTCGCCGCCAGTCTTCATCAGCTGCAAGTAGTCGATGACGACCAGGTCGAGCTTGCCCTGACGCTTGAGTTTGCGGGTCTTGCTCATGAGTTCCATGATGCCGAGGTCAGCGTTGTCGTCGACAAAGAGCGGGGCCTGGTTAATCGGCGTGACAAAGGCGATGAGCTTGTTCATCTCGTCGCGGCTCAACTTGCCGTTACGCAACCGGCTCTGGTCTACCTGCGCACGGGAGCACAAAAGGCGCTGCGCGAGCTGCATACCATCCATTTCCAAACTGAAAAAGGCGACATGCTTGTTGTAGTCAATCGCCGCGTTCGCCGCAATCGTAAGGGCGAAAGAGGTTTTACCGACACCCGGACGGGCGGCCAGGATAATCAAGTCCGAAGGTTGCAGGCCGTTCGTCAGTTCGTCGAGTTCGCTAATGCCCGTGGGCACGCCCGTGATGCCGTCTTTGCGGTTGTTCAGGCGTTCGAGGAGCGGGGCCACGAACTTGTCGATAGGCCGGAGCGAATCCTTCACCTTCTGTTCGGCAATAGAAAAGATGGAGCGTTCCGCAGACTGGAGGACTTCGTCGGTATTGACGGTCGAATCCATTGCCTTCTTGATGGTATCGGACGAACTGCGGATGAGCCTGCGGAGCACGGCCTTGTCGCGGAGGTGGTCGAGTTGCCATGAGACGTTCGCCGAGGAGGCGACCGATTCCATCAAGTCGAAAAGATATTCCCTGCCGCCGGCCAGCGTAAGCTTGCCCGCATGGTCCAGTTCGGCAGAAAGCGTAACAAGGTCTATCGGGGTGCCCGCCTTGTACAAATTGGTGAGGGCATTCCAAATAAGCTGGTGGCGTTCCATGTAAAAGAAGTCGTCACCAGAAATTTCGGCTGTTGCCGTCTCCATCACGGAAGGGTCGCGAAGAATACCGCCCAGCAGGTAGCGCTCGGCATCGGTATCCATGGGCATCTGGCGGCCTTCAAAATTCTGTGCAGTTCCGTTTTCTGCCATAAATCAAAATAAAATATAGTTACGATTACGTTTTCGGGAAACGCGACGAACGCGGAATGTGAACCTTCCACGTTAGCCACTTGAGCTGCTTGTCGTTGACCATCGTATAAGGGTCAGCAAGCGCCATCGCGGGCACTCCGCCAAATTCCAAATCGGAGCCGGCCATGTCGGCGAAGGGCTTTGCCTTGCCGAACACTTGGTAGAACAAAGGTTCACCGAAGGTCACTACGAGCTGCGGCTGGATAAGCGCAATTTCTTTCGCGAGCATTTTGCGCAGCGATGTTTCGAGCAACGGGGAGATGGGGCGCGGGGCGCCCTTGAAAAAATACGTGACGCCAATGGCAGAGGCATCGACATTCAAGTTTGCAAACAGGCGGACAAGCATTTCGCCCGGCGCCCCCTGGAGAAACTTGGCGCAGTCCTCCCCCGGCTGCTGTGCGGGAAGCACAAACAGGAGGCGGGGGTTTTGCGGGCCCGCGTAGCGCGGGAGTTCGGCCCCGTGCGCATAGAGGACGTCTTTCTTGAGCAACGTATAAAAGGAATCGAGGGAATCGGCCGATTCGTACTCGGCGACAGTCTTCTTGACTGCACGCGGGGCGGGCGGCGCGAGCGGGGCCGCAACAGAGACCGGTTCGCGGGACGGAGCCGCTGCGGGAGCTGGGGCTCCGAACAGCCCGGAATTGTCGAACATCTCCGAAATCTCGTTTGATACAGGAGCGACGGATGCGGCCGGAGCGACGGCAGGGCGCACGGGGGCAGGGCGTGCAGGAGCCGAAGCCGGGCGCGTTTTGCCACGGGTCAGCGCCCAAGGTTCATCCAAAAAAAGCTCGGCATCGCCCAGGTCTATCTGACCGCGCAAATAATTCCGGAGTTCACCAAAATCAAATTCTTCTGACATCGCAAAACCTATCTAGCCGAGTTCGTTCAACACAAAATGTACAATTTCCTGGGCCAGGTCCACCTTGGAGCCCATGTGCATCTCGGGAATCCCGGCATGGGGGCGCACCAGCGCATAGCGCACGCAGTCGTGGCCAAAGCCCGAGTCGCTTGCGACTGGGGCGTTGAGGAGCAGCGCGTCGGCGCCGCTCTTTTCGAGTTTTTCGGCAGCATGCTGCTTAAAATTGTCGGTTTCGAGCGCGAAGCCGACAATCACCTGACGGCGGGCATCACCCGCAGCAGAAGAGGCGTTGGCCTTTCGCGCCGCAGTGCAGTCACGCAAGATGTTCGGGTTGGGAACAAGCTCAATCGTGAGTTGGCTCCGGCTGTCCTTGATTTTCGAATCGGCCGCGTGGGCGGGGCGGTAGTCCGCTACCGCCGCGCAATGCACGACGGCGTCCACACTCTCGAACCGAGACATCACGGCGTCGTGCATCTCCCGGGCGCTTTGGACGCGGGAAACCGCGACACCGCCCGGGAACGCGGCCTCCATCGGGCCAGCAATGACTTCGACCTCGAAGCCGTTGGCGTAAAATACCGAGGCGAGCGCGACGGCCGTCTTGCCGCTGCTGCGGTTGGAAATGTAGCGTACCGGGTCAATAGCCTCTTCGGTGCGGCCGGCAGTGAGGAGCACCTTCCTGCCGTGACCGGGGAGCGACGGATCCTGCGAGGGGTCCATGTCCTGGGCGACGGGAAAAGCCGGCGGTTCGGGGGCGTTGCGGGGGTGTCCCCCGCTAGAAGGGGTAGCGGAAGACGCGCCAGCGGCTGAAGCGAGGGGAAAGCCTTCCCCTTCATCATCTTTCGTCACTCGCCCATTGTCTCTCGTCTCTAAATAATCCACGATCTCAGCCGGTTCCATCAGGCGCCCTTGCCCGACTTCGCCACAGGCGAGTTCACCGGCCGGAGATTCGAGCACGGTCGTGTCTTCGAAGCCGCGCAAAATTTCGAGATTGCGTTTGACGGCCGGGCTGTTGTACATCGCGACGTTCATCGCGGGGGCAATTACGCGCGGGCACGTGCAGCTCATGAAGCAGAGGCTCACCGGGTCGTCGGCGATACCGCAAGCGAACTTGCCGATGACATTCGCAGTGGCGGGCACCACCAGGTAGAGGTCCGCCCAGCGCGGGAAATCGATATGCTGGAAAGGCCGCGCCTCGACGGCGCCGTTCTTGAGGTAGACGGGACACTTGGAAAGGCTCGCGAACGTCAGCGGGGCGACGAATTCGGTGGCGGCATCGGTCATGCACACGCGCACCTCGGCACCCTTCTTCTGCAAAAGGCGCAACAGTTCGCAGCTCTTATATACGGCGATTCCGCCCGAGACTCCGAGGAGGATTTTCTTTCCGGCAAGATTCATATATCGCAAGATAGAAAAACATAAAAGAACGGGCCGGAATGAACCGGTCCGTTGTTATTGTAGATGCCTTTTCGAGTCAGCAACTACTTGATGTTCACGTTCTGCGTCTGGCCGTCAATGCGGACCAGGTAAGAACCGGAACGCGGCATGGCGACGGAGAAATTCGCAGCGTCGACATTGCCGGAGAGCACCCTGTGGCCCTGCAGGTCGAACACTTCCATCTTCGAACCGACACGGGCACCCGCAATCTGCATGGACCTGCCGTTCACGAAGAGGCTGAACTGCGGCACCTGAGCCATGACCGGGAGGACGGTCTTCTTCTTGCTGGAGCTGGACTTGGCCTTGGACTTGGCAGAGCTAGAGCTGGACTTAGCCTTTGCCTTGCTGCTGCTAGACTTGGCCTTGGCAGAGCTAGACTTAGCCTTGGCGGAACTCGAGCTGGACTTGGCCTTGGCGGAGCTGGAGCTCGACTTGGCCTTGGCAGAGCTGGAACTCGACTTGATTTCCTTGAACGCCACTTCAACATCCACATCATGTGCAGGCATGGTGAACTTGTACGTGTAGGTGTTCTTCTTTTTGTCGTAGGTGTTGGACAACTTGAGGAACACGCTCACATCCTTGTTGCTCGAATCCTTCTCCGTGTAGTAAGCCTTGACAAAGTCGATTTCGTAATCGGTAACCGGAGTAACATTGAACGAGACCTTGCTATCCGTTGCAGCATTGGCAACCAGATCTTCGGCAACACCATGTTTACCCACAGTCAAAGAAATGTCATAGGTATTCGGAGCAAATGTTACCGTACAGGTAACATTTGTGCTATCGGGAACACTATATATTTCAGAGTGGCTTTGAGATTTTTCCGAAACAAGTTCCAATGCTTCTCCAGCGCCATCAACGCAAACCGTTGTATCGTATTCGTAGCCTTCAGCGGGTTCAACCTTGAACGGGCCAACAACATATCCGTAAACAGGAATCCTGCCAAAATCTTCGTTTCCGTCAGCATTGTTCACATCACCCCAGTAATCCACAAGGCCCCTGCCCTTGGTCTTGACAGTTAGACTTGCTGTGGGAGAAATCCTAACCGGCATGACTTCAACATCCTTAGCAGGCATAACAAAGAACGGAATGGAATATGCCAGAGAACTATCATAAATAGACTGAACTCCAAGGGTATCTTCATACCAATACATATCAACATACCTGTTCTCCTCAACAGCCCGGATATAGATAGTATCAAGTGCATGGGCTTGCGTAGCGACGTTTTTACCCGCAAAGTCGCTGTACAACTCATAATCATCGGGCAAAACACCGGAACCATTATTACCCAACTTGACCAAAGAGTAACTCGTGGCATTGAACTGCACACGAATCTCTGCCTTTTTGGTTCCCATTATCATCTGATTGACTTCACCATCTACACAAGTCTGGGTAGTATCATTGACCGTGCACTGAAGGGACTTCCACGGGTGACCGTCATATTCCTCGATATCAATGATGACCGTATCCCCTTCGACAGCGGAACAATCTTCGCCACCATTTCCATCCTTGACATTGCTACAATAACTTCCAACGGCGGTTGCCGGGTCGTATTTTCCTTTGACATATGCGATCACAACACCCTTGCCACTGACTTTGATATCAAAATCGCTGATCTTGCCGAACGAGACCCTAATCTTAATTGCTTCGGATCTGTCCAGAATAGCGCTGGAAAGTAAGCTTGTATCGGGGATATCGCAATAATACAGGCTGTCCGTGCCAAGAGACGCAGAAATCGTAGCATTCCCTCCAGATCTCTTGCCATATTCACAAGTGACAGACTTGACAGCATACTCCTTGTTGGGCACCGGACGAACGGCAATTTTCGAGCCAGCGGCATTGGTGATAAAGTTCGTCTCCTCGCTAGCCTTATGTTCATTGGTTCTAGAAATGACCGAATAGGTACCACCGCCATTTTGCGGCAAAATCATGTTAACTTTCTGACCGACAACAGTAAAGTTGGCAAAGATTTCCTGTGTAAATCCCCTTTCTGCCATGAACATGACAAGACGTGAACCATCTTCCTGCATATCGGCTACTGTCGGAGAAGTATAATTTCTTTTGAGTTCGTGAGTGAGGGAGTCTGGACCTTCCGTATAAATTTCTGTTAAATCGTATCCGTCATCAGGAACAACCATCAAGAACAAAAGTTCACCATCATGGGCCTTTTTCTGACCAATAACAGTCCCATGTTCATATTTGCCATAAACGATTGGGATAGTACGACGAGTCAAGGGGTAGTATATCGTATCATTCCCATCAGTCGTATCCGCAAATACATAAGGGTAGTTACCGCTCTCCACCAATGCACGTACGTCAAAATTGTCATGATTCAAAAAAGCAAAATATTCTGCATCTATAGCGGAAAAATAGAGAGAATCAATTCCATTAACGATAGGTGCATTTATCGGGATAGCCTCCAACAAATAAGAAGCAACAAAACCATAACATAAAGCTGGCGAAAAACCTTCGGGGCTAGGTTTACATTGATCATACAAATCACCCGGAGAAACACCCCATCCGTAGTCTTCATTCGTATTCTTTACAGTAAACTTGACCGTATCATCGCTATATGATTTCGCAGGACCGGTGTACTCAGCGCTGCAGTTATCGGACCCATCATTACAGAACGGCTTCAGTACGATAGAATGAGCCTGGCCCACAGTGCTAATAGAATCCGCCACATAAACACAAGACCACAAAAGATCACATGTATAAGTGGTCTTAGCAGTATTGCATGTAACACCAGCTGTGCAAGAATTTAAACTCTTTGGACTAAACGAATTTCCATTCACAGTGACAGATTTAATCGGGTGATTATCTAGAGAATTTCTCGCAATATTTTGGAGGGTACGTTTCCAACCTACAGTTTGATCACGCATTTTCTGTGTGACCTGAACTGAACCTACGTTATATGTATATCTCACCTGGAGCCGATACTCTCCATTGTGTTCAAACGTAGAGTTTTCATAGTCTATCCAATCCCCCGAGCTGAGATCTCGCTTTTGCCAAGAATAAGAAGCAGGGCCAAACTTTGAAGTCTCGGAGCACTCACCACTTACACATTGGGTATACAGGACATCGCCGCCGTTAATACTGGTCGCAGTGACACCCTTTCTCATGGTTTTATGGTACAGAGTTCCATCTTCAATCGTGATGACGGAATCTCTTGCGATCCGAGTTTTTCCACTAGTTCGTCCACCTTCCTTAAACTGAGCGAAGGACATTCCGACGCCCAGCGCCAATATAATCGGCAGAATAATTAATTTTTTCATCTGGTCTCCTTTTTGTGGATTTCTCCGAACAGAAAAATCCAAAATTTAAGTTTACATTTTTGGTTACAAATTTAAGAAAAAAAAAGAATGTTCGCGACCGATTCTTGTAACATTTTTGAAAGTTTACACATTAAAACGTGATTTACGTCACATCTAGAACACTCCTTCCATATACCCAAAAATGCCTTTTTGCGCCCCCTGCAGACCTACATATCCGCTTACAATTCTGTAAATTGGCCGAATTACGCAAAAAAAAGAAACCCCGCGGTTTTACCCACGGGATTCCTTTAAGCTTTTGAAGAATGTAGCTTACTTGGCTTCTTCAGCAGCGGCTTCTTCGGCCGGCTTTTCAGCAGCCTTCTTCTTGGTGGCCTTCTTCTTCGGAGCGACAGCGTCACCAATCGTGGTGCCGTTTTCGCCCGGCTTGTGGGAGTCCATCCAAGCGGCGAGCTCGGCGGATTCGCGGTTCTTGAAGTAGTCCACCACGGAGAGGAAGATCTTGCGGTTGTTCTGATCGATTTCGGTCACGACAGCCGGAACTTCGTCGCCAACCTTGAATGCATCGGCCGGAACCTTGATGTATTCGGTGGTGAGCTTGGAGACCGGGATGAAGCCTTCGATACCGTCGGCGAGTTCAACCACGACGCCGCGGTCGAGCATGCGGACAATCTTGCCCTTGACTTCGGAGTCAACCGGGTAAGTGGTCTCGATGGAATCCCACGGGTCTTCGGTGAGGTGCTTCATGGACAGAGAAATGCGGCGCTTTTCCTTATCGACAGCGAGCACGACGCATTCGACCTTGTCGCCCTTCTTGACCATTTCGTTCGGGTGAGTGATCTTCTTGGTCCAGGACATGTCGGACACGTGGATGAGGCCGTCCACACCTTCCTTGATTTCGACGAAGGCGCCGAAGGAAGCGATGTTGCGGATTTCGCCGACCACGCGGGCACCCGGGGGAAGTTCAGTTTCGATGGAATCCCACGGATCGCTTTCGAGCTGCTTCATGCCGAGAGAGATGCGTTCGGCATCTTCTTCGACCTTGAGAACGACAGCTTCGACTTCCTGACCGACGGTGAGAATCTTGGACGGGTGCTTGACGTGCTGCGTCCAGGACATTTCGGAAACGTGGATGAGGCCTTCGACGCCAGAATCCAGTTCGACGAATGCACCGTAATCGGTGATGGAAACAACCTTACCCTTAACGATAGCGCCTTCCGGATAACGTTCGGCGATATCCTTCCACGGATGCGGCTTGAGCTGCTTCATGCCGAGAGAGATACGTTCCTTCTTGTCGTTGAAGTCGAGCACCATGACTTCGACTTCCTGGCCGAGCTGGACCATTTCGGTCGGGTGGTTGATGCGCTTGTAGCTCATGTCGGTGATGTGGAGGAGGCCGTCTACGCCGCCAAGGTCGATGAACGCACCGAAGTCGGTGATGTTCTTGACGATACCCTTGC
>Ga0310690_10000989_pt1 | contig 53896 bp, 24 predicted proteins | sample AusTroGonzalo_MG_2_FD_207661 | JGI IMG/M metagenome (GOLD analysis project Ga0310690, IMG submission 207661) | Bovine rumen microbial communities from tropical cattle in Woodstock, Queensland, Australia - Gonzalo_04 (v2) (version 2) | ecosystem: Host-associated > Mammals > Digestive system >... | reverse complement strand
TACCATCCATTAAACATATATCATGCTTTACTTGGCGTCTTTCGAGGCGTAGTTCCTGCCTCTGTAGATGAGTATGTGATAGATTTAGGTGATGTAGATGATGTTCACTCATCTGTCCAATATCATCCGTTCAGATTATATGTAATTGTATTACCGTTAGTACATAGATATGTCTTCGGAGTAGGACTCCATGTTCCATTTGCCTGACATGTAGATGTCGTTGGACTAGTTGAACAGCTTGGTGCGTTATAAGCCGTTACACACTGTCATCCGACCGCAGTCTGTGGACATCATCATGATGCTGGACATGTCGTAGTGCTTCCTCCTGACCACTTAGCATATAGCGTAATAGCACTATCTCATTCTATTGCATTTGTAGTTACCTTTGGTCATGAGAAGTCTGACTTCAGATACCATCATTCAAATGTAAATCATGCTTTGGTTGGCGTTGGTAGGTTAGTTGGTGTACCACTATACCATAGCACTGTCTGACTTGGTCCTCATGATACGCTTCATCCATTAGTATTATATGTAATATTCTGTACTGATGAGTTCTTGAAACAACGCATTGATGCTCACTGTGCACGAACTGTAGTATATTGCAGATCTACTACACTAGTATCAAAGTATAGACGTTTTGTATTATCTGCCTCATTCAGAGTAGATGCCCAATAGTGTCATACTGATCCTATTGAAGCTACGCTAGCATTACTGCTTTCACGGTGTCCGGCATGTGGCAGCCACAATATCGATTCGAAACAGTTAGGATTAGATAGACTACCACAGTATGTACTTCATTCTGTAGATGATTTCCATGTATTATATGAATCTACCACTTTCTGCCATTCTGCTAGTCTAGGCACATGATATCATGCTGGACATGGTCACTGCATTGCTGCGTCTGTATTGCTTGTATATCACCATAGATTATCACCGTTCATTGTAGCTCAATTATTCCATGAATTTGATCACATTATGAACCTACTACTAAAATATGTAGATACGCTTCATGCCCAATCTGTAGCCTGCGTATTTGTCGATGTTTCTCCATTAGGGAATGTAGAATTATTATTGAAGTTTGGCGCAAATCAGTAGTTGTTTCCGTATTGGAAGTGATATCCACATGGTCATGTACTTGAGCTACTACATGTAGTTCAGCTAGATGTAGCTCACAAGTTACGATCCATAATAGTTATAGTTACTCCATTTAGTGTCACACTATAGTCATTGAATTGTAGCCATTGTGCATACACTGTCCTATCTGTACTAATACTTCATGTCCATCTAGTAGTTCATGTTGTAGTAGTATACCATCCATTAAACATAGATCATGCTCTACTTGGCGTCTTTCGATATGTAGTTCAAGCTACTATTCATGTATATGTGATAGATCTAGGAGATTTGTATGCTGTTCAGCTTTCTGTCCAGTATCATCCGTTCAGATTATATGTAATTGTACCTGTAGATGTAGAACCAGTAATTACACTACCAGTGCTTATAGCACCACTTCCACTACAGAATGTAGCCTGTGGAGTATTATCCCAAGTTCCATTTCATTGACATGTGGATGTCGTAGATCATCATCACCACCAACTCCATCATCATCAGTTACATCAGTTCTGATCTGAAGCCGTTACACATGTTCATCCAATCGTTGTTGCTGGACATACTCATGATGCTGGACACGATGTGATAGTACTACTACTACATAGATTGGCTTCTGGGTTATTATCCCATGTTCCATTTGCCTGACATGTAGATGCTGTTGTATTCTGCGAACTTGTACAGAAGCTTGCATCACTGGCTGTCACACATGTTCATCCAATTGGAGTCTCTGGACATCAGTTAGTCTCAGAACATACACTGCTGGTTGCAGTACCATTACCACAATATACGTTTGATGGAGTTTTGTCCCATGTTCCATTTGCCTGACATGTGGATGTAGTCGCCCACTGTGCATTTGAGCACCATCCATCCATCCATGCCGTCACACATGTTCATCCAATTGGAGTCTCTGGACATCAGTTTGTGGATGGACACGATGATCCACCTCCTCCTCCAGACCATTTAGCATATAGTGTAATAGCACTATCTCATTCTATAGCATTTGTAGTTACCTTTGGTCATGAGAAGTCAGAATTAAGATACCATCATTCAAATGTCGATCATGCTTTGGTTGGTGTAGGTAGGTTAGTTGGTGTACCACTATACCATATTACTGTCTGACTTGGTCCTCATGATACGCTTCATCAATTAGCATTATATGTGATACTTTGTGCTGATGAGTTCTTGAAACAACGCATTGATGCTCACTGTGCACGAACTGTCGTATATTGCAAATCTACTACACTACTATTAAAGTATAGACGCTTAGTATTATCATCAGCATTCACAGTGGATGCCCAATAGTGTCATACTGATCCTATTGAGTTAATGCTAGCATTACTGCTTTCACGGTGTCCGGCATAAGGTAACTGCAATACATTTTTGAAACAATCTGTATTATTCTGTCCATTACATACCGAGCTTCATTCACTCGTTGATTTCCATGTATTATATGAATCTACCACTTTCTGCCATTCTGCCACTCTAGGCACATGGTATCATGCTGGACATGGTCACTGCATTGCCGCATCTGTATTGCTTGTATATCACCATAGATTATCACCGTTCATTGTAGCTCAACTATTCCATATATTTTGTCACATTATAAACTTGCTACTAAAATATGTAGATATGCTTCATGCCCAATTTGTAGCTTGCGTATTTGTCGATGTTTCTCCATTAGGGAATGTGGAATCATTACTAAAGTTTGGTGCAAATCAGTAGTTATTTCCATATTGGAAATGGTATCCACATGCATGTGTATTTGTACTACTACATATGGTTCAATTGTTTGTAGCTCATAAGTTACGATCCATTATTGTTATAGTTACTCCATTGAGCGTTATACTATAATCTTCAAACGGTAACCATTTCGCATATACTGTCTTACTTGTGGTAGTATCTCATAGCCACCTAGTAGTTCATATAGATTCTAAGTACCATCCGTCGAACATATATCATGCTCTACTTGGCGTCTTTCGAGATGTAGTTCAGACTTCTGCTCATGTATATGTGATAGTTTTGGCAGATGTAGATGATGTTCATTCTTCTGTCCAGTATCATAGGTTCAAATCGTATGTAATCGTAATACCATTAGTACAGCGAACACTCTGTGGAGCAGTATTCCATGTTCCATTTGCCTGACATGTAGATGTGGTTCACTGTCACTGATTACATGCACTTGAGCTTGAAGCACTAACACATGTTCATCCAATATCCGTAGCTGGACATCATCATTGAGCTGGACATGATGTAATAGCACTACTACTACATAGGTTAGTTTGTGGAGCATTATCCCATGTTCCATCTATCTGACATGTTGAATTTGTATTTTGCCATCAACAAAATCGTGCAGCCGTCTCACATGTTCATCCAATTGGAGTCACTGGACATCATCATTGAGCTGGACATGATGTGGCACTACCTGCTGCCCACTTAGCGTAAAGCGTGATAGGTCCATCTGCTGATATAGCATTAGTCTTGACTTCAGGTCATGAAAAATCTGAATTAAGATACCATCCAGCAAATGTGGCTCCAGTTCTAATAGGTGTAGGTAGGTTAGTTGGCGTACCACTATACCACAATACTGTATTATATGGATAGGCTACTGTAGATCATCCATTACTTTCATACGTGATATTCTGCACCGATGAGTTCTTGAAACAGCGGACTGAGGCTCATTGTGCACGAACTGCGGCATATAACACATCATCTACTACATTAGTTTTATTGAAGTATATACGTCTTGCATTATTTGCTGCATTTAGTGTAGATGACCAATACTCTCATATTGCTCATATACTACTATCAGTAACATCCGGATCATTAACACTAATAGGTACCATACTTGCATTACTATTTTCACGATATCATGCATGTGGTAGCCATAATATTGATTCGAGACAATTTCCACTAGATAGTCCATTACAGTATGTACTTCATTCTGATGAGTTTTTCCATGTATAGTATGAATTTACTACTTTCTCCCATTCTGCCAGTCTAGGCACATGGTATCAATCTGGACATGGTCACTGCATAGCTACATCTGTATTGCTAGTATATCACCGTAGATTATCATTTGCCGTAGCTCATGCGTTCCATGCTGTATTCGTTCACATTATAAACCTACTAGCAAAATATGTAGATACACTTCATGCCCAATCTGTAGCCTGCGTATTTGTAGTAGCCTCTCCATTAGGGAATGTGGCATTATTCAAGAAATTTGGTGCAAATCAGTAGTTATTTCCGTATTGGAAGTGATATCCACATGGTCATGTACTTGTATTACTACATGTAGTTCAGCTCTGCGTAGCTCACACATTACGATCTGCGATAGTTATAGTTACTCCGTTTAGCGTCACAGTATAATCACTGAATGGTAACCATTTAGCATATACTGTCCTATCTGTAGCTGTATTTCATGTCCATCTAGTAGTTCATGCTACAGTAGTATACCATCCATTAAACATATATCATGCTTTACTTGGCGTCTTTCGAGGCGTAGTTCCTGCCTCTGTAGATGAGTATGTGATAGATTTAGGTGATGTAGATGATGTTCACTCATCTGTCCAATATCATCAGTTCAGATTATATGTAATCGTATGACCACCTACAATATTATCTTCCCACTTAGCATAGAGTGTGACAGTAGGCTTGTTCCATTCTATGGCATTGGTTGTAACTTTTGGTCATGAGAAATCTGGATGAAGATACCATCCTCCGAATCTATAACCTGCCTTGGTTGGTGTAGGTAAGTTTGTAGCACGGCTTCCATCCAAATATCGTACTATCGTCTGAGTTGGACCTCATGATACATTTCATCCATTAGTTTCATATGTGATAGTTGAGATGATGTTATTTTGGAAACAACGAACTGTATGACCATCTGTACGACGGTTATCTATCTCGTTAGACTCAATTCTATTTGCCTGGAATAAGAGACGAGATGCATCTTGGGCATTGTTTGTACTTGAAGAAGCATAAAGACCATCTGTACCAAACTCCCAAGATCTTATATCCGACCAGTTACGATAACCTCCGTAAGGCAACTGTCATATAGAGCTCAAACACTGGTCTATAGTCAGTCCATTACAATATGCAGCTCATTCAGATGTACTTTTTCGTGCGTTAAATGCTTCAACCAATACTCCCCGTTCCATAAATCTAGGCACATGGTATCAATCTGGACATGGTCACTGCATAGCCTCATCTGTGTCGGTATCTTGTCACCATAGGTCATCGATTGCTGTAGCTCAGGCATTCCATGCTGGAGTACTTCTAATAAATTTACTACTATAGTATGTAGATACATGTCATTGCCAATCCGTAGCCTGTGAATATGAGGTAACTTCCCCATTAGGGAAGGCTGTACTACTATTAAAGTCTGGCATAAATCAGTAGTTATTTCCGTATTGGAAGTGGTATCCACATGATCATGTACTTGTAGTGCTACATGATGTTCAGTTTTCTGTAGCTCATAAGTTACGATCCATTATTGTTATAGTTCGTCAGTTCAATGTTACGCTATAGTCATCGAATGGTAACCATTTCGCATATACTGTCCTACTTACTGTAGTATCTCATGTCCATCTAGTAGTTCATACTGCATTAGTATACCATCCATTAAACATCCATTTAGTACCCTCTATATCTTCTTTACTTGGTGTCAATCGGTATGTAGTTCAGGCCTCTCTTCATGTGTATACAATCACTCTAGGAGATTTGTATGCTGTTCAGCTCTCTGTCCAATATCATCCGTTCAGATTATATGTAATTTTAACACCATTTACAGCCTCCTCCCACTTAGCATAGAGCGTGATAGGTCCATCTGCTGCTATTGCATTAGTCTTGATTTCAGGTCATGAGAAATCTGAATTAAGATACCATCCAGCAAAGTCATAACCTGCCTTGGTTGGTGTAGGTAGAGTAACTGGTGTAGTAATGTACCATACTACCGTAGTAGCTGGACTAGTTACTGCTGATCCTCCATTAGTAACATATGTGATATTCTGTACTGACGTATTCTTGAAACAGCGGACTGAGCTTGCAGTAGAGCGGTTACTAGAATATTGTGGATCTATACTACTAGAATTGAATTGTAGACTATAGGCTTTGGTTGCTTCGCTAGGTTGAGAAGACCAATAATGACCATATGTACCTACATCCTGAACTTTAGCATTCGAGTCATAACGTCCACCCGCAGATTCTAATCATAATATAAGTTTGAAACAATTTGTATTAGTATGACCATCACAGTGTGAAATTCATTCATCTGTTGACTTCCATACATTATACGAATTCATTATTTCATCCCATTCTGCCAGTCTAGGCACATGGTATCAATCTGGACATGGTCACTGCATAGCTACATCTGTATTGCTAGTATATCACCGTAGATTATCATTTGCCGTAGCTCATGCGTTCCATGCTGTATTCGTTCACATTATAAACCTACTAGCAAAATATGTAGAGATACTTCATGCCCAATCTGTAGCCTGTGTACTTGTAGTAGCTTCTCCATTAGGGAATGTGGCGTTACTACTAGAGTTTGGTGCAAATCCGTAGTTGTTTCACCACTGGAAGTGATATCCACATGGTCATGTATTTGTGCTACTACAGCATGCTCATGTATTCATAATACTGTCACATGATGACTGGCTTGCTGTGGCTCATAAGTTACGATCCATGATAGTTATGGTTATATCATTTAGTGTCACGCTATAATTATTGAATGGTAACCATTTTGCATATACTGTCCTATTTGCACTAGCGTCTCATGTCCATCTAGTATTTCATGCTGACTCTAGATACCATCCAGCAAACATATAATTGACAACCCCCATTCCACCTTGTTTACTTGGTGTCTTTCGAGGTGTAGTTGAAGCAACTGTTCATGTATACATGATAGATCTTGCAGATGTAGCTGTAGTTCAGCTTTCTGTCCAGTATCATCAGTTCAGATTATACGTAATTGTCTTACCAATCTCTATACAATTTCTTCCACTCGCCGTATATCAAGCATTACATGTGAATCCACATGTAGTTGCGGATGTTCCATTAGTAGTCCATGTACTATTAGCTATTGCCGTACATGAAAGACAAGCTGTTGAAGTATTTCACTCTGATGTATATTTTCATACTTCACATGCTGTACATGTTCTAGCTGATGAATTGTATGAGTATCATCCATCACATACAAAATTACAATTTTTAGCTGTGGATCCATTACTTGTCCATGTACTATTAGCTATCGCCGTACATGCAGTCTGGCTACATGATGAATTGGCATAATATCATGTGGATGCTGTGCTACATGAACTAGCTCATGTTCCGCTATATTTTTTCGCTCCACATAATGTACATGTACTTGCTCATCATGTACTGTATCTTCCACATTCACATTGCTCCCTTCACTGATCTTTTGTCTCAGAGAATGTGTATGTTCCTCATGCACATTTATATCATGCTTCACAGCTTGTACATGTAGTCTGACTCTTCTTCAAATACTTTCATGCTTCACATGTGATTTGAATTGGAGTACAGCTTGTAGATGTATTTCCTGCAGTTGTGTTATATCAGTTTGGACATTGCGTACATGTTCTAGCTGTTCAATTATAATAATATCAAGCATTACATGTAAATCCACATGTAGTTGCTGATGTTCCACTACTTGTCCAGCTATAACTATTTAATATTGCAGTACATGCACTACATGTAGCCGTAGTTGTCTTGTTAGTAGATATATTATTCAGATTTGTAGGACTCCATACTGATGTGTGATATCATGTACTACATGTTGCTGTAGCCATTGTGATACTACAAGTTGTGGCAGTATTTCTTATTACACACGTATCTGAAGATTTAGTTACTGATGCTACTCACGCACCCTTACTAAATGTTCATGTCAGTGTTCTATCTGTGATAGCATAGTATGTAGCATTCGCACTTAGTGTTATCGTTCATCATACCGATACACTAGCAGATGTACCAGTTGAGCTAGTATTCCATCATCTAATATTAAAATCGCTTCTAGTGATAGTTGGTGCTGTCACTGTTGGATTTGGACAATTCGTAGCTGATGTACAATAGACTTTATTTGACGTTAATGAAGTGCTTCATATCTCAGTAGCTCCGTTCTTATTAAATGTTGCTGTATACTGTTTGTAACATGATGTTACTCAGGTAGCTCATGCCGCACTTGTTGTTCAGCTTGGACACAGTGTCTTTGCGCTTCATCCTGTACAATAATATCATGCTGTACAGTTTGCACATGTTCATCATGCTGTTGTATTATATTTTCATGCTGGACATGATGTACAGCTACTTGTATTTGTATTATATACCGTTCATGCTGATATCGAACTTCCTGCTGCACAATTCTGACATGCGTTTCCTCATCATGTACTATATTTTCATGCATCACACGACTGTTTCGTGATAGCATAGTATGTAGTATCCGCACTTAGTGTAATTGTTCATCATGTTGCTATGCTAGTAGTTTGAGCTCCACTGTTTGTACTCCATCATACTACAATCCAACTATTTCTAGTAATATTTGGTGCTGTTACTGTTGGATTTGAACAGTTACCTCCGATAGTACAATATACTTTATCTGATGTTAATGAAGGACTTCATACACTCGTTGCTCAGTTTTCTTTGAATGTTGCTGTATACTGTTTGTAACATCCTGTTAGTGTTTTTGCTCATTCTGCACTTGTGGTTCAGCTTGGACATGAACTACATGTTCACGTTGTTGTAGTATTACTAGATATATTATTCAGATTTGTAGGACTCCATGCTGGTGTGTGGTATCATACCTTACATGTAGCCGTGGCCATATCTATACTACAACTTGTATCTGTATTCCACATTGTACATGTACCTGAATCTTTACTTAGTGAAGCTACTCATGCTCCTTTCTTAAATGTTCATGTAATAGTCTTATGCGTGATAGCATAGTATGTAGTATCCGTACTTAGTGTTATCGTTCCATTTACTGACACGCTAGCAGCTTGTGCACTAGAACTTGTATTCCATCAGTCAATCGTCCAATTTGATTTGGTAATACTTGGAGCTGTCACTGTTGGATTTGGACAATTCGTAGTAGACGTACAATATGCTTTACCTATTATTGTTCAGCTTCATACACTCGTTGCTCAGTTTGTCTCAAATGTTGCTATAAATTTTTTGTAACATGATGTTACACTAGCAGTTCATCCATCACTCATTGTTCAGCTTGGACATGAGCTACATGTTCCCGTTGTTGTGGTATTTTTAGATATATTATTCAAATTTGCAGGACTCCATGTTACTGTATAATATCATCCCTCACATGTAGCAGTAGCCATTTCTATACTACAGGTTGTAGCAGTATTCCACATTGTACATGTACCTGAATCTTTACTTAGTGTAGCCACTCATGCCCCTTTCTTAAATGTTCACGTAATAGTCTTCTTGGTTATAGCGTAATATGTAGTATCTTTACTTAATGTAATAGTTCATCATGATGTTACACTAGCAGTTTGAGCTCCACTGTTTGTACTCCATCATATGACTGTACCGTTAGTTCTCGCGATACTTGGTGCTGTCACTGTTGGATTTGGACAATTCGTAGTACTCGTACAATATCCTGTACCTATTAGACTCGTACTTCATATGCTTGTAGCTCCATTTTTATTAAATGTCGCTGTATACTGTTTGTAACACGATGTTACTCATGTTGCTCATGCTGCACTTGTTGTTCAACTTGGACACTGTGACTGTGTTGTTGATCATTCTGTACAATAATTTCATGCAGAACACTGTGTTATCTTTCCTCATGCACAATAAGATCATGCTGGACATTTAGTCTGCTTACAGGCTCATGCTTGTGTTGTGTAATATCCATCAGATGCCGTTGTACAAACTGATACTCATGATTGACTATATGTTCATGCTGTGCTTGATGTGGATTTAGCACACTGCTTTCCTGATGGCGTTGGCGTCGTTTCGCTACTTCCAAAATATCCACAGTTTATATCCTGACATGCTCATCATTGTGTAGAATATTTTCCTGCTCCACATGCTGTACAGCTACTCTTATTTGTGTTGTATACTGTTCATGCTGGTACTGAACTTCCTGCTGCACAATTCTGACATGCGCTTGCTCATCATGTACTATATTTTCCTGCTCCACATGTCTGTGATGTGATAGCATAGTATGTAGTATTCGCACTTAGTGTTATAGTTCATCATGCCGCTATGCTAGTAGTTTGAGCTCCACTGTTTGTACTCCATCATACTATAGTCCAGTTAGTTCTTGTGATACTTGGTGCTGTCACCGTTGGATTTGGACAATTATTTGTACTCGTACAATATCCCGTACCTATTAAACTTGGACTTCATATGCTTGTAGCTCAGTTTTCTTTAAATGTCGCTGTAAATTGCTTGTAACATGATGTTACTCATGTAGCTCATGCTGCACTTGTTGTTCAGCTTGGACATTTTGTCTGTGATGTTGATCATTCTGTACAATAATTTCATGCGGAACACTGTGTTATCTTTCCTCATGCACAATAAGATCATGCTGGACATTTAGTCTGCTTACAGGCTCATGCTTGTGTTGTGTAATATCCATCAGATGCCGTTGTACAAACTGATACTCATGATTGACTATACGTTCATGCTGTGCTTGATGTGGATTTTGCACATTGCTTTCCTGATGGCGTTGGCGTCGTTTCACTAGTTCCAAAATATCCACAGCTAATATCCTGACATGCTCATCATTGTGTAGAATATTTTCCTGCTCCACATGCTGTACAGCTACTCTTATTTGTATTGTATACTGTTCATGCTGGTACTGAATTTCCTGCTCCACAATTCTGACATGCATTTGCTCATCATGTACTGTATTTTCATGCATCACATGTCTGTGATGTGATTGCGTAGTATGTAGTATTCGCACTTAGTGTTATCGTTCATCATGCCGATACAGTTCCAGTTGTTGCATTACTATCCGTACTCCATCATTTGGTTGTCCAATTACTTCTAGTGATACTTGGTGCAGTTACCGTTGGGTTTGGACAATTAGTAATAGATGTACAATATCACGTACCTATTAAACTTGGACTTCATATATTTGTAGCTCAGTTTTCTTTAAATGTTGCTGTAAATTTCTTGTAACATGATGTTACAGCTTTTGATCACTCTGCACTTGTTGTTCAGCTTGGACATTGTGTTATCTTTCATCATGCACAATAAGATCATGCTGGACATTTCGTCTGCTCACATGCTCATGTTTGTGTTGTATAATATCCATCAGAAGCAGTTGTACAACCTGATACTCATGATTGACTGTATGTTCATGCTGTACTTGATGTGGATTTTGCACACTGCTTTCCTGATGGCGTCGCTGTTGTTTCGCTACTTCCAAAATATCCACAGTTAATATTCTGACATGTTCATCATTGTGCAGAATATTTTCCTGGTCCACATGATGTACAGCTACTCTTATTTGTGTTGTATACTGTTCATGCTGATGATGAATTTCCTGCCGCACAATTCTGACATGCGTTTGCTCATCATGTACTATATTTTCATGCATCACATGACTGTGACGTGATTGCGTAGTATGTAGTATCCGTACTTAGTGTTATAGTTCATCATGCCGATACAGTTCCAGTTGTTTCACTTGCACTAGTATTCCATCATTTGATTGTCCAATTAGTTCTTGTGATAGTTGGTGCAGTCACCGTTGGATTTGGACAACTATTTGTACTCGTACAATTCTTTTTACCTGTTAATGTATTGCTTCCTATACTAGCTCAGTTTTCTTTAAATGTTGCTATGTACTGTTTATAACAATCTGTTACAGCCTTTGATCATTCCGCGCTTGTTGTTCAGCTTGGACATTGTATTATCTTTCATCATGCACAATAAGATCATACTGGACATTTCGTCTGGTCACATGCTCATGTTTGTGTTGTATAATATCCATCAGAAGCCGTTGTACAACCTGATGCTCATGATTTACTATATGTTCATGCTGTGCTTGATGTCGATTTAGCACATTGCTTTCACGTTGGCGTTGACGTCGTTTCACTAGTTCCATAATATCCACAGCTTATATTCTGACATGTTCATCATTGTGCAGAATATTTTCCTGCTCCACATGACGTACAGCTACTCTTATTTGTGTTGTATACTGTTCATGCTGGTATCGAATTTCATGCTGCACAGTTCTGACAATCACTTGCTCATCATGTACTATATTTTCATGCACTACATGACTGTGATGTAATTGCGTAATATGTAGTATCCGTACTTAATGTTATCGTTCATCATGATGATACAGTTCCAGTTGTTGCACTACTATCCGTACTCCATCATTTGATTGTCCATTTAGTTCTCGTAATGCTTGGAGCTGTTACTGTACATGTACTATTACAGCTTGATGCATTACATGTTACATTACATGTATTGCTAGGGGTTCATACACTTGTAGCTCAGTTTTCTTTATATGTCGCTTTTAGTGTTTTATAACATGCACTTAATGATGTCGATCATGCTGCACTCGTAGTAAATCCAGTTGGACATGACGTACAAGCCTCTGATCATAATGGGCTATATGTTCATACTCCACACTGTGTTATCTTTCCTCATGCACAATAATATCATGCCGGACATTGTGTCTGGCTACATGCCTTAGCTCACGTAGTATAATATTTGTTGCTTGCTGTAGTACAACTCGTTTTTCCAACGTTTGGCTGGTATGTTCATGCTACAGTTGCTGTAGATTGTAAACAACTTGTACATCATGTGGATCACGCATTTGCACTATATGTTCCACATGCACAATTCACACATAGATTTACATTCGTATTTGTATTATATGCCGTAGATGATGATCATTTAGATGTACCTGCTGCACAATTCTGACATGCATTTGCTCATCATGTACTATATTTTCACGCATCACATGTCTGTGATGTGATTGCGTAGTATGTAGTATTCGCACTTAGTGTTATAGTTCATCATGCTGATATAGTTCCTGTTGTTGCACCACTATCCGTACTCCATCATTTGACTGTCCAATTTGTTCTTGTGATAGTTGGTGCCGTTACTGTTGGATTTGAACAATTTGTCGTACTCGTACAATTCTGCTTACCTGTTAATGTTTTACTTCCTATACTAGCTCAGTTTTCTTTAAATGTTGCTATGTACTGTTTATAACAATCTGTTACAGCCTTTGATCATTCCGCACTTGTTGTTCAGCTTGGACACTGCGTCTGTTTACATGATGAGTTTGCATAATATCAAATTCATGCAGTATTACATGAGTTAGCTCATGTTCCGCTATATTTTCATGCACCACATGATGTACATGCGCTTGCTCATCATGTACTGTATTTTCCACATTCACACTGTGATCTTCACTGATCATTTGTTTCAGAAAATGTATATGTTCCTCATGGACATTGATATCATGCTTCACAGCTTGTACATGTAGTTTTCTTCTTCTGTAAATATGTTCAAGCCGCACATTTTATGTCCATGGCTTTACAGGTTGTTTCTGTACCACATCATTGTGTAGTATATCAATTATTACATTGTGTACATGTTCTAGCTGTTCAATTATAATAGTATCATGTATCACATTTAAATCCACAATTATTTGCAGCCGTTCCTCTACTTGTCCATGCGCAGCTATGAGCTATAGCATCACAAGCAGCACAAGATTTATTTATATTTCATTCAGCCGTCCATGTTCAGTTTGGACATGAAGGACACTCATTTCAAGATAGATAATATCATGCTTTTGCACTAGTTACACTATATTTTGTTCATCTGGATGGACATGTATCTCACAGATATCGAGCACATGAATTAGTATTACATCCATTTGGAATCGCTGTAAGAGTTAAATCTGTACAACTTTCCGTCCTTACACAACTACCTGAGGCTGCTTTAGGTGTTGGCGTCCAATTACCATTATCACATGTCGATATTACCGTATCACATGTATTTGGACATACTACCGAATTTGTTGCAGATGATGTACATTTTGTTCCATGGATTGCTCATGCACATCATAACTGCGCTGGACAATCTTTCTGACACGCTTCTGCTATAGTTGATCCAGAACATCCTCAAGCCTGACAAGTATATCATGCTCCACAGGATATACATGCATCTGTGGATTTATAGTATGATTTGTGTGCACTGCTCCAATAACCATTTCAACCACTTCAACAAGGTGCTGTATTTGTTCATGTACTAACTGTTTTATATCTTCCACCTGATACATTTATAAAACAACTCGTATCTAATACTGCTCACGTTTCTGAGGTATATCCACTCGGACAATTTGTACACGTAAATCCGCTTCAATAGTTCATTGTATATGTACTAGATTGGTATGTTCCTGGTGAACATGGAGTACAATCGGCAGCTCATGCCTGAAGCCATGTTCATGGTTCACATACTTTGTTACATATACTTGCTCATGTATCACTTTTATATCCAGATGGACATGCTGTTGGAGTGGCACTACATGCATTACTTCCATAATATCATGCACTAATACTTTTACAGCTATTGTCCGCACTTCCATAGTAGCTATCGTGTTTTGTAGAATATTTTCCCGCTCCACATCATTGTGTAGTATTTCCTGTTGAGCTTGTTTTATAACTTCCACATGATACACTCATATAACATCATGTAGCAGCGCTCGTTTTAGCAGCACTATATATGTAATTATTTCACAAATCTGTACATGCATTCGATACTCCACCTACACAATACGTTCATGCTACACATCACGTTTGTCATGTACATTTATTATTTGATCAGTTACATCCTGTCGTATAGTATCATGCAGATACTGTACTGCATGCACTGGCTCATTCTGCACTATATTGTGTTCTTCACTTACACTCTGCAGGACACGCACTTCATGCGCTCGTTCCATAACATCACGCTGAAATCTTTTTACAGCTATTATCTGCGCTTCCATAGTAACTTATATGTCCTGTAGAATATTTTCATCCTCCACATCATTGTGTGGTATTTCCTGTTGCGCTTGTTTTGTAATTTCACGTAGATACATCCATATAACATGCAGATGAGACACTAGATCATGCTACTGAATGTGTATAATTACTTCATAATGATGTACATGCATACTTTACTCCACTCACACAATAATTATTCTTTTCACATTGAGTCTGTCATGTACATTTATTGTTTGATCAGTCACATCCAGTAGTATAGTATCATGTCGATACCGTAGTACATCCACTGGCTCATTCTGCACTATATTGTGTTCTTCATTTACACTCCGTAGGACATGCAGTTCATGCACTCGTTCCATAACATCATGCTGTAATCTTTTTACAGCTATTATCTGCGCTTCCATAATAACTATTGTGTTTTGCAGAATATTTTCCTGCTCCACATCATTGTGTGACATTTCCTGTTGCATTTGTTTTGTAATTTCATGCTTCTACACTCATATAACACGACGTTTCTCCAGTTGATGATTCTGCACTATATTTATAATTACTTCATAATGATGTACATGCAGCAATTCACTGATCTTTTGATGTACTAAAGTAATATTTTCATCATGTACAGTATGAATTTGCTGGACATTTTGTACAACTTGATTCATTTTTCTTAAGATATTTTCCTGCCTCACATGTGATATAACAATCAGTCTTTTTTGTTTTCCTTGTACTGTCTGTGGTCATACTTCCTGGACATGCTGTAGCACCAGAGCTTCATAATGGACAATAACTTCCCTTTGGACAGTCTTTTCTAGTTTCATCTCCTGGACAATAATATCATGCCGTACATTCAGGACAAACATCATTATTTCTATAGTATCATGTATTACACTTATATGTACAATTTATAGCTTTATTCCATGCACAACTACTATTCCATGCAACATCTACATTGTATGAATTATATGTTGAATTGTCTGGTTTTCATTCTGTAGTACATGGTACACTCTTTGTATCTGATACACACTTTAATGCGCTATCTATTGTTTCCCAGTGACTTGAACTACTACAGTTCCATGTATAATAGTTATGTGATAATATACATGTCTTATCATTGGCTGTATATTCTTTTCCATGTTTAACTAGTGAATATGTTCATGCAGAATAACCTGATGGCACTTGAGTAGGATTTAAATTGGCGTAACTTGTATCTGTAAATACTTTATTTCATTTACATGATGTAGTTCCTGTGAATCCACATGCTCATGCAACTGGTGCATTAGTTCCTACCACACATCCATTCTGTGTATTACATTTACTATATGGACTTGATACTGGTTGATTTAGATTAAAATTACTTGCAGTACCTTTTACCCAATTTCAATATTTACATATAGCTGTTATAGCTTCACATTCTGTATCACAAATTGGATTAGATGATGGTTTGTATATTACCATTGCTGTATTGTGTATCTTTTTTAGATTTCCATCATCTAAATCGCAGTACCAATCTACACAATCTCATCTTTCACTTGTTCCACATTTATAATATGGTCAATTGCTTGATGGTACCCAATGTGTTCCATCCTTACAGCTAAACGAACATGTAGTGCTGGTGTCTTCACTATAACAGAATGTTATTGAATCTGTTGTAGGAAACTTTTTATTGTCATTTCTCTGTCATAATCATGGGATGCTTCAGCTACATTTAATACATTTGTCACTATTTGTTGACCATACCCAACTGTTATCTTTATCTGCATCTGTGGTATTAGTATCTGGTGTACACTTCAGATAATAATATGTTTTATTGAGAGTACAGGCTGGTGATGTTCATGTTAAATAATATGGAAAATATGTAGTATAAGGTGATATGCTTATCCTACTTGATACATTTACTGCTGTGGTATTACTTATTCAGTGTGGTGTACCTTCATTCTTAATTATAGTCCTAGTTCATGTCTGTGTCTTATCATCCACTACTAATGTGCTTGGACGTAATGCTGTTTGTGTGTACGTTAAGTATGGTTTTCAATTTAATGCTATCAAATTCAACGATCTTGTTATTGTTCAATCATCACATGACCATTTTTCTCTACTTGTATTCGCATCGTACGATGTTGGACACGTATAACTACTTGCATTATATACCCATCCTGATGAACATTTTGAGCCAGTATATCATTGTAATGTTTTTGTACCACTTGGTGATATATCAAATGTACAATTCTTTAAACATAAAGCTGATAGTTTTCATGCTATTAAATCCGCATAATTAGGATTGCAACTACTATCTACATTATTTATCGTACAAGTATTATTACATGATGTACATTTATATTTTATAGCATCTACATTACATGTATTATCAGTTCTTACACTGTATGGCTGGAATGAGTCACACACTGCACAGGTCACTGGCTGAAGTCTGTTATATCATACATCATTCAATCAGGTTGTGGTACATGTTTGCTTTGTATATACACTACTACCACTAAGTACTCAATTACTTAAACATTCCATTATAGCCCAGTTATTAGTATTCTCACATCAGGATAATCATCAAGCTGTTGGTCAATATGTTACACCTGTTCGCTTTACTGTAGGACACGTCTGGGAACTTGTTCTATATCATTTAATGGTTGCTTTGTATTTTATCGCTTGTGTAGACCATGCTGAATTATTTGCCGTATGTTGTAAATTTGCAGTCTTCCATGGTAATATACAGTCTGGCATACATACATCCACTAGATTATTTGTTCATGTATGGAATCACGCTGCACATCATGTTAAGTGGTATCGTGTTTTCCCTTTACACTGATTATTCGCAAGTGTGTATTCTGTAAACTCTTCACAAAATCAAACCTGGGTTCACTCAGTTACATCAGATGGTTTTGTTCATGAAGCAGCTCTAGCTTTTGGGCACTCCTCGAGATTATAATATGCCTCTCCATTTACACGCACATCTTTACGCAGATATTCTTTAAGGACACATCATGAATATTGATATTCATATGCATCTGAACCGAGAGATCCATTCTCCCCACAAACCAACCTTTTAGCTTCACAATATGTATTATTTTGTCATGCATTACATGATACATCTCATGCTCTATATCATGTTACACTTTCTCAATATTTTACAGTTTTTCACCATGCTGTCGTACAATCCTTATGACATTCACCTCATGCAAATGTATATCATGACATACATCACGTAATGGCATATTTTACCTGTTGCTGACAACTAGATCAAGCCACCGTCCATCATGTACATACCGCATAGTTTCATCCATCTCATTCTGGTTTTGTGGACCTATCATAATTTGGAGGACAATCACTGTTTCGTAGTCTACACTCACTATATTTATATCATGATAATCCACTTACTACGTTAACCCACCCCGTATCTGTCTCTGATTTTTGCCTTTTCCATTGCTGGTCTTCACATTTAAAAATCATATAATTTCAGCTGAATATCTCACATGCATTATTTGCATTAGTACATACCTGACTATTACTCCTGTATAGTTTCTTTATCGTTCAGCTAGGAAATGTTATTTCCGTATCATTCACAATACCTGTACAACTTCTAAGACATCCCGTTCAACTCTCATTCGCTATTGTTCATTCGGGACATTTAATCAGACATGGATTAGAAACGAGCTTAGCTTCATCAACACTCGGACATACATCTACAAATGCAAAAGTAAAAACTGTATTTACATAGTCACCCGTAGATAAATAAGGACAATGCATTCCTGTCATTCATCCTATAGTGATGCTTCAGGTACAGTATGATCATGTGCTATCATATACTATTTCCAGTGGTGCTATACACTTATCACTATTATTCTTACACCAATCTATACAATCAGTTGAATTATCAAACAGATCCCATTTCCCAGATAGAGCTGATTTATATGTACATCAAACCAAACACTCATATCCAGCGGATTGGTATACTCACTGTATTCATACACTATTTACATTACATACAACTCTCGAACTAATTTTTCCTACACTCACTCATCCATGTGAATTTAATCATCATGTACTTGGTGCACCATTTAATCATATACCCTGACTTACATTCAGGTAAAATGCTTTTGAAGATTGTGGTTGAAATCCATCATAATCGTTAGAAAATACGAAAATATTATTTGTATTTACTCCTACATTAGTTCACACAACAATCGCATTTTTTACATCGTTTCCGATAGTGTTATCATTTCATCACAATATCTGCGAATTTGTAACATTATCTCATATGGTATTGTTACTTCATCATATAATCACATCTCCATCCTGATTCTCTCAAATCTTATTTCATATTCATCACGCCATTACTGCTGGCACTCTTGAGCTACCTGTTCCTATAACATTTCCTGTTCACCCCAACATCGTTGCATTATCGTTTCATGAGTTTACGATATTTCACTGTCATGCAATAATTGTGATGTTGTCTGAGTATATTTTATTCTCACTTCCTCCTAATACTTGTGATTTTCTAACTGTTTCATTAGAATTTACCCATCATGATTCAGCTTGTGATGGATTGTGTGGCTGTACTAGTATTCATTTTTCTGAATCAACAACTACTGTTGGTTCTCATGATACACCGGTCAAATATATTTCACCCACAATGCTCTGATTATCTTTATCTACTACAGTTAACCTATTTACAACTTCAGTTGTACTATCTATTCATGTTGATGATAAAACTCATAAAAATTGAGCATTTACGTACACAGCAGATACAATCACTATCACAAAAATAGCAATAGCTCAGTACACACTGGATATCACGCCACGTTTATTATTCCTTTTCATGGGTTGAATCATAGGATTTTTCTCTATCTATTTAAAAAAGTCCTTATCTTAATTATAGATAAAAATTCGCTAAAATCAAAAAGTTAAAGCGTTTTTCTTTGGACTTTTCGGCCAAAACAACCCTTAGGAACCTAGTTGTCTACTTCTAATTGTATTAAATGGTTTAGTTCTCACGCATACTCAAGTGGTAATTCCTTAGTTACTATGCTGACAAATCAGTTGACAATAATTCATATTGACTTTTCTCTATTTAATCATCTGCTCATTAAATAAAACAGCTGATCTTCGTCTATTTTACCAGCTGTTGCTTCGTGAGATACTAGTGCATCACTGGTATTTACTTCGACAGTTGGAATTGTATCAGACACGGAAGCGTCATCTAATAATAATGCATCACAACGTGAGGAAACGACAGCATTTTCAGCACTTGGCATAATTTGAATTAGCCCACGGTAAGTATTGATTCATCCATTTTTTGAAATAGATTTTGACACTGTATTTGATGATGTATTTTTTCATATATGAATAACTTTAGTTCCCACATCTTGGTGTTGATTAGTTGAGGCCACGACTAATGAAAGATTATCTGATGTCGAATTGTCTCATTTTAAAATACTACACGGATAGAGCATTGTGGCTCATGAACCTAGATTTCATCCAATTCGTTCCATGTGTGAATTTTCTTCAATTAACGCACGTTTTGTATTCAGATTAAATGTATTTATGGATCGATTCTCTACTGATGTATAACGCATGGAAGAATTTTTACCCACAAAAATCTCTACACATCCAGCATGTAGAGAACGTTTATCGTATTTCGGAGCAGAACATCATTCAATATATGAACATGAAGTTTCATCCTCAAGTACGATTAAAGTATGCTCAAACTGTCCTCATTCATAGGTATTCATACGAAAATATGCCTGTAAAGGATCAGAAATCTGAATTCCTTTTGGGATATAAACAAAAGTTCATCAGCTCCAAACTGCCCCATGAAGTGCGGCAAATTGATGATCTGTCGCAGGCACTAATTTCATAAAGTGTTGTCTAACTAAATCTGGATATTCCTTTATAGCTACTGATATATCGTCAAATATTATTCCACTTTTCTGCCATTTTTCTTTGAGCTTATGGTAAACTACCGATGAATCAAATTGACCTCAAACTCATGCTAAAAACTGCTGTTCTGCCTCTGGAATATTTAGACGCTGAAAAATATTTTTGATGTTTTGAGGAACTTTGTCCCATGAATCGGTAGCTCATACAAATCACTTCTTTGGTTTAGCGTAATAAACCAGATTTTCAAAATCTATAGATGAAATATCTGGTCAAAAATCTGGTTTTTTGATTTCACGAAAAACTTTCAAACTATACAATCTATGATTCAACATTCGTTCTGGCTCCTGTAAATCATACGATATTTTTTTGATTGTTTCTTCATTGAGTCATTTCAAAAATATGTCATATAATACGTTATCAGGATTATCTATAAATGAATCATCTACTGCCATATTTCATGTATGAGTAAAAATACTACGTAATGTATAACGAATAAATCCTAAAAATCAATAATGAAAAAATGTACAAAATATGGTTCATACCATACGACATACCGAACAAATAATTATTTGAACAAAGTTTTAATCTGATTTTTTAATTCTTGATAATTCTTGCAGTTCAATACTTGCTGCTTTCGTTCCTTGGATCCAGGGATTCATTTAACGTATTGGAATAGAAATTTCCTAAATTCAACTATCGTATGTGGCTGAAGATCGGATTTTGTCTGGTTTTCTTTTACTCTACTTGCTAACCAATCTAGTGAAATATTTAGATCCTGAACTGTAATCTCTCATGATTTGTTTGCTATCTTTTCATCAAATCGTTGATCACAAGCGATACTGTAATCCAGATGCTGTAATATAGTTTCCAGCTTTTCTGAGGAAGTGGGTTCATGAGGAGTAAATATTCGTGGATTTCAGATAGCAGCTTGACCTATCATGATTCAATCCACATTGAACTCAGAATTTTTGTTTTTTGCATCATCGTAAGAATTGACTCATCAGTTTCCTATAATTTTACATCATAAACATCAGTTAGTTTCGATGTCATTTTTAATTTCCGCGATAAGATTTCGATCAGACGCTCAATTATACATCTGGCTCAACGTCCTTCCGTGAATTGAAATTTTACTGCAGTAGTTACTGGCTTTTGTGATAAATTCGATTTGATGGATTTTATCATCCTCATTTAATCAAGCTCTCGTTTTGAGAGAAAACGGCAGAGAACCTGGGATTTGAGATAATTTTTGGATTATATTCAGAGTTTTTTCTTTATCCTTTAACATATCACTTCACCCACCCACTTTCATCACAGTATTACTAGGACATCAAGTATTGAGTTCTATTCAACTAAACAAATCTGAATATTCATTCTGAATTTTTTCAGTGGCTTTTATTAAAGTTTCCTCCTTTCATCAGTAAATTTGTAAGATCGGTTTTTGTCATGAAGTCGTTAAAGCGTGTTTAATTACCTGATGTGGATTGATTAAAAATCCATCTACATTCATAAACTCTGTTCGTAAATTCAGTGAATCTTCTTTTTTTCAGTATTTTTCAAAAACATTTTTGGTAATCAATCTCGTTGCACAATTTGTGATTCAATCCATGGGCGCAAAACATAGGTACATTCGTTGTAGAAAATTATTTAAAGCGCAGTTGTCATTCTGAATGGAACGTAGTGAAATGAAGAATCTTATCCTCGCTTTATACTCAAATCATCCCAATTAGAATTGCCTTCTTCAATTAATCAAATCTTTTTCTCTCTTTTTCGTCCTTTTATTATTTTTTCATATTCTATTACTTCAGCGATTGTAGGGAACATTTGAAACCAAACTAATTTATGAACAAAATATTTTTTGGTAAATCATTCAAACGTTCACTGCTTATGTTGTAAGATTCCTTTCTCTAAGTCACTAGTTACTCACGTATACAAAACTCATCATTTTTTTGATGTTAAAATATAAACGTATCAAGATTTTTCCATAAATGCTTCTTTTATGTAAATATTTAAGATTCTTCGCTGTGCTCAGAATGACGACGAGAAGCGTAGTGGATTCTTCGGCTATCGCCTCAGAATGACAACTGCCGTCATTCTGAACGGAATGAAATGGAGTGAAGAATCTTATTCATATTTCTTAAGATTCTTCGTCGCAAGCTCCTCAGAATGACGAAAACACACAAGATTCTTCGACTGTCGCCTCAGAATGACACACAAACTACTGACTCAATTTTACTTTCAATGCTTTTAATGCTCTAGAACATCTCTGCCTTACTAAATCTTGTGATATTCATAATATCTGAGCAATCTCTCCGTAACTTTTATCTTCGACATATTTTAACGATATAATTTCTTTACTGATTTCATCTAGGTCATACATAGCCTGCTGAATTTGCTCGTATGTATATTCATCATCTAGAATTTGAGTAAAATCTGATTCATCTTCTAGCGAATCTTCGAAAGAAACCTCATTCTCTGGATCTATTTCACTAAATGCAGTTTCTCATTTTTTCTTCCAGAAGTCTTTGAGAGTATTCTTGAATATTGACCAAACCCAACCGGAAAAATTCTGACTTATATCAAAAGCTGGAAATCCATTTCGGCATTTTATATAGAAATCTGCAATAATATCCTGCATATCGTCATCATCCATGAAGTAATTTGCTTTCAAATAACGGAAAAAAATATCAACAGTTTCTAAGTAGAATTTATTGAAAGCTTCTTCATCCTGCTGGACTAAAAGCTGTTTAAATGCGAGAATAAAGTCAATTACCATATATTCATTCTTAATAATCCAAAAGCACGAAATTTCTACAGAATTTAATTAATCTTTTTATTCAAATATTTTCTGCATCTATTTGTATTATAACGAATCTATTCATGTTTTGTGAATATTTTCACTTGCGTTTTGTTTAATATGTTCTCTGCAATATAACTGTATGATCCTGTCAATCGTTGAATTTTTCAGGATTAAATCCAGCTATACAAGTAAGAACTTCTTCTGGATTTCAATTCTCATCAGTTTTCAATGGCATCAGCGGAGAATTGAAAGCATCTGCTTTTACTGTATCTTTTCATTCTTCCACTTTACACAAACATACTCCACACACTCCAGCTCAGCAACTTACAGGAATCTGTACCCCATGCATTGCAGCAAGTTCTGCGATATTTTTACCATCTTCTGCCGTAAACTGTCACACTTCATTTCATTGAGGATCTTTGATAATTACAGTAATTACTCAATGTTTTTCTGCAGCAGATGTTTCAGCTGCAGGAACTTCTGTTGTTGTAGTATTATTATCAGCTTGTGTTGTTGTAGATTGTCATGCTACATTTCATTGAGCATTCTGGATAGTATTATCTTCCATTTTTAAAGGTTATAAAGAGTAAAATCTGACTTATCTCATCTATTCAATTATATTAGAATCGATAATAAAATCAAACTAAAAAAAGAAAAAACTCCATCCCGAAGGACAGAGTCTTTTCGTTATAATCATAATTCCTTCTCTCTATCTCTGATAATATCTTCCAAATATAATTTGACTCATTCTAAATTCTTTTCCACTTCATCATTAGTAAATCTAATCGTTCTTATTCATCTACTTTTCATCCATATTTCCCTATTTTCATCTTCCTCTCATGTTTCATTATGATATCATCAATCTATTTCAATTACTAATAGTAATTTAGAACAATAAAAATCAGCAATAAATCATCATAATGTTTTTTGGCGAACAAAACGATATCAAGTTTTATTTCATTTTAACGCAATATTCCACATCAAAGATTCTGCTTTTGTGGAATTTTTCCTGTTAAATCTAGCGTAATCTTTATTAGCAGAATTGTATGGAATATATGGTAAATCTTGATTGTAGTTTTGTTGAAATATCATAACACAAATTATATCATAAACATAAGAATTTATAGGTAAATAACATACAATTACAAATCCTACATTTACAAATCCCCCTGCCTTCAGCATCCCCCTTTGTCAAGGGGGTATATTTTTCCCTCTTGATAAAGAGGGGGGACCGCTTGCGGTGGGAGATTTGAAAAAACTCCATCCCGAAGGATAGAGTCTTTTCGTTATTTTATATTGTCAAAGTCTTCTCTGCTCATTCAAACAATCTCAAGAATCTTTTTTTCTACTCATGGAGAAATTTCTTTTCATCAATGGTTAGGAACTGGAAATATCTTTTTTCAATCGGAAAATAAAACATGAGATCACTTTTGTCTAACGATTGTATATCATAATTTGTTCAGTCTTTTTTCTATATCACGAAATTTATACGGCATAAGAGTATTGTTTATTCTCCAGTAAAATTTTAATGCTTTCCTGAACTGTCACTTCTTTATTATAATAATCCAACATCATATCTACAACATTATTTAATTCTTTTACGGCCTCTTCTTCTGTATATCAAAAAGCATAAACATTCTCCTTTCATTGAACTTCTGCTATATATCATTCTCAATCTTTTCTTACTATAATTTTCATTTTTGGATGGTTAGAACATAAAAACCAACAATATAATAGCGAAACAGAAGATTATGTCAATGAAAGTTTTTATACAACTTCTCAGCCTCCTACATTTGCAAATCCCCCTGCCTTCGGCATCCCCCTTTGTCAAGGGGGTATATTTTTCCCTCTTAGAGACTGAAAGTCTCATAAGTCTTCCCTGCTAGGGGAAGATTTAGATGGGGCTGTAGAGGGGGGACCGCTTGCGGTGGGAAATTTGAAAAAACTCCATCCCGAAGGACAGAGTCTTTTCGTTATTTTGAAAGTATAATACTAGCTCTTTACTTTGTAAACCCTAGCATCATTTCCTTCAACCTTGAAGTAGTCAGGCATAGCTGAGTATAGAACAGTTACTGGACTTCCAGATGTTGCTCAATCAACAACATACATAACTTTCTTTATCATTTGCACAGAGCTAGAACCAACAACTTCAAATGTATCACCATCTTCAAATTCTCCTACCTTACAATATTTAGATTCATTTGCAGAACCTCCAGTGTAAGGAGTAGCCGCCTCATCGAAATATACACAGAAAGTAGATAATGAATAACTAGATTCTGCTTTATCTGCAATTGCAAGAGTGAACTTAGTTGTTCCATCAAGGTCTTTTTGTTCGGCGATATATGCTACAGCAGGCACAAATTGTTTCTTAAATTGCTTGCTACCTACACTATAAGTCTTATCATTTACACGTAATACATCTACTGTATATGTATCAGAGCTTTCAGCCTTGAGATCAACTATAACCTGAAGTCACTCAGAAGGAATAGGTTCATTCAAATCGTATCGAATCTTATTTGTTCCAGTTGTTGAATAATCAAATTGTTCTACTTTTGCAATCTTTACTCTAATTTCAGCTCATGTTAAGTGAGTAGAACCATGATAAACATCTATTACTAAATCTTCTAATGTAACTTCATCATCAGCACTAGCTGGTTTGATTACAAATTCAGCAAGATTTGCATTAGCCCTTTGAAGAGCAATTGTTTTCTTAGATGTAGATGCAGTAACATCAGCTCCTCCCTTAGAAACAGTCTTCATTGTCTTCATATCCTCAGAAGCTACTCATGCTTGATTTCCATCATTATCTTCACCTTCGAGAGTTAGTCTGAAATTATATGTTTTTGCAGTAGAATCATCAGCTGTCACAGAAGCTTCAACTTTAACAGAAACAGATTCTCCATTCTTAACTTTAACATCTGAGAAGATTTCTTCAGAATTGTAAGCGCTTGTGTTTCCAACCTCTTCACCATCGATGAAGACATAGTATTCGATATCGTTTGCATCAGTAGGTGCAGTTCATTCAATCTTAAATTTGTTAAGATTTACATCTCATTTTCTTGCAGTATATGTTCCATCAAATACAACTTTTCTATTAGTTTCATGCATTACAAATTCAACTGTCTTAGTAAGTTTATTTTCAAGAGCAGCTTGAGCAGCTTTAACTGTAAGTTTAGTAGCGAATGTAATAGATCCAGCTACATCTCCAGATTGAACTGGCTGTCTAGCATCTACATATCTAGCCCCAGAGAATAAGTCCTTATTTAAGTTGCTAGGAGTAAATGAAGCAGTTCCATCCGCATCTTTACTTAAATCAACCTTAACTTGAACTTTTCCTCATTCTTCGATTTCAACTCCATCGAATGTGAAAGTTGTATTACTTCAAGATACTGTTCTATTAGATCCATCATATTCTTCACCAGCAATTACCAATGTAATTCCATCTATTCATGTATTAGTAGCAGTAATCTTGAAAGTAGGCAATGAAACAGTTTCGCTAAGAGCGATAGATCATTCAGCAACAACAACTCCTTCAGTTCAAGCTGCAGCTTCTACGTTAGGTGTTTTAACATTAGTAAGTCTAATCTTAGATCCATTGAATTGATGAGCAACCCAAGCTGTAGTAGGTAATTTAACAGTTAATCTAGCTCCTGTTTTCTTTTCTACAGCATTGAAATTAGATTCTTTTTCAATAGCATATTGGATCCATCTTCCATAATCATCAAAGTCATCAGTGAAAGAAACACTTACAACGAATGTAACATTCTTCTTAGCAGCAACCTCAACGTCATCGAAAGATATAACTAGTTCTTTAGATTTATTCACATTGTATTTTAATCCATCAACTTTTTCAGAACCAGCCATTACAGTAACCTTATCAAGGAACTTCTCTACATCCACATCAGATGCATGTTGATTCTTAAGAGTAAATCCTTTAACAGTAAGAGCTGAACTTGCAGCACTAACCTTAAACCTAGCTACTTCATAAGATTCTCCAGCTAAGAAGTTATAGTTTTTAGCTGTTCATTTAGCATCGATTGTAGCAGTAGCTCCATCATAATTTACCATATCATATGTATATGGAGTATAGTTATCTACATTTAAATTTTTAGCTGTAGATTCTACTCAATCTTTAACAACTTTGAATCCGATAGTTCCTCCAGCTTTAGCGTTATCAGACGTCTTAAGCACTATAGTTGCATTGTAAGATCCATCAACCTTTCTATAATCTTTCTTTATTGAAAGAGTTACTTGATCTTTAGTATTAAGAGATTTACCTTCAGCTATAACATTTCCTTCATCATCCTCCAATGATACAGTAGCAACATCATCTCTTGTAGAGTATCCATATCTTTCAAGAGTAATCTTAGTGATACTTACTTCCTCAGATGTTCTGAATGTAAGAGTATCCAAATCAGACACTGCTCATGTAACGATAGCTTTTCTATCTGTAGCAGCTGTAGCTGTAACATATAAATCTCCAGCTCTAACAACTGTATCTTCTTTATCATCTGCTCTACAAGCAGCAGGACATTCTTTAGAATCTGTAGCACATGCTAATTTAACTAATGGATCGTCACAGTCTACGTTTGTTGCAGCTCCATTTTCAGCACTTCTCTGAAGCATCAACATTACATATCCTCTAACTTCTTTAGTTTGTTCTGCATTAGCGATTTGGTTCATAATTCCAGCAGCCTTAAGAGCATTTAAGTGATTTGCATAGTAAGGAGTTCCTCCTTCATATGTATCTCCCCATAAAACTCTAGACAAAGCTGTTCCAAATTCAGCTCTAGAAAGTGTAGCATATGGTCTGAATTCAGTGATTCCTTGTCCCATAATACCTAATCTACAAGACTCAATAATGAAGTCGTGTAAATCTCCTTTAACAGAATTGATATCTGTGAAATTACATGCTCTAGCTGCATCAGGTGACATACCTAATACTTCTTCAGCATATACAGATAACATTTTAGCCATTTCAGCTCTTGAAATAGCTCCATACATGTTGGCGTTATCGATAGGAGACATCGTAGTAACACCGTTTGCGTAAGCCCAGTCGTAAGCTCCTTCGAGTTCTGCGCTATATGTAGCAGCAAGAGCTCCAGCAGGAATCAACTGAGTTGCTAGCATTGACACTCCAGCCAATACTGCGAACAATTTTTTAATGTTCATGTCTTTTGTTGAATAAAAATAAAAAGTCACAAAATAAATTACCAAACAGGGTGGGGTTTCTGTGTCTCCACACAGTAAACTAATCCTCAGTGTAAAAATATTAGACACAAATGCAAGAGATTTTGACTAAAGTGGACATCTAATTAACCTTGTACCCTACTTAAAGGGAAATAAGAGATAAAATGCTGACTCACTTTCGTCAAGATCATCTAAGATTCGCGAGCTAACTCGCATGTCGATGATCCCCTATCCTCACCAACAGGGAAGATGAATTTAGGCATCTGCAAGCACGTTCTGATAAATTTAAGCCGAGAACGACCCTTACAGTTGAGATTACGAAGTTATTGCACATTTGTGACAAAATTTGTCAAAATTTATACAAATCTGTACCCTTTTTCATGAGTTTTGCTAGTTTTAGAGCCTGTTTTCTTGATTTTTACTTTGACTTGACTTTTTAAATGTTTGATATATTGTGCCCCTTTACTGAAAGGGGCTGGCGCGTAGTGACTGAGAATTTTTTCGCATCACACTCGTCATTCTGAGGCTTTAGCCGAAGAATCTTTCTTTTTTGTTCCCCCTTTTCAAAGGGGGATGCGGCAAAGCCGAGAGGGATTTTCTCGTCATTCTGAACGAAGTGAAGAATCTTTTTCCCTCTTCTTAAAGAACGGCAACCACGTACTGGTGGGAGATTTGAAGTCATCTTGAGCGTAGCGAAAGATCCAGGATAAACAAGTAAACTTCCTGGATTCTTCGTCGCTTCGCTCCTCTGAATGACAAAATCCCCCTGTCCTTCGGAAAATACCCTTTATCAATAAGGAACGATACCAGTTTCAAGTTACCCCCTCTTGATAAATAGGTGGTTTGAGGATGATTTGAAAAAATGCTATATATATAATATTATGTCATACCCTACTTTTTGACATCTACAACATCAGAAAAATCCGACTCTCGAGCTATTAAATCTTTCCATTTTCTATAAAAAATTCACAATATTAGTGAATTTCACTATTTCAGTGAATTTTAGACAATAAAATATCTTGTTATTCCGAAAGTGAAGTTTAAAGAATCTCAGCTTCTTACCTGTCATTCTGAACAAAGTGAAGAATCTTAAACACACCACAAAACACACAAGATTCTTCGTTTCGTTTCACTCCACTCAGAATGACACACAATCAAAAATTCACTGTTTCACAGAAAGTGTGAAAAAATTTGCTTTTTAAAAATTTTGGATTATACTTAGAAAAATTCACTATTTCATAGAATAAGTGAATTTCACTATTTCAGTGAACTTTTAGACAGCAAAGTAGACAATCATGCTAGAACATCCATGAGTAGAATTACAGGTTCTCCTTAAGGAAAAATGACTTACGCAAAAAGCATTTGCCTCTATTTTGTGAAAAAAAGTAAGCGAAGTAAACGAACTATTAAAATGAAAAAGAAATATAACAATTCAGCGAGATTATTTACTTCACCAAACTCTCTGAACTCCAATCAAATACTGGATTTTAAAACAAGTCGATTATGACTATTCTCTACTCGATATCGAAGAATCTTCAGATTCCCCTCTTGAGAAAGAAGGGTTAGGGGAGATTTGAAGTCATTCTGAGCGTAGCGAAGAATCTATAGCTACCGATGTGTCATTCTGAACGAAGTGAAGAATCCAGGAAAACATAAAACCAATAGATTCTGAAGCCGAATTATCGACAGAAGAAACCAATTGAACACAAATTGTTCCCCCTTTTAAAAGGGGGATGTCCGAAGGACAGGGAGATTCTCTCATGCAACCACAAGAAACCCCAGCCAAAGAATTAAACACACAAGATTCTTCGTCATCATTACATTCTTCCTCAGAATGACAAAAAGAAAATAAAGACAATGAAGACCTCAAAAATAGAGCAAAAATTTTCAGATCTTTCTAGTATCTTGTGCCCCTTTACTGAAAGGGGCTCCCCGATGGAATCGGGGTGGGGATTTTTACGCATATTACACTTAAAAATCCTCCGTCCCGACCTGTCGGGACACCTCCTTTCCTCAAAGGAGGACAATTTACTAATATTGCAAACCGCTCAAAATTCCTTATAATAACTATGTTTTAAATTTTGATAACCAATAGTGTCTACCTATCTCTGACAAAATTTTCTCACTGATTCGACCATTAGGCACCGAATCGCCGATAAAGCGAAAGATTTTTATAATAAGAATGATTGCAAAACTCTAATCGAAATCTGACCTGGAAAATGATCGATAACTAAGCTCATTCTGGATATTTCTTCAGATTTCGTTTTGTTTGAAAAAGATGAAACTTTGAAAGAAATCCTGGAAGAAGTAATAGCAAAAAAGGAGAGTGGAACTGCGGAAATTATTTGGTGAGATGTGCTCCAGTGAGATTTAAAGCAGTTCGAATGAAAGAAAAATCAGACTTTTGTCGTGTGAAATTTGCCATATTATATCACTTCTCCGATTCTCAGAATGTTTTTCTGATCTGGAAAAGGGGAGTTTGCGGGCTGACTTTTTATGGTTCAGGATGAAGTTTGACAGAAACTCCGCTTCGATGCCGGTAAAAAATCATATCTTTATTGGATTCTGAATTATGCTTATGAAGTACAATATCTCAAGACCGTCCCCGCAAAAGCATTCTCTCCCGCTCCTAAAGTTAAGAGCTGTTTAATCTGACTTGTGAAGAAAGATAAGCTTCCAAATATTAAATTTGAGGATTTAATCATATTTTTAGATTTATTTTCTCCGTACAGTAGAAAGACACTATCCAAGATTTCTAAAATGATTAGCAAAAAATGAGGTAGTTTCGTTATCCCGGAAAATTTAAGCAACAAAAGACTAGAAGAATTGAACTGGACACAGCTCGAAGAAATTTTCATCGCTTAAAATTTTTTTAAATATTATTCTTATTATCCATGCAACTAGATGTGAATAAAGTTAAAATTGTTGTTGCTGTACCTGCAGAAAGTCTAGAATATGTTAGAATGGCTATGTGTAATGCGGGAGCGGGAATTATTGGTAATTATACATTTTGCTCTATGACCACAAAATGTGTTGGCACATTTAAACCAAACGATAAAGCAAATCCATATGTTTGAGAAAAAAACAAATTAGAATATGTAAACGAAGAAAAATTAGAAGTACTTTGTGATATCGCAGATGTGAAAAATATATTAAAGGAATTAAGGAAAGTTCATCCATACGAAGAACCAGCGATAGACATAATACCATTAATTGATGAAGAAAACCTCATCGCTTAAAATCATAAAATTGTCATTCTGAGCTATAGCTTGCCCAGCCAAGCTGGGTAAAAATCTACCATTCATCATGCTGTCATTCTGAGGCTTTAGCCGAAGAATCCACTTCTCATCTCGCTTGTCATTCTGAGCGATAGCGAAGAATCCAGGAAAAATATTTATAATTAATAGTTTCATATGGATAAAAAATGATTTACCTATATCCTTGCATCACAAAAGAATTGAACTCTTTATATTTGAGCAACTTCAAATTTAGAAAAAAGAGTTTATGAACATAAAAATGAATTGATAGAATGATTCACTAAAAAATATCATATCCATGATTTGGTTCGGTATCAACAATTTCCTACAATAACAGAAGCCATAGAATGGGAAAAACATCTAAAATGAATCAGTAGAAAAAAGAAAATCGATTTAATTGAAACTGAGAATCCTTGATGGAAAGATTTAGCTGAGGATTTGTAATTTATATATGGATTCTTCGGCTCATAAATGAGCCTCTGAATGACACAACAACACATCAAAAAAATCTATAAAAAAACTTGCATTTTAAAAAATTTCGTCTATAATAGCACCAGTACCAAAATGGTGCTATTTTATTTCCTAACCAACTATAACCATGTTTAAAGGAAAAGTCTATGTTTATAGAAACAACAACGGTAAAGAGGAAGAGTTCGAGAAAGAATTCGACAATCCTCAAGAATTCAATAACTTTAGAAAAACCTATCATCAACCTGAATTTGGAGGCCCTTTCATGTGACTATGAGATTGGGCACATCTTCAGAATTACTTCAATAATTTAATAGATAGAAGATTCTGACTAGAATCTACGGAAGAACCTGAAGAGCCAAAGCACCTTCCAAACTGAGTTAACCTTGATAAATACGAAGATGAACTCCAAAAAATTGAATACAAGAAAGCTCATAGAGCTGAAAAACTTCAAGAATTAAAAGATACTTTAGCTAAATTAAAGGATTATAAGAAAAGGTTTAAGGCTGAAGGTAGAAATGATATGATAGAAGAAATCGATAAAGACATCGATTCTGTTCAAAAAGAACTTGATGAAATCGAGAAATAAAGTTATTGAATACAAAAAAAACCGTAGGACAAATACATCCTGCGGTTTTTCTCAAAGTGTCGGATATCACTACACAGATACTGCTGCCTTGATCGCCGGCCACGGGTCATATCCCTCCAGCGTAAAATCTTCGTACTTGAAGTCAAAGATTGACTTCACATCCGGATTAAGTCGCATCCGGGGAAGCGGACGAGGCTCGCGGGAGAGCTGAGTCTCCACCTGCTCGAAATGGTTCCGGTAAATGTGTGTGTCGCCTGTGGTGTGAATAAATTCACCTGGCTCAAGACCACACACCTGTGCAATCATCATCGTCAAGAGCGCATAGGATGCGATATTGAATGGCACCCCAAGGAACGTGTCAGCACTGCGCTGGTACAGCTGACAGGAGAGTTTCCCATTAGCTACATAGAACTGAAACAGGCAATGACAAGGGGGCAGAGCCATCTGGTCTACTTCGGCCGGATTCCAAGCGGTTACCAACATCCGTCTAGAGTCAGGATCATACTTGATGGTGTATACGACCTGCGAAAGCTGGTCAATATACTTCCCATCTGGAGTAGGCCAGGAACGCCACTGATGGCCGTACACTGGACCCAAATTGCCGTCCTCGTCCGCCCATTCATCCCAAATGGATACTCCGTGATCCTGCAAGTACTTAACATTCGTGTCTCCTGCAATGAACCACAAAAGCTCATAGATGATGGACTTCAGGTGGACTTTCTTAGTAGTCAGGAGGGGAAAACCCTCACTCAAATCGAACCGCATTTGGTAGCCAAACACACTCTGTGTGCCAGTGCCTGTGCGGTCATTCTTCATCACACCATTCTCCCTGATGTGACGGAGCAAATCAAGATACTGTTTCATACAGAAAACTATTTATGGTTTGTGTTTTTCTTATGATAATTATATGGAAAAATGTTTATAAGTCAATCTTAAAATCTGCTATAGACTAGCATTTCAAATATTCAACTTTTGATCCAATTTCAACTTCATCAGAATAGAAGCATGCAATCACATTTTCTAGATTCACCTCATCGACTGGATCTATCTCAGGACAATTAATTTCTGGACGAACAGAAAGAAAAATTTGACCATTCTTCTCTCGAACAGACTCCACAAATCCAATCTGATTTTTTCACTTTCTTTTCTTTTCATGAGCTTTTAGAAGTTTGTTTACCTGTGAACGAATAATTTTGAAACGCGAATGAATAACCTCATCTGGAAGTTTGTTTTCAAATGTCGAAGATTTTGCCAACGGCTCGTCGTGATATTCAAAAAGTGCTATATTGTCGAAATAATCTTCATCAAGAAATGATTGTAAAAGCTGCATATCTTCCTCGGTTTCTCCTGGAAATCAGATTATAATATTTGTACGAATGAATGAATTTGGAAATAACGAACGGATTCATCTCAGCAATATATGAATCATTTTATCATCGTAGAAACGTCCCATAGATTTGAGTAGTTTTGGTGAAATATGCTGTAGTGGAATATCAAAATATGGTATAAATTTATCCAGCGAGGCGAATTCTTCGAGCTGTTTAAGGGTCAGAATATCTGGATAAAGATACAAAATGCGATATTTGAAATCATAGGAGAGTTTATCTAATTCATGAAGTAGTGGTAATAATTGAGATTTTGAAGAAAAATCTGTACCATATCTCATTGTGTCTTGAGCGACTATGATTAGTTCTTCGATTCACTGTTTAAGTAGATTTTCTGCCTCAGCAAGAATGGATTTAATTGGAATAGAAGTTAATTTTCATCTGATTTGTGGAATTATACAGAATGCACATGAGTTATTACATCATTCTGCAATTTTGAGGTATTCATAACGATTTTCATAATTTGTAAGCAATCTAGGAGCAGAATATCGACAAAAATCTTGGAAAGTCTGACTGCGTTTTGTGAGATTTTGTAGGTTTGCGAGAGTTAGATCATTTCGTGATAAGTAGGAAATATTTTCATTTTCAAGCATTTTTTCTCGTCTTTGGAGTTCTTGTTGAAGTTGTCATTCTGAGGGTTTTTTATGTCATTCTGAGCGTAGCGAAGAATCCATTTGGCTTCATATATGTCATCCTGAACGTAGTGAAGGATCTTGTGTGTTTCTCCTAAGATTCTTCATTCCATTTCATTCCATTCAAAATGACATATTATTTCTCAGCAATTTCTCAAAATACTGAACACCACACCCAATAATACAGACTTTTTTCTTCTTTGAGAGCAACTTATCCACTGTTTGAAACATCTCTTCACGACCAGAAGAAATGAAACTACATGTATTGAGAATTATTATCTCAACGTGTGAATCGTAGGGATTAGAATAATATTCTACATCATCAGAATTCTCGCTCAAAAGCTTTCACAAAAACAATTGGCTATCCACCAAATTCTTATTACATCAGAGATTTATCATAGAAATATGAACTTTTTTCATTATCTAGCCAAAGACAAAAAGCTTAAATCTGACTTTTCAAGCCATTTTTTATAGTATTCATCTTCCGCTTGAAGTAAAGCTGAACTTATATTATCGGACATTGCTGACAAAATTTTTGCTACAAAATAGCTTTTGGCTCACTGTTCATATTCAGTTTGAAATAATCCAGAAATATCAGTTATTGAAATTTTTTGCTCACCCCAAGTAAAATCTCCGCTTCACGATTTTATAGCCTTTTTAGCTTCAGAATATAAACTGAAATAGTCCTTAATTTCTGAATTGTAGTAAATCATAGAATAGTTGGACTTGATATAATTTTCAAGTTCTGATATGAATGTATTTTGCATTGAGAGCTGTTTTTTATTTTTTTCCGTCGTTGAATTTGGGATACTCTTGCATGTAAATAGCGTTTTGTTATATGAAGTACACAATTTATCTCACTGTTTTATGAGCGTAATCTTTTTCACGATAGCCAACTCTTCTGCTGAAATTTCATGAACTGATGTGTTGTCTGAATTGAATTTTACACCATCTGATGCCTTTCAATAACAGAATTTATCTAGTTCGATTCAGGAATAAATCAACGAAACACACGATGCAGAATTAGGCAATCAGAATGATCATTTGATTGTGATTGTCTGATTTGGAATTAAAGTTCAGACTAGTTTCTTTTTGGTTTTTCAGTTGATGAGTAAAGAGAAAGCTGAACTTAAATCTAGGGTAGTTTGAGATTCTAGAGAATTTTGAATATCTTCGTTTACAGTCCACAATAAAGTAATTTCTTCTTTTCAACTATCTTTTCACGATGGATTTGGAGTTATAGATTGAATTTTTATGTTAGGCTTGAATATCAAAGAATCTCATGATAACAATGTTTCTTCCTCTGAAAGTGGCTGATTTGGATTGTAGCATCGCGTATCGAAAGTATAATTTCATTGATTTAAACTAACGCATGTTGCACGATTATTTGGTAGTCAGAAATTTCATTTTAGAGTGATATCTGAAGATAAAGAAAGATCAAAAAGTCAGAATTCCGATAACTTTTTGCTCTTCGTAGTTCACGTAGAATATTCACTTCGCGGAAAGATTGTCAAACTAAAATCATCGGAGAAATCTAAGGAACTAACTGCGTAAACTTGGGAGTTGTCGACACTGAGTTGGACAATTTCGTTTCATGAATCTGTCCCGTCTGGGTCATAAATTATATTGGAAATTTTAATAGAAAGTTTTTCATAATCTATTCATCGAGCATCTGGTTCCTCCGCAATAGATTTTCCACATATTGATGAAGACCGAAGTCATTTTTCAGATTTTTTGGCTTTTGCTTCAGCTTGTTTAAAATCTGATTGATACGAATATGCTGTTTTGTATGTATACTCCTTCGCGTATCATTCGGCAATGAGAGTTTCGTTTACAAGTTTTCAGTCTAGGTAAACATATGCAAGCATTCTACCATAAGCATCAGAAGAGGAAGAATTCGGATCGTATTCAAGTGTAACGTATTGATTCTTAATTAGGTTAGTTAGATAATTTTTCGCTTCTTTTCAGAAACACTCTGTCGTGCGATAACGAGCCGTATTAGATTCTGGAGCATCTACTCCGAGCAAACGAACAGATTGTAAATTTCCATCTTCTTTACGATAGCGGAAAGTATCTCCATCTATGACTGAATAAACTTTAACTGCTCCGTCTGGAATCTCGATTTTTGGTTTATTTGGATTATACGTGTATGTCGAGAAAATATGATTTTCATAGAATAGAATTACAACAACATCCGATCCATCTTTTGTGGAGTTTGGAAATCCGAAACTTCATTTCAGTGTAATTGAAGAATACGGTTCAAGAGTTCCGGAAATTTTCTTCGTAGTTGCGTTAACCTTCATTTTGATTTTGGAAAGATCGAAAGCCTTGGATGAATTAGATTTAATGGTAATGGTTTCATTTCACGAATCACTTCACTCTGGATCGTAATTAATGTGTGTAATAGAAATCTGATAATCCGATGGATTGAATGATTCTGGTTTTTCTTCTTTTTGTTCCTTTTCAGAAGTATTTGAAGAATAGCAATAGGAATCTAGTTGGTTATCTCATGAATACAAATAAACACATGCTCATGAATCAAGAAATCAGAATGATTTTATGAAGGTATCTATCGTATTTGCGTAGAGAATTCCATCAATATATTTCTTCGTGGTTGCTGTGGAGGTTTTGAGATAATAATTATGATTATTGAAATCAATGTCGTATGGAAGGAATGACTGTAACGTTATCGATTCTGGAGTTTTCGGCTCTAGAGAAACTATTTTCACATTCTGTCATTCTGAGCGTAGCGAAGAATCTTGTGTGCTCGTATCATTCTGATGAGCCGCTCCGCTTCAAACTTGTCATTCTCAAGCCGATTCATCGGCTGAAGAATCTTGTGTATTTCAAGACAGAATAGAATATAATGTTTGACTAGAAATTCACGTTTGGACATTTTCCCCACACAAATCTTTCTTCGATGGACATGAGCATCCACCTCATCATCATACATATTTTATAGTCTCAATTACCTTCTCGTTATATTGCGAAGTCACAGAAAAATACTTCAATGCTGATTCGTCGAATCATGGCGAAAAATCCATAATGTTGTCCATATTATCTCCACATGAATGAAGAGAACCAATGTGATAATTTGATTTTTCGAGCGATCAGGTATTGATTTTTACGATGTCTAAAAGTTGTCTACTTTGTCCATTCATTCAGTATAACTCTAGTTCTCAACTGAAATAATTGAATGATAAATTTGGCTGCAATATGATGGTTATCAGTCCTGCTTCAGTCAACGATCAAGCTTTTGTTGTTAAAATCAGCTTTGTATTTTTCTGTAATTTTTCTCTATCATAGGTGATGGTTTCTTCATCCAAATTTATGCTTAACGGTTGTACAAGCAAATCTCATGAAAGCCATAATGAATCATACTCATACTCTATATCTTCATGAATAGATAATTCTATAAATGGTTCATACCTACTTCATCACCAGAAAATTTCACTAATTGTGATAATATCCTCCTCAACACTGTCACAATTTATTCATTCAGAAGGGTCTGATGGCTGCGTATTTTCATTTGGATCTTGGGAATAATCTTTGACTGTGTCTTCATATGTGCTGGATAATTTTCATGGTGTCGCTGTAATATATTCTTCTAGAATTTGACTCAGATTTTCCATATCTTCATCATCAGAAAATAACGCTCTGGTTACCACAAATCATGTTGGAGTTAAAATTTTATGAAAAGATTCCAACTTTCATTTGTGCTTATTTACTCGATATTCATGTGCATAGAATGAATCTATTACATTTCACGAAAGAAGTAAAGAAATCTGAATTTTATCCGTATCTGGGATAAAAAAGTCTGGATAGTCTGGTCCATTCTGTATAACATTGATATTCTGAAATATAGATTTTGAATCAGCTAAAATCAGAAAATCATTGGATGAAATGTGAATATTATTGTAAATCTGATTTGTTTGATCGTTTGAAAATATTGTTCATGAAAGCTCTAAATCTCAATCAAAATCTCATGAACCAATATTAAAGATTTCTATCCATTCATCTTCTCCATCATAAAAAACTTCTGAAATAATTAGATTAAAATCTGAGGTTCATCATGTTATATCTCCACTTCATAAATCATCTCAAGTTCAAGAATTAGTTCAAGTTCAAGAATCGTTTGAATCGTAAGGATAACCCGATGGTCATTCTCATTCCCATGGATTTCAGCTTTGTATAATTACTTTTCATGGATTAGCTATATGATTTCATGTAATGTTGAAAATTTCTGTTCCAACTGTAGCCTTTGGATCATCCCATCTTTCATCATAAATTATATGGAAGCTTGGACGAGGTTTTCACGATTTTACATAATTTCAGGCAACTGTGGACTGGTCCACATAAAATATATCAATTTCATTTCCAGAGAAAACAAGGTCTATCAATATTTGTCATGTATCAGGAATACTCATTGATGGTGACACTTTATTTATATTTCAGCTCAGCATTCACATATCTGCTATACTATTCGCATTTCAAAATATAATGGATGAATAACTTGGGATTGAAGCAGTTATTACTGGATTATTTCATTTACTATTTGCTCATGAAAAAACCAACTCTCAAAAGAAATCTGAATCAGAAAAATTTGTTACCTCTACCCATTCTTTACTTCACAACCAATAAACTTCTGTAATTTTTAGATTTGGATTATTTTGTCATTCTGAATAAAGTGAAAAATCCTGTGTATCTTCATCTAATTGTACCCCTTTACTAAAAGGAGCTGGATTCGACGAAGTCGAATACTGGGGATTTTTTAACAATTCTTCATTTTCTGCGTAAAAATCTTCCGTCTGAGGATTTTCATCCCTATCCACCTCTTTTCCTCAAAGGAGGATGTTTTCATTATTCTCTGTATTAATCTGTCATTCTGTGTATAGCGAAGAATCCACTTCGCTTAAAATTTCTCATACTGAAACGTCTCACGTTTCCTCTCCTGAAGACTGAAAGTCTCATAAGTCGTCCTTGTCAGAGAAAGATTCAGAGGGAGATTGGGGGCTCTTTGAATAACTGATGAACTGATCAACATTTTCCTGTCATTCTGAGCGTAGCGAAGAATCTTGTGTACTATTTTCCTGTCACATAAGATTTTTCACTTCATTATCATTCGTTCAGAATGACTCTACTTTTCGTCATTCTGAGGCATTAGCCGAAGAATTTTGTGGGTCTTGCAAATTCTTCTCTCAAATCCTCTCGGCTAAAGCCGTATCCCCTTTATCAAGGGGAAATAAGGAGGCTTTTTCTTCGTTTCCCGGGGTATTTTGCCCCTCTTGATAAAGAGGGGTTGGGGAGATTTGTTCGTCATTCTCTGGACCTATCTCCACATCCTGAGCAAAACTTAAATTAAAAATTAAAGGAAAAAGAGCCAATCGTAACGAAACGATTAGACGAAGAATTTTCATTTCTATACAGAATATGAAATAAAAAGCTATTTGAGCAGATGGCTTAATATCGTGTGTTTAGCTTTTCAAATTTCTTTATGAATATCTGTTGTAATTTCTGGCTTGCGATAGTCTTTGAGTGAAAGAAGAGCCTTACATAAATCCTCAGATGTGGTTGGTGTAGATTGCTCCACCATGATATCGTCAAAATTTTTCACATACCACTCAGCATTGAGCTTTTGATCGTGTGTCCAAGGTATAGGAACTATGATACTTTTCAGATTGAATAATTTTTGCTCTGCAAGTGAAGTTGTTCATCCACGAGTAAGAGAAATATCACAATGCTGATATAAAATTCACATATCAGACTGTGAAAGAAAGTCATATGTCGTGACTGAAGGAAATTCTGAAAAAATCTGACTAAGATCTTCGTTTAGTTTTCCAAGGATTATGTGATAATCGAACGATTCACGTAAAGTTTTATCCTTTTTAAGTAAATCAGCCAAGCATTCGTAAAGTTTTTTGGAACCCTGAGATCATCACATTACAAGAATGGAGGGCTTTCCATCTTTCTTCTCAGATTTTAAAGAGTTAGATAATTCTGGATTAGAATCTCAAGTTGGAACTATTTCATCAGAGAGAATTTGTCCGACTACGATAGCTCATGGGAAAACGTTATCAAACCCACAAAATGATTGTTTGGAGAATTTATTTCAAATTTTGTTTACTAATCATGGTTTAACGTCTGACTCGTGGACGAAAATCGGTTTACGAAGAAATTTTGCAGCAAAAACTACAGGCAAGGCCACATATCATCATTTACAAAAAACTACGTCAGCTTCGGATTTTCGTAGGTAGAATGTTGATTGGATGAATCCTGCCACGAAGAGAAATAAATCTCTGATATTTTTTAAGCGAGATTTTAGGGGGGTTTCCCTACGCCACTTTCATGATAAAATGGAAATAAATCTGACTTTATTTCAAAATTTAGCCGCAGTTTCTTGTTCCAGCGAATTCTTGGATCAGAATCGAATTATCTCTTTGATTTTATCTAAATATTTTGGATCAGAAAGTATAGTTTCGATTAGTGATTTTATTGGAAAAACATGTCATCACGTTCCACCTCAGGCCATAACTATCGTTTTCTTGTTCATAATCAGAAGTGGACAATGTAAAATGTTTTGTCTAGTATTGTCCATTTATTTATAAATTGCAAGAGAATTTAAAAAGGCAGATTTCTCTGCCTTTTATTTTAAATTTATAAATTCTAATAATAAATATATCCAATAATTTCTGCACGATTAACTGATTCAATTCTTTGTGTTACTACGAATTTTCATGCATAGTTCATATCCTCAACTAACATCTTTGTATTATCTCCATTATAAGGATATTGTCTTACAATTCATACATGACCTGCAGCTGAACGTAATTTACTATAAACTACGATAGAGCTTGCACGTGGTGTCTTTGAAACTGTATATCATGCTGCTCTAGCATTATTATACCACTTAACAGCATCTCAACCAAATGCTCTATCTTGAGTTGTTTCTGATGTATATGGGAATAGAGAAGGAACTTGCGTAGCTACATACCAAGTACAATATCCACGGTAAAATCCATTAGTAATGTTTGCATTATATGTTCGTTTCTTAAGGATTTTACTTGAAGAATTGTTGGTCGTTGTGGATGTGGTAGTAGTTGTGGTCGTGGTAGTTGTGGTCTTACTATTAGTAGTCGTAGTTTTTGTAGTTTTAGTAGTAGTTTTGGTTTGGGCTTTTACAGGAGTTAAATCTGGCTGTGCCTTATCAATAAATCCTGGAATATTATTCGCCTTTTCTTCCGAAAGATTGATGAAAATTTCTTGTCATTTATAAAGAATCTCACTATCGTCCGTTATATAGTTCAATGTCATCAAGTCTTTAAGATCTAATCAATATTTATTAGCAAAAACCTTAATATTCTGATTTTCCCTAATTTTATAAAGAATTCCATCTTCTTCGTTTGTAACTACGATTTTTTGTCATGGTTTAATTGTAGAAATTCCGTTTATTTTTTTAAGATTAGAGACTGTCGTTCAGAATTCTGTAGCAATCGATTCTAATGTGTCTCATTCTTGTACAATATACTGAACCACAGCAGCATCATTAGCATCATCCATTGAAATGCTCATAGCATCCAGATTTATTGCCACATCCTTTGATCAATTTGAGACAAAAACCGGATTTACATACGCCAAATCCGTTGTAGTTGTGCATCTATCTGCTACTGAAACAAGGACACCAAATATGAGTAAGCAAGCAATTGTGAGAAAGATTCTGGTTTTGCTCACTTTATGAGTTCTAGTCATACAATCAAATAACATAAATGGCGGAGGGGGTGGGATTCGAACCCACGGACCGCAAAAGCGATCAACAGTTTTCAAGACTGCCGCGTTCGACCACTCTGCCACCCCTCCACAATAGAATTCATTTCATAGGTAGTAATGAAAACAAAGAATTCACTGTGGCCGAACTATATGCAAATATTAGTATACATATTTCGGATTGATTTTCAAGTCTCATATAATTATAATATAATTTAGTGGAACATATTATATTTACATTAATAAATAATAATGTCTAGTACCATAGATCAAATTAAGGCGTTTTATCCGCTTCAAACCTGAGATAATAATAAAATTTTAAGAAAAAAATCTGAGCAGGTTGACATTTTTGATGATGAAATCAAAGAATTTGCTGAAATTTTATTGGATTTGATGTATGCATATGATTGAGTAGGTTTAGCCGCCCCTCAAGTAGGTAAAAACATTCGTGTAATAGCCACAACCCAATGGAAAGAAGTGAAAAAATGACGTAAAACCAATAAAGAAATAATTGGAGAAACTGCTATGATAAATCCAGAAATTCTAGAACATTCTGAAGAAAAAAGAAAATGAGAAGAAGCCTGCCTCTCAGTTCCATGACTTTGTGGTGATGTGGAAAGATGGACACGAATTGTGGTAAAATACCAAGATAAAAAGTGAAAAAATCATGTACAGAAATATACATGATTTAGTGCTGTAGTTATTCAGCATGAAATGGACCATTTGGACGGAATTTTGTTTACTGATAAAATAGTCGGAGAAATAAGAGAAATTAAGGATCAATACTAATTTTATTCTTTGATTTCATGATTATGATAAGCAAATATTGGAAAAAAGTCTGATTTTTTTCTTTTTTTGTAAGCATTATTTTTTGAAATTTAGCTTTTGCGAATGAATTTGATGTAACAAGCTATGAGGTGGATGCAAATATCAGAATTGATGGAACTATAGATGTGAATGAAAAAATTGATGTAAATTTCCATCAATATATGCATGGAATCGAAAGATTTTTAGAGAAATTTTATGATGTAGGAGATCTGGAATTTAAAACAATTTATGAGAATATTGAAGTAATCGGAGATAAATATCAGAATTTTTATGAATATGGTGATATATATACTAGAATAGGGGATGCTAACGAAACTATAATCTGAGAGCACCAATATAATATAGATTATACTACATATGGATTGATTAGAAATTTCTCGTGAATGTGATATTCAGAATTATATTGGGATATGATAGGATATGAATGGTGAGTTAATATAAATAAAGTGAAAATCCAGATATCATTACCAAAATCTTATACGTGATTTACTGTGGATGATTTTATAATTTCTGCTGGATATTCATATGAAGAGAATAAGGAGTTTGAATGAGAAATCACCTGGGATGAAAATAATATTTATATTACGTACGATAAAAATCTGAATCCTTATGAAGGAATTACTTTGGCTGTAAAGTTTCCAAATAATTATTTTGAATATGATCATGAAAGACAAGCAAGTTTGTTTGTCGGATACAATCGTGATTATAGGATTACGAATTATAAATTAAGTGGAATTGTAAGCAAAACGTGAAATATTGCGTTTGAAAGTAATGTTGATTTGGAAATATTGAATAACATTTCATACATGAGATGGAGCTTGCCTTTTAATTATAGTTATAATGGTAAGAAATATCTGATTAAACGTGGGTGATTAAATGTGAATTGAAATGACTATAAAACTAAGGAATACGATACCACGGAATATAACCAAACATTTGATTTGTTGAATTTGAGTGGAACATCGAATATTAAAGCAAGCTACTGAATTTATGGATTAATCAGACCATTTACTGGAGAAGATGAAGAGCGGGCGTATAGAATGTTTTTGCCTCTGCCTATCTTCAATACTTATGAAGATATAGATAATTTTGAGCTAGAACTAGAGTTTCCTCAGTCAGATTTCCCAAATTTTTGCTCATGAATTTATAGAGAAGATATTAGTTTTATCATAGACGGACAAAATATTAATCTGGACGAATTCTACGATAAGTGATGAAGTCTATGGTGTGAGGACAATAAGTTGAGCATGATATATAATGATACCGTAAAGAAAACAACGAACCTAATACTAATGATAAATCTGACTGAAGGATTATTTGATTTAGATGATGATTTATTGGAAGCTTTGGCTGTGATTGGAGATTGACAGTTTTATTATGGAAATAAGATGAATACACCATCACGAATATTTTTGGTTTGTATGCTGATTTTCTGATGAGGATTTACTAATTTGATATCCAAAAGGTACAAAAAAAATACTAAAAATAATAAGTACATCGTCCAATATGATACACCGAAATGAATAGAACCACCTGAGGCTGGAATTTTGATAGATGATAAATTAGATCCAAAAGATATTACGTCTTTAATCTATCGATGGGCGAGTAATAAATATATCAAAATCTGTGCTGAAAATGATAAAAATAAGAAGTTTTATATCAAAAAGCTGAAAAATTTACCAGAATCTGCTAAAGAATATCAAAAAAAACTATTCAAAAAGCTATTTTCTGATGGATCAGATTTTTATTTCTCTGCAAATAAAAGTAAATTTGAAACATATTTAACTCAAACAGAGAAAGATTTACAAACCTATATTGATAGACAAAATCGATATAAATACGATTTTTCAAAAATACCTTTGAATGCTTATTCATTCAAAAGTGACACAAAGACTATCATATTCTGGATAGCTGTGTTATGGTGATTGGTATATTGTTTCACGGTTACATGAATAAATTCAACCCTAAATTCTGTATGGTCGTGAATGATTTGAGTTTTTTGGATTTGATTAATCTGAATTATCTGTTCATATAGATGAAAGGAAAAAGAGCAATGAACCACAGAATGAATCCAGTTACGTCAACATTGCTTGTGATTTAAAGAATTTTTGGAAAAAGTGGATAAGAAAAAAATAGAAGAGTTAACTAAAGAAGATCCTTTATTTGTGGAAAAATCTCTGCCTTACGCTGTAGTTTTCTGAATCGAAACTGAATTTATCAAAAAAATTACACCAGAAATGTTGAGCTGGTATAATGGGGATTTTGATGATCTTTTATCTTCAGTAAAGTATATTAGAAGTTTTGTACCGGTTCATAAATATTCTAGTTATAGTGGTCGTTCAAGCAGTAGTTATAGTTATAGCTCATCCTTCGGACACAGCTCTGGTTCATCATTTGGTGGTTGATGATTCTCAAGTGGATGATGAGGTGGATGAGGATGATGAAGAGGTCGGTAATTATTTCTTACTCTTTTCGTAATAATTCTTTGCTGCGGATTCTTGGGCCTTCTTTTTGTTTACTCAGGTTCATTCTGCAGCTTTTTCATTATTTATAAATAATTCTGATTTGTATAATAATACGTTACCTTTTTCATCTATTTCTGCTTCAGTTTCACGATATTCTGGAATTTGCTTAGTATCTCTTTGAACCAATTCTTGGACTAAAGTTTTGTATGATTTGACCGGATGAGTAGAAATAGTATCCATGAATGGATAGAGATATTTTTCTACGAATCTAAGCACTTCATCTGGTCAAAAATCTATATACAAATATCCAAGCAACGCTTCGAATGCGTCTCAAAGGATTGTCTCCTTCTCACGTCAATTATTATTTTCCTCTCATTTGGAGATGAATAGTTGGCGATTTAATCATATTTTTTTTGCTGCTTCAGCTAAAGTTTCTTCACGAACAAGAGCGATTTTGTAAAGTGTCATTGTAGATTCCGCCATTTCTGGATGGTTGATGAATAGAAGTTTAGCTACACATGCTCATAGAATTGAATCTCAGAGAAATTCTAACCTTTCGTTATGTGATGTAATAACTTTAAAATCTGCCGCATAAGATTTATGCATAAAAGCTACTAAAAAAAGATTCACATTTTTTATCTGGCTTTCATTTATTCATAATCACTTTACGTACTCACGTAATTCTTTTTCTTTATTGAGAACTTCTTCTGGCACTAATAACTCCATTTAGCATAATATCATATAAACTTATTTATTATATATTCTTAGAATCTATATTTTCAAGCTATTCTACTTTATCATCCTCTTCTGGTAAATCGGATGTTTCTTTTGGTAGTGGTGGAATAGGGTCAATGTCTAACTTATAAGAAAAGCTTTTTTCTGCTAGTCATGAAAAATATTCATTTCATAGAACAAAATCATCTCATAATGTAATAGTGATATATGCTCTATTTGTCCGATATTCTAGAAAGTTTCATTCAGAATCATATTCTGTTTGCACACTTCATGTATCCACTCTAATATCTTGAATTGGAAGAAAAGCCTGGATGGCATCAATCGTTCCACTAAAATCTCATACCATATTTATTGTGATATAACTATGTTCTACCGGATCTCAATTAGTAACATTAGTTACATTTAATCAATATTTTACCATTTTTACTCAGAATTTTGTAGCTATTGAAGACCTTCACAATCAATTAGAATTGAGTACTGAAGGAGTAATTGCATTTACCACTTCAACACTAGCTCATTCTGGTAAGAATTTACGATGGGTTAATAAAAATGTAACAAAACTCTGAGTATAATCGTAGTGTCGTTTATCATTTCTTGTGGCTCCATCGGGCAATTGGCAATATACTCAATTTCAATTTTCATCAATACACCGACTCCTATCTGGTTCTCGCAAGAAACATCATGGTGTCATATCTGTTACTTTTCTATCTCAGCAATATGGAGTATAACCAAAAGAAGAAAATCATTTTATTTCTGGTAAGAATTGAACCGTTCGCAACATTTCTTGTGCACTAATATTGGTTTGTATATATTTTTTATATTGATCATATAAATCTGTAGCCGTTGATATATTTAATCACTGTTCTAACATTTTATCTTTTATTGCTATAACAAGTTGTTGCTGACGCTTTGAACGATCTATATCTCAATGTACGCTTCAATGGCGAGATCTAGCATATTTGAGAGCTGTAGCTCAATCTAAGTGCTGTTCTCAAGCCTCAATATAGAATGGATTATAATGTATCATGTCATCTGCTGGATACGATGGATCATAAATAGTTTGCTCTACATAAATATCCACTCATCATATTGCATCCACCACTTCTTTAAATGTTTCGAAATCGATGGTAGCATAATATGGAATTTCTATTCACATTATTTCTCATAATTTATCAGCCAGTCATAAAGCAGACTCTTCGATAGATTGTGTTCTCTTATGATACTGTGGAAAAATTGCGTTTATTTTATATTCTTTATTATTAACTGGGCTTTGTATCCAAAAATCACGTGGTACTGAAACCATTATCACACTATTTTCATTTGGATTCCATGAAGCAACAGTAATTGAATCTGTTGAAAATCATCACTGGTGTGTAGCTCCACCATATCACAACAATAACACATTTACGCTATTATACTGATCCATTTTCATAGGAGTTCAGACTGTTCTTGAAACAGACGAAATTATGTGTTTTTTTACTGTATCAAAAAATCACTTAAATCATGAAATTAGTCAAACAGAAAAGAAAAATACTATAAAAATACAGATTAGCAACAAAAAAAATTTGAGAATCGATTTTCACGATTTAGTAGTAGTCCTTCTAAATGTTGAATTTTTTTGTGCTGAAAGATTCGATGATGTAAAATTTTTCTTTTTAGTCATGGTGTTATTTTTTCAAAACTTATTAAAGATTTATTCATATTGATGATAATAATTCACTTAACAACAAAGGTTTTTCGGAAATTGTTGGAAACTCTTTATCATCAACTTCTTTTTTCTGTATAATACTTCATTCTAGCTTTCATGAGATTTTTTGTCACGCAATTAGTTGAAGTGGTTCTAATACAAACTCTGAAGAAAAGTCTAATTCGTCTGCATATTTAATTTTTCACTTAAAATCAGCTATTTTTTGTTTAGATTTAATAGATGAAAATATGATAGAATATTCAGATTTTTTATTCTCTGTTATAGTAAAGATAAATTCTGAATCTGTGGATACATATTTTGATACATCTTCATCATATTCTTTGATATCGTATAAATGAACTTGTAATCAATTTTTAGATGCTATAAAACTCAGAGAAAATTCAAATTCTGTTCATTGAAAGTTTCAGGTTAATACCCTCTGAATAGATCCATCTCATAATTGAAAATATGTATTATCTCGTGAAATCAATACTAATTCGTTAGTAGAAATTCATAAATCTATATAAGAATTAACAATATCTATCAATTCAATTATTCCATTTAGAAAATTTGGAGAATCTTCGTGAATCCAATCTGTTTTTAATACATTTCTTAATGTTCATACGATGTGTGGTAATTTTATATCCGCTTCTGAATTTAATGATATAATTCATCAACTATTAATTTCTAAATCTACCCACTTATTTTTCAAAAGGTCTCATATTAAAGTATACATTTTTGCGCTAACATTTCATTCTCCCATAAACAAATTAAAATCTTGAAGATTTAAATACATTCCATTATTTTCATATAATAATGAAAATTCTCATGAAGTCTCAAATGGTTCTAAATCATCTTCTGACTCTCTTGCATCTATACTAAATTCAATATCTAATGTCTCAAAATCATTGGTTTTTGAGTATCTTTTTTGTGAAAAATCTATTCATCATTGAAGAGACGATTTATCATCAAAATCAACATCTATAGATAACTCTGAAGTATACGGATTATCTTCTGTTATAGAAGAAATTTTGTACGATAAAAATGCGTCTAAATCATTAATGTATTGTGCGTTATCTATTTGTTGATTAAATACTTGTTCTACTGAAAATCATTCATCAGATGTCCAATTGTCTGGGTCTATTTCTACAATTTTAGAATTATGACATCATGCCAATCAAATCGTCAAAAAAGAAATAACAATCAATAATTCCTTTTTCATTTGTTAAAAAAAATACGAATAAATTGTCACCCTTTTCACTTGTAATAAAATATTATAAAAAATCAAAGGAAAAAAGAAAAAAACCTGAATTGTGGTTCAGGCTTTCTCGTACGGAATTGATTGTTCTGTAAAGAACGTTCTCTTGGTTCATGTGACAGAAACACATTAAGGCACCTATCGGATTCGAACCGATGAACCAAGGTTTTGCAGACCCGTACAATAGACCACTCTGTCAAGGTGCCATTGCGTGGGTAAATGCATATTATTGAATAGATACTTAAAATCAAGAAATTTTTGTTATACTCCTCCTAAGATTGGAAATCTTACAAGGGACTTTTAATAAAAAATAGGCACAGATATTTGAACTGATCCGAAAATTTAATTTTTAAGTATGATGTAATGCTTAATGGCATTGTCAATCACAATCCATATACTAATTAATACAAGGATCTTCAGGCGAATCACAACGCCATAAATCCTTCATATCTCTATATGTTCATGCACAACAATTTATTCAATTTATTTGATAAGGGCCTCGTATTCTGTTAAAGTATTGTCAATTACAGTCCACACAACTATATAAAGCTTCGATTCATAACCAATTAGGGATAACTCCAGCTTTAGTTAATCACGCTCGAGCTCATCATACTACAACTACTGATCATCAAACTATAAGTCAGATTTTTAATCCTTTTTTCATAACAAAAACATTAATTAATAAAACTAACTCTGTGTGGTTTCTCATTAATCTACTGGAGTGTTATCTTCAGTTGATGAATTATCTGGTAAATCGTTTTCTTCAATTGAAAGTCCAAGTCTTGCTCTGGTTTCAGCATCTACAAATTCTCTTCTTCTTCAGTATTTCTTTGCAGAATATTCTTTCAGAATTGGAACTATTTTCTTGTTTTGATAATCTTTAGTATAAATTGAGTTCATACTAAATACACGTGTTGTAGCATTATCAATATTCAATTTAATGTATGATTTATAGTTAGCTATTCATACAATATCCTGTCCAGAAAGAACTGGAGAATATTCTTTTTCCAGAAATTCGGCATCTGGTGCACCGACCTTGAATGACATCATTGTACCAACGTTACCAAATACAGCCGCTTTTACATCAGATTTTCATCCTCATGAATCTCATAATCATTTAGCTGGATCTAGCTGTGCGATATACTGATGAGCCATAATTAATCCAAGTCTATATTTTCTGGCCTCTGATAAGATATCTGCAAATGTTCATGATACAAAGTTCTGGAATTCGTCGACGTATAGATAGAAGTCTTTTCTATCTTTCTCAGGGATTGAGGCTCTAGCCATGGCTGCGTTATATACTTTAGATACGATAATCATACCTAGAAGCTGCGCGTTCATTTCTCAAATTTTACCTTTTGAAAGATTAATAAGCAATATCTTTTGATTATTCATAATATCATCAAATTTGAATGCTGATTTTGTTTGTCAGATAATATTTCTAATAAGTCTGTTTGTATTAAATGATACGAATTTAGAAGAGAAGTATGGGATAATCTCCTGCTTTTCTCTATCTCACATTGCATTATATGTCTTCTCCCACCAATTTCTTACTACAGCATTTGTTACTTTTTTGAGTTTAAATTCACGATATCCATCATCAGTAAACAGCCTTGTTACATCAAGTAATGTTGGTCTATCTTCAAAATCCTCAAGTAATGTTAGACTTCCATATTTAAAATATTCCTGAATTCTTGGTCAGAATATTTCTGGTCCAAACATTTTAAGAAAAATTTCTGTAGCATCGTTTACAGTTCTATCTGCCTGGTCTAGATTATCGATTTCATAAAGATTAAGTCACATTGGTCTTTCTTCATCTCATGCTTCAAAATATACCACATCTTTAGCCCTTTCTTTTGGAATATAAGCAAGCATATCTTCTGCAAGATCTCCATGTGGATCTATCAAACAAATTCAATCTCAATTCCAAATATCCTGTCTGGCTAAAGTTTGCAAAAATACTGATTTTCAGGTACCTGATTTTCATATACAATAATGATGTCTTGTTCTATCATCACGTTTTATATATACTGGAGAAAATACATTTCTGTAAATATTTACTCATAAAAGAACTCATCATTTATAAGTCTTATATCACCTAACTGTTTTTTCGTGTGTCAATTTTATGAATTGTTTTCAATCTTCTTCAACTATTTCGTGATTTTTCTTTTCAGATTCCGAACATTCTTCTATTGGTTTTAATTCCTCACTTATATCAGTTCTCGTTCATACCGCTCGGTGATGTGGATAATCTTTTAAAATTTCAGATAGATTTCATTTTTTATAATTTTCTGCTAATACTCACGATATCACACGACCATTCCATTCATCATCATTAAATGTTGGTAAATTGTTTGGTGCGGATACAATTTTATACTGCATCCATTCTATAGCAGGAGAACGGTTATAAAGTCCATCTGGGAAATGATATAAAGATGCTATTTCATTGGTTGAAAAGTATGAATATTTAGAAAAAAATCACTGTAAATATAAGAAAATTGATGCTCTTCGTAATGGGACAAATAAAAATCATAATATATCATGTTTGAAGTTTGAACACTCTAAAGAATTACTATATTCATCACTATATACATTGTAAGCACTTTCCAAATTGTTTAGAATTTCCCTTGGTCTTCATTTAACATTACTAGATGCAACAAGCGATATTGTAGAACGAAATGTTGGATTCGCAGCTTCTTCTCACATTGCATTTCTACTATCTTCTTTTGCTTTAACCATACGTACCATTGTTACATCTTTTTCCTCTTTTTTACTAGAAATTAATCTATTTCTAGGTCATGAAATAGCGTATTCAATCCACTTAAATGGATTTATAAGATTTTTTCGATGCCACCACTTCATCTCATAGAGATCTAGATTTTTATATAATCTATCTGCTGCAATCTGTCTGCGCACATTAAATGTTGATTTTTCTGGTTTGGCGACTAAAATTATACTAACCGTATCTTCTACTCAGACTTTTCACATAGAATCGATAATATTATTTATAGGATCATCTGGAATATTTTTATACATTTTAATTGTGTATAATGGATCTTTAGTTGTTTCGAGAACTTGAATATCTGAAAATTTCTTTTTGAAAAAGTTAGGTCTAGCAACCCTTTCGATAGATGCTGATGCGTACTGAGAAGCTATCGAACTTTCTACCATATTTTGATATTCTGGATATGTTCACACTAAACAAGAAAATTGTCATTGTTCATATTGATAAACGAAAACAAGTTTATGTTTTCAAAAGAAAAATTGCATAAGCTTTTCATATACACTTACTTCATTCATTTTGTGGAGATTTAGTAAAACCTGAGACATTCTTCAGATTTTTTCTTTCATATCTTTTGCAATTTCTTTCTCTTGTTCACGATCAGATTTAGCATCTCATCTAGGTAATAGTACCTTTAAAAATATTATTCTATGCGCATTGCAAAATGCGTACGCATATCTCATAAATTTATTTAATACCCTTATAAATATACCTCATAAAATCATTATAGCAAAAAACCATAATATACAGATACCAACAGTTTTAGCTCATTCTAGTAATTGTGGTGGTGTTATGTTATCTATATCTGGAAAAGATATATTTCATATAGATGCTAAAAAACTACTTTCTTGTTGCGTCTCTTCTGGTTTCGTTGGTTCTTGTTTTACCTCTTGTTCTGTTTCTTTCCATGTATAAACTAAATTACTAATTTCTACCATACCATTAAATTGATTTCTACAATTATTTTTATCATTTCACCATGCAGATGTCATGAGTTGAGAAATATTATCAGCTTGTGAAAAATCACGTATAAACTGATTATGAAGTGTATTTGTACAATTTTCTTGATTAATCTCCATAA
>Ga0310690_10000988_pt1 | contig 53902 bp, 80 predicted proteins | sample AusTroGonzalo_MG_2_FD_207661 | JGI IMG/M metagenome (GOLD analysis project Ga0310690, IMG submission 207661) | Bovine rumen microbial communities from tropical cattle in Woodstock, Queensland, Australia - Gonzalo_04 (v2) (version 2) | ecosystem: Host-associated > Mammals > Digestive system >... | reverse complement strand
TGCTGACAGGCACACAGATGGGCCTTGCCATTACCAACGCGGGCGTGAACAGCATCATTGTGGCGACGGACGCCACGGGCGGAAACGAGGCGGAGGACGACGAAACCTACCGCGAGCGCATCCGGGAATACGGCCTTGCGAGCGTTTCCACCGGCCCGGCAAGGCAGTACGAGGCGGCGGCAAAGGCTGTAAGCAGCGTGATCCTGGACGCCAGGGCCATCAACGCCAGTGCGGGCAACGTGGCAATCTATCTGATCCTATCCACACAGACGGGCGCTGCGGCGCTGCTTCAAAGCGTGCTGGACGCGCTTTCTGCGGAGGACGTGCGCCCGCTGACGGACAACGTAAGCGTTTATCAGGCGACCAACGTACCCTATACGCTGAACGTGAAATACGCCAGCGACAACAGCAGCGCCACCAGCGCGGCGATTGCGGCGGCGGTGAGCGACTACCAGGAATGGCAGGACAACACCATCGGGCGGGCTTTTAACCCTGACCGGCTGATGGCGGCCATCTACCAGGCAGGCGCGACGCGCGTTATTTGGGACACGGGGAGCAATTTCGACAGCGGGACGGTGGAATACACGGAGATCAACGCCAACGAACGGTGCAAGGGCACCATTACGCTGACGGCGATTTCTTCCTAAAGGCGGTGACGAAGAATGTTTACATTCGACGTGACAAAGCACGTCCCGCGTTTTCTGCTGGAGGATAAGAACGGCTACGCGCTGGCAAAGGCCATCGAGGCCGGAATCCAGATCATGAATGACACGATCCAGCAGGGCGTGAACTGCATTTATGACTACGACACGATGCCGGAATGGCGGCTTGACGAATTGGCCTGGGAAACCAACTGCCTGTACGACTACAACGCCGACATCGCCACGAAGCGGCAATGGATCAAGAACGCGATCCCGCTGTACCGGCTGTTCGGCACGCCGAGGGCTGTGTATCAGTACATCGCAAGCTACTTCGGCGGCATGGACTTGGAAGAAAACTGGCAGTACAACGGATCGGCCTATCACTTCCGCGTGACGGTGGAAGGAGAATGGACGCCGGAAAATGAAGCCTGGGCGCGGAAAGCCATCGCTGCCGCAAAGAACGTGCGCAGCGTGCTTGATTCTCTGCGCATAGGGGCCAAATGCCACATCGGGATCGTGGCCGAGGGAAAAGTGCTGGCCCGGTTTACCTACCCGCTGACCGGCGCGGAGAATTGGGCCGGACGCTGGCCGCAGGAGAACACAAAGGGCGTCCTGGACGAAAGCGGCAAGGCGGGCCTTGCGGCGGACGCCGTGGGCTATCCCTTCCCCTACGAAATGACAGGCACGCAGCCGGAGATCAGCACGGCGGGCGTGCTGGGCGAAATCGACATCCCAGCCGCACACGCGGAGGACACATACGCCAGAATCCTATACAAGCTGTGCGGACAGGATGAAATCTGACGAAAAGGAGGAGCGACATCATGGCGGATGTATTCACCCTGGACAGCAACTATCTGGCCGGAAAGCGCACGGAGATCAAGAATGATATTGCCTACGCGCGGTACAAGGTCGGGAGTAGCTGGTATCAGGCGGCGATCCAAAATGCCGTCGTGCTGGCAAGCGGCGTTGTGGAGGTTACTTTCCTCATCGACCATACCGTAAGCGGCAACATTACGGTGACGGGCGTTGAGCTGTACGACCACAACGGGCAGCGAATCGGCAGTAAGACGGTAAGCATCACGCGGGCGGACGCTACGGAGGGCATCTTGTATGTGTGCCGGTTCAGTCTGTTCCAAGTGAAGGAGAACACCAGCAATACCGGCGCGTATGACGCGCTGTAAGGGAGGAAGTGAAACACAATGAGTTATAACCAGCGGATCGGCTGGAAGGATCACGTCGTAGAGCGTCCGAGAACATACACGGAAACGGTCAACGGCGACGGCAGCAAGACCTTCACGGCGGCCCCCGGCACCGTGATCCAGCAAGGGACGCCGCAGAGCGCGACCAATTTCAACACCATGGACGAAGCGATCCAGCATATCTGCATTGCGTTTGACGAGCTTCAAATGACGATGCAGGCGGAGCTTCGGGCGGCACAGGATGAAATTGCCACGCTGCAAGCCCAGGTCGCGGCCCTTGCCACCGAATAGGAGGGATGAGCGATGGCATACAAGATCGTAAAATCCAGCAGCGGAACCCCGGAAAGCGAGAACAAATGCGAAGTGCTGATCGAATCGAGCAGCGACCTTGCCAACCTTCCCGCTGACCTTGCGCCCGGAAGCATGGCCTATACCGCGAGCTTGAGCGCCATGTACATGAAAGCCATTGATGGCACCTGGACGCAGATCGGGGGCTGATGAAATGGACGCATTGAGCATCGGCGCGGCCCTTGCCCTGACCGGCAACGCGGCGGCAGCAGCCCAGCAGGCGGCCCAGGACGCAAGCGACGCGGCCACCAACGCCAACAACAAGGCGACAGCGGCGAATAACGCGGCGACTTCCGCGAACGCCGCAGCAGCGGCGGCCAACACCGCCGCAGCAGGCTATCCCACTCTGGACAAGGACGCCGTGATAGACCGCACGGCGTTTAATTACGCCTATATGCTGTTCCAGGCCGAATTGCGCGACATGCAGAAGCGGCTTGCGGCAGCGGAAGCGCAACTGGCGGCCATGACATAACGAAGCAAAGGAGGATCACCCGATGGATGAAAACGAAATCCTGACCCCGGAAGAAGAAATCCAGGCGGAGGACATCATGCCCGACTTCCCGGAGGACGACCCGGAGGAATGGGAGCGCAAGCGCCGCGAGGAATGGGAAGCGAAGCTGGCCCCGTTCAAGGCCCTGCGGCAGACGATCAACGAGCACGACGAACTGATGGCGGAAACGCTGTACGAAGTTACCCTGCTTGAGCTGGGAGAAATGGAGGAATAACCATGGCTTATAACCTGATGAAGCGGATCATCAACACCGCGAAGAAAGACGGCACGCTGGAGGAAAAGCGGGCCGGGATCATGGACAAGCTGGACGCCTTTCTGGCCGCTGACCGCCTGACCACGGCGCAGTACCAGGAACTTGTGGGGCTGATGGACGAATGAGCCTGACGGCCTGGATCGCCGGGAAAATCATTGACCGGCAGTACAACAAAATTCTGAAAGGATTGGAGGTAAACACCATGACCTACAAGCTGATGAAGCGGCTCATTGAAAACGGCCTCAAGAAAGGCAACCTTGACCGCGAAGCGACTATGCAGAAGCTCGACGTGTTCCTGATGGCTGACCGCATCACCGTGGAGGAATACCAGGAACTCGTCGAAATGATGGAGGAGGGCGGCACGAATGAATAACAGCCCGCTTGAATTTCTGGCGAAGAAGTACGGCAACATCGTGAAGTACGACGCCAACGGCAACGTGGCCGGTATCTTCGTGAAATTCCCGAAGATGAAATCCTCTGACCTGGTTTCCGGCCTGCCGAACCACACCCACCCCGCCTTTATCATCAACGGCGTGGAGCAGGATTATATTCTGCTGGGCAAGTACAAGGGCGGCGACAACGGCGTTTCCGGCGGCGCGATCCTGTCCCTGCCGAACATCAACCCGATTCGCTCCCTGGGCGCGGATCAATGCCTGTCCCGCATGAAGCTGGCGGGCAGCGGTATTACCGGCATGACCTGTGCGGACTACGGCTTTATCAAGCTGCTGGCGCAGAAGATGGGCTGGAAGCCGCACGGCAATACCGCGTGGGGGCAGGCGCACCAGGACGCGACGGCATGGGAAACCGGCAAGAGCATTTCGGTGAACAACGAGCGCGCCTACAACGGCTATATCTACAAGGCCCTGCAAGCGCACACCAGCGCGGCGGAGCTGCGGCCTGACATCGCCCCGACCTATTGGGAGCGCGGCAAGTATGTGGGCGGCATCAGCAACGACGGCACGCCGGACGCCGCGCACCAGACCGGCTATCGGACGCTGAACGGCAGCGGCCCGCTGGACTGGTATCTTGGCAGCGATCCCGCGCTGCTGGCGGACATCATCGGTTCTTCCTTGGAACAGCAGTACGGCTATCGGATCGTCGATTGCGAGCTGCAAATCCTGGAGAACAACAACGCCGCCGACCCGGACGCCGACCTGTCCGCTTCTTCCGCCGCGTGGAAAGCGATCCTGCCCAACGCGGGCGACGACGGCTACACGCTGGTTGCCCCCGGCACCACCGGCACGCTGCATTGGAACTGGCTGAACGGGCATATTACCCTGGACACGCAATGCGACGACCTGACCGTTGGCAGCAAGGGCGAGAGCTTCAGCACGGTTGCCGTGAACAGCACGAACCTTCCATATGTGCCGAGCATCGTCAAGGAGCTGGGCCTTATCAAGACCGACGCAAACGACGACACCCCCGGCTATTACTACGTCAACTTCACGGCGGGCGAGCGCTTCCCGCGTCGCGGCGGCTACTTCATCAGCGGCTCCGCCGCGGGCTTGGGGTTTGTCTACTCCAGCGACGAGCGCGGCGGTGCGGTCTACCCCTTTGGCTGCCGCCCGCGCTCCCTCTGAACCCCTGACGACTGAAAACTGAATCCCTGATGGGGCCGCCCGGTAGGGCGCGCCCCCGTCCCTCTCCATCACGCGCGCGTGAATAGAATCGGTCACGCGCGCGTGATGATGTTCTGATAAGGTGAAACGGTATGCCAGAATTTAGGTACGACGCAAAGAATCCGGGGCCGTGCTGCCAGAAGATCGACGACATGATCTGCTGGGCGCGGCCCATTGTGCAAAGATGGCCGTACTTCCATCAAAAGAGCCTGGGCGTGGACATCATGCAGGAAATGTACACCATGCTCCGGCTGGCGACGAAAGCGCGGCTCAAGTACATGAACAAAAGCACGCTGGGCGACCTGGACACCAGCAAGGCCGTATTGGACGTGCTGATCCAGCAGGCCAACAAGACCGTATTCACCGCAAAGAACGGACAGGAAAGGCGTCTGCTCACCGATCAAAGTTACGGCGTGTGGTCTGAAAAGATCGCGGAAATCGGGGCCTTAATCGGCGGCTGGATCAATAGCGTATCTGGCCGGAAAAGCAGCGACTATAAAGGGAACGTGCCGTGAATTGGACGGCCTGGATCGCCATGCGTTCGTTAGCGCTTCCCGCGTCGCGGCGGCAACTACAACAACGGCTCCAACGCGGGCTTGGGGTATGTCAACTCCAACAACGAGCGCGGCAATGCGAACAACAACTATGGCTGCCGCCCGCGCTCCCAGCATACATCACGCGCCGCGAGATCACGAATCAGCGGCCATCCTTCTGATGGGAGGGGTGCGTTTCCGTGGCGGTGAAAACCGCCTAAACAAAAATCCCGTGCTGCTCCGGCAAGAACGCTCCGGGGGAAAAGGCGGCGCGGGAATCGCCGCGAAGCGTCCGGGAGGACGAAAGGCCGAGGCTGTCAGCAGCATACCCTAAAGCCTTTTAGGGTATTACAGTCAAAGCCGCATGGAAACATCACGCGCGGCCCACGCAGGGCGGGGTGAACATTTTGGAAGGGCTGCACAATCTGAAAGACCGCATCTGCGACTTTGAAAACCTGATGGGCGCATACCGTGACGCCGCAAAGAGCAAGCGGTATCGCAACGAGGTTTTGGATTTCACCTTCAACCTGGGCGAAAATCTGCTCCAGATACAGAAGGAATTACGTGAAATGACCTATAAGGTCGGCCCGTACAGAGAATTTTATGTACGCTATCCGAAGCCGCGCCTGGTCATGGCGCTGGGCTTCCGGGATCGCGTGGTGCAATGGGCCATCTACCGGCAGATCAACCCCTATCTTGACAAGCGCTATATCGAACACAGCTACGGATGCAGGCGCGACAAGGGCACGCTGGCGGCGGCGGAGTGCCTGCAAAGCTGGCAGCAGCTTATCAGCCGGAAGCCGGACGCGGACGACTGGTATCTGATAAAGGGCGACATCAGCAAATACTTTTACCGCGTGGATCACGGGAAGGTGTTGCAGAGCTACGACGAAACCAGCGACGATCAATGGTATCGCTGGCTCATGGGCGTTATCATCAACAACCCGGACGTGCCCTTTGGCCTGCCGCCGGGAATGAGGCCGGACGATTGCCCGCGCGCCCTGCGGCTGTACGATGTAGGTATGCCCATCGGCAACCTGACCAGCCAGGAAACGGCCAACCTGTTCCTGGACAAGCTGGACAAATACTGCAAACACGTCCTGCGGCTCCATTTCTATGTGCGCTACATGGACGATTTCTGCATCCTTGTGAAAGGCAAGGAAGAAGCGCGGCGGGTATTCGCCACCGTGAGCGCTTTCCTGCGGGACGAGCTGGCGCTTGACATCAGCCCCAAAAGCCGCATCCAGAAAGCGACGGCCCCGGTGGAGTTTGTGGGGTATCTGCTGACGCCACACGGCATCCGCATGAGGAAGAAAACAACGCGGCATATCAAGCGGGCGCTGAAACACGTTATGAGCGCTTTCGCCTACGGGGCGATCAGCTATGACGCGGCGATGGAAAGCGTGATCTGCTACATCGGCATGTGCAAGCATTGTAACGGCTACAATATGCTGCGCTGGATCGAGGAACACTTTGTACTGCAAAGGTGCGAAAACATGAATAACGCGAGCGATCAGCCGCCGGGGAACAGGCGGCATTTTTATAGAATCGTCGAGGCGGAGGACGGCCTTGTGGATATTTGGCTGACACCGGGCGAGGCTGTTCCGGCCTACGACGACCTGACGGGACGAATGGACTTTGACATCCGCGTGCTTTCGGTGCGCGGGATCGACCCAAAAGATCCTCAATGGGGCGGAAGCCTTGAAGAACACATACGGATGCACTATGGCGACTGGCTGGAAAGCGCGGAGGTGATTTATTTATGATTTCTGCATGGCACCTGGTTTGGATTGTTCCCGCATCGGCCCTTTTTGGCATGATCCTTGCGGCGCTCATCTATGCCAATGGGAGGTAAAGATGCTGCGCGCGCTGCTTTGGGCAGCTATCGGGCTGGGCGTTCTGGCCCTGCTCTTTTTGATTTTCAGCGCAGTTGTCATTATTGCTATCGCATGGACGCATTATCCGTATGGCATACGACGAAAACGCAAGAAGGAGGATAAAGCGTGAAGAAGATTGCGGACATCAGCCATTACCAGGGAGCAATCGACTGGAAACTGGCAAGGGAAGATTTGGAGATGGCGATTTTCCGCGCCAGCGTGGGGAGCAACGCGGACAAGCGCTATCTGCAATATACGGAGGATTGCGGGATTCCCTACGGCGCGTATCACTACGTCAAGGCCGGGACGGCGGAGGCGGCCCGGACGGAAGCAAGGTGGTTTGTGGCGTGCGCGAACAAGGCGAAGCGCAGGCCGCTTTTTTATATCGCCGACATCGAATACGAAGCGCAGACAGCCACGACAACCGAGGCGGTATGCGTGGCGTTCCTGGAGGAGCTGCGGGCGCTGGGCTGTGAGAAGATCGGCCTGTACATCAACACGCGCTACAAGTGGGCGGGCAGGGCGATTGCCCTGTGCGATATTATGTGGATTCCCCATTGGGGAAAGAACGACGGCAATATCCCCGCGCAATCGTCCGCGCCGAAATACTACTGCGACCTTTGGCAATACACCAGCAAGGGCAGGGTGAACGGGATCAGCGGCAACGTGGATTTGGATATGCTGTACGGCGACAAGCCCCTGGAATGGTTCACCGGGGGCGGCGCGGCGGAGGAACAGACGGAAGAACCGGCAGAAAAACAAGAGGAGGCGGCAGACATGGGATTTGACAGGCAGAAGGTAATCGACATCGCTTTGGCCGAGGAAGGGTATCTGGAAAAGGCCAGCAACAAAGACCTGGACAGCAAAACGGCCAACGCGGGCAACAAGAACTATACCAAGTACGCGCGCGACCTGGACGCCATACCAGGCTTCTACAACGGCAAGAAGAACGGCTACGCCTGGTGCGACGTGTTTGTGGACTGGTGCTTCGTGACCGCCTACGGCGTGGACGACGGGCGCGCCCTGCTGTGCCAGCCCCTCAAGAGCTGCGGGGCTGGATGCAAATACAGCCGCCAATACTACAAGAACAAGGGCCGCCTGTTTGAAAGTCCCGAACCGGGCGACCAGATTTTCTTCTACCCGGCGGACGGGATCGGCGGCAGCGCCATTTCCCACACCGGCCTTGTGTACAAGGTGGATAACAGCTACGTTTACACCATCGAGGGCAACACCAGCGGGGCAAGCGGCGTGATCGCTAACGGCGGCGGGGTGTGCCGGAAAAAGTACAAGCTCAACTACAACCGCATAGCGGGCTATGGACGCCCCAATTATGCCGCAGGCACCACGATTCAGCCGACACCGACCCAGCCCCAGCCCGACCAGCCGGAGCCTGGAAAGGAAACCGCCGGAAAGACGGTGGTTGTGACCGGGGGCAGCGTGAATATTCGCGTTGGCAACGGGACGCAATTCAGCCGGATCACCAGCGTTTCCAAGGGTACGCTGCTGGAATGGGTGGCAACCGCCGAAAACGGCTGGCACGCCGTGGTGTACAAGAAGCAAGTCGCCTGGATCAGCGGCAAATATGCGGAGGTTAGGGGGTGAATCTATGGATAAGGTGACGCCGGATCAGCTCATGAACACCGTGGTTGTGCTGCTGGCCGTATTTGCAGCTATCGTCACGGTGGACAAGGTGATCGACATCTTCAAGAAGTGGCGAAGCCCAAGCACGGACACGGCAAAGAAGCTCGCCGCAGACAAGACAAGGCTGGACGGTCACGACAAGGCCATTCAGAGCTTGCAGGAAAGCAACCAGGTATTGTGTTCCGGCATCATGGCCCTGCTGGATCATGAACTGCACAACGGGAACGGGGAACAAATGCAGAAAGCCCGTGACGACATCATGCGCTATCTGCAAGGGAACATCGGGAAGCAGTAAAAAGCGCGAGCGCTCGCGCTTTTACTTCTACGGCACGTCCCGCAAGGGAGGCAACCGCGCCGAAAAATAATCAAAGGGAGGAACAAAATGCAGTACATCAACATTCTTCTGGTCGCGCTGTTCATTGAAGCCGTCGTGACGGCGATCAAGCCGATCTGGAGCAAGGACGGCGAAAAAATGAGCGTGGCGGAAATCGTGAGCATCGTGCTGGGCGTGGTGCTGGCGGTTTCCTGCAAGCTGAATATGCTGGCGTATTTTGCCGACGAGCAGTTTCTGGCGGAAGCGCCCGTATTCGTCCACTATATCTTCTACGCGCTGACGGGCGTTGCGCTGGGGCGCGGGCCGTCCTTCATTTGGGATTTGTGGCAGCGCATCCGCAAGGCGGCGGAAGGCGAACCGCCCGACACGAACAACTGATACAGCCAACGGCCCCGACGGGAACGGCCCCCGCCGGGGCTTTCCTTTTTTGACCGTTTTTATTTGTCATATTTGGAGGGAGTGAAAACACAATGAAGGTGGTACAGCCCATCCGCGATCTGGACGTGCTGCAAAAGTGCTATGAGATTGCGCGGGATCACGATAAGAACCGAAAGACCGGGGAAGTATGCTGGGAATTGATCTTGCTCGTGGGATTTAATACCAGCCTGCGCGTGAGCGACTTTCGGCGCTTCAAGGTGGCAGACCTCAAGGGGAAGGACTATGCGCAGATACAGGCCAAGAAAACCGGGAAGGAGGCCCGCATCCTGATAAACCCCCAGGCGCGGCGGGAAATCAACCGCCTGCTGGCGGGAAGAAAGTCGGACGAGTATATCTTCCAGAGCCGCCAAAAGGACGCGGCGACGCACAAATACCGGCCCATTACGCGGCAGCGGTGCTATCAGATCATCAACGAGATTGCCAAGGAAGCGGGCATAGAGGACAGGATCGGATGCCATACGCTGCGCAAGACGTTTGGGTATCATTACTACAAAATGACCGGCGACGTGGTGAGCCTGCAAAGGATTCTCTGCCACAGCTACCAGCGGGAAACGCTGGTATATATCGGCGTGATCCAGGAGAACATCGACGAAAGCCTTATGAAATTCAATATGCTGGCCGGAAAGCGGGTGAAGGGAAATGCTTGATCCCGGATTCTACAACATGGATTGCATGGAGGGGATGAAGGAATTTCCCGACAAGTATTTTGACCTGGCAATCGTCGATCCGCCCTACGGAGGCGGCGGACGGGCCGAGGATGCAGACGCCGGAAACCTGGCGGGGGGGGGGTACTGATTGGGAGAAACATAAAAACGGACGCTTCGGCGGACGATTCCGGCAGTATCACTTTGCAAACGACGATCAAGGCGGCCCGGACGGGCGGAGGGTACTTTCAGAAATACAAGCCAGGGGGCCTCTTTAGCAGCGCAAACATCAAGCATTGGGACGTGGCCCCCGGCGAGGATTATTTCAAGGAGCTGGCCCGCGTCAGCAAAAATCAAATCATTTGGGGCGGGAATTACTTTCGCCTGCCGCCGACGCGGTGTTTTATCGTGTGGCGGAAACTGACCATCAGCGAGAATTTCACCATGGCGATGTGCGAATACGCCTGGACGAGCTTCAACGACAACGCGAAGCTGTTTGAGTGTATGCCGCAGGGATCGGCAAGGGAAAAGCGATTCCACCCGACACAGAAGCCGGTCAAGCTGTATCAATGGCTCCTGTCCCGGTACGCCAAGGAAGGGGACAAGATACTGGACACGCATTGCGGGAGCGCAAGCAGCCTGATAGCCTGCCGCCGCGCGGGGCTGGAATTTGTGGGCTTTGAGATCGACCCGGAGTATTATAGGGCCGCAAAGGAACGGCTGGACGCGGAAATGAACCAGATCAGTCTATTCGATTTATGAAAGGGAAAAGAAAGTGGACAATCCATGCGTGAAGAACTGCCCGGACAGGACGCCAACCTGTCACGGAGAATGTGAGAAGTACGCGCGTTATGCCGCGTGGTGCGAGGAACGGCGGCACGAAAGGGCCAGGATCGGCAAGCTCAAGGCAGCGGGGCCGGGACTGGAAAGGGCGCTGAAACGCAAACAGAAGCGAGAACGGCAAGGCCGGAAATAAACAATGCCCCTGGAGCGATCCGGGGGCGTTATTTTTATGCCTATTTGCAGGGTGTGGTGGCGTCTGTTTGTCATATTAAGGCATGGTAAAACACAGCCCCGAAAAACCATGTTAAATTTCCGGCATATAATAGGAAGGAACGGCGCGGGGGCGAGTTTAACACAACCCCCGATTATGTATAACCCCGGAACAGAGCGCGCGGGCACAAAAATAACGTGCACCTTTACGGGAAAGATGCACGTTAAGAATGATCGTGGCGCGTTATGCTTCCTTCGGATGATATACCAGAAGCGGCATTTCATCAACGGGATAAACCGCCGTGTGCTTGATTGTCATGGTGTCGATTGCGCGGTTGTTCTTTATCAATTCGGCAATGGCGGCGTCGGCAGCGTGCCTTTCGGTATCTGCCTCGACGTGATACGCTGCGATGGTCGTCTGTTGATAGGGGCTATCACCGGGAATAACATCGGCGATCACGTTCACAAAATACTTTCTCATGGCGTTGGCCTCCAATTTGCTATCCTTTGCTGGTGCGGGCTATATCGTCCCGGATCAGCCTTTTCACATAGCCCTGGACGTTCTGCTGGGCGTCCAGATGGGCGAGTATATCCGCATCGGTGCGGAGGTTGAACTTGAACTTGACTTGACGGGTGTTTTCCCTGTCCCACCTTTCACCGAGAATGTTTTTCGCGCGTCGCTGTTCGGGTGTGGTTCCTCGCGGCATGGTGCTGGCCTCCTTTCGATCAATGCCCATATTATATATTAGTGTACCCCGTTTGTCAACGCGCGCGGAGGGATCGGCAGCGTCAGGCGGCCAATTCGCAGGACAGGACAAAGCCGGGGTCTGCCATTGCTTCCGCTTCCTCCATAGCGCGCTGCTGGTTCGGGGCCGTGATGGTACAGGTGAACGTGCCGTAACCGGGCACGCACGCGGCGACTGTGTACGCTTCGCCGACAAAGAAGCGGCGGATGGACTTCGTGATCTTCTGCAAAGTGGTGTTGGCTTTCATGGTGTTGGCTCCTTTCAAAATGATTTCGCGGCGTTAGATTTTCTCCGCTTCGGCTTCGTGGATGGCGACGTAGTAATATACATCCCCGGACAGGTGCAGCTTCCAGACGGCGAATTGATACACTTCTGGATCGTCCTGCTCGTCCACCAGGGGAAAAGGACAAACCTCAAGGACTGTTCGCCCATGGAAGGTGTCGCCAATCTCCGGCAGCTCGTCCACGATGTCAGCGGATGCCGCGCCGGGGGCGGCGACGTTTGTTTTGAATGTGATGCTTTTCATGGTGTACCTCCTTCTCCCGTGTATATGCCCACGGGCGGGCTTATTATCAATCTTCCGGCGGGCGCTGCTCCAGGACGGTGAAGCATGATCTGATTTCCTGCAAACCGTGGCAGCACTCGCCGCCGGGGTAGCGGTAGATGCCGCAATAATCGTGATCGACAAGGGGCTGGATGCCCACCAATACGGCGGTATATCCATCGTTGCCCTTGATCTTCCAGGGATAGCCGTCTTTCAACAGACGGCGGATGCTATCGTATGCCATAGTCAAAACTCCTTTCAAAATGATTTCGCGGCGTTATCCTTCGACGGCGGCGGCAAACTGTTCCGGGGTGACTTCACCGGCGCGGGCCTGATCCGGGGAAAAGCCCTGATCCAGAATGTTTGTGATCCAGTCTTTCAAGAAGCGGTCAAGCTCGGCGCGCAGGCTGGGCCGCCAATGCGTTTCGTCCTCCCATACTTCTTGATACAGGGTGCCGTACTTCGTGAAGGGGCAATTATCCTGCTGGAAGGTGTGCGGGATGATGTTGCCGGTTTCACGATCCACCAGGAAGGTCATATCCGGGTCGCGCATGGTGTCGCCGTTCTGCTGGTAGGTGTGCATCATACCCCAAACGGGATAGCCCTTGAAGGTATAGCCCAGGCTTTCGATAGAAAGCGGCTCGTAGCCCTCGTGGGTGAAGGTGAAGGACTGCTCCGGCAGCTCGCGCACGGCGTCCAGGAAGGGCGCGAGGCGCTTGTAGTTGAAAGATGAATACCGGGTTTTGTTGATGGTCATGGTGTTGGCCTCCTTTGAAATAATCTTGCGGCGTTGGTTTTCCGCGACGATCCCGGCGGGGATCGTTTCGGCCCGTAACCGGCGGGCCATCATCAGGCGGAATGGTTTTGCGGCGTTATGCTGCGGGCATGGTGCGCTTGCCGTTCTTGCACACATACTTGATATAGGCTTGATAGATTTCCTCCATGCTCTTGTCCGCAATATTCTCATCGCGGAACACGATCAGGAATTGCCCGATGTTCAGAAGGTCGCCCAGCATTTGAAGGGCGTCGGGCTTCGGAAGGTGCATAAAGCCGTGTTTGAAATTGCGCTCCTGCGCGGCGGCCTGCGCGTTGACATCTTCCAGGACGTAGGGCGGGAGCTTGCTGGTATCGACATACCACCGCACAGCGCCGCAATCGTCGATGTGGGCGACATTCTGATAATCGCCGTACTCCTCGCGGGCCAGGTTGAAAACCGTCGTCCCGTTGCCCAGGCGGCCAAACATGAGATCGTAAGCAAGATTTTTCCGCTGCTGCTTGCGCCACGCTTCGGCATCATACTGGTTTTCAAAGAAGCGACCATAACCGGCATAATAGAAGGTCTTGCCGCCGTCGTAGCTATGCCACAACTGGACGTTATAGCGGGCCTCCTTCGGGGCGTCCGGCTGATAGATCAGCTTCGGCTTGCAAATGGTTTCCGCCGGATCGGTGCGCTGCTTGTAAATGCAGCCCGTCCAGGTCTGGCAGGCCGTCCCCTCGCAATCCTTCCCAAAGCGGGTGCAATCGGGGCACATGGGGTTGACGGAGCTTTTTTCAATGGGGGTATTGTACGGGGTTTTCATGGTGCTGGCCTCCTTCAAAATGATTTTGCGGCGTTACGCTGAAATGATTTCGGCAAACCGTTCCGGGGTAAAGCTGGCGCGGTATTTTCTTTCAAGCCCCCAATCTGCATAGGGGATTTCGGGGAAAAAGCGCTCTACATCGTCGCGGATTTCGGCAAAGTGAATCGCTATCGCGTTGTAAGCGTCCACAAGAGGCTCGATGTGCTCCAAGGCCGCTTCCAGGGAGCGCGCTTCCTTTTCCTTCTGCTCCGCGCGGGCGATCATGGCGGCGGGGTCAATGCGGCGGTTGCTGGTGCTGCAAATGGTGAGATAATCCCGGTCATTGTAATTGCTGGCGCTGTAAGAAATGGTAACATCCACATGGTCATAAGACTGGCTCATATAGGCGCGGACGGCTCCGGGAAACAGGCTCACAAGCTGCGGCTCAATGCGCTTTGTGATGTACTGGCCGTTCAGCTTGTCGGCCATGATGCGCAGGGCGGCGGCCTCGCGGCGCTCCTTGCCAATATCCGCAAGGGCCTTTTTGCGCGCGGTTTCAATGGCTTCGGCGTCGATGGCTTTCAATGTGTTGTAACTCATGGTGTTGGCCTCCTTCTGTTTGTTACGGTGTACCCCGTTTGTCAATGCCATATTATCACGGTGTACCCCGTTTGTCAAGCCCCCTTTGCAAAATTTTTTCGGGGAAATTTTCAGCGGATGCGGGCGGCAAATTCTTCCGGGGAGCAGGGCGGCTCCATCTTGTTTATATCCGGGAAAATGCTGGCGCGCTGGATCGTCACAACCTGGACGGGGGCGGGCGCTGGATCGTTTGAAATGGTTGCGGGGCGTTGCGGCTCCGGCGGCGGATTCTTGCGGGGCCGTCCACGCTTGCGGGGAGCTGGCGCGGGGGCCGGATCGGCGGCAGGGGCAGCGGTGGCGGGGGCCTGCGCTTCCTTTGCGGCCTTTTTCGCGGCGGCAGCAGCGGCGCGTTTTGCTTCCTTTTCGCGGGCAGCGGCGCGCTCCTTTGCGGATGCGTGCAGGGCGTTCAGAATGGGCAGCAGGAAGAACACGGCGGCGGGGATATATAAATACCAATACTTCATAGCGGCGGCCCTCCTGCCCGCGTACAAGGCCCACGGGCGGGCGCTGGAATAATCAGGCGGCGATGCTTGCGGCAAACTGTTCCGGCGTCACCGTCGGGACGGCGGTATATACAACCGTTTTCCCGTCCAGTTTTCGCAACTGGAAGATGCAGCCGGGATTATCGGCGGCCACGGCGTCCAGCATTTCCATAATCTTCTCGGCGTCCTGCTTCTTATAGCGCGGGGCATAAAACCTTTTCATGCCCACGGTGCCCTCGCGGAGATTCGTCAAGAGGAAACGCTTTTCACCGGCGGGCCGGGAATAAACAAAGTAATCATACGTCCAGGGGGCTTTATCGTCGGAAATGGTTTCGGGGCGTTGCGTCGCGGCGGGCTTTTCAACCGGCGCGGCGGGCGCTTCCGGCGCTTTCCAGGGCTTGCTATCCACGCGGACGGGCAGCAGGCAGGCGCGGCCCTCGTCGGCTACAATGAAAATCGGGCTAACCATGCGGGCGTAGGGATCGACGTTTACATACCATTTCGCGGCGGGGAACAGGCGAATAATATCATACAGATACTTCATGTTGACGGCGGGAAATTCGGTGCCCAGGTCGTAAATCCCCTTGTGCGTCGGCTGCTGCTTTTCGGCGGCGATAAAGGTTTTCACGGCGTCGGCGTCCGGCGCGGGCATTTCGACCACTTTTCCGGCGTCCAGGGCGGCGAATACATGAGCCAGAATGTTGTTATTCGCGGCAGCGCGGGCGGCGGCGCGGGCCGGATCGGGGCGGCAAGTCCAGGTTTCCCGCATACCGGCGGGGGCGGCGTTCAGACAATAGGCCCGAAAACCATCCATCGCGCAAGTGCGGCCCTGCTCGTCCGTCCAGGCGTCGTGCAGGCCCTCGCGGGGCAGCTTGCGGGCGGCCCGCAAAAGGGCATTGACGACGGCGGCGGCGGTTTTCTCGTTGTATTTCATGGTGTTGGCCTCCTTCAAAATGATTTTGCGGCGTTTGGTTTTCCGCGACGATCCCGGCGGGGATCGTTTCGGCCCGTGACCGGCGGGCCATCGTCGGGCGGAATGGTTTTCAAGCGTACAGGGCGGACAATTCACCGGCCAGGGCTTGCGCGGCGCGGTATGCCTTGAAAGTGAGCTTTTTATTCCAGCTATTCATACCGGCGGAAAAGAAGAATCCTGCTTTTTCCAGGGCGGCGCGGGCGGCGTCCGTCGGCTTGCTTTCAAAGATGATCCGTGTGCGGCTTGTTTCGCCGTCAAAGAGGATTTTCCAGCCCTTGCCCTTGATGCTTTCCCCGATAAAGGTTTTTTCCGGGACGGGGCCGCGCGTCGCTTTTCCGTCGGCCTTGACAACCGGCGCGGGATCGGCGGCGGGAGCAGGATCGGCAGCGGGGGCGGCGGGCGTTTCTTCCACGGCGGCGGGGGAAATGATTTCGGGGCGTTCATCGGCGGCGGGAGCAGGATCGGCAACCGGGGCCGGGGCGGGCTGCTCGTTGCGGGCGGCGGCCAGGGCGGCGGCGTATTCGGGATGATCGGGATTGAAACGGATGCGCGTTTTTTCGGGCTTGCCGTCATGCTGGACGAACACGAAAACGGAGCCGGACGGGGTAACAGAATATTCTGCGGGGAAAGTCTTGCCCTTGACGGTGATGCTGGACGCGGTGAAGGTGTAAACGGTTTTCATGGTGTTGGCCTCCTTCAAAATGATTTCGTTTCGTTGCGGTTTTCCGCGACGATCCCGGCGGGATCGTTTCGGCCCGTGACCGGCGGGCCATCGTCGGGCGGAATGGTTGCGGGGCGTTGCGGGCGGGGCGGGGATTATTCCCCGTCCGCCTGCTTTTCGTCGGTGATGTTGAGAATCAGTTTTACAGCCTTTTCGGCGCGGGCGGCGGCGGAAATAATCATCCGTTTGTCGTCCTTCAAAACGCGGAGCCAGGACTGAATATAGGCGGCGGAATTTTTGAACGTGGACGGCGTTTCCATGCCGATTTCGTGCAGGATGCAGGCGGAGCCGATTTCCGCGACAAGCTCCTCTTTGCTGTACGATTCGGAGCCGAAAGCGGCGGCGGCGATCCCGCTTTCAAAACGATTCAGCCGCGTTACATGGCCGGTGCTATGCGTCGCCTCATGGAAAGCGGTGCCGTAATATTCGCCGGTGCTATCGAATTGCTCCATCAGGGGCAGGCAAATATAATCCCTGGACGGGGAATAATACGCCCGATCCCCGATCACGTTCTCAAGGCGGATGCCCTCACGGCGCACATAATCAGTCAAGATGCTTTCGGCGTGTTCGTCGGGGGATGCAACGGCGGGCAGCTTTTTATCCCATTTCGGCGCGATCCCGTCGCAATCGTCGATATGGAACACCTGGAAATACCGCAACACGGGCAGCCCCTCAATGACCGGCTTTCCGTCGGCGTTCGTGACCACGTTCCCGGCGGCGTCCTTCTTTTCACGCTGGAGCACTTTCCAGAACACGACGATTTTACTTTTCGCGCCCTTCTTGACCATGCCGCCCTCCTGCTTGCACTGATTGAACGTGATGTATTCGCCGGGGCGGTTGAGGAGCATCTGATTCAGCAGGGAATAGGCGCGGCCGGTTGCGTGGGAGATAGCGCCAGAATTAACGCCCGTCCAGGGCTTTTTCCAGGGGATGATCCCCTTTTCCAGCTGCTCAATGATGCCGTTGGCAATTTCGGTGTACAGGTCTTTCATGGTGTTGGCCTCCTTCAAAATGATTTTTTCGCCTTGTGTTGTGTTCGGTGTACCCCGTCCACGGTGCCCATATTATCACGGTGTACCCCGTTTGTCAACCCCTTTTCAAAAAATTTTTTTCGGGAAATTTTTTCGGGGCCGTCCGGCGGTGTTTCCCGCCGACGTGAAAAGCATAGCACAAAAAACGGCCCCGGCGGGAAGGGGCCTGTTTTTCGGGGCATGTACCCCCTACGGGGGTAAAAAAATTTTTCGGGCCGTAACGGGCGCACGCGCGTTTTATGTTCCCGCGTGTATGCGTGAGCGCATCCAGCCCGCCCCGCCTGGACGCGGGCGGCGATCCGTCCGGCGGAAACATGGACGGCCCCGACGGTGAACGATCCGCCCCGAATGGCGCAAACGGTTATAGGCCCCCGGCGGCGTCCTGGCATCCGGCCCCCGGCGGCCCCTGGACGCCTCCACGCGCGCGGGGGCTGCTGCCTGCATCCCTGGCAACGTCCCCGGCGGCGATCCCTGGACACGTCGCCCCGGCGGCCTGCGCGGGCGCGCGTGCGGGGAGCTGGCTGCTGCCTGGACGCTGGCCGGAATTGTAAACCGTCCCGGCGGGCGATCCGTCCGGCGGCGATCCTGGACGCGGGAACGGCCTGCCCCGTCCCGGCCCCGTCCGCCCCGCGCCGCGCGTTTTATGTTTCGGCCCGTCCGCCCGCGTTCCCGCGTTGCGTCCCCTGGCCGCCCGCGTCCGGCGGCCCGCGCCATCACGCGGCCCCGCGCGCCCTGGATGCAACCCCTCCGGGGTTGCTTTTACCGCGCAACGCGCCACGCCTGCCCGCATCCGCCCGCGCCCCTGCGCCCTTGCGCGTCCGCGTCCGCGCCTCACGCCCCCGCGCCCTCACGCGCGCCCCTACGCGCGCCCTCACGCGCGCGCCCTCGCGCCCCCGCACACGCGCCTGTCGCGCGCTCGCGCCCGCCCGCCCGTGTGCGCGCCCGCCCGCTTGCGCGTGTAGGTACTGCGCGCGTGATTTTTCTCCTACGCGGGCGCTGGGAGCCCACCATTTGGCTAATTTTTTTATTTTTTTTATGAATTTCATTCACCTGGGCAGGCCAGAAAAGGCCCCTCGCGCACGCGCGCGCGGATAATTAGAAGGGGGCAAAAATAGGCACCAGGGCGGCGGTTGCCCTGATGCCTGATGCGGGAATGAAATTGACGGTGAGCCTGATTTCACCTCTGAATACAGGAACAGCGCCGGGATATTTCACCCGGCGCTGTGCTGTCAATCCTCGTCCTTCTTCCTATGGAAGATGCAGCCGAACACGCCATTTACAAAGACGTATTGCGGTTCGGATTTGGATGCGTTTGGTGGAGCATACGCTTTCAAATCCGAACACTCCGGGGCGGGAAGGTCGGCGGAATTGATAAGGTCGATATAGGAAACCTGTTTGCCGCCGCGTATGTTGTAGAAGGTAATGAGCTTATCGTCGTAGAGATAGACGGCATTGATAAACACGTCGATGATGCGCTTGCGAAATTCCTCATCCAGCGGATCGCCGGTACAGAATTTCTTTAGCCATGCGCGCACTTCTGTTTCGGTGAGCTGGATTTCCTGGGCGATGCGCAGGCGGGCAAGGTCTGTTTCCATTTCCGCTTTCTGCGCTTCCAGCGTTTCCATGCGGGCGTAGATTTTCTTGTGCGCTACCTTGGGGCTGTCCACCAGGGCGTCCACCAGCTTGTCCAGCTCGCGGTCTATCTGCTTCAAGGCTTTGTCCAGATCGTCCACGCGGCTATCGGAAAACTCTTTTTTGTACTCCTGCACGACGGCCTTTGCGACGCGGGCAGCGCGGGCGGGCGTCAAGATATACTGCATCGTCTGTTCGACAATATACCATTCGATAAAATCCTTGCGCTCGTTCTTCTTCTTACAGGTATGCTTCTTCTTTTTGTCCGCGCAAGCATAGTAATTGTACGTTTCCCCGTTCCGTGACCGGCCAGATTCCCCGATCATGGGCGCACCGCAATGGCCGCAGTAGGCTTTCCCCTGCAAGAGATATTCCACCTTTGCCTTGTTCGCAGCAGGCGCGCGGGCGGTGAGCTTCAAGCGCTCCTGCACTTTCTGGAAAGTGTCGTCGTCTATGATGCGCTCGGAAAGGCCGGGGATCACTTCACCCTTATAGGTGAAGCGCCCGACATAGGCAGGATTCGGCAAGGCGCGCTGAAATGCCGTGATGGAAAGCGGCTTGCCAGTCTTTCCACGGACGCCGCGCCGGTTCAATTCGTCGATGATCTCTTTCTTGGGGACGCCCTGGGCGTACTGGTCAAACACATAGCGGATCACTTCTGCGGCCTTGTCGTCAATGACGAGCTTCTTATTCGCCACCTTGTAGCCGTAGGGTACAGGGCCGCCGCAGTATGTTCCCTTCGCCATGCTCTCACGCTGGCCGCGCCGGATATTCTGTGACAGGTTGGCGCTGTAATACTCCGCCATGCTTTCCAGCAGCCCTTCCAGGATGATGCCCTCCGGGCTGTCGGTGATGTTCTCCTTGACGGACACCACCTTGACGCCGTATTTCTTGAGCTTGGCCTTGTAGATCGCGCTGTCGTAACGGTTGCGGGCAAACCTGTCCAGCTTCCAGACGATAACCATTTCAAACTGACGCTTGGCCGCGTCCTCGATCATGCGCTGAAAATCCGGGCGCTGATCCTTGGTGCCGGTCAAGGCCCTGTCTATGTATTCCGCTATGACGGTGATCCCCTGCTGCTTGGCCCAGGCGTAATTATCGCGGAGCTGTCCTTCGATGGATTGCTCCGTCTGGCCGTGGGAAGAATAGCGTGCGTAAATTACAGCTTTCATGCGCGAAACTCCTTGACTTTTCACGTTCTCCGCGCTATAATAAAATAGCAAATCGGACAAGTGGTGTTGGCTGATTTTGCGGCCCGTCCTGGGAAACCGGGGCGGGCATTTCTTATTTGCGTTCTTCCGCAATCAGATATACAAATTCGTGCGCGCCGGAAACAAAGTAGTCGATGTAATAATCATAATTGCAGGAGCAGACATAGACCCTCTTTCCTGTTTCAATGGCCTGCGCGAGCGATTCTTCCAGCCTGCCGCCTATTTCTTCATCGAAAATCCGCACGGCATCGTCCGTCGCGGACTTCCTTGCAAGGGATGGGCCTTTTTCATAAGAAGCATCAAATTCCAGGGCGGAAATCGCCATGATGCAGCTCGTGGCGAAAAGCTCATTGTCCGCGTCGTCGTCGGTCATGGAGTAGAAGGTCATGGTTACGTCGTGAATGTCATACGATCCGGGATATACACCTATGCTCCCGGCGCTGGATTCAAACACAAGGTAGTCGCCGGATTTATACGGCGGAAGGGCCGAATAGGTGCTCGCGTCAAATTCAAGGCCATTCTGGCAGGCGTAGGCCGCAAAGCGCGAGGAATACAATTCAAGAAATTCCACCAGGCCGCGCGTGTTCGTGGATTCCGCCACGGCGACGCAAGGGATCATCAGGGCGACGAGGAACAGGGCAATTAGTTTCTTCATGGTATATCCCATCCTTTCCACCATGCTTCCGGGTAGATTATGCCGTTTCGGATTTTGTACTTTCTTTTTGCATGGAAGGATTACCGGCGAAGCCGCGCACGGTTGTAAGCACCGTTTCACGGGCGGCGGCAGATAACCCCCGAAACAGAGAAACAAGCTCCGTTTCCTGATCCGTCGCGCATGTCAGCGCGACGGTGTTTCCGTTTGGGGTAAAATCCTCCGGCCTTTCGTATTCATCCAGCGCCAGGTAGTCCAGAGGGACGCCGAAGAAAGCACATAGCTTGTTGACCGTAGAAAGGCGCGCGTTTTCCGGGCCGCGCTCATACAGGCCGACAATCGTTGTGTACGGGACGCCGCTTTGCTGGGCCAGCGTGTGCTTGTTCAGCTTTTCACGCTCCATCAGCCAGTCCAATTTTTCTAAAAAGGTCATGGTTTTCCCTCCTGTCCATTCCATTATAGGATATTACCCCTCCCAGGTCAAGAAAAAAATTACCGAAAAAGGTAAAAAAGGTATTGACAAGCTACCGAAACCGGTATATCATGGTAAGCGAGTTACCGAGAACGGTATTTCGGAAAGGAGGAATAGGGGTGCTGCTCCATCTTATCACGGCAATGGATGTAAAAAACATCTCCACTTTGGCGCTGGCACAGCTCATTGGGACGACGGAAAAGACCGCCTACAATAAAATCCGTGGAATTACGGATTTCACGATGCCGGAAGCGGTCAAAATCAAAGTCAATATGTTCCCGGAATACGATCTTTGTTATCTCTTTGAGCCTGTAAAGGGAGAAGTGGCGGTGTGACCATGGCAGCGGAAAAGAAGGAAGAATATATCCAGATCGGATATACCGCCCTGCGCGACCCGAAAACCGGGGACTATCTGCCCGCTGTGCCCCTGTACATCAAGGCGGAGGGCGACGCGGGCGAAGCGGAGCAGAAGGTGATTGACGACATCGGCAATCTGCTGGCCCGCCGGATGAAAGCCTATGTTGACGGGTGCCGGGAAGCGGGGGCGGAAGTGTGAAAAAGACAATCGCCGTTGATTTCGACGGGTGCCTGTGCGAAGCGAAGTGGCCCGACATCGGCGCGCCGCGCTGGAATGTTATCAATGAACTGCGCAAACAGCAGGCCGACGGCGCGAAGCTGATCCTGTGGACGTGCCGGGAGGGGCAGCAGCTCCAGGCGGCGGTGATGTGGTGCCTTAACCACGGGCTGAAATTCGACGCCATCAACGACAACCTGGAAGAAAACAAGGAGTATTTCGGGAACAACAGCCGCAAGGTATGGGCTTCCGAGTATTGGGACGACAAATCGGCCCTTGTCGTCAACGCTGGGCCGGTGACGAACATCGTCTATCGGAACTACTACGGCGACGGCGGCGTGATGGTGAAGCGGTGGAAGGGAACCGACGAGGCGCTGTATGCGCTGTCCCCGGATGGAAAAACAACGCCCTTTATCCTTCCCGGCAAGACGCTGTGGGGACGCTTGAAAGCGTGGTGGAAGCTATGGCGCTGCGAATGACCGAGGAAGAATTTGCGGAGTTTCAGCGGCAGCATAAACAGCGGATCATCCAGAAGCCGGATTACACGGCCCGCGTGGAACAGGAAACGCCGAAACGCCAGAAATACGGCAACCGGCGCGTGGAGGTTGACGGGATATGGTTTGACAGCCAGCACGAGGCCAATTTCTACCAGACATTGATGATCCGCGTGCGGGCCGGGGAACTGAAAACCGTCTGCCGCCAAGTGAAATTTGACCTTCCGGGCGGGATCGTGTATGTGGCGGACTTTGTGACCATCCGGCCAGATATGACCGTAGAGGGCGTTTATGACGCTAAAAGCCCCATCACAAAGAAGAACAGGACGTACATCAACAAGAAAAAGCAGATGAAAGCCTGCTGGGGGATCGAGATACAGGAGGTATAGCATGGCCGCAAAGCGTTTTCACATCGCCACGCCGGATCAGCTACGGGCGCTGGCGGAATTTGTGAAGGACGGGAAGCTGAACACCATGATAAGCGTGTGGACGGCCACAAAGCGGCGGCAGGGCGCGACGCGCTGGGACAATGCAATCTTTGTCGGCTTTTCCGGGGATCGGAGGCGGACGGCGGAGGTTGTGCGGATCGACGCCAACGGCGAATTGGTGTACTGCGCGACGCTGCGCTATAACCTGGCGCTGAACTGGTGCGAAAAGAACTTGCGGGAAGTGTACGACTGACCATGCGGCGGCAGGATTGCGGGCGTGCGTGATGATAAGACCTTCTTCATGCTGTTTCAGAGTTACCTCCTTTGAAATAAAAACCCGAAAATCACGCGAACGCAACGCCTGGGCGGTTCGATTCCGCCCCGTCGCTCCAGTAGATTGGTGCGCTACGCTTCAAAAGCAACTACACAAAAGAACAAAGAAGCGTGACAGCCGGAAATAGACCGGCAATCATGCGGGCGTGATTGGCTGAAAGATCGCCAATGGCAAACGGCTGAAATACGCCGCTCCCGGTTCAAATCCGGGCGTCCGCACCAGCCCGACACGGGCAAAAATACTACAACAGGAGGCCAAAACTATGGAAAATCCGATCTATCGCATCAAGGTTGAGATCGTCGGGGACGAGAAGGGCAACGAAATCGACGAAACGCTGCGGGGGGGGGTAGAGTGTGACGGCTTTGCCATCATCGCCAATCAAGGAAAAGGCGGTACGGTTTGCCTGCACGCAATATCCAACATTGATCTCGCCGCACACATCGCCGGAAGCGGCGCGCTGATGGCTTCGTCCCTGATTGCCCATGCCATGCGCGAGGGTAAAAAGTACATCCGAGAAGATAATAACCCGCTGGCTGATCTTCTCAAAGCGATGTCCAAATAACGCGGACTGACAGCCGGGAAAGACCGGCATCCATGTGGGTGTAGCTTATAGAAAGCCCCGATCTCCAAAATCGGCAGTTGCAGGCCCGTACCCTGCCGCCCGCGCCAATTCTCCGTGGACGCCCGGAGGCATAGCTGGACGCTATGGCAACGTGAAGCGCAGTCCGATTCTGCAAACCGGTCACGGTTCGATTCCCAGCCGGTGCTGGTGCAATATCGTTGCCCGTCAGGGAATACGTCGGATGGGGTAGGAAGTCCTGAACGATCCCCCTCAAGCGGCACGCTGTAATTGCGGTTGCGACAGCCAACCAAGAGGCCGTTTTCTCTGTCTGGCAGCCGGGAAAGACCGGCATTTGCCAACACCACGGGAAGGAGGGAGCCATGCGTCCAACCGACAGCATGGAGGAAATCAGGATCACCGCGCCGGGGCCGGGGACGTGCCCCGTCTGCGCGACGAAGCACGACGAGCGCGATCCGCACGACAGGGACAGCCTGTATTATCAGAACCAGTTTTACAAGCTGCACAAACGCTTCCCGACGTGGGCGGACGCCATGAGCCATTGCAGCGCCATGACGCAAGCCATCTGGAGGGACAAGCTGAAAAAGCGGGGCATCGTCGTGGAAGTACCAGAGGACGCGGTGAAGGATGGGCAATAACGGATGGCTTGACATACAAAGCTGTCCGATTGCGGAGAAGCCGGAGGAGGCGCGGCCTGTCCTGATATGGCACGTTTTTCAAAGGGTGATGGTCACGAACACGCAAAAGGCGCGGGATAACCGATTCAATGTATATTGGCAGGAAATCCCGGAGGGCTGGATCGACGCCGCGATAAAGCCGCCGACGCGCCGGGACGCAGACCCGCAGAATTGCGTAATCATCAGGGACAAATGGGGCGAAATCCACATGAGGGGATGGCACCTGGTCGCGGAAATGGCGGAGGGCGTTTTCTGGATGCCGCCGCCGGGGCCGCCGGACAACTATCAAGAACTGCGCGACGGCGCGGATTAAGGAGGAACCATGACGACAGAATTAGCCAACACCAGCGGACAGAGTATCAGGGTGATCGACGGGCTGGCATTGCAGGCCCGCGCGCTGCGGCTGTCCATCAACGTGAATATGTGGCAGCTTGCCAGGGTATTCACGGAAGCGAAAGAGCTTGTCCCGCACGGCGAGTGGGAGCAATGGCTCAAGGACAACGCCGACGTGAGCGTGCGCACAGCACAGGACATGATGGCGGCCTACAAGCGGTTTGGGGACAATCCGCAGTTTGATGGGCTGGGACAGGCCAAGACCTTCAAGCTCCTGCCCCTGCCTGCCGGAACCGAGGAAAAATTCATGGAGGAGCACGACGTGGCCGCCATGAGCACGCGGGAAGTGCAGGAAGCCGTGAAGAAGGTACGGGACGAAGCGCAGGCGGAGATTGACCGGGAACGCAAGGCCCGCCTGGAAGCGGAACGCCGCGCCGAGGAAGCGGAGAACAGGCCGCCGGTGATCCCGGACGAGCTGACGGACGAACTGCGTGCCAGCAAGGAAACCATCGAACAGCAGAAGATCGAGGTACAGCGGCTTGCGGAGCTGGGCAACGAAGCCCTGGCGGAGCAGCGGCGGCTTTCCAAGGAAAACGCCGACCTTCAACGGGAAGTGCGGGAACGGGACGAAATGCTGACAGAACAGCAGGAGGACTTGAGCCGCGCGCAGCAGGAGCTTTTGAACGTGCAAAGCGCCATCGCCAAGGGCGACGCGGAGCGCGTGCCCGCCGACCAACTGACGGCGGACGCCTTTGCAAGCGCCGTCCGCGCCTTTATCGGCACGGTGGCCCGGATGCCGCACATGAGGATGGTGTTTTCCACGATGTCGCTTTCCGAAAAACAGGAGTACAGCGTATTGCTGGAAACCGTGGAAAAGTGGGCCGAGGACAGCCGCAAGGCGCTGGAAACGACGTATGTTGACGGGACGGTGATCTATCATGAGTAATAACAATCTGCCTATGAAGCCGGAAGAAACAGGCGCGCTGGTGGTGACGCCGGAGGCCCTGGGCGGGATCATTACGGAGCTGATGCGGCCCGTGATGCAGACCATCGGCAAGATGCTGGAAAACAACACGGCGGCCCTGGAGCAGCTTTCCGCCGCGCAATCGGTACAGAATGACCGGCTGGAGGCGCTGGAAAAACAAATCCGATTGCAGACGCCGGTTTCCGGCAAACAGGTTTCCTACCTCAACGACGCGATCCGGGCACGGGCGCGGGAACTGCTGGACAAGCGGGACGTGGACGACGGCAAGGCCACCGTGAAGCTGGGGAACCACATACGCAAAGCCGTACTGTCAAGGTACGGCGTTTCAACCCTTCGGGAAGTACCGAAGCACGAGTACAACGTCGCCTTGCAGCAGATCGGGATGTGGAACGATATGCTGACCGTGCGCGACGTGGTAAAGGAGGCAAGAAGCCGTGCTGAAAGCGCTGAACAATCTGCGGGTATGGATGGTTAAAAAGCGCCTGCCCGCGCGCTGGATCAACCGCGTAAGCGCTGTTTACCTCCATTTCTTGAAAGGAGCAGGCACATGAAGATCAAACTTGACCCCGGCGCGATTGCGCCGACGCGCGCCCACGAAACGGACGCGGGGCTTGACCTGTACGCAAGGGACGGCTGTATCGTGGAAGCCAAGGGCGACGCCATTTTCCATACCGGCGTCCACGTCCAGATACCCCACGGGTGCGCCGGATTGCTCGTCAGCAAAAGCGGGCTGAACGTCCGATACGGGAACACCAGCACCGGCCTTATCGACGAGGGGTACAGCGGGGAAATCACCGTGAAGCTATACAACCACAGCGGGCGCGATTACGAGGTTAAGGCAGGCGACAAGATCAGCCAGCTTGTGATTATCCCCGTGAAATACGAGCCGGTGGAGATCGTGGACGAGATCGGCGGCGGTGAACGCGGGGACGCCGGTTTTGGAAGCACAGGGAGATCATAACCGGCAGAAGGAGCCAACACCATGAGCCAAGTTAATTTCGTTCAACAAATCAACCTGTTCATGGAATACGCACGCCGAAACAGACTGACAAGCTATGACCGCATTTTCTGGCTGGGATTGTTCTACTGTGCAAACAGGCTGGCAATGGGAGCCGAAAATCACGAATGGCCCGACGACTTTTTCCAGGTGAGTAATTCCGAGCTTGATGATTGGGCTGGTTTGGAGGAACGGGCGATCAGGAACAGCCGGAACCGGCTGAAACAGATCGGATTGATTGATTTTCAGAAAGGGGACGGGAAACGGCATGACCCCTATTACAAAATCAATTATCTGTCTGTTATCGGGTACAAAATTGTACCCGGTAGTGTAGGCGATAACCCGCCTATCGGGAGCAAAAACGCCGCCGGTAGTGTAGTCGGTAGTGTAGGCGATGGTGTAGGCGATGCTGTAAGCGGTCATGCAGGCGACGCGCCCCGTATCGGGAGCAAAAATGCCGCCGGTAATGCAGGCGATCCCTTATATCCTCCTTCCTCTCCTGGTATGTATATAAATACAAACAGGGGTACGGCAAAAACAGACACAAGCATAGCGGCAGAAGCAAAAAGGAGGATGGCAGCGCGCGCGCAGGCGTGCGAAGGGCTGGTTGATCTCAACGGAACCTTTACCGGCACGGAAGGACTGGTGCCCTTACCGTGGGACGATCCGGGGGTGAGAAGGTGACGACGGAGGACGCCAACAAACTGCTGGCCCTGGCGAAAGCCAATTACAGCTACGCCTTTAAGACCATGACCAACCAGGAAAAGCTCATGCTGGTGCAGAGCTGGGCCTTTGCCTTGCAGGACATCCCCACGGATATTGTGATGCTGGCCTTTATGCAGCTTCTTTCGACGAGCAAGTGGCTTCCTACGGTGGCGGAAATCCGGGAACAGGCCGGAAAACTGCATCACGAAGCAAGCTCTATGCTGTTTGAAATCCGCAGCGCGGAAGAAATGGACGAGTTTTGCGCACGGTCAGACGATCCGAGCCTGCGGCGGACGCCGGAGGAACAGGCAAGGATTGACCGGCACCGGGCCACACAACGGGCAGTAGCCGACAACATCCTGGCAAAGACCGGGAACCTTGCGCGGGGAGAGCGCGGGAACGAGAACGGATTGACCCTTTCCGCCATGGTGGACAGCGCCGAAAGGCGCGGCGCGCTGGCGGGAGGCGACATGATCCGGGGGCTGATGATGCCGCCGGAAGCCTTGCAGGGAGCAGCCTATCGGCTGGAGGAAGGAGAGGACGAATGAACCGATTGACGATTATCGGAAACCTGACGCACAACCCGGAAAGCCGCGTGGCGAACACACAGAACGGCGCGAAAACCGTATGCAATTTCACGGTGGCAGTCAACCGCGTTGTGCGGGGACAGAAGATCACCGAGTATTTCCGGGTGAGTTGCTGGGAAAAGCAGGCGGACAACGCCATGAAGTATCTGGCGAAGGGCCGCAAGGTGGCCGTGACCGGCCCCGTTACGGGGCGGGCTTACATGGGCAGCGACGGGCAGCCGAAGGTGAGCCTTGAAATCCAGCGCCCGGAGGAAATCGAATACCTGTCCGGGAAGCCGGAGGGCGGACAGGAAGCGGAAGCCGCGCCGCCGGACGACGGCTATATGCCGGTTGACGACGGGGACACACCATTTTGACGAAAGGAGCCAACACCATGCTTGAATTTTTCGAGAAGAAGCAGACGCGGGCGCGGAAGCGCCACAGGTGCCATATCTGCGGGAAAGCGATCTTGCCCGGTTGCGAGTACATCCACGAAAAGCAGAAGTACGACGGGGAATTTAACGACCTCAAGCGCCATCTGCATTGCGACGCGATCCTGGACGCCTATCTGGACGTGAGCAGCGAAAGCGAGTATTCGGACGATGAAGTGCAGGAATTTGTTTCGGACATCTGCGGGGAGCTGTTCGCCAAATGGCAATGCACCGAGGAGGACTTTTACGAAAAGTGCGACAAGGAACGGTGCTTTGAGTGCCCGCTTGTGTTCAAACGTCTGCTGAATCCTTCCCTGCTGGCGGCGATGGAAGCGGACGTAAAGGCAAACGAGGAGGGCGTAAAATGAAGTGCAACAGGTGTCCATATTTGCCGGAGCGAAGCGAGGCGGGAGATTACCCGGATTGCCCTGCGCCGGAAGAAAAGTGGACGACGTGGAAGGACGGAGAGGACGGATGCACGCTGACCCGGCGGCAGCTTGACAAAATGAACGAGGAATACAGCGATTACCTGGGCAACATGGGCGACGACATGGGAATCCAGTTGGATTTCAACAATAAGGGCTGGGAAATGGAAAAGGCCCTTGACGATATGCGGCACATGATCGGTCTGGATATGCTGAAACACAAACCGTACAAGCGTCACGGGAAGCTGTTTTATAAGCCATACCGAAATCACTGGGCCGGATTTAACAAGTATTTGGACTATATGAGCGGGGGGCTTGGCCTTGTGGAGAAGCAGGAGCCGAAATTGTTAGGCGGGATGCCGTATTACTACCTGACGCGCAGGGGGCTTGAATTCCTGGGGCGGCATATTGGCGTAACGATCCACAACGAGGAGGATTAACCGTGGGACAGAAAACGAAAATCGACTGGTGCGATAGCTCCTGGAATCCGATTACCGGCTGTCTGCATGGGTGCCCTTACTGCTATGCGCGGGGCATGGCGCGGCGCTTCGGCGGGAAGATCATCACCGGGCACGACCACCTGTATATCCTGGACGAACCGGCGCGGCGGGCGGATGGCACGATCAACCCATATCCTTACGGATTCGACCCGACATATCACAAATACCGGCTTACCATCCCGCAGGAATGGAAGAAACCGCAGACCATATTTGTGTGCAGTATGGCGGATATGTTCGGGGATTGGGTGCCGGAGGACTGGATCGACCAGATTTTCACGGCTTGCCTTGCCGCGCCGCAACATCGGTATCTGTTCCTGACGAAGAACGGGAAGCGATACATGGAACTGGCGAAGAACGGCGTGCTTGTGGACAGGGAAAACTTCTGGTACGGATGCAGCGTGACACGCCCGGAGGAACCTTTCTTTTTCAGCGACAGATACAAGACCTTTGCCAGCATCGAGCCGATCCTTGAGCCTTTCGATTGGGTGCCAGGGCTGAATCATATCGAACTGCCGGACTGGATCATCACCGGCGCGGAAACCGGCAACCGAAAAGGCAAGGTGAAGCCGGAAAGGGACTGGCTGGACGGGATTATCAACGGATGCGCGGAGCATCATATCCCGCTGTTTATGAAGGAAAGCCTGCGGGAGCTGACGGGCAGCGACTTCAAGCAGGAATTTCCCTGGGACTGAAAGGAGGCCAACACCATGCCGAACAGGGCGCAGAGGCGCGCCATGATGCGCAATCAGACAGAAAAAAACAAGGCGCTGATTGCGGATTATACCAAACAGCAACGGATCGCCGGACTTATACAGAACGGGATCACGCAGAAAGACCTTGAGGATGAATACGAAAAGGGGCGGCAGGCTGGATTTAAGCAGGCGGCGGAGCCGATCATCAAGTGCTGCTACGCAGGGATCATCCTTGCCCTGCATGATGAATTTGGCTTTGGGGAAAACCGCGCCTACCGCGCAATCAAGGCCGTGGACGAGAAGATCATTTGGGCGCTGAACCATTCGGAGCTATGCGACGAAGTGCTGGAAAAGACGGGGCTTGAGCTGATGCTTGATGAACCGTTTGACCGGGTACAGAAGAAAGAAAAATAAGGAGGCCAACACCACTATGTATTTGCAGATCATGTGCTCCTGCTGCGGACACAAAAGCAGGAAATTCAAGTATGACAGATTCAGCCGGATCGAACCGGCAGAGGAAATCGTCAAGGCGGGCTGGGACAGCTTCGGAAGCGCGTTCTACTGCCCGAAGTGCGTAAAGACCTGGGAACAGCGCAACGGGAAAGACCGGCCCTTGTGGGGCAAAGTGCATACCAGAGAGCGCGTTTATCAGGAAATGGTCAGCGACCTTTTGCGGGAAATCGAGTATCTGCAATCTGGTGAATATGACCTATGAGCAAGAAGCCAACACCCGACGAATTGCTGGTAGCAATCCACAAGCATTGTTTGGAGTGCAGCGGCGGCAGCCGGAAGGAGGTACAGAATTGCAGGCTCAAGGGATGCAATCTGTACCCATACCGGCAGGAACCGACAAGGCAGCGGGAAAAGCCGCCGAAAGGACAGATAACCTTATTCGATTTGGCGAAGCTCAAGGAGGCACAATGATGAACGGCACAAGGGAAATCGTGGTTGATAATTTCGCCGGAGGCGGCGGGGCCAGCACCGGCATTGAAATAGCGATGGGCCGGAGTGTGGACGTGGCAATCAATCACGATCCGGCGGCCATCGCCATGCACCGGGCCAACCACCCGGACAGCAAACACTACACGGAAGATATTTGGATGGTCGATCCCGTGGAAGCCTGCGAGGGAAAACCCGTCGGTCTGGCGTGGTTTTCGCCGGATTGCAAGCACTTTTCCAAAGCGAAGGGCGGAAAGCCGGTCAGCAAGCACATTCGGGGCCTTTCCTGGGTGATCCTGCGCTGGGCTATGACGGTGCGTCCCCGCGTGATTATGATGGAGAACGTGGAGGAAATACAGACCTGGGGGCCGCTGATGAAGCGGAAGGACGGCAAGACCATTCCCGACCCCGCGCGGGCGGGCGAAACCTTCCAGGGCTTTATCTCCATGCTGACAACCGGCATATCGCTGGATCATCCCGCATACCGGGAAGCCTGCGACTTCTTGAAGCCGAACACGCAGGAAGCGCTCAAGCTGGCGCTGGGGCTGGGCTATCACGTCGAACACCGGGAGCTGCGCGCCTGCGACTATGGCGCGCCGACCATCCGCAAACGGTTTTTCCTGATCGCACGCTGCGACGGGAAGCCGATCACCTGGCCGAAACCAACCCACGGCGACCCGGAAAGCATAGAGGTAAACGCCGGACTGAAAAAGCCGTGGAAGCCGGTTGCGGACGTGCTGGATTTCTCCCTGCCCTGCCCGTCCATCTTTGCCACGTCGGAAGAAATATGGGACGAATACCACATCCGCGCGGTGCGGCCACTGGCGGACGCGACCATGCGCAGGATCGCGCGGGGCATCCAGAAGTTTGTTATTGAAAATCCGCGCCCGTACATCGTGAATACGGACGGCAAAGAACAGATTGCGCCGAGCCTGATCCAATACCATGACGAACAAGGCGGCGGGGCACGCGGGCAGGAAGTGGACGATCCCCTCATGACCGTGGACGCCAGCAACCGCTACGGGCTGGTATCGACCTTCATCAGCAAGTATTACGGCGGGGATAACGTGGCAAGCGGGGCGGACAAGCCCCTGCCGACGGTGACGGCCATTGACCATAACGCGGTGTGCGCCGTGGCCGTGACGCAATTCAACAACCATTGCGACGGGCAGCCGGTGGATAAACCGCTGAACACCATGACGGCACAAACAAACCATTTCGGGGAGGTCTGCGCGTTCCTGGTGAAGTATTACGGGAACGGCGAAAACGCCGTGCCATGCGACAAACCAGCCCCGACGGTGACAGCAAAGGACAGAATGGGCCTTGTGACCGTGAAGGGGCAGGATTGCCAGATCGTCGATATTGGCCTGCGGATGCTGACGCCGAGGGAGCTTTTCAACGCCCAGGGCTTCCCGAAGGATTATATCATCGACGTGGACGCGGACGGCAAGCCCTATCCGAAATCCGAACAGGTGGCGCGCTGCGGGAACGCGGTATGCCCGCCGATCCCGACGGCGCTTGTGCGGGCGAATCTGCCGGAGCTTTGCAGAAAGGCGGGATAAGACCATGGGAAAACAGCCCAAATATCCAGTAGAAGAATACATAGGTCTTGATATGCCGTCCGATGATATGGACACAAGCATTACTGGATTCAAAAGCAAATTAGTCAAAACCAGGAAAGAAAGTCAATGTATGTACTGCGGAACAAAAATTGCCAAAGGCGATTATGCTCTTGCGGCAAGCGGTTTTTTAGACGGATGGGACAAGAAACCGTTTTACATTCATTACTGCATTGATTGTGCGGATGAAGAATTGTTGAATTTTCACGGAGAGGAACACGACGAAGAAGGTAACTGGCGAGAAGAAGCATATCAACGCTGGCTAAAGCGCGCAGAGGAAAGCGGCTTTGTACAACGAATTGAAGGAGAAGTACGACCATGAGCACGGAAGCGTGGAAGGACACGGGAAATTGCAAGGAGTGCAGGCGCGCGAAGTATTGCCATAAGCAATGCACGGCAAACAAGCGAAAGGCCGAGAATGAGGCCAAGAAAAAGGCGCGTGAAATCCTGGCGGCGACGCGGCGGGAGGATATGATGCGCGAAATCCTGGAATCCATGCGAAAGCAGCCGCCGAGCTTTGACAGAAAAATCATCATCCACGGGGCCATGATCTACGGGTGCCAAGACTGCGGGAGCCAATGGGTGATGTATCTTGAAAAGGGGCTGGAAGAAGTGTGCGAAGATCGAAAGCCCGTGCCTTTCGGCATCGTCTGTCCATTCTGCGGAGGCTTCCATGCCTACGACGTTTCCGGGTATTTGCCGCTTCCAAACACAAAATACGCAGAACTGCCGGAGGGTGAATCCTATTTTGAGAACAGGCCGGACAGGGATTGCGGAACGCCGAGAATCGCAAACCCTCCGAGGAGGTTCAGAGCATGAGCACGACATTATACCATTTCTGCGCGGCGCGTCATGTGAAGCGGATCAAGTATGAGGGGCTGCGCGTGGGCGGCGTCTATGTTCCAGGGCCAAAGGGCTTTCACCTGTACAGCGGGTATAGCTGGCTGACGACGGACGGCGACCCGAAGCGGCAGAGCTGGGCCACAAGGCAGATGGTGAAGTACAGCCGGACGGCATACCGGCTGACGGTAGAAATCCCGGACGAGTACGCGGACAGGATCATGGACAGGGACGCGCTGGAAAGGCATTTGCCGGGAAGTAAGGTGCTTTTCATCGGCTGGAAAGGCTCGGAGTGCTGGAGGGTGTACCGGGGTTTTATCCCGCCGGACTGGATCAAAACCATAGACGGCATGGAACAATGAAAAGCGCGAGCGCTCGCGGATTTGGAGGGAATGACCTTGGATAAGAACAAAGAAGCTGAACGGGGCGGGACGCCCATTCAAAAGGAGCAAGGCCCTGTTGCGGTGCGCAACAAGGACATCCCTCTTTTGACGGAAATCCTGTATATCATGCAGGATGTTTGCCTGCTGGAGCAGCGGCGGGACTGGCAACGTGACCGCATGACCAGCATTACCCAGCACTTAACGGGGATGCCGGGAGGCGGAGGCTTGCCGAAAGGGCTTGACAGCGCCTTTGCGATCCTGGCGGAGATCGACGAGGAGCACGAAGCGCAATGCAAGGAATACGCGCGGCAACTCCGCAAGGCGCAGAAGATTTTGAACGGGATCGAGAGCCGAACCATGCGGACGTTTGTTGTGATGAAGTACGTCATGGACGTGCCGGACGTGAAGATCAGGCAGGAGCTTAATATGACGTGGCGCGGATTTGACCGGGCGCGCCGCGCCGTGGAGGACGCGCCGAACATGGCGGCGGTGAAGTGGCAGGAGCGTTACATCGTTGTGCAGAAAGGCGAAAAATAGGCCCAAAAATTTTTTCCAAAAACGGGTTGAAATAAAAAGCCGAATGTGCTATGATGCTATTGTCGCCAGAAGTGGAAAGCGGACAACATTCGTTGCCCGCTTATTTTTATGCCCGGAAGGAGGCGAAACCATGGCTACGCCGAGCATTTACCTGGAAATAGACGCCAGCGAATTGCAGGGCAAGATCGACGCGCTCAAGGCCGTGGTGACGCCGGAAAGATTCAACCAGATCATGTATTCCATCTTCCAGCGGACGGGCGGCCATGTAAAGATGATACTGCGCCAGGACTTGCCCGTGGACTACCACGTTAAGGCGGGCCAGATCAACGCCGCCGTGGGAAGCCCGAAAATGACCAGCGGCGCGGGCGGCGTGGGCTGCGCAATCCCCATCCGGGACAGCCGGGGAACCATCGGCGGACGGTACGGGGCCAGCGGCGGCGCGCACGGCTGGAACAGCCTAAAGCGGAAATACCGCGTCAAGGGCAAGGTTGTCAAGGCGGGCGTGAGCACCCTGCCCACCCACATGAGCAGCTACGGCGGACAGCCGCCTTTCCGAAACCTGGGAAGCAAGCTGGGCGGCCTGACCTTTACCCGCGCGGGCAAGGGACGATTCCCCATCAAAAAGGTTGTGGGCATCGCCATCCCGCAGATGCCCATGAACAGAAGCCAAGCGGAAGTGCAGAAGGATATACTTGAATACATGGAGCAGCGCATCGAACACGAATTTATGCGGGCTATGCGCGTCTGACAGGTGATCCTATGGGCATATCAATGACGAAAAAAGAGCTTGCGACCATCGCAGGCTATACATACCGGCGGCTGTACGACATAGACCGGGATCAGCCGCAGGAAAAGAAACTGTTTGTAGAGGGCGAGGGCGGCAAGTACGACCTCGCTATTTTTGTGCAGCGGTGGGTTGACTACAACGTGAATAACGAAACCGCCGACGTGGACGACCTGGACACGGTAAAGGCGCGGCATGAAGTGGTCAAGACACAAAAGACCGAGCTTGAAGTGGCGCGGATGCGCGGGCAGCTTATTGACGTGCAGGACGTGAAAAGGCTGTGGGGCGACATCGCCAACACCGTGACACAAAACCTTTTGCACCTTCCGAGCAAGCTGGCTCCCATGCTGCGGATGCTGGATAACACGGAGGTTATCGCAGACATGATCGACAAGGAGATTCGCAAGGCGCTTGAAGCCGTGGCGGACACTCCCCTGCCGACCTACGCGGCGACGGAAGAAAGCGACGAAAGCGAGGAGGAGGGCGACGAGGAGGTGTAACGGATGAGCGCCATTGCCGAACTCGCCCGATACACCTATGCCATGTTCCGGCCACCGGCACAGCAAACCGTGTCGGAATGGGCGGACGCAAACCGTGTGCTGGTGTCCGAGAGCAGCGCGGAACCGGGCGCGTGGCGGACTGACCGCGCCCCCTATCAGCGGGAGATCATGGACAGCTTTACCCAACCGGGCATCTGGCAGATCGTGATTATGGCGAGCGCACAGGTGGGCAAAAGCGAAATCGAACTGAATATGATGGGCTGCGCCATCGACAACGACCCAGGCCCGATGCTGTATATCCAGCCGACGGACAAGGTGGCCGAGGATTATTCCAAACGGCGTATCGCGCCGATGATCCAGGCATGCCCGACGCTGCGGGACAAGGTTTTCAAAGCGCGGAGCCGGGACGCGGCAAACACCATCACCATGAAAACCTTTCCAGGCGGGAGCCTTGCCATTATCGGGGCCAACTCCCCCGCCGACCTTTCCAGTAAGCCGGTACGGTATATCTTCATGGACGAAACAGACCGCTTCCCTGCCAGCGCAGGCACCGAGGGCGACCCGCAGGAATTGGCCGAAAGGCGTACAGAAACCTTCCGGCATAACCGCAAGATCGTAAAGACCAGCACACCGACCATAAAGGGGAAATCGAAGATTGAAACGGATTACATGAACGGCACGCAAGAGGAATGGCATACGGAGTGCCCGCATTGCCATACCTACAACTACATTCGGTTTGCGGACATCCACTTTGAAAAAGAGGACTATGTGAACGAGGGCGGCGACGAGGACTATCACGTTAAGGTGGTCACATGGCGGTGCCCGACGTGCAAGCGCGACATTGGGGAATACGAATGTAAGCGCCTGCCCGCAAAGTGGGTCAGCAAGAATCCAAAAGCCCTTGAAAACGGCATCCGATCCTTCCGGCTGAACGCCTTTATGTCACCCTGGAGCGACTGGAAGGATATTGTGTGGAAATTCCTCAAGGCCCACAAGGACGCAACGAAGCTGCAAACCTTCTACAACACGATTTTGGGCGAGGTATGGGAAATACATACCAACAGCGGCCTTGACGAAGCGCTGTACAAGCGCCGGGAGCATTACGACGCGGAAGTGCCGACGGGCGTTTTGCTTCTGACAATGGGCATGGACACGCAGGACAACCGCCTGGAATACGAGGTTGTGGGCTGGGATCGGAACGGGCAGAGCTGGGGCATCAACCGTGGCGTGATCCCCGGACGGGCCGACGCCCCCGGCGTATGGCAGGAGGTTGACGCCCTGCTGGATCGGGAATGGAAGCTCGCCAACGGAATGAAAATGCGCATCCTTGCGACGTTCATTGACTCCGGCGGCCACTTCACCACCCCCATCTACAAGGAGTGCGCGAAGCGCGCCAGCAAGCGGATATGGCCTATCAAGGGCGAAAAGGGCGAAGGAAAGCCGGAGTGCAGGCCCATGAAGCGCGGCCAGGGCGAGGGCGCTAAATTCATGCTGGGCGTTGACGAAGGAAAGGCCGGGATCATGTATGAAGCCGCCGTGGAGGAGCCGGGGCCAAACTATATGCACTTCCCCATCGAATACCGGGCGGGCTACGACATGGAGTATTTTAAGGGCCTGATTTCCGAAAGGCTGGAAATACACCGGCGCGGCGGGCAGGGCGTGGCGGTATGGGAGCAATTCTATGAACGCAACGAACCGTTGGACTGCCGCAACTACGCGCGGGCCGCGTACCGATATTTCAACTGGCGCTTTGACGAGCTGGAGCGCCTTGTGAACGGCATCGAAGAACCGAAAAAGATCATCACCCGGCAGGAAGAAACCAAGCGCAAAAACAAGCGCGTGGTGAGCCGGGGAATCCAGATATAAAGGAGCGTGACAGCATGGCGGCAATATCCGCATACTCTTTGGCCGAAGCCCAGGAAATGCTTGAACTGTGGAAAAGCGCGGAAAGAGCGCTGGCAAGCGGACAGGTGACAAGCTACCGTGTGGGCACGCGGGAATGTACGCTTGTGGACATGGAGGACATCAGGGCGGCGATCAACTATTTCGGAAACCTGGTGGAAGCCCTGTCCGGCCAAGTAAGAACCAAGCGCGTGACGCGGGTTGTCCCGCGCGATCTGTAAGGGGCGTGATACGGCATGAACGAAAGACCGACATTCAGAGAGCGCGCCCTTTACCTGGTCAATCCGAAGAAGGGCAACGACGCATACAACGCCCGCCTGCGGAAAGAACGGGCGCAGGAAGCGCCGAAGGAAAACCAGCGGGCGGGAGGCGGCCCCCGCATGAGCTACGCCAGCCACGGGGCCAGCAGCACGCTAAACAGCCTGATCGGCTGGATCGTGGACGCGGGCAACGCGGAGGACAGCATCGACCTTCAAAGCTCCAAACTGCGGCAGCGCGCCCGCGACCTGTACGAAGGAGGCGGGCTTGCGCGAAGCGGCCCGGAAACGCTGACGACCTCCGTTGTGGGCTGGGGCATCCAGCCGAAACCCAAAATCGACGGCGATTTCCTGGGCATGACGGACGACGCGCGGGAGGAAGCGGAACAGGCGATCCTTCGGGAATGGAAGCTATGGGCCGAAAATACCATGTGCGACGCGGAAAGGCAGCAAAACTTCTACGGCTTGCAGCAGCTCGCTTTCCTGTCCATGCTGATGAGTGGTGACGTGTTCGCCCTTTTCGGCATGAAGGAAAACAAGCGGACGCCCTACCAGACCACCGTGCGGCTGCTGGAGGCTGACCGCATCTGCAACCCCGACAGCAGCGGCGACAGCGAAAGCAAGGAGAGCGACAGCGGCGGTCGGATCATCGACGGTGTGGAGATCGACAAGGAAGGAGCCGTGATCCGTTACTACATCGCCAGCAGAAGCCCGATTGCCGGGAACGACAACAGCGAATTGACGTGGACGGCGATTGACGCCTACGGCAAGGACACGGGCTATCCCAACATCCTGCACATCATGACCTGGGAGCGCCCGGAGCAGCGGCGCGGCATCCCCTTTGTATCGGCGGAAATCGAGCTTATCAAGCAATTCACCCGGTACATGAACGCCGAGCTTGCGGGCAAGGTCGTTTCCGCCATGCTGACGCTGTTTATCACGTCCAAGGAGGACGACGGCAAGGCGGGCATGGAGGACGCGGTAAACGAGGACGAGAAGGTAACGGACGACGAGCTGAAACTTGAACTTGCCCCCGGCGCGATCTACGACCTACCCCCCGGCAAGGACGTGACCACCGTTGACCCGAAGCGCAGCGACACGCAGTTTGAGAGCTTCGTCAATACCTGTATCACCGTGATAGCGTCCAGCATGGGCATCCCCAAGGAAGTGCTTATCAAGAAGTACGAGAGCAACTACACCGCCGCAAGGGCGGCCCTGCTGGACTTCTGGCGGACGGTGCGGGTGTACCGCACACGATTCAATACCGCTTTCAATCAACCGATCTACGAACAATGGCTTTCCGAAGCCGTGGCAGCCGGACGCATCGACGCGCCCGGTTTTTTCGATGATCCGGCGGTGCGGCTTGCGTGGTGCGGCTGTTCCTGGATGGGCGCGAGCATGGGCCATGTTGACCCGCTGAAAGAGGTCAACGCGGCGGAAGTGCGCATCCGCAACAATATCACCACCGAGGAACAAGAGGCCATGGAATACAACGGCAACGACAGATCGGCCATCGTGCGGCAGCGCAAGAAGGAAATCGCGGAAAGGGCCGACATGGGCGGCGCGGAGGACAGCAGCACGGCCCCGCCGCCCGACGATCCAGACGAAAAGGAGGACGAGGACAAGTGAACAAGGAGCGATACCTAATCCGCTTTAGCATGAAAGCCGAGGGCGACGAAGCCGAAGTGATGATTTACAGCGCCATCGACAGCGAAAAGTGGTGGGGCGACGAAACGACCCCCGCCGACTTTGACAAGGCGCTGAAAGAAGCGCGGAAGAACGGCGCGACCAAGCTCAACGTGCGGATCAACAGCCCCGGCGGGGACGTGTACAGCGCCGTCGCCATGCGCAGCATGATTATCAACGCAGGCTTTGAAAGCGTGCGGGTGATGATCGAAGGGCTGTGCGCCAGCGCGGCCACGCTGTTTGCGACCATCCCGGACGCGAGCGTGGTCATTGCCGAGGGAAGCGAATTTATGATCCACAACCCCATGACGATTGCCTGGGGCAACGCGGCGGAGCTGGAAAAGACGGTGGATCATCTGCACAAGCTGGAAAGCCAGTTTCACGGGATGTACGCCGCCAAGACCGGCCAGACCGAGGATCAGATCAAAGAATGGATGGACGCCGAAACGTGGTTTACGGCGAAGGAAGCCTGCGACTATGGTTTCTGCGACGAAATGCTTTCGGCGGAGCCTGTGGCGGCCTGCGTCAGCACGCACGAAATGGCCGTGATGTGCGGCATCTACAAGGCGGTGCCGAAGGGCATCACCATCCGGCAGGACGACAAGCCCGCCGCAAAAGAAGTCAGTCACGAAGCTCCAGTTGCCGGGGCCTCGACTGAAATAAATCAACACGAGGAGGAAAATCCAACCATGGACATCAAGGACATCAACGTGGATCAGCTTCGTGCGGAGAACCCGGCGCTGCTTGAGCAGATTCAGCAGGCCGCGATTGCCGCAGAACGCCAGCGCCAGGAGGACATCGACGCGCTGACCGATCCGGGCTACGAGGAACTGGCCGCCAAGGCCAAGGCCGACGGGACTTCCGCGATGGACTTCCACAAGCAGCTCATCGCCGCGAAGAAGCAGAAGGGCACCGACTTTCTGAACAATCGCAAGGAAGAAACCGCCCCCGCAAAGGACGTGGCGGGCGGCGCGCCCACCGACGACAAGCAGACCGAGCAGGCGGAAATCGAGGCCAACGCCAAGGAGATCGCCGCCTATGCCGCCGCTTACGCCGGTAACGACAACGAAGGTATGTTTTAAGGCATACGGAAAGGAGAAACAAGCATGAGCAAACTGTATGATACCATCGGCACCAGCACGCCCGACCAGCTTCTTGCGAAGGTTGAGGCTGATCCGATTGCGGTCAATCTGCTTCCCGGCCAGGGAGAACTCAAGCGCGGCACCGTGCTTTACAAGGACGCCAACGGCTTCTACGTCAAGGCGGGCAACGCGAACATCAGCACCAGCTACGACCTGGTTGTGCTGAATGAGGACGTGGACACCGGCAACGACGGAACCGCCGTCGCCGAGGTTGCCGCCGCGTACCGCGAGGGCACCTTCATTGACGGCAAGGTGAAGTACAACAACAGCGGCACCATGGCCCCCGTGACCGCCGCCCACAAGGTTGTGCTTCGCCTGTTCGGCATCAAATTCAACCAGAGCGTTGAGAGCGCCGGAACCTTCCAGAACGGCCCCGCCCTCATCACCTACAAGGCCAACAACGGGGCCAGCCCCGCCGAGGCTGATGTGGTGATCGAAACCGCGCGCGGCGGCAGCTATACGGTGCTGAACAACACCGATTCCAAGCTGGGCTTCACCGCGCCCGCTACCAAGGCTTTCAGCAAGTGGAACACCAAGGCGGACGGCAGCGGCACGGACTACGCCGCAGCGGCCAGCTACACCGCCAACGCCGACCTGACGCTGTACGCGGTGTGGGCTTGATCCCCCGACGACCAATAACGAAAGGAGAACATGAACTATGGATCTGTATGATGTTCGGAGCCAGCTCAAGGCGCTTGAGCTGATGCCCCGTGAGTGCAGCGTTTTGATGGACTTCTTCTGCAAGGAGGAGGGCGTCGAAGAAAACGACAAGGCCATCTATGATTTCCGCAAGGGCACCAAGGCGATGGCCCCCACCGTGCATCCCGGCACGGGCGGCGTCATCATGGAGCGCGACGGTTACGAAACCCGCGAGATCGGCTTCTGCACCATCGCCCCGGAACGCCTGATCGAAGATCAGAACCTCAAGGGCCGCCTGTTCGGCGAAGCCGTGCTGGGCGCTCTGACCCCCGAACAGCGGGAGAAGAAGATTCTGGCCCGCGACCTCACCGAAATGCGCAAGGCGATTCAGCGCCGCAGGGAGTGGATGGTGCGCCAGGTGCTCCTGACCGGCAAGCTGAATATCTTTGAGTACACCAACGAGGGCCGCAGCGCGCAGGCGACGATGGTTGCCGACTATCAGTTTACCAACTACTTCACCCCCGACACCGCCTGGGGACAGGTGGGCGCGGACATCGCGGGCGACATGGAGGAAATCTACAACCTGGTCTATGACGGCCTGGGCGAAGTGGAGAAGATCGTCATGGCCCCCGACGTGTGGGCGGCGATGCGCAACGACAGCGCTTTCATGAAGCTGCTGGATATGCGCAACGTGGACATGGGCGACATCAAGCAGAAGTACCGTGGAAGCGGCCTGCGTTTCCTGGGCCACAACGCCGACGGCGTGGAGCTGTACAGCCTCGCCGGGACGTTCATCGACGACGACGGCCTGAAAAAGCCCGTCATGCCCGCCGGTACGCTGATCGCGGGCGGCAGCGACATCGTGAAGATGCCCTACGGCCCCGTGACCCAGGTTGAGGAACCCGGCCCCGGCGCGAAGCACAAGACCTACATCAAGAAGGAAGTGCCCCTGCGTCACGGCAGCGTGGACGGCAACAGCATCAAGAACCGGCTGACCAGCCGCCCGACGGTTATCCCCTTCAACGTGGACGCATGGGCCATCGCCAAGGTGCGGTAACTACGGAAAGGAGCAAGGGAAATGTATATTGCAGTCACCTACATAGGCAGTAGATATGTTCCCGGCGAGATCATTTCCGAAGATACGCCCAAGGAGAAGCTGGACTGGCTGAAACGGGCGGGCGCGATCCGCGAGGCCGCGCCCGACCCGGAAGCGCCGGTCGTGGCCGAAGCGCCGGAGGACAAGGGGCCGGAAGCGCAAGCGCCCGACCCGGAACCTGACGACCCGGAAACCGAAGCGCCGGAGGACGAAATCGACGAGGACGCGGAAGCCCCCGAAATCGACGTAATGGACGGCGTGGTGGCCGCTGAAAAGGAGGAGCCGAAGAAGCCCGCCAAGACAGCGGCGCGCAAGCCTGCCGCCAAAGCGGCGAAAGGAGGTAAAACCAAGTGAAGGTTTTGATTCTTTCCAACCAGACCGTCGAGGAAGTCAACGACAGCTACGGCGCGCGCCTGATTGAGCAGGGCAAGGCTGTGATCCCGCCCAAAGCGGAGAAAAAGGCGGAGGAAAAGCCCGCCGAGAACCCCGCCGAGGAAGCGTATGCCGAAGCCCCGGCCAAGGGCAAGCGCAAGTAATGGCGCTGAAAGACCGCATCGCCGACGACATCAACCGCGTATTCCTGCAAATGGATCACTTTGCGGAAACGCACTACTGGAACGGCGAGGAAATCACCTGTGTACCAGACGAAGAAGAAGCGCTCAAGCGGAAAAACAACAACGTGAACGATATAAGCTGGGATTCCAACACCCGCAAAATATTGATCCACGTCAAGGAGGCGGACTTCCCCGAAGCGGAGCCGCCGGAACCGAACACCCATATTATTTTCGACAGAAAGCCCATGCGCGTGCTGGATGTCAATATCAATATGGGGATGCTGGATATTCTGCTTGAAAGCCGCGATCCAAGGGAGCTGATGTAATTATGCGCTTTACTGAACGACTGACCGGCCTTAAAAACTGGACGATCAAGGAACTGTGCAAGGGGCGCATGATGAAAGCTCCGGCGGAGAACATGGACATAGGAACAATCAAGCGGCAGGAGCCGCCCTGTTACCTAGCATGGGCACCGGCGCGGATGGACAAGGCGGGCAATCTGAAAGAAATCCCCCTGTCCACCGTTCCCGGCATCCTCATCATGCCCAACCAGACCTACGCAAAGTACATGGAGGAAAAGCGGTTTGACCGCTACAACAACGTGCACAGACCGCAGGAAATGGGACAGCACCTTGCCGTGAGCATCCTGTTCAGCGTGTACGAACCCGGCGTCCGCCTGCCCGGTTTCATCGACACCGTGGGCGAGAAGGGGCAGGGCCTTGATCCGTCCCTCATTCTGGAGGGCACGGAGCAGGGCCTTTTTACGCTGATGAACTGGATGGACGATTGCATGGAAAAGCTGCTTGGGCAGAAGATGATCCCGAAAACAGACCTTTTCGTGCAGGAGGACACCATAACGTACAGCCTGTACACGGATCAGAGCTACGTCGTGGACAGGCGGCCCATCTATTACGGCTTCGTCAACGTGGTATTCGGATGCCACGTCAACGAGGGCTACAACCCGGACATTGAAAAACTTTTGTAAGGAGGAATTAACCCATGGCTGATTACAAGCATGGTGCGTATGGCGTGATCCAGGCCGTCGGAAGCCGCGTGGCGGACGAAAGCCAGGGCGCTATCGTCTATGTTGGCACGGCCCCCGTGCACAACCTGGAGGGCGGCGCGAACAACGTCAACGTGCCTATCGTCGTAAACAACATCGCCGAGGCGCGCAAATACTTCTCCTATTCCGACGAATGGGATAAGTACACGCTCTGCGAAGCGATGCACGTCCACCTGGAAAACAAGGGCGTCGGCCCCCTGGTGTTCATTAACGTGCTCGATCCCACCAAGGCCGCCCACAAAAAGGGCACCAAGGTCACGGCCACCAAGACCCCGGAGAATGGCCGCATCACCATCCCCTCTGGGCAGGACGTGATTATTGATACCGTTGTTATCAAGACCACCGACCAGACGCCCGTAACGAAGGTGAAGGGAACCGATTACGCGATTGCGTACAACATCGAGAAGAAGTCCGTGGTCATTACCGAGCTGACCACCGGCGCGCTGGGCAGCGCGGCCCTCTCCGTGGAATACTACGAGATCGACGCAACCGGCGTCACGTCTGCGGACGTGATCGGCGCTTCCGACGGGCTGGGCACCAACACCGGCATCTTCGCCATCAAGAACGTGTACCAGCTCACCGGCTACATCCCGGCCTACCTGGGCTGCCCTGGCTTCTCCTCTGTTCCCGCCGTCCACGCGGCGATGTATCAGAACAGCGTGAAGGTCAATGGGCATTGGGACGTGTACATGTTCGTCGATCTGCCGCTGATGAACGGCCAGACCGCGCTGACCCTGGACACCATCAAGACCTACAAGGACGGCAACGGCTACACCAAGGAGAACGAAACGGTATTCTTCCCGCTGGCGCAGGGCACCGACGGGAATATCTACCATCTGTCTGTGCTGGCCGCCGCCAACTTCCAGGAGCTTCTTCTGGCCCAGGACGGCATCCCCTACAAGACCGCGAGCAATACCGACTGTGCCATCATCGAAAACCTGTACATGGGCGCGTCCGCCGTGGGCAAGGTTTACGACGACAGCCTCATCAACGAGAAGCTGAACAAGAACGGTATCGCCAGCGCCGCCTTTGTGGGCGGACGGTGGGCTATTTGGGGCTGCCACAGCGCCGACTACGACCAGAGCAACGGCGACCAGATCAACGTCGCGGAAACCAACCGCATGATGCTGTACTACATCAGCAATGATTTCCAGCACCGGCGGACGCCCGACGTGGACAAGCCCATGACGGCGAACGATCTCCAGACGATCATCGCCGAGGAGCAGACCCGGATTGACGCGCTGCTGAACATCGGCGCGCTGACCCGTGGCGTCGTTTCTCTGAACGCCGACGCGCAGGCCCGCAGCGACATCATGAACGGCGACTACTCCTTCCTGTTCGACATCACCACGACCCCGCTTGCAAAGAGCCTGACGGCTATCGTCAACTGGACTGACGAGGGCTTTGTCACCTACTTTGAAAGCGTGGGCGACTAAAGGAAAGGAGGGCCTAAACAATGCCGCAGAAGGTATATTGCAACATTGAGAAGCATCGGATTCTCGACAACAAGCGCGAGATCGAGGACGTGACCAAGTTTGGCCTGCCCACGATCAAGCACCCCACCACCGAAGTGAAAAGCTCCGGCATGGCTATGAACGTGGACATGCCGGACACCACGCACCTTGAGGCGATGGACTTCACCATCTACCACAACAACGGCGTGAACTGCAACTACCTGTCCGAACCGGGCAAGCACTTCATCGAGGCGCGCACGGCGCGCCAGCGCTACGACGTGCCCAAGGGCGAGATCGCACACGAAAGCGTGAAATTCCGCATTACCTGTGTCCACGTCGAAACGCAGAAGGGCGACATCGAAACCGGCAATCCCTACGGCAGCACCGAAAAGTATTCCGTGCTGCGGTACGAGGAGGAGGTCAACGGCAAGGTGGTTATCATCGCCGACGCTATGGCGGGCCTCATCAAGTACAACGGCAAGGATTGTACCAACGTCGTGGACAATCTGCTGAAATAAGCGGAGAAAACCAACACCAGCAGGCGCGGAAAAGCGCGAACGCTCGCGCTTTTCCCGCCTGATTCTTTCAAAGAAAGGATTTGTCTGACATGGAAGAAATCAAGAACATTCAGCCGGAGCAGACCGGCGCGGAGGAAAAGACAGAACAGCCCGCCGCCAAGGAAGCGGAACCCCAAAAGACGCGGGAGGAAATGCAGGAAATCCTCAAACAGAAGATGGAGGAAGTGCGCAGGCGGACGCTGGAGGCCCAGGAAGCCATGGGCCAGGGCAAAGGCCGCCTGACGTTGGAAACGCCCTTTATCAGCCGCGACCAGGAGATCAAGGAGCTTATCTACGACTTTACAGCCCTCACGGGCATGGAATATACCGACGCGATGGATAGCGACATCAACGCCAACAGCAGCGCCTATCACCGCATCACCTACCGGCAGGCGCTTTCCCTGTTCGCCAAGGCTGCCGCAAAGCAGATGGACAACGTGGACATGGAGGACATCGTGAGCCGCATCGGCGTGACCGACGCGGTGGAGGGCGTGCAGCTTGCAACGCTTTTTTTCACCGCATCGACGCGGGCGGGTCGTCTGCGTATCTCGAAAAAGTAATCATCGCAGGCATGGTCACGCACACGTCGATACCTGATTTTATGAATATGACCATTCGCCGATTCTATCAGGTGTTCGTGAGCATTTGCGACGTGATGGAAAAGCGGAAGCACGGCGGATAAAAACAGCGGCGGCGGGACGATCTCGCCGCCGTTTCTTTGCAGAAGGGAGGTTGCGGCGTGGAAATCTACTATCAGGGCAAGGACATCACCGACCTTGTGCAAGTGCGCAAATGCGTTTCGCGGGACACTTGCGGCGGGCGCTGCGACAGCCTGGAAATTGAGTTTGAAAACGCGGCGGGCTGGTACAACTGGGGGCCGGAGGAGGACGACCAGATCATTGTCGCCATGAACGGCTACGATACGGGCGTGATGTATCTGAATACGGTATTGCCGGAGGACGGGAAATACCGCGTATTGGCAACCGCGCTCCCCTGCATCGCCCGCAAAAAAGAATACAAGAGCTTTACCGGCAAGACCATTGAGGAAATCATGCGCGCCTGCGGCATGGTCACGGGCATGGGCTTTGCCGTGTACGGCATCGACGGAAATACCGTGATCCCGTACATCCAGCAGGAGAACGAAAGCGCGGCGGCTTTCCTTTGTCGGTTGCTGAAATGGGAGGGCGCGCAACTTAAATGCGTGAACGGCCAGTACGTCGCAATCGGGATCAGCTACGCGCAGGAGAGGCAGGCACACCAGACAATCGAGATCACCGCCAAACAGCGGGGCACGGAATACCGCCGGGGAGGCGGGAAATACAGGAGCGTTACCGTGCTGACACCCTACGCGAAAGCGACAGCGGAGGATTTGATCGTGCCCAGCACGCACGCGCAGATCACGGCAGACCTTCCGGCCAGAAACGACATCCAGGCCGGACGCTGGGCGCGGGGCCTGCTGCTCCACCACAACCGGCAGGACGAAACGCTGACGATTGAAACGGATTTTAACCCCGGCTTTTCGGCCATGACGCGCATTGACATAACGGGCGGAACGGACGGCACCGGGGAATGGATCATCGAAGAAGCGGAGCACGACTTCAAAAACAAGACTTCCAGGGCAAAGCTGTTTCGGTGCATCCAGACGATACAGTAACGGAGGGACGGCATGGAAAAGGGCGCGATGATTGAACGCGGCTATATCGCCAGCGTCGAGGCGGGCGGCTATTGCGTGGCCTCCTGTGACCGGGCGGGCATCCAGACGCCGCCGATCCAACCTATCAACGGCAACACCTACACCACGGGCGACCTGGTGTATTTTTTTCTTTTCCCGGACGGAACGGGGAAAATACTCTGCGGCGCATAAGGCCGCGTTATAAAGGGCGGTGAGATTGTGGCGAGCCAGACGCTTGAAACTGTTATTGCGATTAACGCGCGAGTAGGAAACGGTTTTGCCCAGGTGGGTGCGACACTCACCGAACTTGGGAGCATGGTCAACGGGGTAAGCCAGCAGCTTATCAACTTTGGCAAGGACAGCGTAAAAGTATATCGGGAATACGAAAAGAGCATGGCCGACGCGGAGGTAGCTCTTTCGACGGTGTACGGGCGCGGCACGCGGGAACTGAACCAAGTTATGACCCAACTGGACGTTTCCGCGACGGAATGGGCCGCGACGACGATTTTCCACACAAACGACGTGGCAAACGCCATATCGGAGGCCGCGCACGCAGGCTGGGACTTTGACCAGATCATGAGTGGCATCCCGGCGGCGATGCAGCTTGCGCAGGCGGGCGGGCTTGACCTGTCCGAAGCGGTGAACTACATCGTAAAAAGCACCAACGCGGCGGGCATCGGCTTTGAGGATTTGGGGAACTTCATCGACCTTTGGGCTTTCGCGGCGAACAGCAGCGCAAGCACCATCGGCGAGTTTGGCGACGCCATGCTGCGCATGGGAAGCACCATGCGCTTTGCTGGCAATACCGAGGAGCTTATGACCCTTATCGCCGTGACGGCCAACGCGGGCGCGACGGGCAGCGAAGCGGGCACCATGATCCGCAACTCCATGATGCGTCTGATCGCCCCGACGGACAAGGCCAAAAAGGCCATGGCACAGCTCGGCGCGACCAGCACCGAAACGGCGGCCCTGCTGAACGACGAATCGCTGGCGGCGGCCAACGCGGAGCTGGCGGCCCACGGATTCAGCGCGTTCTATACAGACGGCCCGAAGCAGGGGCAGATGAAGAACGTGCTGGACATCTACCGGGAGCTGTACGTCGCCCTGGGCGACATCGCGGGCGGCTATGAGAACATAGACCGCAACGGCGCGGCGCTGTCCGTGCTGTCCGCCATCTTCCCGACCCGTACCATCACCGAGGCTTTGACCCTGCTGCGGGGCGCTGCGGAGGGCTACGATGGGCTGTATGAGGCCATGATGGGCGGCGACGCGGCGGGCTACGGCCAGTACGCCGCCGAAACCATGATGGACACGCTGGACGGCAAGATCGAAACCTTTGAAAGCAAGGTGGAGCGCCTAAAGCAGCTCGTCGGCGAGGAGCTTTCCGGCCAGGTTGAACAGGCTACCGGCTTTATCGGCGGCCTGGTGGACAAGCTGGCGGAAATGGACAGCGACCAGCTCGGCGCGCTCGTGTCCGGGCTGGAGGTTATCGCGGCGGCAGGCCCCGGCCTGCTGCTGGCGGGCGGCGCTTTCCGCATGATCGGCTATTTACTGACCCCGGCGGGCGGCATCGGCCTGGGCCTTATTGCGCTGACGGCGGCGGCGACGGCCATTAAACAGCTTGAAGAAGCCGACTTTGCAAAGAACTTCGGCAACATGGAGCTGGACACGCAGGGCATCCAGAGCTACGTCAAGACGCTGGGCGAGGATTTCAAGGCGGCCTATGCCGAAGTGGACGGATTCAAGCAGGCCCTCGACAACAGCGTGGAATCCTACAAGACGGCCAGCAGCACATTCAGCGCGACGCTGTTCCAGGACATGATTACCAACGCGAAGCTGACCGACGCAGACAAGGCCGCGCTGGAAAGCCTGGGACAAGATATGTTTCTGGCTGTACAGGGGGCCATTGCCAACAGCACGGCGGCCAGCATGAGCTACTGGCAGACGCTTTTCGGCGGGGACGGGACGGCGGAATACGACCCGGCCTATCAGCAGATTATCGACCTGACCAACCAGGCGTATGAGGACGCGATGGCCGAAGCAACCACAATCAGCCAGGGCTTGCGCGCGGCCATGACCAGCGCCTTTGCGGACGGCGAAATCAGCGACGAGGAGTATCAACAGATACTTTCGTACATGAAAAGCTATAACGACGCCGTGGCGCGGGCGGCGGCGGAGGCCCAAAGCGAAGAAGATTATATCAAGATGAATAAGTGGCTCAAGCAGGCCCAAACGGCCAGCCTTGAGGACATCAAGGGCCTTGCGGAAACAGCCACGACGGAGCGCGACGAAATCCTGGCGGCGCAGCAGGATCGGTTTGAAACCGAATACTTCCGGCTGCAATACCGGGGGGCGGACGCGGAAACCCTGGCCCGCGCGGAAGCGAAGTACAAGGCGGAGCAGCAGAAAACCAATGCCGCCTACGACGAATTTCTGTTTACGCTGTGGGACAGCCAGCTCCAGCAAAGCGGGCAGGCGGAGAATTACGGAATACTTGCCGGATATGCGAATCAATATATGTCCGGCGAGTTGACAAGCGACACAATCTATAATCTGCTCAAAGACCAGATGGGCGCAAGCGTCTATACGGGCGCAGATGCCGGCTGGATACCGAGCATGAAGAACACAGACCGCGCACAGCTTGGACGCCTCATGGGCTATATGATTAGCAGCATGGGCGGCAACGAGGGCGTGGAAGAACGGATCGCCTACTATGAAGGAATCGGCGATACCGCAATGGCCGGACGGCTGCGGCAGATGTACGCCATGGAGCAGCTTATCAATAACTTCGGTTATAGTACAGCGCTTGATAAGCCTGCCTGGGATATTCTGAACCTGACGGCGGACTACATGAACACAAACGCAGACGAACATCTGCCGAGTGCGATGAACAAAAAGAACGCCGAAGCCGTACTGCTTGGGCAGAGCGACTATACTACGGCGACAGCAAGGGCGACCATTGCCGCGTTGGGAAGCGGCAAAGGCAGCATGAGCGCCTATTTCGACGCCATCGGGCAAAGCGTGAACGAGGGAACGGTAAGGGCCATCAACAGCGCGAGCCTTAAAGGCAATGCCGCAAAAGAGTACAACAATCTCGTTGACCAGCTCATGCAGAATTACGACTTTGAGCGGATTCTTGCGGACAGCAGCAGCTTTCTTGCGGGAGAAGGAAACGCTTTCAGGTACGACTATGCAGCATGGGAACTCATGTACGGAGAAGCCAGCAAGCACGCGGAGGATTACAGGATCACCGTACCCGTGACGCCGGAAATGGGCGATATGCCGGACATGGAACCCGTGGCGATCCCCGTCAAGCCGAAGGTCGAGGGCGAGGACGCCATGACCAGCCTGCAAGAGCAGGGCGTGACGGTGGACGTGGGCGCGGACGATACGCAACTGCAAGCCACCATCGACGGCGCGGACGGACAAACGCTGCTTGAATATCTGAACGGCGACGCCACCGACCTTCACATGGTTATCATGGGCGAGGACGGCAAGGTGCTGACCGAGATCGTGAACGGCAACACCAGCGCCCTTGCGGCAGCCATCGCCAGCTACAACGGGCGGACGATCACCGTCAACATCGCGGGCAAAAAGCTGTTTGCCGAGGGCGGACGCGCCACCAGCGCGTCGATCTTCGGCGAGGCTGGGCCGGAATGGGCTATCCCGGAGGAACACAGCGAGCGCACGGCGGAACTGCTGGACGCGGCACGCGCGGCCAGCGGCTTCACCTGGCCGGACATCCTGGCCCGCTTCGGCGGGCTGAACGCGGACGCGGGCCACACGCCCACGACGATTGTTTACAGCCCGACCATCAACGCGGCGGACGCGACGGGCGTTGAACAGGTGCTCCAGGAGGACAAGAAACGGCTGGACAAGTGGTTTGAAGAAAAGAAAATGCGGGATGCGGTGGAGGTGTACACATGACGTTAAGCGGACAGGGATACAGATGCAGCGCGGGAGAAACCTTTGACAGCGTGGCGCTTAATGTTTACGGCGATGAAAAGTACGCCTGCGAACTGCTGAACGCCAACCCCGCCCTTTGCACCATCCCGATCTTTACCGGCGGCGAAATCCTGGCGCTTCCCGTGGTGGAAATCCCGGAGGACGACGGGGACACGGAGAAGATGCCGGATCGCGCCCCGTGGAAGGAGGGATAAACCGTGGGAGAAATCGCACGATGGAACGGGCACAAGTTTGAAGTGACGCCGAGCGTGATCCGCAGCTTTACGGGGCTGAACATCAAGGGAAGCAGCAAGACCGAGGACAAGGAAAGCGGCGGACAGGGGTATGTGTCCCGGAAACAGGGGCAGCCAAAGGAAATCAGCCTGACGGCGCACCTTTCCGCGCAGCTCGGATGCGACGTGCAGACCGAAGCCATGAGCTTTGTTAATCAGGCCACATCCGGCAGCAAGGACTATTTCTATATCGGCAGCAAGAAGCTCCTGACGTGCAGCCTGATGCTGACAGAGGCAAGCGTTTCCGAAATCGGGATCACCAACGGCGGAAAATGGGTCAAGGCCGACGTAAAGCTAACCTTCAAGCAATGCAGTAAGAACGACGGCAGCACGGGAGGCTCCAGCGGCGGCGGTGGAGGCGGAGGAGGAAGCAACAAAACATCCGTCAAAAAGAAATCGACGACAACCACCAAAAAGACCACCACAACCAACGTATTGCAGAAGGTCGCGGACGGCATAAAGACAGCCGTAACAACCGTTGTCAACAAGGTCAAAGACACGGTTACGAAGGTCAAGAACGCCCTGACCGGCAAGACGACCACGCAAAGCCCGCTTGCAAAAGCCGTAAGTACGGCGGTGACGAAGATCAAAAGCGTTGTGAGCGCGGCAAAGGCCGTCACCACACAGAAGAAAACCACCACCACCAAATCCACCGGCGGCGGTGGCGGCGGTAAGCGCGTGAACATGGTTAAGTAAGGAGGGGGACGCATGGCGCAATACCAGATTGATAACGTCGCCTCCCCGATCAACTTCCAGGAGGACGACATCATCCTGCGGACGCTGCAAAACGCCAAAAATCTGCTGATGTGCCGTATGGGCGAAGTGCCCTATGACAGATACCGGGGATTCGACCCGGCGCTGTATGATCTGCCCATTGACGAGCTGCGGGTAGAACTGCTGCCGGAGCTTGACCGCGTGATGATGTGGGAGCCGGACGTGGAAGTGGTGGACGCGGAAGCGACGCTGCTTGAAAACGGCGACGTGTATATCAAGGTCATTATCGAAGTGACCATTAACGAAGGGGCATAGAAAGGACGGTGAGAACATGGACAATACCGAATTGCATTATCTGACCTATGACCCCGAAGCGATATGGGAACAGATGATGATTAACTACGTCGAGGCGGGCGGCGACGTGCTCTACCCCGGCGACGAAAAGGAAATGCTGCTGCGGGCCGTACAGGAGGACATCGTACAGGTTTTCGCGGGCGTGGACAACGCCCTGCGGATGCAGACGCTCCGCTATGCAGTGGGCGATTATCTGAACATCCTGGGCGAACAGCGAGGATGCCACCGCATCGCGGCCAGCGCCGCCCGCGCCACCGTGACCATTACCAGCAACGCGACGGGACAAACCGACGTGCTGGAGGCGGGCACGGCCATGACGGCGGATGGCGAAATCTTCTATCTGCTGACGGAGGACTTGACGCTGACCGGCTACGCGCAGAGCGTGACCGTGGACGTGATCGCAGACCGCACAGGCAGCGTGGGAAACGGCCTGCTGACAGGCACACAGATGGGCCTTGCCATTACCAACGCGGGCGTGAACAGCATCATTGTGGCGACGGACGCCACGGGCGGAAACGAGGCGGAGGACGACGAAACCTACCGCGAGCGCATCCGGGA
>Ga0310690_10000987_pt1 | contig 54019 bp, 100 predicted proteins | sample AusTroGonzalo_MG_2_FD_207661 | JGI IMG/M metagenome (GOLD analysis project Ga0310690, IMG submission 207661) | Bovine rumen microbial communities from tropical cattle in Woodstock, Queensland, Australia - Gonzalo_04 (v2) (version 2) | ecosystem: Host-associated > Mammals > Digestive system >... | reverse complement strand
CGTTTAAGATTTTCATATATTTCTTACTTTACCATTATATGGATTATTATCGTATAACTACATAAACTCAATTTCTGTACGTTTAGTATCATTCTCAGCTTGACTCTCTTTAAATGTACGTTCTGTCTTAGCCTTAAAGTCATCAATCTTATATTGAAGTTGAACTTTTTCTCTTTCGATTTGAAGTTTAGCTTCATTAAGTTGCTCTATTTTAGCTTGAGATTGCTATAATTGTTTTTGAGCCTATTGTAAGTTATTATTAAGTTCTTCAACTTGTTGAGTAAGTTGCTGTATCTAATTATTTTCTTCCTTCTATTTTTTAATAGATTTATTAACCTAAGCCTTCATTTCAGTAAGACTTTTTGCAGTCATAATTTCCATTAAAATATCTGGGCCTACTATTCCTCCTTTTATAAAATCTGGTAGAACAGCTTTTATCTATTCCATTTCTTTAATTACATCTGTAGAAGTAATTATATGTATATCATGGTCGGTTACTGTAAAGTATTTAGGTAATGCAGTAAATATTTTCTGTAATTTATTACCTAATATTAAAACTCCAGTTAAGCCTCTTTTATAAACTATTTTAGCACAATTTAAAGAATCTAATAAAATTTCTCTTGTTATTAAATCCATCTAATAGTGCCACTATTTAGTAATAGTAAATGAATTTTGTATTCCAGTCTATATATTAGTTACTGCATCGCGTTCATGAATTCCATTTAATCTTTCTCTAAATACTCCAGTAATAGATGAAGCTGTTTGTTCAATAGAATCAATAGCTAACTAAATAGCTTGAATTGCTTGAACTTTTATAGTATCATCATATCCATTAAAAAGAGTATTTAAAGGAGTTTGTCCACTATTCATTTGTCCTTCCTAAGAAGTATCAAGTAAAGCAATACCCTATTTTTTATAAGCTTTCCACTTCATTAAACGTTCAGCGAGAGTACTTCCTAAAATAGTTGGCAATGTTGGAATATTAATAAAATCTCCAACAGAGCCAGATGAAGCAATTAAATTATCACGATAGAAATTAAGGATATCATATTTATCCTATAAGACCATACAAGTTATAACCATTGAATATGGTTCTTTTCCTCTATTATTAAACCAAACTCCATTAACAGAAAGTTTAGCTTTATCAGGAGCATCCTTAGTTCTAATTACTTCGTCTTTACCTCTTAAAATAAATATCTCTGAACCAATTCTTACAGTAGAATATCTCTATTCAATAAATTTATTATCGGTTTCAATCCATTCTACTTCATAAACTGGAATTAAATCTTTATTATACTAATGAAATGTAGGATCTCCTACTCCAACTTCTTCACCTGCTCTAATTCCATCAGTAGCGGGTGTTCCATTAGGATTATTTACACTTCTTATATAAGTAGTACCTGTATTTTCACAATATTCTTTCCAAATATCATCTATCTTTTTAATATCCTCTTTAGCAAGATCTTTTCCATATTTGTTAAGAATCTAATTTCTTGTTAAATATTTTCTAACTACTATTCTATAAGAATCGTGTATATAAGGAGAATCATAATTCAAATCTGGAAATACGTCTAAAGGATTTAGACATTCAATTTGAATATTCTCACCAGAAGGAGAAGGAAGAACTCGATAAAATGTATATCCAGTAACTAATAAATCAATTAACAACTATTTTAATTTAGTTTGCAAATCAATATTTCTAGACTGAATAATATATTCAACTACATTCTATCCTGCAATTTCATATTCTGAAATAAAGTTTTCATTAATATCTTCTACAAGTTTATCTAACTATTCTTTTATATTTAGATCTTGCATATCTTGGCTACCTAGAATTCGTAAGAGATTATTTTTGAGATTATTTTGTAGGAGATTAAAAGTTTCGGTAGCTATTTTAAGTTGCTTTTCTCTAAATATATTATGTATAGTTTCTTTATCTTTACAAGAAACCTTTGGAAGAATTGGAACATCTAAGTATTCTCCTACTAGTGCATCAACATGTTTCCTAATTAAAGGAACAAACTCCACCGCTGTGGGTTGCCCGATTCCAAAGTTTTCTTCTAAGTACTTAAACTATTCCTTATCTCGTTTACAATTATAATAATTATAGGCTTTCTATAATTTAGTTTTATCATAAACAAGTTCAGCAATAGCCAAATTAGTTTTGCTAACAAGCTCTTCTTTCTTCATCTTCTGGATAAATTTTTATTCCTCTATAGAATTTAGTTCTATGTAATTGTCGAGAAATAAGTTCTTGTTTAACATATTTTAAAAAATCTTCTGCCTCTAAATCGGCAGATAATTCTAGGATTGGTGCTTCAGAGTTATCATAATCGATAACTAATTTATATCCTTCCCAACCCCTACCCAATTTAGTTACCTTAATTCCACCATTGAATGTACATTTATATTTTTCTTCAATAATGTTTAAGATAGCTTTTTCCATATCATTCATCTATATCTTGGATTACTTGTTATATTTATATTAACGTAGTCTTGTCCATTTAAAGAAGCTCTAACAGGAGTATTCCAATTGTTTTTAGGAATAATTCCATATTGTCTTCTTCCATTTTCGTCTATATAAAAACCTATATCTTGAAAATCTTCTGAAACTGGTTTTTGTGCTACAGGAACAACTTCAGATAATTCTTCGTCTGCTATTTCACACATTTGCATAGAAGCAACTATATCAAATTTTCCTTTATTTTCAAAAGAATATTTTAGAAGCTAATCTAACATATCTAAAAACCACACTTCTTCCCAATAATTTTCTATATAATCAGCAACTAATGAAAGTCCATGCTAGATCATAGCTACAGAAGTAGTAGTTCCATAAGGAGAGGTTCCACTTCTTTTTTTATTTGGATCTCCAGAACATATTCTTGGACGTCTCATAAAGTATTTCATCCATTTTTCTCTTTTAGCCCAACCTAATATACCTACTTTAGAAGCCTCTAAATTTGCCATAGCATTATAATAAAATAATAATGCAATAGTCTATTCATAAGCTTCTTCTATTCTCTAAGGTCTATCTAAGTAATAAGCAACATATGTAGGAGCTTTCATTCCATGTATTCTACGTTTTATAGTAGTGCAGAATTTAGATGGATTTTTAGTCTATTCAGAAGTATCTTGTTGTCCTAAATCTATTCCATCTATTCCTGCTACATATAAATTACTCATTTTACTAAAAGTTACTTCTCCTTCAATTTCTTTTCTATTTTTATATTCATCATCAGATTCATCAGGTTCTCTATCCTCTCCCATTTTAATTTCCCAAAGAGGATGCTGAAGAATATAAACTGGACCATCTTTTTTAGGAATGAACTATACTCCAGTAAATGAATCTCTTTTTCTATCAGGATTATTATATATAAATTTAAAATATCCTCTTTGTATTTCAGGAACATTTCTTTTCTTAAATTTAATTGCAGTAATCTATTCTACTAATTTTACTTTATTAAAATCATTTTGTCCCTCTATAGCAAAGGCTTCACTTGGAAATAAACAATATTCAGCTTTATAATCTATAAGAGCTTTTGGAGAAGATTCCAATTTAGCTCTTTCATTCATATAATATTCAGTAGCTTTTTTAATATTACAAACTCCTCTTTTATCAACATAACCTTCTCTATAGAAAGCTATATTAGCAGGAATAAAATAAGCTGTTTTTACCCAAGATTTATCTTCAGTATAATTGTTATAAAATGGTAATATATTATATGCGTCAGGATTAAAAAACATATCTTCTAATCCTTCCAATCCTTCTATATCACCACCAGTCGTTATGTTATCGTTAAGTTTTTTATCTTAACTTCTTACATTTTGATTCATGTAAGTCCAGCGTACATTTTCACAATAAATGTGTCGGGACCTCTTGGAGAGATTATATTCTATATTTAATAGTTTCACTCTCTACGCGTTACACTGTTTAATGCTGTTAAACATTAACTTAGCACGGTATTAGCATCTCAGCCTTCACCGTTTTTCCCCGATTTTAAGGCGGCAAATTTAGTAGTATAAATATTATATTTTCTTTCTAAATAAATTGTTGAATCCTTTAATATTTATCTATTAAATGTGCTGGTTATCTACCGCCAACCATTCTTATTCCAAAACGATTACCACCAATTTCCACAAGAGCATTTCCTTTAATATAAGACTAACGAAGTACTTTATTAGATCCTGCTTCTTCATATATCAATAAATCAACACGATCACCACGAATTTTTCTATCATTATCAGCTACTATGGCTTCTATTAATGACATCCATCCATCCTCAATCTTCTGTCCATTTACTATTTTGTAATAAGAAGCTTTTTTAGCCATAGCTTTATCCATTACTTGACGAAGTTTAAAAAATCCTCCATCAGTATTATCATTAGCAAAGTTCATGCCTCCCCATACTTTATCAAGGGATTTATCTATATAATTCTATGCGTTTGCAGTTAGCATACATACTGAATTAGGAAAACAATTGTAGATCTAGTTACAAATAGCTGCATTTATCTCAGAGAAGCCACAGCCTCTAGCTTTAAATAGTCCACAATCCTTTTTAAGAACTTTACATAATTCAAAATAATGAAAAAATTCATACTGTGCTATAAAAAGTTCTGGAAATATATCTTGTCTGCTAGTACCAAGTTTCTCAACTTCTGTCTATGGTAATTGATAGTAATTTAAAAAATAATAATAAGTTCCTGGTATTGTATATCCATTTACTGTCATTCCTTCTCTACATCTTTTATATTCTAAATTCCAAAAATCTCTATATGCTTTTGAACCAAAATAAAAAGACGTATAATGTCCAGTTTTAATTTTTTCGTTTCTAGCTTCCAAAAACCATTCTGGATTAAAATCTAATCCTTCTGTTTCAGTTATAGGTCTATAACCAGTTATTTCATAAGAAAGTCTTTTATCAAAATAAGGAATAGGATCTCCTATTTTTACATCCCATTCTCCTTCTTTATGTTCCTACTTCTTTTCTTCAGTGATTTGTTCTTGGAGCTACTATTGTTTTTTTTGAACTTCATCTACTAATGATTGAATTTCTTCTGGTAAAGTAGGAACAGAATCCTTTCTAGGACGACCTCTTTTTCTTTTAACTTCTTCCATTATAAATCAGGAACAAATCCTTCAGTAGCTCCAGCACGTATTGCAGATTGTTCTGTAATCTCTTTCTTAACAAGTGATTCTATTTGTTTAAGAGTTTCAATTTGTTTAGCTGCATTTTCCATAGCTTTCTATATATCAGCTACTTTATTTACATACTTTCCAGTTTGTTCATCTCTTTCTTCTAAATCTATATTCTAGAAATAGTCTATTATTTTATCTGTAACTTCTTGAGAAGCTTTTAATAATCTAACATACCTATTAGATTCCTATAAAGCACGATATTTACGACAAGCAGCTCTGAAATCTGGATCATTCCATTCTTCTTCAGTGATGCCTGCATCCTATAGAGCTGCTTCATGTCTTTCTAATTCTGAATAGTTACAATAAGGAGATTTCCAATCTATTGCAAGATATATGTAAGTAAATTCTCTATCTGCTCTTAAATGTTCTAATCCAGAAGAATCTTCTTTACATTTATTTCTAGAAGGTTCTAATAACTTCTTGAATTCTTCTATAAGAACTAAATCAGCAGTTATTAACTAAACTCTTCCAGTTTTCTAATTATAATCCCATACATTCATATTACATTAAACATTTTTAAATTATTATTATTTTGCATAATTTAAAGCAGTATTAAATCTTCTTCCTAAAATAGAATATTCATTTCTTTTAGGGTTCAAAGTAGAAGCTGTTCTTTCACCATTAATATATTTTCTAGAATTAGCATATCTTTCTTCAGCTTTTTGAGCGGTTGGTAAGTTACCTCCCTGCTAATGTTTTCTCATTTTATTTCCACAACCAGAAATAGTTATTTTAGAACCTCCACACTTTTTCTTTATTTTTCCTCCACATTTTTCTGTAGGAGAATAATCTCTACCATTAGTCATTCCAGATGCTATAGTAGTTCTTTTATGCATTTTGCTCCATTCTTGGGCTTTTTTAAGTTGCTCCTCTTTCTTTAAAGAAGATTCAGAACTTTTATTAAGAACTGACTATTTATCTGTAGAGTTATTCTTATTATTACGAGTACGTTGCTTAAATTTATCAATTAAAGTATTATCTTTCTTTATTTCTCCTCCAGACTATTTTTTATTACAACCACATTTTACTATGCCACCAGATTTAAAGTAATAAAGTTCCTATCCTTCTGGACATTTATGAGAAAGTTGTCTAAAATAATTTAATTTAGCACCATGAGCAGCTTTAATTCCCCTTTTCTATTCTTCCTCTGAAAATTGTTTTATATCTTCATCGTCTGCTTTGCCAGTTTTTTGAATTTTTTCAATTTTCTTCTTAGCACCTTGCTCACCATATTTCTTTACTAAAAATTGAGCAAATCTCTAAAGCTTTTCCTTCTGTGCTTTATCGTTTTTCTTATTATTCATTGATTAATAATAAATCTTTAGTTGAAAATGTAGCTTCTTGTAGAAAACCATCATTTGTAAACCAACGGCATCTACAGCCACGTAAATAATCTCTTCCATTACTATTTCTAATGATGCTTCTTTCAATTTTATAAATCATCATTATAGGAGCATTTGGAATATCTTGTTTAATCTTTACCTTCTAACCTGGTTGGAAGAATGTCTTTTCTTCCTAAAATACATTATTTTCCATTTTTCTTTACTTCATTAAATCTATCCTCTAGACCTTCATTTACTACAGCGAGTACTCTAGTTTCATTAATCATTTGTAAATTTTGCTTATAGAAAGGAATAGGTACTAAACTGTTCTTTACAACAAATACTGTATCTCCTTCTTTACACCATTTACAATCAGGTCCAACTGCTTGAACAACTGCTACTTTAATAATATTTTCTTCCTCTTCAATTTCTCCATTATCAGTATTATGATACTCTGGAGCCATTCCTCCCATATCAAGAATTAGTCCAGACTTTTTATCTCTAACAATTCTTTGGAAAGGATTTTCTGAGAAAGGTTTTATAATAAGATTATTATTGATAGGCATTATTTCAATTTTCTCAACATTCTCATTAATCTTTTCAGCAAACTCGGAAAGATTGGTTGAATGTTGTTCAAACTTATCAACATACTTATCAACCATTTCATTAAATTTATTTACATTTCTTTCTTCAATAACATCTTCAGCAGTTTTCCCATCTAAAGTCATAATTCTACTAGTACTTTCTCCTGCCATTCTCATTGCAAGTTTTTCATTTTCACTTAAAATAGGTCTTTCTTCCATATTACCATTTATTCATTAAACATTTCTCTGATTCTACTGTAGTCTTAGATTTTATAGGACATCCACATCTGGAGCATATTCTAACTCCCATATATTTTATGTTTTCACTACAGTGTTTACATATCTATCTTCTATGTTTAGTTTCATCTGACGTATAACCAGTGAAATTTCTCCAGTTACCAACAATTATATTTCGTAATTTTATAAAGAGATTCATATTATACTTGTTTTACCATTTTCCAGCTATACAATGACTGCTTAAATTACGCATCTTAATTAATATATGACAACCACATCCTTTAATATATCCAGCTTTAGGTGAAGTTGAAACATCATTAGTTTCTGGATTAATCCAAAGTTTAGGATTACAAATAGCTCTTGATGGACTAAATATAGGACATGATTCACAAATCTATTTTCTTTCTTCAATATTCTATACGTGCATATTTAGCTTTTTGTTTTTCTAATTTTTGTTGTTTAGCAAAGTGCTTCAACATTTTTTCAACTTCATCTTTTAGATAATTAACTTCATAAATAGTATTATTACCTTCATGATCATAGTGATTTAAAAACAATCTAACTATATTAAAATTAGGATTAATTTTTTGTAGCATCCAAGCATAAGTAGAAAGTTGTAACTGATATACATTAAAATTACAATTATCAAGATGACTTAAAGGATATTTTAATTTCTCAGAACTTTTTGTAGAATTGTTATAAAATCCTTTAAAATCGATAGACTTATTAGTATTATGAGTTACTATTAAAGAATGTCCTGCTAAATAGGTGTGTGATAAACTATCTACTGCTATACATTGTGTTGGAACCATTTCAACTTCTTTTACAGATTCTATATTTCTAAAAGAATTATTATCTTTAGTATTAAAATTTATATCCTGATTTCTTGTTAAAAAAGGATTAAATCTAGTTGTAGTAAAATTAATATTCCATCCTGGAAATTTTTTTCCATTACATTTATGAGTTTCTCTAAAAACACTAACTTTACAACCTAAAGATGATAATAATTGTTTCATTCCATTCATTTGCCAATCAAATGAAGTAGTCATTACAAACCTTTTTCTTTTTGGATGATAATATCCATCAGTATCCATTAACCCTCTAAGTAAATCCAATCTATCTTCATATGAAGCAAGTAAGTACAAATCTGGAATATGTTTATTATTTAATACTCCCAAACTATTTAATATTCCTCTTATATTAAATATAGTTCTCATATCAGTACCAGATCTTTCAGGATCATGGTTAAGATTTTCTCCTATTTCATAACCTCTAAATTTTAGTTCTTCCCATATAGGAGAATTTGTAGCTTGTGTAATTATTCCACAATCTTTAGATCCGTCTCCAAGCCAAACACCTAATAAATAAGGATCTAAAGGTAATGAAGTCTTTTCTATATTTAAAGGTTTTGCGTTTAATATTTTTGGAATATTAAAACTTTGTCTTTTTTCAATAGAATCTAAATAAGTTTTTAATTCTATAGTAGTCATAACTTGATGTTTATATCCATCAGGATTTTTCTTAGTGGGTTTTTGTAATTTAAATGAAATTAGCCATCTATGATCAATATCACACACTATAGATTCAGCATTATCAAATTTTATTTCATAACAAGGATTATTATGTATTTCAGATTTAACTGTTATATTACATAAATTCCCATCTTTATCAAATACTTTATCTCCTATTTTTAAATCTTTCATTGTTGACCATCCTTTTGATGTTAATATAGGAGTATCTAAAGGTAATCCTTTGTGATCACCTATAATTATATCATTACCAGATTTAATTAAAAGGTCAATTTGTCCAGCAATATGTAAGTCTATCTTAGGATTGTCATAATAAATAAGATATTCTGGATAAACTCCATATTCTAAATCTAATTCATTGTAATTTTTCTTACAAGTAAATTTTCCTCCTATTCCAAATTTTTTAAGAGTTAAGTTATCACCTGCTTTATAAAAAGAATTTTCTAGTTGGGAGTGTATTTTAGTTCCTCTTTCACAAGATTCCTTATTAATTTTATCCCATTCATCTAAGATATCTTGCTTAACTTTATTAAGTTCTTCTTTAGAAATATCTTTTACTTTTAAATAATCATCAGAAATTTTATGTGATTTCCAAATACTTCCTTTTTCTTTTTTCCATTCATTAGAAGGAACTAATCTTTCAAGAGCTTTATAAGTAGAAATAAATTCTTTATCAAATTCCGGTTCATATTTACCTATAAGTGTAGTTACACTAGTGTATTGAATACCAGGATCATCTATATTAAAATACTTATGAGGCCCTTCAAGAAAAGCTACCTTTCCATTTATTTTATCATATTCCATTTAACATTAAACATTTAATTACATTAATTAAGAATTATCTTTTATATAATTTAGGATTCCTTCAACGTGAGTTCTTACTATCTCATGAAATCCTTCATCACTTTCTAAATACATTACATCTTCTTTATTGTCCTAAAAGAAATTTTCTGTAAGAACTGCCGGACATTTAGTATGAGTAAGAACATAAAAATCTGCTTCTTTATCAGCATCTCCGTCAGAAAAGTCTGTTCTAAGTTTTTTACCTTTTAAATTATTTTTAGCTGCATTATAAATACATGTAGCTAATTTATCAGCTTTAGTATTTCCCTTAGATGTATAAATTTCCCATCCTGAAGCATTCATCCATTTAGAACCATTTCCAGCTGCATTCACATGCACTGAAACATAAATACAATCTTTATACTATTTACATAATTCATTAACAATTTTACATCTAACAGCTAATTCTTTAGATTGTGATAATTTTAAATCATCTTCAAGAACATCTATAAATACATTATATCCTAAATCTTTTAAAATAAGATAACAAGCATTTATAATTTCTCTAGAATATTTATATTCCTTAAATCTTCCATCTGGAGATTGTTTACCAGGAATACTGGACTAATGAGCTGTTCCAAATATTACTGTAATCATTTTATTAATTTATCGTAATCTAACAATATAGCTAATCTTTGTATACAGGGCAAAATTCCTCTAGCATATTTATAATCATACTTTTTATATTCTTTGTAAAGAAGAACTATAAGTCCTATCTAAGAATTATGACCTTCTATTGTAAAGAAGGATACTGCTTTAGCATCACTTGCTTTTACTAATCTATATAATTTAGGAAGATGCGTTCCCATCTATTCGATAGTTTCAAACTATACAAAACTTTGTCCGTGTATTTTTGCTAATTCATCTGCATAATAGATATAATCTATTTTATTCCACTACTATTTTAAAGTGGGGGTATCTAATGATCTTGGAGCTTCGGTAAGACAAGATAAATACAAATATTTATAACCTTGTAAACTCTGAGTATTATTATGATAATTCAAAAGTAATACATCAAACGCTTCATCATCTTTTTCTGCTATAAGTTGAACTTGGTGATTTATCTCAACTGCTGAATCTATAGAATACTATTCTGCATGTTTACTTTGCATTTTTTCTTCAATAGAATTTTCTTTAATCTATCGAGATGTTTCACCCGTAATTTGGGAATATAAAATCCATCCGAATAAAAGAATAATTATAAGAGTTCTTGTTTCTGGATGTATTCTATTTATAAAGTCCCATACTTTTTTGAAATAATTTAAAATCATCTATTTAAAATAAAATTAATAAAAATATTTGTATTTATTCAAACTTATTGATAAGTTTAATGGAGTCAAAATAAAATATATATAAAAAGAATAAATGATTATGAAATTGAATTAAAATAACAATTAAAAATATATTAGTATGATAATAAAATTAAAAAATGGATCAGGAATCCATATTAAAAAGAAGAATCGTGGTTCCTTTACTAGATGGTGTGGAGGAAATGTTACAGATGAATGTATAAGGAGAGGTAAAAATAGTTCTAATCCTAAGATAAGAAAAAAAGCAACGTTTGCAGACAACGCCAGACACTTCAAACATCAACTAGGTGGAACCTTACTTCCAATTAGAGGAATAAGTGGAGAATTCTTTGGAGATTGGGAACCAGAGATTATTTCACATGCTGGAAATCCAGTACAACAACCTAGTATATTGGATTTAGCTAATCCTTTATACTATGCAGATGCTGCTTTAAAATATTATTTTCCAACTAACAATAATAATCTTACTTATGGAATGACTCCTATTCCTGGATTTAGAGGAAGAATGATTAATAAATATAATCGTGCTACTCCAGTTGATAAGTTAGGTTTAACTGCAAAAACTAACCTTGTTAATGTAGTAGAAAATCCTGCAGAAAAGTAGGCTGCATTAGATTTCTTAAAAGAGAATCCAGGAATGAGAGGTAGAATTAATACTAAGGTTTAGCCTGGAGTTTCCGATGATTGGGCTTATCCTATGGATGTAATGATAAGACATGGATTAAGAAAACCTATTACAGTTAATAAACCTGTTATTAAACAACAAAAAACTTAGTAGATTCCAAGAAAAACTTAGCAACAAAGATCTTAGGAGTATTATAATGAAAAAGTCGAAGATAAGAATCTTGGTATAAGTAAAAGAGAAAGAAGACAATTTAATAATGCTCATGCAATGGAAAGTGGAGATATGAGACATGCTAATCTAGGAAGACCTAGTAATAAACAAATTAATTATGCTATGAGTAGAATTTCATATTATCCAAAATATATGCAAAGAGAGTATGATAAACTTAGACTAAGATTAGCTAAAAAAGGTTTTGAAGAAAAAGATATTGATAAACATCCTCTTACTAGAGATTTCTTTAGAAAACTAATTGAATCTCATGGATTTTATAAGAATGGAGGAATAATAAATAAATTTTAGAAAGGAGGATTTACAAAAGAGACAGTTGTTCCTTTTTTATATGCTTTAGAAAATCCTCTTAAAAAAGGAGTTTATCCAGATTATGTAGTAAATTATGATTCTAGAACAATTGGGCCTGGAGTAGATTCATCTAGTGGAGTTCCTTCTTGGTGGTTTCAAAATAAAAAAGTTCCAAGAGAAGATGTTGAGAATGAAGCATATAATCATTTAAAACATGATGATGAAGTAATCAGAAAAGCTTATGATACTAAGTATGGAAATGAATAGTTTCCTCATCCATCTGATACTTTAAGTATAGGTCCAAGATTATATGCTGCTTAGAACAGATATTAGATGGGAACTCTCGGTAAAGGAAAAGTTGGAAGAGATGCTATTCTTTCAGCTATGAAGGAAGGTAATGCTACTAAATTAAAAGAAGCTATATATAAATTTGGTAGAAAAGGAGATAATGATAGAATGAGAAGACTCTTTAATTATATGCCAAAAGTTTATAAATGAAAATAATATATAATAATATAATTCCTTTTAAAGGATATAAAGGAATAAATCTATTTGGAGTTCTTTTTGTAAGAAAAGGAAGTTTAACAGATAAGGAATTTAAATAGCATGAATGGATTCATACGCTATAGATGCAAGAATTATTATATATTCCTTTTTATATAATATATCTTATAGAATGGTTTATTAAATTATTTATATATAAATCTTCACATAAAGCATATAGAAATATATCATTTGAAAAGGAAGCATATAAACACGAAGATACTCCTAATTATTTAGAAACTAGAAAACATTTTGCACAATGGCGAAGTTAATACCAAGATATTAGGGTGGACTTAAAGTTACATATGGAAATAATAATATTATAAATAATGCTATTTCTAATGTCGTAAGTCATTATAGATAGGTGCATCCAAAGAAATTATAGAAACTAGATGATGATACATATTATGGGGGAAAATTAGGTGAAATAATTCTTACTAAAACAATACCAAATAAAAAGAAACCTTATTTTGTAAGTTCTAGAACGGGATAGACTACATTAGGAAATTTATTAACTGGAATAGATGTAACAACTGGTCCTTTATTACACTGGATGCAACCTTCACAATATGCAGGAGCTATTAGTGATGCTATTGAAGGAAAAAATCCATTAACTTCTATGTTAAGAGGAAATACTGGATTTTTTAGTGAAGAATATGCTAAAAAACATCCTGTAGTAAGTACATTAGGAAATATGATAGCAGATGTTGGTATATTAGCAACTCCAAAAGCACTTAATACAGTTAAGGCTATTAATAATACTAATTTAGCAAAAGAAGCTACTATTAATACACAAGCTTTATAGACAATGAGTCCTAAACCTAATGTATGGCACTATAATATAGAAAATTCTGGAAAACTTCCAATAGAAGGTTTTGGAATAATTCCAAAAATACGTACAAAAGTTGGTGATGTAGAAATTGATAATCCATAGTTAGCATATAGACAAGGTACAACTGAAATGGGAGATGATTTTATCAAAACAGGAGTAGTAAATGCTGAAGGAGAATTTGATAATCCCATGTTTGCGAGAGGAAGACTTTGGTATGGCTTAAGAGAAGCTTCTAAAAAAGAAACTCAAACAAAAAAACCTACTGGAAGATTTTTATTGTCTAAAGGAAAAAGAGACGAAGCTAAACCTGATCTTATAGTTAGTAATGCTGACATGTCTCCTTCCGATTAGCGTGCACACCCAATGTCAGATATTACTACAAAAGAAATGTCTCATCCATTTATGATAAAAGATTATGAAGATTTACCAGAGTTTAATTGGTTTATGAAAGAATGGGACAATGCTTATTATAATGGAGAAATACCAAATACCTTACCAGTTACTAGAGTTTCCAGAGAATAGGTAAGACTTATTCCAAGAACTGAAGGAGGAGCTAATAAAAGTAATTCAGAGTTATTTAGATTTGAACCTGATTACGGATATAGAAAGGTTGAAACACAAGAGCCAAGAACTTCTTTAAAGTTTTTTGAAAGAAGACCTAGTAGAATTACTGAATCTGAAAGATTAGGATTATCTAAAGGTGATAGAGGTAATTTATCTTTAAATTAGAAACAAGCTATTGAAGATTTAGTATAGTATCGTAATAGCGGATAGTATAGACAAGTATTTAGAGTTACACCAGACTGGGAAAATTTTGGATGGAATTTAAGTAGAGATAATCCTACTTTTATGTAGCAATTTGTAGCAGACGGAGAAAGTATGAGAGGTCCCTGGGCTAGCGTAGTATTACAAACTCCCACAGGTAAAGGTGTTGTATCATGGAATCCAGAAAAAAATATGGGAGTTTATAATTCTAGAATGTTTAAATAGCCTTAGGAATTAAAGTATTCTCCTGGAGAAGCCAATATGATGTTAGATGGACCCAATCATAAAGTAATTTTAACTTCACCTAGGGTCGATATTTAGGATTTTATGGACGAGTTAGTTAACGGAACTATAGAAGATTAGAATCTTTTTAAATCATTAGATTCTCAGTTAAAAAGAACTATAGATAAAGATGTAATAAAAGATTTCTGGATTAACTCTAGAAAAGCACAACGTCCTGGTTCTTATATGTCTGGAGATAATGGAAGAGCTCCGTTAGGTTCAACACTAATTGAAGCTTTTAAAAAGAAACAATTACATAAGACTCCAATATTAGAGAGACCTATAGATTAGCAAATTACCAGAAGAACAGGATTAAGTCCTGATTCATATAGTTCTATTATTAGATAGGGAAATAGAGATGGTTCATTACGATGGGGAGAAGGTTTTACAAATTGGAATAATTCTGCTGTAGAAAACAAATTTGTAAGTGATGCTTTTAGATAGTTAAAAAATAAGGAAATAACTCCAGAACAATATGAGAAAATATTTAATGAATGGAGTTTAAGCATTGGTGGACGTCCTTTATAGTGGGTAACTATTCGAGGATAGAAAATTCCAGTCCATCCACATCCCTATATTTATGCTAAAAAACAAGGAGGAAAAATGAAAGGAGCTTTTAAAGTTGGACACGATATTGCTGATAGCAATCCCAAAGCATATAAATATGTTAAAAAGAAGTATAAGATGCACTAGCAAGGAGGCTATTTATCTTAGATAATTCCACCTATAATTAATACTTCTAATATTACAGGAAATTCACAATAGTTAAATAATAATTTATAGTATGTGAATTAGTTATAGAAATAGAAGAAAGATGAAGAATTAAGAAAAATGTAGTTAGAACAATAGAAATTGGGTTAGATTTCTAATTTCATTGGAAACTTGGCAGTTAATTCACTTAATAAAAATGGAGTTCCTAATAGTTTGGCTACTCCTAATTATATTTAATATGAGTAAATATTATAAACTTTTTGGTCAACATTAGGAATTTGAATAGTATTCTGAATTTGTTCTTCCTAATGTATCTTATTGTAAAGACGTAAAAGATGTACATTATATTCCTAAAGTATTAAAAGAGAATGTTACACTATCTTTTGCTAGTGCTTCAGTAGGAGCTTTAACTACTGATGGTACTACGAGTGTATAGTCTATTACTTCTAGTGTATAGGGATTAACTTATACTTATACGTCTTCAAATACAAATGTTGCAACAGTTACTGGTAGTACAATTAATATTGTAGGTGCTGGTATGACAACTATTACTGCAACATTTGATGGAGATGATACTTATAATCCAGCTACTGCAAGTTATACATTATCAGTTATGAAAGCTGGTGTAACTCTTTCCTTCTCTAATGCAACAGTTAATCAAACATTAGCTACATCAACTACAAGTGTTCAAACCATTACATCTAGTGTTCAAGGACTTTCTTATACTTATACATCATCTAATGGTTCAGTAGCTACTGTTTCTGGAACAACTATAACAATAGTAGGAACTGGTTCTACAACCATTACAGCTTCTTTTGCAGGTAATGATACTTATAATGCCGCATCAGCTTCTTATACTCTTAATGTAACAAAAGCTAATGTAACATTATCATTTACTAATGCTTCTGTAACTGCTTCTTTAGATGATGGAACAACTAGTATTCAGACTGTAACTTCTAGTGTACAAGGATTAACCTTTACTTATTCTTCATCTGATACTAGTATAGCAACTATATCAGGAAATACTATTACTTTTGTTGGAGCTGGTTCTGTTACAATTATTGCTTCATTTGCTGGAAATAGTACTTATAATGCTGCAAGTGCTTCTTATACATTGGTAATTTCTGCTGTATATGACTTTAGTTACACTGGAGCAGTTTAGACTAAGACCTTATCTGCTGGTACTTATAAATTAGAATGTTGGGGAGCACAAGGTGGTACTCAAGGTTCTACAGCTGGTGGTAAAGGTGGCTATACTGCTGGAGAATTAGCATTAGCTTCAACGACTACTGTTTATATTTATGTTGGTGGTCAAGGTTCTGGTAGTAGTGCTGCTGGAGAATTAACTGGAGGTTTCAATGGTGGTGGTGCTGGCTACGGCGGTGCAAGTTACTACTTCGGAAGTGGTGGCGGTGGCTCTGACATCCGTATAGGCACTGACTCGCTCTATGCCCGCGTGATAGTGGCTGGCGGTGGCGGTGGCTGTGGTTCACAATCTACATCTTCATCAAGACGTTATGCTGGTGGTTATGGCGGTGGTACAAGTGGTGGTACTGGTTCACAACGTGGTACATCATATAGAGGTGGTACTGGAGGTAGTGCTAGTGCTGCTGGTACATCTTATAATGGTTCAACTTCTAATCCTACAAACTATGGTGCTTCATTAGCTGCTTTTGGTAGTGGTGGTGGTAGAACATCAGGAACTAACCGCACCGCAGGTGGTGGTGGAGGCTGGTATGGTGGTGGCTTCTCCGCATCTGGTGGTGGAGGTGGAGGATCTGGTTATGTATATAATAGTTCAACCTCTGGTAATTATCCTTCTGGCTGTTTATTAGGTAGTTCTTATTATTTATCTAGTACAAGTAATTTAGCTGGTAATTCTACTTCAGTACCTAAAGTTGATGGAACTGGCACAGAAACAGGACATAGTGGTGATGGATATGTGAGAATTACTATGTTAAGTTGAACCTCTTAAGGAGAAGGAACAAATTATTTAGTGCTTCTTCTGATAGATCAGATAATCCGAGACTACTAATCCTGCAACTTATTCATGTGTTGGACATTAATAAAAATAAAAAAGGCGATTCATTTCTGAGTCGCCTTTTTTCATTTTCTATCTGGATCTAAACTAAGTTGGTTTAAAGAATCTAAGAAATCTAAGAATTCTTGTGTATCTAACATTTCTGTTTCTTTAGATTCTTCTATAAGATTTTTAATTTCTTCTACAGTAATTTTATATTTTCCTTTTAATATTTTTTGTTTAACTTCTTTTGAATTTAAGTATTCTTCTTTTTCTTTTAAAGATTCTTCATATAAATCTTTATATTCATCTTTAACATTATTCTTTTCTATAGCATCGCAAGAAAAACAGATATTTGCTACTACAAAATTTCCGAATTTATCTTTAAATGTTTCTAGAATTTCTTTTACTAGTTCATCATTGTCATGTAATTCCGATCTATAATCATACATTCTATAAGAATTAATTATTTGATTATTTATAATCGGAAATAATTCAACACTATATAACATAATACATTGTATTTATAAAAGGTTCTGGATAAACTCCTGTTTTAGTTTCTGGATTCCAGATATGGTTTTTTAAAATATCTTTAATTGGAGGTCTTGTTCCTTTTGGAACATAACAAACTCTTTTAATATCATCTAATGTAGAATGAATTATAACTTGTTCTTTATCTTCATAAAAATCATCTAATTCGTTATCTATTTTTTTCTCTTCTTCGATTATTTCAATATCATTGAATGTTATTCCAAGTTTCTTTAATTTCTTTTCTATATTTACTGGATTATAAAGTTTTCCATTATATTTAAATTTCATAAATTCCTATTATATTGTTGGGAAGGCAGGATTCGAACCCGCGTAATGCAGAGATTTAGAGTCTCCAGTCTGAGGCCGCTCGACTACTTCCCAATATTGGTGGAGCTGTTATTGACTCCATCAAAAGTATCTTAAAGTTTTTTAGTTATCCATCTAATAATCTAAAGTATTAATGAGCAAGGCCAAGAAAGACTTAACATAATTCTTTCCCAATTAGGATGATTAGTCCAGGGGAAATTAATATAAAATAGTCCAGCTATTAATACATAAATAATAACAATTAAAGCGATTAGCATAATAATAATCTTTTATAGTCTTCGATTCTTTGAGAAACAACTTCTTTAACTTTAGCTTTGAACTTGTTAATGACTTCTTTATAATTAGGAGAATCATAAATTTCATTTAAAGTATGAAGTTCATCTTCTTCTGAAAGAGATTCCCAAACTTCGTTAAAGAGGTCATCATCTAAAGTATCAACAAAATGTTCAAATTCTTTTTTATCTTTATTTTCTGAAACTTTTACTTTAATAGTAAGAGTGTCTCCATTTTTTTCTGAATCTAATACATATGAATTATCATTTTCTGTATATTCATAATGTATTTCATTTAAATCCATAAGTTGCTTAATAAGCGTTTTGAATAATTCTTCTTTCATCATAGGCATTTATTTTTTAATCCAAAATTAAATTATTTTTTATTTTTAAAAGACAAATTTAAAAAATGTTAAATTTTGTTTTGATAAGTTTTAATAGTTTCTTTTAAGATACTAATTTGTTCTTCATATTTATTACATAGTTTTTCTGTTAAATCTTGTTGTTTATATAATAATTCTTCTCGTTCCTTAAGTAATTTTTCTTGTTCCTTAAATAATTCTTCATATTCTTTAATCTTAGGTTCATAATATTCTAATTGAGTATCATACCAACTTCTTTCAATATAATTCTCATGTTGAAGAATACTTTCTTTAACTTTAGGTCTTATCTCTTTATATAATTTCCACAATAGAAGTATTTCTTCGTTATATTCCATCCATTCTCCTTTGATTATATATTTGTTTAGAAAAGAATGTAATAAACTTTCTTCTGGAATACTTCCTTCAAAAGTATCTATTAATTTAAATTCAGCACAATTAGTATTATACTGTTGTATTCTTTTATTTACATTATCTGCTTTTCCTATTTTTAAATATTCTTTTCCGTTTTTACCATACTCTTTAATTAAGTATAACATAATTATTCTTTATTTGCAATTTGATATTCTATTGAATGTTTAATTATCTTGGTTCTATCTGAGATCTTTCCTTTAAAAAATAATTTCGGATTTAAATAATAAATTCCTTTATATTCTTTATCTTTAATAAGAAGATTCTTTTTTGATAAGGAAGCTAGTGCAGAATCTACGGAACGTACTGTAATATTAGCATTTTTGGCTGAAATATCTTTAAATTGTTTATCTGCTGTTACTTTATTTCCAGGAAGATTTTCATCAACTAATTCTGGATAATAAACAGACGCTCTCCAACATTGAACCATAACTGCATATTCAGATTTAGTTAAATCCCAAAATTCTTGATTATCTTTGAGCCATACTTGCATGAACTCGCCATACGATACTTTTTTAATGGTTTTAATATCAGCTGATATTATTTCTCCATCTTCATTTACTTTAATGGTTTCTTGTTCTATCATATAAATTTAAAAGTTTTAATATTTAATTATATATCGAAAATTTTTTTCTTTCAAAATATTTTCTGAAGAAATTTTTCATGTAAAATTCAGAACACAATTTCATTAGTTAAGAAGCTGTTTTCTTAATTAGTGAAAATAATTTCAGAAATTTTTTTGCAACTATTTGATTTTCAGATAGTTACATAATTTTTTCTATCTTATCTTTTTACAAAAATTTAAAATTTATTACTATACTTAGTATAACTATACTTAAGGCCTTTCGGCCGCTATTTTTCATTTTGAGTTATACTCCAATATAAAAATTTTTTATTTTTTATATTTTTTGAAACTTATTTTTAGTCCCCCTCCCTGTTTCTTTGGGAAATGAAATAGATTTTAGGCAATTTTTATGGAAAATTAAGAATTTTAAAAAATTTAATTTTACGATAGAATTAATTTTTGAAAAAATTGTGGGAGAGAGAGTACAACCCCCCAAAGCACCCCCACCATCTTTGAGTGGAAAAAAGCTCAAACAAAGTAATATTCACATTAAAATCACAAAAAAAATGGAAGACAATCGTAGAAATGAAATCGTGTCAATCTGCTCGTTTGGTCAGGAGGACGCCACGGTTCGCGCTTCAATGGAAGTGGGAGGTAAGTACAAATTCACTAAAATTGGAGAGCCCCAGGTTATTGGCAATGGTACTAATGCACCTCAATGGGTTCCTGTTGAGGACTCAGAAGGTCATTGCATCAATATGGCGAAACTAATCCGTTCCAAAGGGTTGAAATGGTCGTCGAATAAAGTTGCCGACCGCGTAGATGCCATTATTAAGGCAGTGGAAAGCAACACAGGCTTACCTTTGGAAGTTGAGGCTATCGGAGAACGTGAAAGCCGCGACAGGAATCGTCAGACTATTCTCGACGAGCAGGGAAAGCCTGTAATGACCAAAGTGTACACATTCAAATCTAAGTTGGTGGGTTAATCCCACCTTCTTAGGTGTGTATACCGAAGATTGTTAATGACACAAAGAAAAAAAGTAGAATTATTGACGGACGTTGTTACCTTTGAAGGTATGACGTGTGTATGCAGTAATGGGATGAGGTATAAATTACACTCATTCTGTTATTTTTCCACTCCTGTGTATGCTGTCATATCTATAGAAGGTGACTATGTGAATATTTACAAAGCTCGGAGAGTTGGTGGGAAACCATCGGCTCTCTGAGTATTGTTTTTTAGAAAACAAACAAACTAACAATATGTATATATACAAAAAAGAAGAGCTTGCAAAGCATCAAATGTTTATGCAAGCAGTCACTCTTAGTGAGCTGATGACAAAATCAGCTTTTCGTTCTCTTTATAGAGATAAGAGTGGTGAATTGGCTGTATCTTTTTATGGTCGACTATCTGAAGATTCCATTAAAGGAATTCTGATGCACTTTAAGGATCTCATTGATGGAGATACCAATCTCTCTGAAATTTCATGTGTATATGGGGTTGATTATATGTATTCTAATACTCATCATAGTAATGGTGAGAAAGAATTTACACAAATATTTACTCCAGATGGATATGATTATAGTAGTTTTTAGTTATGTTTTAGGTTTTTAGTAGTCGCATCACTTCACTAGCTACAATTTTTCAATGTTTTAAAAGTGAAGTGTTTGTCTTGTTCAAATCTTCTGGTTCGTGATGAATAGGAAGATGTTTTTATTAACAAGACAAGTTCATTTTCTTCAAAACAGGTAAAAAGTATCTGTTTTAATGTAATTAAAGGGGAAAATGAACAAAATTCTTCAGACAAAGACATGCTCCGAGGTGCAGGCATTTACGACTGCTAACTCTCTAGTAATCCAATTTCCTAACAGAGAATTTTGGGTTGCTGTCTCGAAATTTAATTTTAGAACAAATTTTTTAGAATCCAATTTATTAGATTTTTTAATTCTTAATTTTTTTAGAAAATTAAAAAATTTTTAAAGTTGAAATTTGAAAAATCCATATAAAATCCCAATTTATTTAATTAATTTTAACATAATAATATCTTTTAAAATAAAATATCAGGAGGACTCTAATTGAGTCCTTTTTGTATACCTAGAAAAATTCGATGGTCAGTACAAACAAACAAAACAAACTTAAACAATATGAAAAAGTTCAATTACAAAGTGGCTTTAGAATTTTATGCTGAAAAAGCCGTAGCTGCACTTTACTGGTGTAGCAGAGAAGAAGTCTGTGTTAATGCAGACAATCAAGAAGTAGATTGGCTGAAAAGAACTCCGGAAGATAGGTGGAAACCTCTCTGGAGAGTTCTTGAATACTATCCCTATACTACAGTGACGTATGTAGATCACGAAAAAGAAACATCAGAGTTTAACTTTTGTGTTGGTGACTTTAATGATCGTGAAACTTGTGGTCTTGCACACCTCTTGTGGGAAGTTTGGTTTGGTTACGTTCAGCGTAAGTATGGAAAAGCTGATAACAAGACAGCTTTGAAATTACAAAATCGTCTGACAGGACAGATCGTTTATATGGGTTGGTATGATGGTAAATTCACTGTAACTGAGAAACCTGCCAACATGATAGACTCATGGATTTCTGCAATTGAAATCAATGAAGAATAAAAACGTCAAAGCTCCCATCACGTTACAAAAAGAGTGGGAGCAACCCTAAAAAACTTAATATAAAATATCCTTACATTTAAGATATGAAGATATTTCCACTAATGTAGTAGTTAGGTAACCGATGGAGAGAAAAGTATCTTATAAAATCTACTACAAGTAAGGATTTCCAAGATGTTGAGGACGCCAGTTTCTTATATAAAATCTTAAATAACCCGTATAACAGACGAATTTGGGTGTCGTCGAGGTTGCCTATTTGACATAAAGTCCTTTAGGTTATAAGTTTTAGGTGTAAAACACAATAGAAAACAACAGTTGAACTCGGAAGGTAGTAGATTAAATAATCAAACTCGGAAGGTAGTAAACATACGTTGGACTTTATCCGTAGTAAGTATAAATGTTCGGTGAGAAGAAGACTTTGAAAGTTTGTTTGCATCTTCAATATTAAGAAACTTTACAAAGCCGTGGATGGTCGTAGACGGTACAGTGAGGTGAAGAAATCAAGTCCTCACAACCTTGTGGTACCGAAGGGAAATCGGTATAACTCCATGCGGTGTAGAAAGGAGTATAAATCGGATGACGACTCTCAATTGTGCAGAGAGAATACGCTATGCCCTCGAATCTAGTTGGCCACTAGAGGAGATATTCGTTCCATATGACGAAGAAAAATAAGACAGTATGGTGACTGATATTCAAGACAGAATATCCCCGAAATCTTAGTACATCTGTTAAGACGTATGGGTATAAAAGAGAGAAGATGAGTACCAAAAAGTGCTATAGTCATAAGGTTAACCTCTTATGTACATTGTTCACAATATATGCCAGTATATTGTGTTCCGTATCGTTAGTAGCTGGCACTACTAATTGACGTAAGTAGACTTAACTACTCAAAAAGAGTCTCCGAATGTTAAGCTCGATCTCCAAGGAAGTGAGGAGATAATATTTTTTAGATCTGGATACTATGGCAATAGATCGTGATGCCAGACTTTAGTCCTCAAAGCGTGAGAGGATTTTAATCTTTTTAATTATGAAAAAATTTACTTGGTATTAAGTGGCGTAGCCGAACTTTATTCATTACCAACTGAATGATGAAGTTCATATGGCTAAGAAGGGGCAGTTGGTCGTTGCACACATGAAGTCTCAACTTTTTTCAAAAGTTAAGACGGCGGACACGAAAAGTAGGATGAAAGACTAGTAAGTGTTGATGTCTGATTCCAAAATTACTCGAAGATGATAGAGTTTAAATAGATCATCCATTCCTACGTGACATCTTGGAATTCGTAGTGAGGGAAATAAAGATAATCTTGGTTAGTCATACCACAAGAGGTATGCAATTTCTCAGCACACAACGAGAAATAAAATAAGTCAAACGTGTTGGCAGCTCGGAATAGTACGGCAAACTTTTTAAAATAGACAGACTCGGAGCTCATCTGATGATTACTGGGAATTAATGCCCAGATTTACCATAATAGTTAATATGCTATATAGGTAGGCCGTCTCCCGAGTATAAATAATCGGCCGAATTGTTAAGTTTGTTTGCTCCTCACATTTATTATAGTGTGAGGAGATTTTTTTAAACATAACAAAATGAATAAACTTTTTTATTAACAACTTTAAACAATTAACAAAATGAAAAAAAGAGATTCAAAAGAACTGGCAAAAGAATTCAATGAACTTCGTCAGAAAAATCAAGGTAAAACATTCCTTGGTTCAGAAATGCAGAAAATGTTAAACAAGTATGGATTTAATTCATATCTTGTAAGTGCTCTAAGACAACAAAAGGTATTCAATATCCTTCCTTGTGGAGCATCAAAGCTCTATTCGTTTAGAGAAGAACCTCTTCATTACACCGCAATGGAAATTGCAATGAAAGAGGCGTATAATATGTATAAAAAGTATTATATCAAAAAGACTTCTTCGTCGAATGAAGCTCCAAAAGCTGAATTAACTCCAGAAGAACAAGCTATTAGGTTCTTGAAGAACCAGGGATTCCAACTCAAAAAGTGTGTTGGATTCGATGAGTCATCCTTCTCGAAGGATTATCCAGAACTCTACAAAAAGTATCTGAAGTATGAGTCAGTTTGAAGCCATAATGATAGCACGGAAGTATAACCTTGAAGCTGAAATTCGTCAAGAATTAGCTTCAGGGTTAACTCCTGAAGAAGCATTAGAAGAGTGGGATATAAACTAACATTTTATGAGATTTGGTAATGTAGCACTTTATTGCAAAGGTTGGTACAAGTATCGTCACGGTACATGTAAGAATATGTGGATGGATATGATTCATTGTATCTATGCTGATGGTTGGTCACTTTGGTCAAAGCAAGATGTAGTTATATGGTGTATGTATCGTATGGATGATATGCGAAATGATCCAAATTTCCCACATAAGAATCAACTTGATTTATCATATTTTTTGAATGAAATCATTCGCAGAGATTCCTGGCACTATCATGAGGGTCTTGATTTTGAAGATACATTCATTCTTCATTTTAGGAATATCATCTCAAATCTTGAAATGAAGTATTTCAATGAGATGCTTGTAAAGCCTAATGAACATGTTCTTCCTTTGAATTATAATGATGCATATTATAATGATGGTAAATATCGTCCTAATCATGAGCCTGAGTATAAATTTGCGGATATGCATTGTGATGTAATTAAAAGAATTGAAAAACATTTTGCTGAATTTGAAGATCAAGAAATTGATGAAAATGAATTTGAGAAAACTGAAGCGTGTATTCATGGAAAGAATTGGGAAGACGTAGTAGTACTTATTGGCACTGATAGTTTACTTGACTGTGAAGAGGTTAAACTTTCAGGTAAATTCCTTAATAATACTCACAATGAACATTACAAGAATGATGATTTTCTTGACCTGAATATTTATGAGCATACAATAAATTTTGATGATAACAAGACTTATGTATGCAGAGTAAAGAAAGAAGTCGAGCATTGGGAATGGGGAGATGATGTAAATTATAAATTGATGTCAGTTAGATAATTAATTTATATATCGGTAACCAATCCGAACTCTAGAGTGTTCCTATTAAATCATTGCAGGAACTAAAAAATGCAAGGGTTTAAAAATCTCTAACTAGAATTAGCTACTCTAGTCAATAGAGAGTCCAGGTTTTCGGCGCGCTGCTTTTACTGGATATTTTATTAACAGCTATAACAAATAAAACAATATGAAATGTAAGATTTGCGGTAAAGAAGAAGATGTTTCTAATTGGATTAACCAGTCAGAAATGGAAGAACATCAGATGTGCTTCTCATGCAACTTTTGGAGAAAGATGCTTGAAAAAGACTCCAAATGTGCTCCTCATACTTGTTGCATGATTGATGGAACACATTATGTTATCGAACCCGATGAGTCTAATGTAGCTTTTCAGGGATTCGGTGGAGCAGAATTCCATATCAGATTTAATGATGGGTATGAAATTATTACTCATAATCTCTGGTGTCAGGGTGACATACCTGACAATTGGAAAGAGAAATTTCCAAATAATGCCAACTTTGATTGGCAATGGAAGAAAATTGGTAATAATAATTATTTAATTCCAAAACAATGATTTATTTGATTAGATTTATTGTGGCTATTCCAATATTTGGAGTAGTTACTGCTATTATTATTTTATTGATGATGGCTTGTGATAGTTGGGAATTTGTTATTCCTGCAATTATCTCATTCTTTGCAGTTATCCAACTGCTTAGTAATTATGAGAATGTAGTTAATAATTCAATTAAAAAATTGAAAGAGTTATGAAACCACAACAACAAAAATTCTATTGTGACTTAATTTCAACAGTCGCAAATGCTGCTGCTACAAATACTGTAGATGAAGCAGTAGATTATTTAGTTGAGAAATATAATAATGTGGAAGATCCAATTTTGGAACATACATATAATATATTATCTCAACTTAAAAACAAAACTTACCAAAATGAAGAATTGTATGGAACAAGTAGAAGAATATCTTAAACGTTCTATCACAGATATAGCTCGTAAGTGCCATACGACCAACGAAATAGTAATTAAAACAATTAAAAAACTTATTAACAAATGAAAATACAATTTACAGAATTGCACAAGCAGAGGCTAGCTGAGTTAGCAGTCACTGCTTTATTTGAGGGCTGGACCTTCAACACAAAATTAGGACAAGTTCTTAATATCTTTGAACTTCTTCACACTGTTTCTATTAGTCAACTCAATGAGACTAAACTTAGTCTCGCCAAGAAGATTGAAAAGGTTGAAGCAGCTGATGAATGGATTTCTCCAGATAACGATAAACTCCAATCTCTTAAAGATACTAAGGAGTTAGTAAATCTTATTATTGGATGGAAGAGATATAATCTCGAAATCCAGGAGAATAAAGTTAAGAAGGAAGAGCTTTCTAAGAAACTTACTGAACTAAAGGAATCTACTAAGACTCCAGAGGATAGGATTAAGGAATTAGAAGCTCAACTTAAAGAGCTTGAAGAATTCTAATATAAGTTTAACACCGATGAACTAATTGTTGATTTAGAAAAATATTTGGAGGAATAGATTATGACACTAAATGATATTAAAATTGTTGAATTTCTTAAAGAAAAAGGGTTCGATGAAAATGACAAAGTTTCCGACTTATATGCTTGGGAATTGTATAAACTAATAAAAATAGCAATGAAGGAATAGATTATGACACAAGAAGACAAAGAATTACTATTATCATTGTTAAAACAAGCAGATGAAGAAGGGTTGCTACACATCTATGATAGCAATGAAAATTTTTATAATGTGGATTGGTTGTATTGTGATTCGACAATTAACATTAAGATTAAAGAATTTTAATAGTAGTACAAGGATTGGAAGTGTCCAGGTTTAAAGATTTCCTTATTGCTGATGACTAAGTGGTTGCCATGGTAATAGTGGTTCTAAGTGATGGCAAGTCTTAGACTAGCAACAGCGACTGGCTCAGATAAACAATTGAAGGATTAAGTGTAATAACGCGCTACTATTATTTAAAATATAAGAGTGAAGCTTGATACCGGGATTGGACACTTACCCTACGAGTTAGGGAGAGGACAGCACAGCCAATAAAGTAGAGATAAAACCGCTCGAAGCCACTCTTATTTTAAATATAATAAATTACCTATACTGGTCAACGATTCTAAGGTACAGAGGGGTACAGGTCGTAAGTCATAAACTCTCAGAAGGTTTCCGAACTAGCGTAAAATGCGTAAAGTGCTGACCCAAGAGCAGTCGTAACGGGTTTATGAGATTTATTTTCATGGCATATCCTAAAAGATTAGTTACTTACAAATTTAACAATTAATTATGATACAAGTAGAATTTAATAAAAAGAATGAAAATCCCTTTTATGGGTGTAGTAACTGCTTAAAATTAATCGAAAAAGCAGCAGGAACTGTGACTTATCCAATGCTTGATGCAGCATGGAATGAAGTTGCACAAGACCTTGAGAAAAGAAAGATGTTCTTTTCCATATTATTCTCCATTGGAGATATTACTGGAAGACAACATAACATCTTTGGTAAGAAGAAGATAGATTCTGGTGGTAATGCCAACAGAAGTTCTTTCAATACAGTCTTTCATTGGTTATGGAGTAATAATAAGAATCAATTCATTAAATTCATGAACGCACAATTGTTCAATGAATACCAATGTTTTGATACATTATTCCAGAATCGTGTACAGACTAAGGGTTCCAAAGTATTGAATGTATTCTCTGCTTACGACGACCCTGATTATAGAAAAGCTCTTCTTAACTATGTGTATTCTGTTATTAATGGAACTAATCCATTTAACAAAATGCTCATAGCTAAGTTCTTAACCATTCCTCGTACATCTATAAGACAAGGTCATAAGAAAATGCTTCCTGAAACTCTCAGAATCATGAGAGAAAAGAAAGATTTTCTTGAAGAACTTTCTATAGAAATGGATTGGGATATCCGTTTCTTAAAGGGTTATCGTGATTGGAGAAAACAGTACAATGGAGATCTAGAATCTGTTCTGTTCTCAACTGGTAAGATTAACGAATTTACTAAAGATGAGTTCCTTAGTTGGTTTGATAAGCTTCCAGCACAGGCTCGTTTCAGAGTAAAGAATCGTATTCTTTATTCAAAAATTAGAGATTCCGAAGATGGAAAGATTGCTACTGTATCTCCTAAATGGGCTAAATTCCAACCTTGGTTAAAGGAATGGGAACAGTTCAAAGAGCAGAAGCAGCAGGAACAGCGTATTCTTGAAGAGAAAGTTCGTCAGGGACAAGCTACTGATGAAGATAAGATTAAACTTCAGAAGGTGAAGAAGGAAGCTAAAGTTACAACTGGTGCTACTAACTTTAACGAATTGTATCTATCAATTCTTAGAGGCGATGTAGACAAGTTGAAGCTTGAATCATTCATTCAGAATAAAGTCAATTTGCCTTACAATAGTTTAGTAATTATTGATGATTCTGGTTCAATGAGTGGTGCTCCATTCAACTTTGCGAAGTTTATTGCTTCAGTATGTCTTGTTAAGAACCCAGATGATGATGCAAGAAATCTAATTGGATTCTTTAATAATCGTTCTCATTGGCACTCCTTCATTGATCAAACTTCTTCTCGTAGAAATAGTCTTCTTAGAACTCAAATTGCCCAAACTAATACTAAACCATTAGTTGATCCAAAGTTGAGTTTCTATAATAACTATTGTAGAATAAGTTCTTTCTGTGATGCTGTCTATCAAGGCGGTGGAACATATATTACAAGTATTCCTAAAGGATTAGAACCCATCATTAAAGAGAATCCAGATTTCTTGGACACTCTTAAAGAATATCCTATTTGGACAATTTTGAGTGATGGTGACCTGAACAATAGCTGGAATGCTCGTAGTAGTATGTTAGAGTTCCAGAATGACTGTCGTCGTATTCTCGGTTATGTTCCATTTGTCGTAATAATTGAAATATATCGTCATGGACAACCTTCAATTAATCATTTTGAAGGAATTGAGAATATGATTTACATTCCTGGAAATCCTTCTCAGATTGAACAGTTCCTTACCAACTTTAAGGATATGGACATTTTTGATGTTTATACTCCACTGTTAAGTCTCTACAGAAGTAACAGGTATGAACTCGTGAGAGCAAATACTCTGCATTCTGTAATCATTGTATAATTAAGATTGGCTAGAGGAGGTTCGATTCCTCCTCTAGTTTTTAATAAATTTTAAATTTGAAATAAAAATATGAAAAATAAATTAAATGTACTCTTAGCTTTAAGAGAGAAACTTGCAAATCGTTATGCACAAATGAATGGAGATTACACTTCATTCTTTAAAAATAAACAGGGAGCTTTTCAAGGAGTATTAAAAACTCATTCACCTCTAGATGGATATTCAATAGATCCAACTAAAGTAGCAAATACTAGAATTGTCACTACGGTAAATGAAAAAATGGATTGGTGGCTTAAAGAAGCATTAGAGTATTTTAATACTGCTCTTGCTATCGAAGCATCTAATGGTGAAGGAGCTCCTTCCGTAAATCTTGAATTTGAAGGTAAAGAGTATGGATCATTTCCTGCTACTGTTCTTCTTCGTCTTCGTGGCATTATTGAAAGTGATAAACTTGCACAGATGCTTGGTTCTATTCCAGTAAGAGAGGAGACAAAAGTTTGGTTCCCATCAACTGACGAAGATTATATAAAGAGAGGTAACATTTTCGAAACTGAAATGCAATCTGGAGAAACTCGTACAACCGAAACTCATGATGAAATTCTAAAAGATTGCAATCTTGATCCTCAGCATCTTCCTTCTAATTACAAAGCAGTAGTTACTTCTGTTAAGAAAACTGTAAAGACTGGTGATTACACAACTCAGTTTTTCACTGGAGAATGGACACATCAACAGAGAGCAAATCTTTTAAAGAGACGTTCTGCTCTCATTGATGCTATCAACATTGCCCTTCAAAAGGTTAATGATAGAGAAGCAACTGAATGTAATGTAACAGATCTTTTTAAGCATCTGATTTATGGATAATCTTTATTTTTCTTCTCTAGAAAAGAAAAAAGAAGAAAAAAGAATAGATACTCTTAGAAAAATGAGGAAGTATAAACTTCATGCTTCTGAAGTAGATATTCTTGAAGAAGAAGGAATATTTTAAAAGAATATTATAATTGACCTTAGCTTTAGATTTACAACTTAGCTTTACAAAATCCTAGATAATAAGCATTAATGTCGTGGTCAAAAGCATTAGTTAGGTTGATTACTGTATATTACTTACCTTGACGACTATAACAGTCCTAATATCACAAGTTCGAATCTTGTATCGCCCTCTATCAGAGTTCTTCGGAGCTCTGCCCTTTCACGTTATTTAGTCATTGCTTGTGAAAGTAGTGACTATATGGGCGATTAGTATAGTGGTTAGTACATTAGGTTTAATTTAGCTTCAATTTAAAGAGGTAAAATGTAATATACAAATATCTATGGATTAGTGAGACGGATTTGTCGCTAATCCTAGGGGAAGTAGATTAGTGGTAGATCAATAGTCGCCAAAACTGTGTACGTTGGTTCGAATCCAACCTTCCCTGCTATAGAGAGGTATGCAAATTGGTATAGCAGTTTAGAATTCTAGGAAATAAATGTTTGGGAGTTCGATTCTCTCCCTCTCTACTTAATAAGTCACTTACAATATTATAAGTTAATTATGAGGTAGAGGGTTCAAATCCCTCATAGACCGCCATTTATTTAGGCCTGTTAGCTCATTTGGTTAGAGTGCATAAATAAGTGACTTTTTTAAGGAAATAATTTAGGATACTTACAATACTAAATCACATTAGCTCATTTGGTAGAGCATCCGATTGCTAATCAGAGTGTACTTGGTTCGATTCCAAGATGTAAATCATTTAGTATCCTTTTAAAGAGATATAAAAATAAGTTACTTACAATATCAAAATTGGCTTGTAACCCGTGTGTCGTTGGTTCAAATCCAACTATGTAGTGATCTACATATAGCTCAATCTGGTAGAGCAACGTATTTATTAAGTAACTTTTTAAAAAATTAAAAATTATGATAGAATTAATTTTTATTTGTGGTTGTATGGTATATTTATGTATTATAATAACCTTTATTTATGCCGAATTATGTGATAAATAATATAATAAGATACTTACAAAACTATTAATAACGTTGGTTCGAATCCAACCATCGTATTTACGATGTGGCGGAATGGTATACGCGAGAAACTGTGGATTTCTTTATAAATTAAGTATCTTTTATATGCAGGAGATAGTGTAATTGGTTAACACGACGTAGTTATTAGTATCATATGATACTTACAATACCAATTAACAATGCTTTTGGTGCCGTTAATGAGTTTGGTTCGAGTCCCTCTCTCCTGCCAATTAAGTCACTTACAATATTTTTTAAAATAAAATTAGGACAAAACTTTTAATTTTGTATTCGATTTTTAAGTAGTGACTTTTATTAACTAATTTAATAAAAATTTAATATGGGAAAAAGTAAAGGTTCATTAGTAGTCCGTCAAAGAGCAGCACTGCAAAGATTGGAGGCAGCTTATCAAAGATTTAAAGCTGCTGGTGAAGATAAGAAACCTTACGATTCTACTCGTAATGGTCGAATTATCCATCACAAAGGTAGAAGTTATAATGCTGAATGTGAAAGAATGAAGCAAGAAATTGCTAATTTAAAAGAGAATATTTCTAAAAATAGCATTTAACATTTTTTAACTAATAAATTTAAAGATTAAAAAATAAGTTTAGAACTCTAAGATACTTACAAATATTTATTTAATTAAGCATAAATCTAGGGCGATAAAAAATAAATTTTAAGTATCTTTTCATGGCTTCATGGTGGAATTGGTAGACACGTCAGACTGGACTAAAGACTATAGTTTAGTCTTAAATATAGGTTCATAAGGCACGAAAGTCCTTGTGAGAATCTCCCTAAAACGGTGGAAGTCCTTGAATCATCGTAAAGAATGATAAGAGCATAACACTTTGCACACTAATCAATAATGTGTAGGATAATACCGTGCTAAATTGAGTATGTTAAACTTTGAAGAGACTTTTAAAATGATGACCCACAGTGTTATTGGCTCATAAACGTGTAGAGAGTATAGAGGAGATACCTAAGTTGAAATTTAAATGCCCTGTAGGTAAAGTAGTGTTCCATAAGATTAAGGATTGCAACCTTTTTTGATTGGAAGTAAACGCGAAGTGTACAAACAGGTAAACATTTATCTTGCAAGAATTTCAATATGGTAAAGATGTATTCCAGACCACAACAAATAATCGAGGCTCTAGGACTAGGGTCAGTTTCTGATGAAGGGGTGTTATGATTTATGCATAACCACAGGGTGGATACAGTCAATCAAAATTGAGCTGGTATCGTGTAGATTATTTGGCTATGGTAACATAGTGTGGTAAGTAAAATCTGGTGGTCCGAAGGGACTGTCCGAGTTCAAGTCTCGGTGGAGCTACAAAAAAATAAATATTATGATATGTAAATGTAAAATATGTGATAGAAAATTTAATTATGATGGAAAAAATCTCCTATGTTAAATAATACAATATGGAATAAGATTGTTAAGCATTATAATTTAGAAGATTACGAAAAAGAAGCAGATAAAAGATTTATAAAAGCTTATAAAAGGAAACAAAATATAGAAAGAGATAATCAACATTTATTTATTTGTATAGATTGTATGGAAGTAGCTTTGGATAGAAGATTAACTAAAGAAGATTTAATTGGAGATAACATTCCATACAATAAAACATTTGAAGAATGGTATTTTTAATACTTTGGACTATGGTGTAATGGTAACACTACAGGTTTTGGTCCTGTCATTCCCCGTTCGAATCGGAGTGGTCCAACCATAGGATACTTACAACTTTTATGTTATAACAATTAATAAAAGTAGTCTGATAAATTTCTTTAAAGTATCCTTAATGCAACCATAGCTCAGTAGGCTAGAGCAATACACTTTAAATAATAAGAGTCATAAGGCACGAAAGTCCTTGTGAGAATCTTCCAAATTCGGTGGAAATCCTTTACCTCAACCCTACATTACGAAAAAATCATTGAATAGTAGCACCGTAGGTAATGATACACTAACCAATAATGTGTAAGGACAATACCGAGCTAAATTGAGGAATCAAAGCAGATGTAGAAAAAGCGTGTTTCTCATAAATGTGTAGAGAGCAGAAGGAAGATATGCTGCAAATATATTGAATAACAGCACATTTCATTCAGATGTATCTGATAGAAATGCCTAAGTTGAAATTTGGTATAGGAAGGGGAGAGGTAACAGCTACTCGAAACTGTGGGTTATGATATGTGATGACCTTACCCACTACCAATCTTGCAAGAATTTCAATATGGTAATGGTGTGCTCCAGACTACAACAAACAAAGCACAAAATCAAGCCAGTAAGGATGTGGCTGAGTAGAAGAAGTACTCTTAGTTTGAAGACTGTGAGGATGCGGAGACCCATCTGAGTGTAAAAGTTTGTTTGGCTATGGTAACATAGTGTGGTAAGTTAATGTATGGGTCCTGGATTCGAGTTCCAGTGGTTGCACAATTCAAGTTACTTACAAAAATTGTAATAATATTATACTAATATTAGTATCATCGGTTCGAATCCGATATTTTCCGCGTTGTGGAAGATTAGCATAGTGGTTTAATGCAAATATTTTTAAGTAACTTTATATCGCGAGTGAGTGAAACTGGATAATTATAAATCACGCCTGTCTCATAAGCAGGAAATACCTGATTCGACTTCAGGACTCGCAACAAAATAAGATACTTACAATACTTTAATTGCACATTAATTCATCTGGATAGAATGTAAAATTTTCAATTTTAAAGTAGTGGGTTCGAATCCCACATGTACAGCCAAAGTATCTTATCTCGTCGGTTCATCTAAGGGTTAGGATTACAGGTTTTCAACCTGTCCATTCGGGTTCAAATCCCGGACCGATGACTAGTCCAACCAGAAAGTACAAGGTTGTCAAAGATAAGTACTTCGTTTTAATAGTTTTAAAGTAAACAAACTATTAGTTGAAAGGTGAAACTTACCTATCTATGCTTGATAGAGAAAAGGTTCGTCCAGAAATGGAAGTAGAGTCCAAAAGTATAAGTTTGATGACTATATAGAAACTTAAAGGATAGGACTATTTGGGGTTGTAGCTCAATTGGCTAGAGCGCTGCTTTTGCAAGGCAGAGGTTGTGGAATCGTGCTCCACCTTCTCCACAAAATTATTTGTTGTTTTAGTAAGTTAGGTTTTTGGAGCATACTTATTTTTATAAGTATGCTCCTTATTTTTTTAAATGAATATGACTAAGAAACGTTACCAGTATTATTCAAGTGAAGGAATTAAATGGACATCTTGGTTTAACTGGGATTCTGATTTAAGAGATAAATGGCAACTTAAAAATAGATTATTAAATGAATATGAAGAAGATTTATGTACAAGTAATTGATAAAGCCACAGGTATTTATCAATGTGGAATGATTGAAGAACCAGTCATTCGTAATAAAGAAATAGAAAATGCTCTTGCTCATTTTGGAATAGTTCCAGAATCTATTATTTGGAATCATAAAGAAGGAATCTTTGGATACGGAGAATCAGAAGGAACAAGTAAAATATTTCAAATTATTGAATTATGACAACAAAAATTTGCACAGACCTTTCTCAGTCAAAGAAGTTAGCAGAATTCCTGCCTCATGAAAGTGCGGATATGCACTATAATAATGTCTCTATAAAAGGCATAAATTATGTAGATGAACATAGAGCCGAACTCATGGAATATAATAGAGCAATTAAAGTATTGTCAAAATATACTATAAATCCTCTATTTGAAGTTATTCCTTGTTGGTCATTGTCAGCATTGCTTGATATTTTGAAATATCCCTTACTCACTCAAGATGTAGAAAATAAATGGTCTATTACGGATTGGACCGGAGCTTATCCTAAAAGTGAATATGGCTTTGATTGTCCTATTGATGCTTGCTACAAAATGATATTGAAGTTACATGAACAAAAACTATTGCAATTATGAACGAATTATTAAGTTTTTTATTAGGTCTTCTTTTAGTAATTATTTTGTTTATATCATTTGTCTTAACACCTAATTCACGTGCTAAATACTGTAATAGCAAATATAATAGAAGGAAAGATTCCTTGGATATAAATTTAGATATGCCAGAGTATAAGGTGTGCTCTATTGAAGAAACCTATGCAAAAGGAGGCGGTGGATGGATTGCCAAATATAAATTGCAAAATTTCTATGTAAGTAGCAAAAACAATGTTAGTTTTCAAGAACTTGTTCTATATGATAAAATAGGTAAATATAATATCGGAGATGTTTTAACTTTAGAGAAAAAATATGTGGGTCAAAGTAGATTATAGTACAGAAGCTAAAAAGAACCCTCGCCCTAACATGGGAGGAATGTGGGCAATTTACACAAAAAGACACTGGTGGAATAAGTGGATTGAAAGACAGACTTATGCAGATGTAAATTGGTGTACAAAAGATGCTGAGAAATTAGTAGAATATCCGAAATATTATTATAATGTGTGAGAGGTCTAATTGATAAAAAGTTGGCAATAGCTGTAACAGAAGAAAATAATCCTTATGAAAATTAGAATTGGGCACAGAACAAATGGAGATATTTATGAAGACCTGGAAAGAGTAAAGGCTTGTAATTTTTGCATACATTTCAAAGGTTATGGATTACACGCTTGTAGTGGGTATTGTTTCAAACTCAATAAAGATATAGAAGGAGGGTATATCGGAAATTATAGTAAAGTTGCTAAGAAATGTGTTGATTTTGAAGTTAAGGCTGAATTGTTGGAAAAGAAAGGAGGATAAAGTTATGAATAAAATTTGCACAGATATTGAACAATCCAAGAAGTTAGTGGAACTTGGATTAGATGTCAATACTGCTGATATAATGTGGTTTAATGATGGGCTTGGAGAGCCAATGGAAATAGTTTGCAGCTACAACCCTACAACATCAGATGATGTTCCAGCATGGAGTCTTTCTGCTTTATTAGGATTAATGCCAAAATTGTATGAGTTTGAAAATGACCCTAATGATGGTGGCTGTCAGCCTAATCTTTGTAAAGGTTGGGATAATAACAAGTGGCACATTGTTTATCGTTCTGCTATATATATTACAGAATGGTATGATGACCCTCTTGATGCAGCATATGAAATGGTTTGTTGGTTATTAGAAAATAAGAAAATATGACTATATTACTAATTGGTATTATCTACCTGATTGGCGTATTTGCCGCAATAGCATTTATGTGCTATGTTTTCAATTTCGAGGAAGAAACTGAGGATGATGAGAATGTAGAATTAATTTTCAGTGTCTTTTCTTGGATATGGATGTTTTCAATGCTAGTGTCGGTTGTGAGTTATCTTTTATGGAATTATGCCATCAGGTATCCATTCGAGGGATTTTATAATTGGTGTAATAAAAAGTTTAGGAAAATATGATTAAAGAAGCATACGTTAGTTTTGAAGTAGCAAAGCTGTTGAAGGAGAGTTGAAGCTGCTATACGTTACACTTTAGAAAACTTAATTTAAAACAACAATGAAAGCAAACGAAATAATTGAGAAAATAGCCTCTTTGGAGCATGAGGTCCATGACTACATTGTAAACACAGAACATTGGTTGTTCTATTGGATTACCAATAAGGAGGTACAAGACTTCGTGAAAGAATATCCAGAGGACTATGAAGATAGAGTTCATCTATCTGTTGATACACTAAGCCCAAATTCTCCATTGGTCACAATTAGCTTTGATGAACACCCCAATGACGTTGAAAGTATCCAAAGATATGGAGTCCTTGCCACATTTAGGAATTCTGTCAAGGCAAGATGGATGGAGTGGAACGGAAAGGTCAAAGATATGCAAATAGAAGAAAAAGAAAAAGAACTTGCATACTATAAAAAGAAAGTCGCAGAAACTGAAAAGGAAATTGAAGAACTAAAAAACACAAAATAGTCATGACAAGAAAAGAGCAAATACAACAAGCAGCACAAAATTATGGATTATGGAAAGAAGGTAAAACAATGTTTATAATGGGTGCTGAATGGGCTGATGAACATCCAAGCGAAGACCATATAGCTGCTTATCTTGGCAAAAAAGGATGGCCTTTGTCAACATATGGTATTCCAACTTATGAACAAGCCAATAAAATGATGTTGGAATATTATGAATATAAGAAAAAACAATGGATTAAAAAGGCTTGTGAGTTTATTAAAAACCATCATCACGAATTTTCTTTTTGGAATACAGAGGAATATGAATTAGGATTTAGTACGCAAAAATTTGTTGAGGATTTTCGTAAAGCAATGGAGGAATAAACTATGGCAACAATTAAAAGTTACACATCTTTAGAACAAAGCAAAAAGTTGACAGAGATACTGCCAATAGAGAGTGCGGATATGAAATACCCTTATTTTGGAAATGCCGAATGGGGAGAAACACCCAGATTTGGCGAACCTCTTGAATACAGTGGAAATAAGGACAAGCCGTGTTGGAGTCTTGCAGCGTTGCTTGGTGTTTTACCTAAAATTGATAATTATAGATTAGAAATTAGGCATATAGATAATAACTATTGTTGTTGCTATACTGAAAGAAATAATGTTGGAGATTTATATTGGTATTATGCAGACAATCCTGTTGATGCTTGCTACGAAATGATTATTAAACTTCACGAATTAAACTTATTGTGATTATGGATAAAATTAGATGTGTTGAATCGGAAAATGGAACTATAATTCCTATACATAATATATCTTTAATAGCTGGTAAAAAGTCCTCTCATTATGTTTGGACTAATGCTGATGGAGATGATAATAATTGTGGTCATAAACTATCTGATAAACAATATAATGCTCTATTAAGAGAAATAGAAATTATTGGTGGTAAATTTATTGATTGAATTATGAAAGAACTTAGTATAGAACAAAAAACAAAAGCCTATGACGAGGCTTTAGAAAGAGCAAAGAAGCTATATGAGCAAGGTACTATTACTGAAAGTCTTAGTTATGTCTTCCCCGAACTCAAAGAGAACGAGGATGAGAGAATAAGAAAAGAACTTATCAAATACTTTACAAAAGGAAAAGAATATTTGAGCCTTATTCCTTATAGTAAAGATGAATGTATTGCTTGGCTTGAAAAGCAAGGTGAGCATGCCAAATTCAGAGAGTCTATACAAGTAGGTGACCAAGTAACAAGAAACCAAGACGGAGTGCTTGTTAATCTGTCGCAGTTGAAAAGAGTGGCAAAACCTGCTGAGCAGAAGTCTATTGTTGAGCCAAAGTTTAAGGTCAAGTATGCTGGTAGTGAGTATAATGTGTTTGAGACAAAAGACATTGCTGGTGTAACATTCTATGGAATAGAAGATGAGCCTAATCACATTGATTATGTTAAGGCAGAGAATTGCGATATAATTAGTTGTTATGCCATAAAAGAAAATGGCTCTCCCTATCCTACTAAACCTGCTGTGTTTTCAGAACAAAAGCATTCAAAACAAGAATGGAATGAAGAGGATGATAAAATAATAGAAGAAATCATCAATGATATTGAATGTGCAAGAGCAATAAATTATCATGCTCCAAAAGAAGGTTATGAATTTAGGGAGAATTGGCTTAAATCCCTCAGACCTCAGTCAAAACAAGAATTAGACGAAGATACCCAACAATGGGTCGATGCTATAATTAAGGATTACGAGGACTTGCGCGATGAGAACAAAAATCATGCTGCTACCATAGAGACTAAAATACAGATTCTCAAATCCCTCCGTCCCCAGAACAGGTGGAAGCCGAGTGATGAGCAGATGAACGCATTTGAACAGTTTGTTAGAGGTTTTGCGGAGAGTGGCTATGCTTCTCCTTACGAAAAGCACACAAAATTATTGTACTCCTTGTTAAATGATTTAAAGAAACTAAGGGAGGAATAGTTATGAAATTTACATTGCGCATAGCAACAGATTCTAAACGCAAAGACATCAAGGAAAAGTGTTGTGAAGTTCTTGCAGAGTTCTTAAAGAAAGAGGGTTATTTCTCAGTAGAGTTTAATCCGAATGAAGTTGATATTGATAAGTTAAGTAAAGCGTGAGGATATGGATAATCAGGTAAAAGTAAAAGGTTTTGTAGCAGTTGATAATTGTGGAGACAAGACTATTTATAACCCTACAGGAAGAAGGGTTGCATTTTTTCCCAAAAAACCAGTTAGAGATTTACTTACGAATAATCATTATTGGGCAGCACATATTAGCCCATATGATGTTATTCATCTTGGCTATGAGAGCTTTCCTGAGCTTAAATGGGAGGATGAACCGATAGAAGTAGAAATAACAATTAAAAGGGATTAAAGTTATGAAAGCAAGAATCAGAAAAAAAGCGTATGATTGTGCGCACCATGTATATGATGATTTCCTTGTTACTGACGACCCTTATCCAATCCACAACACAGAGGACTACTGTAAGTTGGGTAAGTATGATAATACTTGGACACCGCCAGACAAGAAAGTAAGTCTGTGTGAGCATTGTAAGCGTTTCTGCGCAAGCCGTCCTATGATACGCAAGCAACGTGAAAGAAAAGCCTTTCTTAAAGAGGTTGAGCGTGATTGGAACAGAAACTATTATGCGGCTGTACGTGCAGGGGTAGCGCAAGAAGATATATGGTTCATTTAGTTTAGATTTGGTGTTATGAAAGTAAAACTATTAAAGAAACTACGCAAGCGTGCCTACGAGAAAATAGGAATGCTATATTTTGTTGATAATAGAGGGCGGGATACTTACAACATAGGCTTTCGTTCAAGATTGACAACAGACTATGCTTGTACTGCTGATATTGAAAGAACACTTGAATCTGCCAAAAGAAGGCTTGCTTGGTATAGACGTGAAATGATACTAAGATGGGTGGAAGATAAGTGGAGCAAAAGGCTTAGAAAAAGATTGATGGATATAAACAAAGAAATCATAAAGTTATGAAAGCAAACGAAATACCAGAGAAAATTTATTTGTCTTATGAACCTGATGATGAAGATTATAAGGACAATATCTTTATTGATTATATGTGGCATAGACATCCATTTGAGGGTAGAAATTTAGAAAATATTGAGTACACCCGCACTGATGCCTTTATTGAGAAAGCGTATAAGTTTTTTGCACCATATATTCAAGATAACAGTGGTGGGTATGATAGGGCTTATATGTATGAGAGATTCAAAAACTATATGAAAGGAGAGTAGAGTATGGAGATAAAGAAAGGTAAAATGATAGAATGTTTTGCAGTAACACCTGCCATAAATGTAAGTTGGCTAAAGTTTACTGGTACAAACGTATATTATATTCAATTTGCATGGCTATTTTGGTATATTACATTTGCAACTAAAAAGGTAAAGTTATGACACAGTATATTGACAAAGACGCTTTAGTAGCGGAGCTTAACAGACTTATTGCTGAACTTATAGAAGAAGGGGAAGGCACTATGTTCGAGCAGGGAAGAATATCTGCATTTGAGGATGTCAAGCTATTCCTTAACACCATCGAAGAAAAAGAGATGGACTTGGAGAAAGAATACAAGGATTTTGTTGAGGAAGACCCAGTATATAACAAATTGGTAAATGGTATTGTCGGTAAGGCTATTGCCAAACATTTCTTTGAACTTGGACTTAAAGCAAGCAATCCTCTGACTTGGAACGATATGATGATTATCCATAAGTGCTGCAAAGATGCAATGAATTTTAACCTCTATGCATGGGAAACAGCAGAAGGGCAGCAAAAGATATACGAAGATGTATTGAAACGATTTAAAGCACAGAAAGGAGAATAGTGATGATGTGCAGAATATTTGATGATACGAAGAAAAGGTGTCAAGAAGCCAATTATGAAAAATGCAAAATGTTTTTACCAATACGAGAATATGAATATGAACCTTTATTTGATATTAAATATGGACTTGGTATTGACCATTAATTAAATCACAAAAAGGAGAATAAGTTATGACACAGGAAGATAAAGAACTATTAATGAAAGACCTTTGTGCAAGGTTGCTTCACGGTACAATGATAAACATCGTATGTGAAGGAATTAAATATGATAAGGTATTAAATTGTGATGACATTAAATCATACGTTCAATTGCCCCCAGATAGTACAACAATAGTCAAGCCATATCTCCGTCCAATGTCAAGTATGACCGAGAAAGAGAGAAAAGAGTATAAACATCTTGTAGCATTTAGTGGTAGTCCTGATGGAGCAGCAAATTTTGTAGATTGGCTTAATAAGAAAATGTTTTCCTATCGCACTATTGATGGTAAGGATATGTTTGAATTAGGTATTGCTATTACAGTAACAGAAGATAATAATCCCTATGAAGCCTGAAGGTAGAAAAACAGTTAAGTTTCCTGTAAAGCGAGATTTTCATCCAAAGAAAGGTTGGGTAAATTGGTGGGAAACTATTGCCGATTATATAAGTAGAAATACAAGAAAGCAAAAATTAAGAAAGGAAATAGAAAATGAGATTGTGGAAAGTACATATTAAAACTTATTATTTTGGTATTTCATACTATAATTTATTTGTGTTATCTGATACTGAAAGTAATATGTTGAGAACAGTCTATAATTATCCAGCATATCGTAAAGATGAAGATGCTGAAATTGTGGAATATAAGGAAATTGATTTGAATGATTCTGAAAATAGGGTATTATGAATAAGATTTGCACCTCGTTAGAACAATCACAAAAGCTCATAGAGTTAGGTATTGATGTGAATACTGCTGATATGTATCATACAGAGGGTTATATTGTCTCTAAAGAAGGATTTAATTTACCTTTTGATGAAGATGATGTCCCAGCTTGGAGTCTTGCTGCTTTAATGAACCTCCTTCTAAGTGAATTTACGGAAGTAGGTAAATACAGCACTACAACTTATAAGATTGATATAAGGAAATATAAATTTACTGAAGATGTAGATTTATATCAAATTGCTTATGGTAGTCTTAAATTTTATGAAGATGGAAGTAATCATTGGAAAGATATGATTAATACAGGAGAGAAAGAAGAACTACTTGACGCAGCATTTCAAATGATAATTTGGTTAAAAGAAAATAATAAAATATGACTACACAAGAACTACTTACTTACATACAAGATGAAGAAGCCCGTATTTTGCTTGAAATAGATGAGGACAAAGAAGATTACCAGTACTATTCCTTCTGGCTCTCGGACTACAGAGAGAAATGCACTAACGCCGTAAAGTACAAGGATTATCTTGTCACAGGCATACTGTTTGACAACATATTAGAAGAACCTTCGGATATAACAATACAAATTAAGAAGATATGACTATGTGATAAGGAGAAAGTCCGTGAATATCTATGACAAAATAAGAACTTAATAACATGGCAGCAATAGATAAAATTTACTTAAATTCTTATGAAGAATATTTACAATTTAAAGAATGGTGTGAGAAACAACCTCTTTTAACTGATAAATATGGAGTAAAAGAAAAAATTACTAGATATTTGTATCTTTATGATAAACCGTTTGTTAGTGATCATGCAGTTTTTAATGCTCCTTATTATGTTGATGCTTATGTAATTCGTAATTGTCCATTTAATTTTATTCAAAATGCTATAATGATAAATTATGGACATCGAAATCAATCTTCAATTGATGAAGCATACAGAGTAGTAACTGAAAGAGAATTAGGAATTGACAGTGATTTCTATACTTGGCTTACTAGTGATGATTTTAAGATAGTTGATGGTAAAGTAACTTATCCAGCTAATGAAAATTCTGATTATATGAAAATTAAGAGAGGAGAATTATACACTTCTCCTTCCGAAATTAAATATGAAATTGGAAAACATTTTAAATGTATTAGACATCCTAGTATTAAATACAATACTCCATTCAAAGGAAATTGGTTTATTAGTATAGAAACTCCAAAAGAACTTCCATATTTATGGTATCATCAAGAACATAATTCCTGGGATTTTATGGATGATTACGTAATCTGCAATTGGAGTAGTTCAACTGCTTTTTGTAGAACTATTAAAGCTCTTAAAAGATTAATTTTAAAATGGAAATTACCAGTTGGAAGTAAAGTTCATGCTCTGGGAAGATATACAAATGAAATTTATGAATTTATAATTAAAAAATAGTTCTCTAGTAGAAATGAGAATTATTGGCTGTGGCAGACCAACCTTTCCGAATTGGATAAAACGATCTGTGACTGTTCGGTCCCGTAAGCAACAAGTCAAAAACGGGCAGCAGAAGGCACTGACTGAATAAATGCACAAGTAATAGACTCATTTGACTACCATCTGAGTCATTTTTAAACAAATTTTGATAAAATGAATTTTAATTTTGAAATTGAATTATTTATTAATAAATTAAGTTGTTAATAGTAGATAATTCAAAACAATTAAAATTAAATATTATGAATAAATTAGTTTCTAGAAACAGTGTATAGAGATTTAGATCTGGTAAAATAATTAAAGCTTATAATGGATCCAGTACTACTAAGTTTAGTAATAACTTGAATATTATTGAATTAACAGGGCCATCTGGAGAGAGAGGAATGTATAGATATAATCCTTTTAATAATACATGGTATAATACTGATACTAAAGTAGTTTTACCTAAAGGATATACAACTCCTGATGGTTATGTTATTGATGGAGATTATGCTATAGTATCTAACTAGAAAAATGCTCAAGAAGTTATAAGAACTCCAACGAAAACTCCTGTTTTACCTACAATAAATAATATTATGAGTAGAGCAAAAAGTCTTTCAGAGCTTAAACCTAAAGTTTCTTAGAAAGAAAATATCGAAAAAAAGACTGATAACGTTGAAAATAATAAAAAATCTTGGCATAAAACTCCTACTGTAGATAATTTAGGTTAGGTTACTTATCCATCAGAATAGAAAGGTAATTCTAAAAACAATTCCAAAAATAATAACTCTTAGATTAATTAGAATAAATAGCAAATAGCTAAAACACAACAATTTCTAATTAATTTAGGATATGATTTAGGAAAAACTGGAGCAGATGGAATTTGGGGAAGAAAAACGCAAGCTGCTTGGGAAAAATATCAACGTGACAAATTAATGAGTTCTCAACTTGATTAGTTAATGAATTCTTAGAAATTTGTTCCAGACGAAACTGCTTATGAAACTCCCAGTAGAGAAGCATATGATTATTTAACTTATAGAGGATAGACTCCTACATTAAAAACTGGTGGATAGCTTGTTTCTAAAAATCCTATTAGAAGATTTTAGCAAGGAGGAAATATTTTCCATAATAAATACGGAACATATGTTGATTTAGGAAATGGAACAGTTGCGCAAGCTTATTCTATTAGAGGAAAAACAAATACGAATGAAATTATTGATTCAGATGGAAAGAAATATTATTATAATCCATAGTTTGCTGCTCCTGACGTTAGAAGTCCGTTTGAAAAAATATTTGACACAGCTAGAGTAATTTAGGCATTAAAAAGTTAGGATATTTTGTCTAATTCTTTGCGTAGATATTCTACTGATACTGATGAAAACGCTTAGAAAGTAGCTAGACAAGTACAAGAAGATTGGAATATTAGAAGTGGTAAAAAGAAAGCTCCTACAACAGCTTCAAAAACTTCTACTTCAAGAACCTCTTCTAAAATAATAGATTGGGATACTAAATTTAATGAAGCTATATCTAAATTAACTCCAGAACAATTAGAAAAATTAGATTCTAATGGAATTAATTATTAGACTGCTCAATCATTACAAGAAGGATTAAATAAAAAATTTAATTCTGGATTAAAAGTAGACAATAAATGGGGAACTAAATCTTAGACTGCTTTAGATAAAGTATTAGCTAATTTAGCTTACGGTAATAATAGCGGAGTACAATGGTCTTCAGCTGATTATCGTCCTGCAATGACTCATATAATTACTTCTGAAGGAGAAGCTATTCCTATTGGACAAAATGACGTAGTTGTTACTACAAATCCTAAAAATCCTATAAATACAAACCCATTATTTAATAGAGCTGATATTAGAGCTATTCTTAGGCATTATGGTTATAATCCTTATGAATTTACAGCTTCTCAAAGAAAAGCTCTTAGAAAATTCTTATAGGGAGATAATAGTCAAGACATTAGTTGGATAGATAAAGATTCTCAACTCTACAAAGAATGGATTACTCCATTTGTAACATTTAAAAAGAATGGAGGAAAAGTTTTACAATCGAGAAATGTGGTGGAGAGATTTAGGAATAAAATAAATAAATAATATAACAAGTACCTTGACGAAAAATTGAAGAATCAATTGCTTCCAATAAATTAATTATAACTTAAAAACTAATAAATTATGGGAAAACATATATCAAATTTTGAAACAACATCAGCATACGAATCTGCTGAATTAGAAACTCCTCACGTTTCTTTAACTTAGGATAATTATGGAGTTCATTTTGATCCTTATGTAAATTCACAGCCTATCATCTTGTAAAAGGTTGCAAATGGTAATTTTCATAATTTCACTATAATCCTTTTCGGGTAAGGTTAAGCAGAACCTGCGAGTTTTCCGAAATGTAATGAATCAAAGCATCAGGAAAGAAGTCACTATTACTTTAGTATAGTTAAACCTTTAGTTCTCCTAATTGACGTCTAGAGGAGTTTTTGAAAGTAAAAACAAGAATCTGCAAAGCTAGGTAAAGGAAGTCCTAGCATCTGGGAAAGTGACCGGAGATGGCATCGGGATTGACTGTAAATCAATTGCATTGTGCATGGGGAGTTCGAGTCTCTCATTTCCCACTAATTAAAATATATAATATATGTTATAAAGTAAATTGATAGAGATATAGCTTAGCTGGTTTAAAGCGTCTGTCTTACAAGCAGAAGATCTTCAGTCCGAATCTGAATATCTCTACTAATGGTCTATTCGTTCAGAAGTTAGGATGTATGCCTGTCACGCATAAGAAAAGGGAGCGTTACCCTTATAGACCGCTAAATTCTGATATAGCTTAGTTGGTTAAAGCGCCATCCTGATAAGATGGAGACCCCTAGTCCGAATCTAGGTATCAGAACATAGGGCTTGTAGTTCAAATGGTTAAAACGGAAGACTCATAATCTTTTATTCTGGGATCATACCCCGGCGAGCCCACACAAATATTAAAAAATATAATATGGAAGATTTAAAAACTATTGTAAAAGGAACTGCTGATTTAGATTGTGTAAAAGCAGGAGGAATTGCTGTTTATATTATAAAAACAGAAAGTGGAGCTATGTATCCATTAGAAATAGATTTATCTAATAAAGAAGATGTTGGAGCAACAGCTATATTTAATAAACATTACGATAAAGCTATTATATTAATGAGATGGATTAGAAGAGCTTTAGAAAAAGGAGAGTTGTATAACATAAGTCCAGTTACCTGAGTGGTCTATAGGGCTAGTCTACAAAACTAGTATTCGTTGGTTCAAATCCAACACTGAACTCAATTATAATCATACAACAAAAATGTCCGCCAAGTAATAGACGTATCTTGATGGGATCATCGGTTGAAAAGCTCGACGGGGCTATTAAGTGGGATGTATAAAAGGAGAGGAGTATGATTATAATATAGGGGTGTAACCGGTAATTGGTTTCCGACCAGATTTGGGATCTGGAAACGTGGTGAGCGTGTATGCGAGTTCGAGTCTCGTCGCCCCTACATTTTAATAGATACTTTTATTAAATTTAAATTAAAATGTATGGATTATACACAAATGTTAGGTAATTCAAATGAATTACGATGTATTACAGCTTTTATTTAGCTTGGTTTTGAATGTTAAGTTCCGTATGGAAATGGAGCAAAGTATGATTTTATAGCAGATAATGATGAACAAATTTGGATTGATGCTGTAACAAGTGATGCTAAAAATTCAAATCCTGCATTCCCAGAAGAACAAGGATTTAAAATGCCATTGGGAGAATGGCCTTAAATACAATAGTATTCATTGTCTGTGAATAAAAATTAAAGTTATGGAGCTACGAGTTAGCTCCTTTTTATTCCGAAGTGGCACAGCGGTCGACTGCACTTGATTTGTAATCAAGTTCGTAAGACACGTGGGTTCGAATCCCACCTTCGGATCCAATTTTAACTTAATAATAATTAATATGATGAAAAAATTTATTTATTTAGCTTTATTAGGTCTTATGTTTTCATGTTCTGATCATGAGGTTACTAGATCTATAGATATTGCAGATAATGTATTCGGAATAACTTTTGATAAATCACATGATTGGAATACTACAGTTAATAGTTCTGTAGATGTAATTTCTAATGATTCAAAAACTAGGATACTTGTAGTAGATAGTTTCTCTATAAAAATACTAAATGAAAGTACTGATTCTCATATAACTTTTGATGTTCCAAAAGATTATGATAATTTGATGGTAGATTTTATTAGTGAGAATGGAGAACATTTTTATAAGAGTTTTAATCTTGGAGATAAAGTAATTAAAAAAGAAAATACAACTCGTGCCTTATCACAAGATTACGATATTCCAGATGAAAAACCAATTTTAGGTGGAACTGTTGAAACATTTGCTAATCAAAGAGGATGGTTGCCTGGTGAAGAGTTTTATATTTATGATTATGTTACATTAGACAGTAAAGATTATACTGATGAATTCAAAACAACTTTTAGAAGTATAATATTTAACTATTTTCCTAATGGAAGAAAGTACAATAATCTTCCCAAAATTAAAAAAAGTGGATATTATAATGAATCAGTATATCCCATAACTACAGGTGATGAGCCTATCATTGTATCTCCTGTTTATAAAAATGATGGAGGTTTTTATGAAATTAGTGAAGCTGAATTATATTATTACTACTTTAAAGGAGATTTAAATGTAGAAGAAATTGAGGCTCTTCCTAAGTATAGAGCAATAGATTTAAGTGAAGTTTATACTAATGAGGATAATGATATTATAAATAAATCTAAATCTTATGTACTTGCTTATTGGGAAAATAATGTAGGTTCATATCAATTCCCTAAAGGTTATAAAATTGGTTTTTGTTATAAATCAAATACTGAATATGAAAAACCAAAGAAACAAGGTGAACTTTATGGTGATGGTCGTTTGAATTATAATATTAATTCTTGGGGTAATTTTGCTTCATCTAAGTTAGGTCCAACTGAACCTCGTATGGCTTGGATGTCTGTTAATAAACATATGTTTTTATGTATCGAATCAGGAACTGATACTGACTTTAATGATTTAATTATTGAAGTAGAAGGCGGTATTGAACCATTTGAAATTATTCCAGATGAACCAGAATATAATTTCTACACATTCTGCTATGAAGATCAACGTCTTGGTGACTATGATATGAATGATGTAGTTCTTAAAGGTAGAAGAATTGATGCTACTCATGTTGAATGGACATTAATGGCTTGTGGTGCTTATGATGAACTTTATATTAGAAATATTAATGGAGAAGTAATTAATGGAGATATAGAGGTTCATGATTTATTTGAAAGACCTAAAGCTACATTTATAAATACAACTGAAGATGATAATGCTAAGTTTATTGTAGACGTAGTTGAAGTTAATAAGAATTATAGTTTCTTAGATGCTTCTACACAGCCTTATATTTGGGATGCAACTAAACATTGGGAAGTTAAAATAGCTCGTCAAGGAGAAGATCCTCATGCTATTATGATTCCTTATGACTTTAAATGGCCTCTTGAAAGAATTAGAATAAATTTAGCTTATTTAAGATTTAATGAATGGGGAACTAATAAGGTAGAAAGTACTGATTGGTATAAATATCCAGAAAACGATAAAGTATTTATTCCGTACGACAAGGAATAATTGTCGTGTCTTTTCACATATAGGCGGTAAGCTCCGTGAAAATATCCGTACTAATCAACCAGGAGAAAGGTGGTAGATTTATTAAAAGGTTTAGCACTGTACCTTTAAATCAGTGCTAATGGGCAAGTGGGTGAGTGGTCAAAGCCAACAGTCTGCAAAACTGTACAATCGTAGGTTCAAATCCTACCTTGCCTTCTAATTATACTGGTCAATAAGATAAACTAAATAAAACATAGAAATGGAAGAATAAGCCTAATTGCTAAGGCAGTAGTCTTGAAAACTACCAGTAGTCATGTAATAGTGATGTGTGGGTTGGAGTCCCACTTCTTCCTCTATTCGAGGTTGAAGTACATATGCGATTTGTACTGTAATTGGAGGAGGTTGTTTAATAGTTTAAACGTGTAGAATTATTGGAGAGTTGGGTGAGTGGTTTAAACTACCTCTCTGCTAAAGAGGCATACATCAAAAGTGTATCGCAGGTTCAAATCCTGCACTCTCCGCTTTGTTTAATTTATATTTTTTAATTATGAAGAAATTAGAAAAAATCTTAAATCATCAAAATGAACTTCACTATAATATACCTTTTGGTGATGATGATTATTATTCAAGTTATGTTTCTGCTAGAGATAGAGCTAACAAAGCCGAAGAAAAATTAAAAAATATTTGGGATATACCTATTCAAACAGAACTTGGATAAAAATTTTCATTCGCTGGATATATTGAATTTGATGGTACTGTACATAAATGTGAACCTTGTGAACACGAAAAAATAGTTAGAGATATTCTTTACGGGAATCCAGATTATTTCAAAAGATATAAGTGTATGTCTGCTTCTAGTTTTGATAAAAAACCACAAGGTATGTTACAAGAAGAATATTTTTTAATGAAATATATGGGATTTGTTAAAGTATCTTCTTTTGAAAAAGCTCCTACTAAACGAATACTTTTTAGATATGAGAATTTAACTTGGAAACAATCAGATATAATTTATCCAAGATAAAATTTTTAGCCTCTGTAGTTCAAAGGATAGAACCTGGGATTTCTAACCCCATAATCCGCGTTCGATTCGCGGTGGAGGTACTTTTTAAATGCAGATATAGCTCAATTGCTAGAGCGATGCCCTTCCAAGGCATAGGTTGCGGGATGGTACCCCGTTATCTGCTCAATTTTAGGGGAGATGGTGAAATTGGTTATCACAAAAGACTGTTAATCTTTAATTCAGGGATCGTGCCCCTGTCACCCCGCTTTAAATTTAAAATGGTGTAATTGGCCGAGAAGGGAGGTGCAAGTTTGTGGCACTTGTTTCAGGTAGGAGCGTTACCTACATTATACCCAATAACTAAAATAATCACTAAATATTACTATAAATAAATTAAAATTATTGTTCTTGATTTATCTCAAGAAAATAATAAATTGTGTGCGATAAAATTTGATTATCTTAAAGAAATGATAAATTTAAATTGTTAATCATCTTCTAAGTAGATAGTTTATTTATTAATTAAAAATTAAATTTATTTATGGCAAGAAAAGTAAAAAATTTATTTAAAAGGATGGCAATAGGTTATTTGAAAGGAATGAATGACCTTTATGGAGAATGTATAAAATATAACGTTCCTATTAACATATGAAATTATTATTAATCATTATGGCTAGTATCTTTATTGGATATTCTAATACTAAAATAGAATATGTAGAAGTTCCAGTAAATGATACTATTATTATTGTAGATACATTCTATGTTAGCCATCCGACTAAGGAGAGTGTATATCAAGAATTAATAAATCATGAGATTCCTGAAGCTAAAATCGTATTAGCTCAAGCGATTGTAGAAACAGGGAATTTTACAAGTAAATTGACAAAAACCCATCATAATATCTTTGGAATAAGAACTAGAAAAGGATACAAGAAATATATCAATTATATAGAATGTATTCGAGATTATAAGAAATTATTCTCTGATAAATATAGAGGAGGAGATTATTATAGGTATCTTCAGAGAATTGGTTATGCTGAAGCCCCTAATTATATAGAAGTACTTAAAGGAGTAGTCAAAACATTATGAAAAAATTTATTTTTATATTCGGAATGGTAGCTTTATTAGCTGCTTGTAAAGGAACTACAACAACTGAGGAAGTTCCTGTAAATGATTCAATTATTATGAATGATTCAGTAGTTTTATCTACTGGCGATATTACAACTCTTGGAATAGATACTACATTTGTTGATAGTTTAATTTAAAATAATTTAGGAGCTTAAATGCTCCTATTTTGATCTTGTAGCTCAGTTGGTTAGAGCACCAGACTCATAATCTGTAGGTCCCAGGTTCAAGCCCTGGCTGGATCACTATAGACAAACTAAAACTATTAACAATTATGACTTATTCTGAAATTAAAGATATATGCAAAAAAGGTAAAACGGGTATGATTCCTGGATGGAGTGGTTATCTTCGTTGGAATTATGCTACAGATACTTTATAGTTTGAAAATAACAACTATATTATGACTCAAAACGAGTTAGAAGGTAATTATGGTATATCCAACAGAACTGATTTATATTATATAATATGAATTTACTTATTTTTATTATTTTTATAATATGTATGGTAGTTGCTATAATGCGTCCATGGATAGATTCTTATACTGATTATAGAGGAATTAAACACGTTGTTTTATGGTACTCTAATTTCAAAGATGAAAGAAAATTCATTAATTTAGTAGGCAGTCAGGAATGATTGCCTTTTTTAGTTTATGAAAGATTGGAAAGTATTTAAATTATTTAATATAGTTACTATTGATTGGGAAAGAAGGAAAATAATGAAAGCTATTAAAGGAATATTTATTCCCACTAAATGCTTTTTTAGATTTACAAAAAACTGTGCTCCTTTTATGTTTTGTAATCATAAAGGAAGACTATTATCAATAGTAATTCGTGATGTTCAATGGAAAGATAAATGGTATACTCCAAGACATGAAGAGAATCCATTTATAAGTATTGCTTTATTTAAAAAATTCTTTTTTAATTGGGAATGGAGATTAAATAAAGAATTTAGTTGGGATAATGATAACTACTGGGAACAAGCTCTTTGGTATTTATACTATGCTTCTTACAATAAAGAAAAGAAAGGCTACGATGAGTTAGATATTAATAGAGCTAAAGAAACATATCCTTGGACTGATATGAACAATAAATCAATTTGGGAAGATAAATTTATATTAAAAAATGAAAGATTATAAATATAATCCAATAGGTTCTATTTTTAGAGAAAATGAAGCTATTCTAATTGTTGAGGAACAAGAACTCGGTGCTACCTGCACAAGATGTTACTATCGTAGTAGATCCTATAGAGGAGCAGGATGTAATATTCATGGACACGTATGTACTCCATTATTTAGAAAAGATAAAAAACATGTAATTTTTAGAGAATATGATTTGTCCAAATTGCCGATCTAATAATATTAGAGTAAAATGTGGAATGTTTTGTGATTTATATACCTGTAATGATTGTGGATATGAATCTAGAGATTATTTAGATTTTGACGAAGAATCTGGAGGTAGTATAGGAGATTTAGAAGATGCTTTAGGATGAAAACTTTTCATATATATACAGATGTTTCTTTACTCCCATTAAAAAACTTTCATACTAAAGCTGCTGTAATTGTAGTAGATTCTCATATAACAGATGTTATTTATAAAGAGCGACAATGTAAAAAAATACAATCGTCTATAAATTATTATGAAAGAGCTGCTATTATATGGGCTATTAAATATGTAAAAAGACATTATAATACTGAAAATATTATTACTTATTGTGATAATAAACGTGCCATTAATAAAGGATATAAAGACTATAATTTAAAATGGATTAAAGGACATAGTAAATATAGTAATTATAAATATAAATTTCAAAAACTTGCTGATTATGTAAGTAAACATGGAATTGGTAATTGGAGAGAGTATTATTATAAATATTTATTAAAATGACTTGGGATGAAGTTGAAGAATTAGCATGTTTAATGCTAAAAAGAGATTATGATTCTATAGTAGATGAAGGAAATGAATCTTATATAGAAGAATTATTCTATGAAGTATATAATGTTACTTTAGAGGAATTTGAATCAATTCTTAAAGATTTAGTAAAGTTTACTAATCCTTGGAAATCTTATATTACTGGAGATGTATACCAAGGATTTGTTGTTCAAGAAAATGATAAAGGTTTAATGAGAGCTATAATTAAAGAAAATATAAATGATTAACTATCAAACATTTACAGATGGTTCATGTAGAGCTAATGGAATAGGGGGAATTGGAATAGTATGGTTAAAGAATGGAGAAAAAGTATTTGAATATTCTAGAAGATTTAAAAATACTACTAACAATATAATGGAATTAAAAGCTATTTACATTGCTTTAATGTCTATTAAAAAAGAGATTGATTCTTTAGAAATACTTACTGATTCAGAATATTGTATTGGAGTTCTTACTAATTCAACTTGGAAACCAAAAAAGAATATAAAACTAATTTCCGAAATTAAACAACAAATAAAGAAAACTCAAGAATTAGTTAAAGAATCTATAATATGGACTCATGTTAAAGGACATTCAGATAATGAACATAACAATAGAGCCGATTGGCTAGCAACTAGGGAAAGTAGTTATGAATAATCCAATTAAAAATAATAGAATAGTCTCATCTAAAACGTTTGCAATAA
>Ga0310690_10000985_pt1 | contig 54126 bp, 44 predicted proteins | sample AusTroGonzalo_MG_2_FD_207661 | JGI IMG/M metagenome (GOLD analysis project Ga0310690, IMG submission 207661) | Bovine rumen microbial communities from tropical cattle in Woodstock, Queensland, Australia - Gonzalo_04 (v2) (version 2) | ecosystem: Host-associated > Mammals > Digestive system >... | reverse complement strand
AATTTCTTTTGGATCTCTTAAAATTTCTTCCTTATTCTTATTCGGATTTTTAGCTGATAAGTCGTAATCTTTAATATCTTCTACTTTAACAATCCATGAATTTTCTCCAATTTCTCTAGAATTATAACAATCTATCATTCATTGTAATTCTTCAAAAGTTATTGGCTTATTCTTCGTGAGTTTACGACCTAAATCTACTTCATAATAATAGATTTCCTGAGTTGGCTTAGTCTTTTCAAAGAAAATTACATTAGTTTTTACTCATGCGTAAGGTAAGAATATTCCTGAAGGTAAACTAACAATTGTGTGTAGATTATAATTTTCTAATAATTCTCTTTTAACTGCTTGGAAAGCATTTGAAGTATTGAATAATACTCATTCTGGAACGATAATCGCTGCCCTACCTCAAGATTTTAATTTCTTCATAAAATGTTCAAGAAATAATATCTCAGTAGCATTAGATTTTATTGGAAAGTTAGCCTGAATTTCTTCTTTTTCTTTACCTCAAAATGGAGGATTTGCGAGAATAATATTGAATCAATCTTTCTCTGTAAAATCTCTAATATTATCAATCAGAGTATTTTTCTTATTGATATTTGGATTTTCTACTCAGTGGAGAATCATATTCATAACTCCCATAATGTACGCAATCGGAGTTTTTTCATTTCACCATAAAGCATCATGATTCAACCAATTCAAATCAGCCGTAGTTTTAGCTTTTTGACGTAAATGATTATAAGCTTCAATTAAGAATCCACAAGAACCAGCAGCTCAATCGTAAATAGTTTCTCAGATTTTTGGATCTATACATTCTACCATAGCTTTAATCACAGCTCTTGGAGTATAAAATTCTCCACTATTTCATCAGTCATTTCCCATTCATTGAAGCAAATCTTCATAAACTTTTGAAAGTTCAAAAAGGTCTTCACTAGACTGAAAATTCATTCAATCAATGATATCAATCACTTCTCTCAATGTATTTCAGTTTTCTATTCTGTTTGAAATAAAATGAAAAATCTCTCAAATCTTATATTTCATACTATGGTAATCAGTAGAATTATCACGGAATTCATCAAGATATGGGAAAAGTTTCAGATTCACGAACTCTTTCAAATCATCTCAAACCATAGCTTTTAACGTATCAATTTTTCAATTCTCTTTCTTTGGTGCTGCCCAAGTAGACCATTCAAATTCTGGAGAAATAAGTTTAGTATAAGTTTTTCCATTTAGAGAAGCTTCCAATTCTTGAGCTTTTTCATAGTCATCAAAGAATTTTAGGAAAAGAATCCATGAAATCTGTTCAGTATATTGCATAGCTCATGAGATTCCGTCATCTCTACGGAGAATGTCTGTAATACGGTTAATTTCTGCTTTCATGTGGTAGTTTTTACGATAAATATTTGAACTTGTAAGAAATCTTACTAATTGAACTACCGAGAAATTCTCGGTTATTGATTCCTTATTTCCAAGATTTCGGTTTAGTTATATATTTTCAGTTTCAAATATCTATCTTATTTGGGAATAAACTATCTTCAATATTTTTGGAAGTGATGTTCAAACGTTCTCCACAGGTTTTAACTATCATTTTTCATTTTGACCGTGGGAAAAGTAACGAAACAAACTCTTTATTTCTGATTTTTCATTTTTTGGATAATTCACGAATTCTGCTTATAGCTGGGATAATATCACTATCTCATGAAACAATTATAGCTTTGTCATAATTATCAAAAACTCAATCTTCAAATATTTTTAAAGCGATATTCACGTCTGTTTCTTTTTCTTCGTAAGTTGAGAAACTTAACAAAGCTGGGACATCATTATCTTCTGGTTGAATTTCTTCCAATGTATTTTTTCAATTCTTGAAAGATTTTGTCACTTTATTAAACTTTCACAAAATCACATCCGTTCACATTTTTCTGAGAGCTTGAATATAAGTTTCATGTCTTTCTCTGGCTGGTTTATCTCGCTCTGAAAGTGCAGTAAAATAATAAACTTTATTCAGCTTTTCATCTTCTTTTAAATATTTTTGTGATAATTTTCTCAAATCACACCACTTATATTTATTTGACCAATTTGATCATTTTTCATTAATTTTTTTGAGCAAAGAATGATAATGATTAAATCAATCTATGTAAACATTCACCTTTTTCTTCTTTAAAGAAAAACCACACGTGAGGTCGTCACCTGTGGCTGGACAGACTTCCGAAGGGAATGCTGTCTCGTGTGTACTATCATTATAACAAAAATTTTTATTATTGCAAGTTTTTCTATTGATTTTTTTTGATGACCACGAAACATTACCTTTTAACTTCATTTTCAGATATTAAATTACTAAACTATCATCAGTATAATCATCTCATTTTAATTGTCAAATCTTTTTATGACAAATTAGATAGACTTTTATTTAACTAAAACACGATTATCTATTTTATCTAAGAATTTACGAATAGCTGGTATATATTTTTCAAAATCTAATAATGAGATATTCTGATTTATAATTTTTTCCCTTGTATCAGAGCTCAACATATCATTAAATAAAGAGAACATCAAAAAATCAATGTATCATCTTTTTAGTTCACTAACATTTTTATCTAAAAAAGAATCAAACAATTTTCTTTCTTTTTTCAATTTTTTTCAGTCATTCTTTCAATAATTTTCAATACACTCTTTTACTGCACTTCAATATGAATTCATTTTTATTTCAAAATCATTGAACACCTTTTTATAATCTCATTTTTTCTTGTATTTATCAAAGTATTTTTTCATAAACTTATCATCAAAATTTTCTAAACTATAATCTCATTTATCACTCAATTCTCATAATTTTTTCTTAGCTTTATTATTAGATTTTTTATCCAATTCTTTTATTTCTTTGTAGAATTCTTTAAAATATTCTAAAATATCTTGTTCCAAACTTTCATTTTGCCAATTTTTTCATGAAAAATATTTATTTTTTACATAAATAATTATATCTTTAATTACTCATCATAATGATAAAATATCTCCTACTCAAAAATTCATTACTCTCCTAATTCTCATTTAAAAGCTTTATCCAACACACTTTTTTTCAATTCTTCCAAATTATCAAGCTGAGATTGATACTGAGATTTTAACTCTTTCACTTCCTTAGATACTTTATCTAAATGCTCTACAATTTTTTCTTGCTCTGAAAGTGGCGGAACTGGAATAGAATATTCTCTAATTGCCTTTAATCACAAATTCATTATCGTATTTCAAGTTTTATTATCATCATAATAGGTTTTACTTTTATTAGTCTGCAAATAATAATACAAATATTCTGTAGACAAATCTGGGTATTTTATATTAAAGTAACACACAGATTTTCAAAGTGCAATCTTTTCATTATTATAAAAGGCAAGATTTCATATTGTTCAGTTTATTGACATAAAAACTGTCCTTCATACTGTAAAATCAATCTTTAATTTATTGTATGTGCTTTCTGATACATATTTTGCTGAATTAAAATTAATGTGTCATCATTTTATATTATTTCCGTTTATAAATCTATACTCTGATAATTGTTCATATTGTGGAGTTCAATGCAATCAATCTCAAATTTCAGCCATTTCACCCAATTTCTTCATCTCCCAATCTCCCTGGAAAGCTTGATTCAAAGCTGATTTCCAAAGTTCGTCCGTATTGTCCAAGTTCTTCTGAATTTCTGATTTAGTCTGGTCAAGTTCAGCAAAAATCTGGTCAAGCTTAGCGACTATGGCTTTTTGAATTTCAAGCGGTGGAAGTGGAATTTCTATCAATTTTAATCTTTCTTGATTTAGCTTTGGAACTGTTGTTCATGTTATGTAATCTGATAAATCACTTGATACTAAAAAATAAACTAAGAAATCATCTATTATTTTTTCTCTGTGTGGCCTAATAACATGAGCATGATTATTCACCCAAACTTTTCATGATACTTTAAAAGCACTATTATCTAAAGCTCACCATTTTGCTCAATCTTCTCAAATCAAAACTAAATCTTCATCAAAAATATAATCAGCTACATAATCTAAAACTCAAGAAGCTCAATAATATGGATAGATTCATTTCATTCTATCCTTTTGCGTTATTGGCTTTCTTTTCTTGTCCAATATATCACATATTTCTCAAAGTTTTACTGTTGGTCGCATTATTTTTTATTTTTTGGATTTAAAATATCTCTACAATGTTTAAATAACAATTTAGTTATTTTCTCTTGATTCTCTGGTTTTACTCATTCTTCATCTTTCAATATAAACTCAGATATTTGGATATCTGTGTGCCAATCTTCCAAATTAAAGCATCAATTTACTTCATTAATTAATCTCTCTATTTCCTTTTTTCAATAATCTATATGTTCTCAATACTTTTTCAGTTCTGATTCAAAAAATCTATGTAATATCTCAAAATATTTATTATAATTTTTTTCTTCATCAATAAATAACCAATAACAGAAATACTTTATTTCTCATAGTCCATAACTACTCCAACTAAATTCCAAAATATGCTTTGAAAAAATACTGAAACATCTCTTAAATAATTCATTATCTTTTTCCTTAATTGCATAAACTCATATCCAACAAAGTTGATCATATACATCTCTTTCCGCCATAACATTTTCAACAAACACTTTATTTTTACTATTTATTACTACATCTATTATATCTATGACTTTATTTAATCATTGTTTTATAAAAATTTGATCTATTCAATCAATATTCCTAACATTAAACATATATAATCACAATTGCTGAATCAACAATCATTCTCGATTTCATATTTTTAATCACTCTTTTTTTGAAATATAATTTGTTATATCATAAATTATATCCATAAAAAGTAACATATTTTTGATATAGTTTTTATCATTTTCAGTATTTATTACTAATAAATTAGGATTAATAGATATAGGTTGCCGTACATACTCTATAAATTTATCTATATTGTCTTTATTATTACCCATAAACTCATACAATGTTTCATTCAATATTTCTAAACTCCTTTTATCTTTTATTTTACCCCTTAATATTGATAAGTATATGGAACAATAAATTTTATACAGATTAAAAGTTTCAACTTTTTTAAATTCAATCACTCGTAGGTTTAAACAATTTAAATGTTCAAGTAATCACTTTATTCTAATAAATTCTTCCAAATTAATATCTTGATTGTCTAATATAACTGAAATGATTTTATTTGTTCATTCTTTTCGTTGAAAAAATGCTTCTTCATTATTTTTTGGCAAAATTGTAAAAAGTATTTTTTCCCATGAAAAAATCAAATTATAAAAAATTACTTTTATGTTTTTTGCTCTTCATCTTAAATCCGAATACTTTATATAATATGTTTTTACAATCATATTTGCATATAATTGAAAAGATGCAACGATTCACTCTAAATAGTTCTTTTCTACATTCATTAACATTAATCATTCTACTCTTTGAAAGAATATGTTTATTTCCCTATCAAACTCTGTAGTATTTGTAAAATAATTTAATTCTATACTTGAATAAACATATTCATAAGAATCTATTAAATGAGAAAAACAATTCTCTATACATAATAAAAAATCTTGAGATAATCTAATTTCATTTAAATGTACCAATTTTAAATAACTATCACATAATGTTTCCAATTTATATCGAGAAACTTTTTTAAATGGCTGAAAATAATAAGATAACAGATGCTGTTTTTCTTTATCTATTCATAAAACTTTTGCGTATTTATTTTCATGCTTTTGAAAATTTTGTAATTTTTTCTGTGTAATTTGAAAATATCTTTCAACTTCTTCCGAAATTCATTTTGGACTTAATTTTTTTGTAACATGATTAAAATAAAATATAATCAACCATAATGAAATTGAGATAATAACGAGAGAAATAGGGAATAATATATAGTCTGGACACTGTTTTATAAATAAATAATGATTTCATCATAAAAAGAAGAAAAGCAAAACTATTGCTCAATTAATACCAAGAATTCGATAACTCTTTCACGAATTATTTACGTCCGAAATAAATGTTAATGCCACATAATTTCAAAAATTTTGTATGTAAAAAAAATGTATAGTAATACATAAGGCAAAAATTGCTCAAAGCATTGTTCAGGCATTTAAAAAGAAAGTCGTGATATCAATTTTGTGAAAAAAATTGTATTTGTATGCAATAAATATTATGATAATAGATATTAAAAAATATATTATAGAAAATTTAAGAAAAACATTTAACTTAATTGAAAATATGCTAACTCTAATTTTATATAAATAAACCGATAATTTATATTTTATTTTTTGCCAAAAAATAGATATTTTATTATTTTTTCAACTTCATTTTTTCTTTCCTTCTTTTTTTCCCATTCTATACCATCTAAATTTTAAACAATTCCCCTTGAACATTTTTCCACATTTCAGTTAATGCTTCAGGTCCTCATAAAGCTTTCGTAAAATCTATTATACTTCGCTTATTCTTTGAGAATAACTTTATCAAATCTCCTAATTTTGACTGAACTATCTCTGTACTTCCATGCTCTGCATAATAACGAAGCAAATATTCTACGAAATTTCTCGCCGTTAAATTCTGGATATTTTCAAGTGTTCCTTGTCCCATTACGTGTTGAGCTCTTTCCAATTTCGTTTTCATTTCTTCTCCATAAGAAAGGTGCGTCAAAATATCAAATAAATCTGAATCTGGAGCATCAAACATCCTTTTCAAAACTTCAAAATGTTCTTTATCCAATCAGATTTTTTCTAATTCTTTCAATAAATCTTCTCTTGTTTTAGGGTCTGACCACAATTCTCTGAGTTGATTTTCATCTGCATAAAGTTCTGGCAATTTTCCTACCAACATTTCCAAATATTCTTTGGAACCCATTGGCTTTCCTGTTCAGTCTATATATCTCACATCTACATCAATAATTTTTAATTCTCTAGCATTATTCAATCTGACTACTAATTTTGGTTTAACTCATTCACTCTCATCAATTTTTCAACCACTAGTTTTAGTAGGTTTATTAGTCTGACCTTCTTCATCGTATCATCATTGACCTTCATCTACTTCTTCATCCATGTTTGGTCCATCCCACTCCTCATCGTAAAATAATTCTGAAGCTCAAGTAAAGTCTATAATTGTGAAATAATCTTTTCCATCAAAAACTCTAGTTCATCTTCAGATTATCTGTTTAAATTCAGTCATACTCGTTATATTACGACAAAGCACGATATTTCTTACATTTCTTGCGTCTACTCACGTAGTTAACATTTGTGAAGATGTAACGATAGTTGGAATAGTTTTATCATTATCCTGGAATCTTTCCAAATACATTTTTCAGATTTCTCATTCATTGCTGGTAATTCTTACACAGTAATCATTATCTTTCACCTGTTTAAATTCATTGATTGCATCTCTCATTCATGCTGCATGTTCCTGGTCCACACAGAAAACGATAGTTTTATCATCTTTATTAATCTGCTTTAATATCTCTTGTGCTACTAATTTTCTCCTTTCTGGAACTACGATTTCTCTATCAAAATCTTCTAATTTATAAAACTCTTTTTTTGCTTCTCATCTTACGACTGTTACATCGCTATCAATTACGAGTTCATCAAGATTCGTTCTAATTCTTTTGACTTTGTATGGACTTAAAAATCAGTCATTGATTCATTCTTTGAGAGAATATTCATAAACTGGGTTCCCAAAATATCGGTAAGTATTGTTGTTATCTTGTCTTTTTGGAGTAGCTGTCATTCATAATTGAACTGCACTACTGAAATATTTCAAAATTTCTCATCGGTTTCCATCTTGTTTAGCTCATCATCTGTGACATTCATCTATAATAACCAAATCAAAAAAATCTGAGTCGTATTGCTTGTAATATTCTGTGAATCAAGTTTCTTCCGTTATTCAACTATCAGAATCTTCATCACTTCATGAAATAATCGCCTGATAAATTGCAAAGAAAACATTTCCATTTGTTGGCACTTGTCACAATGCTTTCTTGATTTCCACACCTCTAATCCATTTACAATCTTTCTCAATCGGATTGAACGTATTGATTGCCTGTTTTATCAAAACATTTCTATCAGCAAGAAACAGAATACGAGGTCTACGATTAGCTCATTCTTTATTCCATTTTGCTTGAAGTAATTTATATACTATTTGAAAAGCAACATAAGTTTTTCACGTTCCTGTCGCCATTGTAAGAAGTATTCTTTGTTTTCATTTTGCTATTGCTGATAGCGCTCTCTGAATTGCTAAATCTTGATAGTAACGTGGTTTCTTATTACTATCTTGATAATAAGGAATACTTAAAATCTGCTGTCTTAAAACGGCGGATTCATCAGTATAACGTTCATATAATTCTTCTGGAGTTGGATATTTATCTATAAATTTTCACGTTCATTCTTGCATATCTCGTTCATAAATTTCATGTCCGTTTGAAGTATAAACTCGCCTTACTCCTAAACTCTTTCCATATCATTTTACTTGTTCTAATCATTCCGTTGGAGGTAAATCTTCTTTTTTTGCTTCAACTATTGCTAAATTCAATCCAAAATCTTTCAGCAAGTAATCAACATATTTTGGAGTTCATCTTTTCCCTCCTGGTAAAATTCTTCAATCAGTAAAAGAGTATTCTCTTTCAATCTGAGATTCTTTTCGCCCCTGCTCATGTAGAGCAGGATCTATTAATTTAACTCTTGTATCAGATTCCGAGTATCACATATTTTTTACAATATTAAAACCGCAAAATTCTTCACATTTCAAGTGTATATAATCACTATTCAAAATCAAATAAAAACAATAAAAAAACTGCCATACTCGGACAGTTTTCTATTTTAGTAATTATTCAGATTTTTTAATTATTTCTAATCCTAAATCTTTTAATAATTGATCATCAATTTCTGATGGAGAACCAAACATTGGATCACGATATTTCTGATTCTTAGGGAAAGCTATTACTTCACGAATATTCTCTTTTCCTGTGAATATCATAACCATTCTATCTAGTCCGAATGCGCATCATCCGTGAGGTGGCACTCAGAATGTAAAACATTTCAAAATATGACCAAATCTGAACTGAATATCTTTTTCTTCTAATCCTAGGATAGTAAATATTGCATGTTGAAGTTTCTGATCATGGATTCTAATACTTCATCATCAGATTTCATATCCACAAGCTACTAAATCGTAAGAATCTGATTCCATTGAAGTTAATTTTTCTATATCTTCATCAGTAAGTTTGTATCCATTTCTCATTTTCTCTGCTAATTCGATTAAGTATGGAATATGTTCATCCTTTGGTTTTGTGAATGGGTGGTGAGTAGAACCAAGCTGTCCATCACTTCCTAATTCAAACATTGGAGCATCTACTACAAATGCAAAATCTAATAAATCTTCCATTCATTCCGTCAGCTTTAATTCTTTGAGTAATTTGATTCTTAATGCTCACAATAATTCTACTACGTCAATCCACTCTCCTACCTGGAAGAATAGGGTTTCTCCATTCTTAGCTCATGTAAGAGATAATAATTCTGATTGTAATTCTGGAGTTAAGTATTTAGCCAAAGATCATTTTGGTCATTCAGCTTCGTCTAGGATTAAGTATAATAATCATTTTCCTCCGTTTTCTTTGATAACTGGTTCTAATTGTTTCTCAATTTCTCCACGAGTAAACTGTTTTGGAGCTACAAGAGCTTTTACACATTTAGCAGAGTTTAATAATGAGAAATCTACTTTTTTAGCCCAATCTGATACATCTACGAAAGCTAGTCATTCATAACGTAAATCTGGTTTATCGCTTCCATATTTATCCATAGCTTCTTTCCATTTTATGATTGGGAATTCCTGATTCTTAATTTTCTTATTTGGGAATTGTTTAGTCATTTCTATAAAGTATTCTTCCATTATTTGAAGTACATCTGGTTCTTCAACGAAAGACATTTCAAAATCAACCTGAGTAAATTCTGGCTGACGATCTCATCTAGGATCTTCATCACGATAGCATCTAGCGATTTGGATATATCTATCATATCATGCTACCATAAGCATTTGCTTATATTGCTGTGGAGACTGTGGAAGAACGAAGAATTTTCATTGGTCAAATCTAGCAGGTACTACAAATTCACGAGATCATTCTGGAGTATTTTTAGTAAAACAAGGTGTTTCAAAGTATGCGAAGTTTTTATTGTGAAAGAATGATACAGTATTACAGAATAATGTATCTCTAGCCATCATTGTATCACGGAGAGTTTTTCTACGAAGATCTAGGTAACGATATTCTAATCTCAAATCTTCTCAAACTGCATTTTCATTATCGATTGTGAATGGCAATTCTGCACATGTAGAAATGATTTTTACTTTGCTTGGATTAATTTCTACTTCTCATGTAGCCATATCTTTATTTATCATGTTATCAGGTCTAGCTACAACTTTTCAAACGATTTGTAAAACGTATTCAGCCTTTATATCTTCTAGATTTCATCATTCACAAGTAAAATCTGATTTTGGATCTATGGTAATTTGAGTAATTCAGTAGCGATCACGAAGATCAATGAAAGTTAGTCATCCTAAATTTCTTACTCTATTAGCCCATCAGGCTATAGTTACTTCTTGTCCTACTGAAGATTTGTTTAATTCTCCACAAGTGTGCGTACGATACATTGTTATATTGGTTAAGTATTAAAGTCTGCTTTAACTTTTCTGTCCTCCTTTATTGAAAGGAGGTTGTGCTCCTCTTGTTTGCCCCTTTTAAGGGGAAATGTCCATTAGGACAAAGGGGTTGGGGAGCTGCCGAAGGCTGAGGGGTTATGTCGCTTGCAACAGAAAGAATAAAATCCCTCTCGGCTGCGCCGTATCTCCCTTTGAAAAGGGAGAACAAAAAATCCCCAGTCACTTCGTGACAGCCCCTTTCGTAAAGGGGCACAAGAAACAGATTTAGATTAATATTTTTATTTGAAGTTTCAAGTATAAATAACTTTTATTTTTCGGTTTATTCCATTGAAAAATTTCGTGCCCAAAAATTTGACTTTTTTAAAATTTTGTATAAAATATCACCACTTTAATTTATACAAAAACAAAAAATATGGCTAGAAGAAAAATCAATGTCGTATCTAATGAACTAGATCAGGCTCCAAAGACTAGAGCTGCAGGCTACGGAAAAGTAGTAAATTCAATGAGAAAAGAGATAAATGAAGCTATGGATAGAATTTTCTTGGATGGAAGTAAGGTTTTAGCTGATTACATGAATCATACTAATAAACTTCCTATCAAACAGCTTCTAGAATTACAGCCTGGAGATCGTCTATCATTTGAAGTTAAAAGAGAAAAAATCGAACCTAGTGGAGGGTTCATTCCAACTGTGTGACATCCAGCATTCCTTTGAGATTTCAATAATTTCACAAATAATTGTTATTATTTTGATGAAGAATGACCTATTAAACCTGGACAAAAATCTACAATCATAGTCGTAGAAAAAGATGCTAAAGATTCTAAACTTTGGAAAATTCATTCAGAACAATTGGAATATCCTGAAAAATGAGCAATGCTTATGTCTGGAATGTTCTTTCATAACCCAAATGTAAGCGATGAAAGATTTCAAGAAATAATTTGAAAATCTGAAGATGAAGAAAAGGAAGCTAACAAAGAAGAAATTAAGGAACTAATCAAAGAAAATATCAATGAAGAAATTGAGATTGAAGAAAGAGAAAAGAAAGGTAAGGAAAATTCAAAACAACAGAAAAAATGATTATGAGATACTATTAAATGATGGTTTGGTAAAAAATAAAATATTAGATATAAAAAAAGGGAGTTTTATCTCCCCTTTTTTGTTATGATTTAATTGACTATTATTCTTCTCCAATTGCTGAATTTACTTCAATCGCATGATTTACTTGACGCTCTGAGATAACATTAGTTTCCACCAAATCTAATCCATCAAAATCTTTTTGATCTACGAAACATGAAATAGGTTCATCGTCTTCTACATCTATATCTCATTCTGGAAGTGGAAATGATGCAAAATCATCAAACATAGCTTTCATAGAATTGAAATAATCTACAAAAGTTGGCTTTTGATCTTCTGGTAATTCAATCGCTGTAAGTTCCAATAATTTTTGTAATTGCTCTGGTGTCATCAAGTTTTAACGTTATTTATAAATCTGATTTTTAGCATAATATTTTTAATTTATGTTTCAAGCATAACTTTTAAAAAAGGATGGTATTTCTACCACCCTTCTTTGAAATTTAATATATTATAGAAACTAAGCTTCTACAACTGTTTTTCCTTCATATTTAGAACTTCCAAATCCAAGAATCAAGATACAGATTGGGTAGAACAATACAAACAATATAGATGTACATACTCCCCATCCGAATTTTCTAGCAAACTTGAATGTTACGATAATATATATAATTCAAACAATAGCACATCCTATATTAGTAAGTAATTCCTGTTGATCTGGAATACATGCAGCAATAATTCACATAACAAATGCTATAAGTAATCCATACCAGAACCAGTTTTTCATACCTGCTATTTTATACTCAATATAAGTATGATAAATAGGAATTATAGCCTTCCATCCAGCTTCTCATGCTTTTTTGAATGCCTTCCATAATGCTATAGTTTTAATTAACCACCAAACAAAAGCAATTGATCAAGCGATTAAACCAAAACCTGCAAAAATTGCTAATAATCCAGCTGCTGCAGCTGCTCTTTCTTCATCAGTAGTAAATTGAGCATTAAATTCGTCTGTAATACCTTCATTCTCTTCTTCAAGAGCTCCTAAAAATTCATCTAATCCTGCATTTAATTCTTCTACAACTTCTGGATTTTCTGCTATGAATCCTTCATATGATTCATTTAAATCCTCTGCTACAACATCATCAGCTTCAGCAACCATTGGTTCTTCATCTAAAAGAACTGCCTCTTCTTCCTGTGCATAAATAGGTGCAATTACAAAACCTGCCAATCCAAGAATAGCAAGTAAAGATAATAGTTTTTTCATGAAAATAATATATTAAAAATATAAAAAAATAATATATAGTGTTATTATTTAACGTAATTAACTACAATTTCAATAGAAAATTAAAAAAATCATAATTTTAAATTATTTTTTATTAACAAAAAAAGCTGAAATGGGGTTACCAATCAGCTTCTTTCTTCCATTTTCCTTCTAAAAACAAAGGAAAGAAATGAAATAAGAAGAGTCAAATTATACACACGTAACGTTTATTGAACGAATGTTCTCCGCTACGACCCGAGAAAAATTGTCAGGCAATCCTGAAACAATCTCTGGAATAAATCATTAAACTTAACTTTTCAATTTCGCAAGTACTTTTGAAAAGCTTAACTGATCCCTTTATTTTTTCCAAAGCTACCGATGTCGAAAAAATGGTAATTCAGTAAGTTAATAATTGAATGATAAGTTAACGAACTAATCCAAGTTAAAATATATTATCCAGATTCCAATGAAAAGCACAACTTAAGTGAAAGGGATGGTAGCGTTTTGTTTTTGTTTCGTGTACTTTTTTTATCACTTATCAATAAAGATAAGGAACCAGATTTTTTCAAATCTGATACGAAACAAGGATAATACTTTCAAATGAATAAATTCTTTGATTCAATGTTATAACAACGATGAATCACCAATCATTCTCGTATAATTTAAAGAACTCTTCTGCTAATGAAATATTCAATGTAAAAACAAATTATATTTCACATAGCAATGTAAGTATAATCCAATCAACAAGTTTTGTCAAATTTTTTAAGAGATTTTTTAATCGCAGACATTAACTAATATATTTAACATAGGAAAATATTTTCTTGCCTTTCAAAAAAGAATTAATATAAACTCGATGATATTTTATCATAAATGTTTTATATGAAGATATTTTATATTAGAAAAATCAAAATGACATTAAGACGAATCTTTTGGATTTTAATGTTAATCATTGTTTTTTGCATTGGATTTTATAGATGTTACTTTCTTCGTCAACCTCTACGCAAAATACCCAATGATACAGATATCTTCGTTAGTCCTGCAAATGGAGAAATTATAGCAATTATCAAGAATCCTACCGATAACACCGTTATATATAAAGACAACCATTACGTATTGGATCATTTCATTGATTGAATATGAAGCTGAGCCACAATGGTTTCTATAATGATGACACCAGCAAATGTACATTATCAACGTTCTCCTAATGATGCAAAATTAATTGAACAAGTTTATGTACATTGAAGAAAACGTAATGCCATGAAAACTGATCCAACCATGAGGTCCACTCTGCAGAATGAATATAATGCAATGCTCTTTGAAACAGAAGAATGAATACGTTACAGAATTGTACAAATTGCTTGAACTGTAGCCAGAAGAATTGTTTCATTTATGGATGTAGAAGATGAAGTAACTCAATGAGAAGTAATATGATTAATAAAATTCTGATCCCAAGTTACGATTATATTTGATAGTAATGTAGAAGTCGTTGCTAAAGTATGAGATAAAGTGATTGATTGAGAAACTATATTGGCTAAAGCAAAGGAATCTGATAAAAAGTCGGAAGAGTAATCAAACCATTTAGTTCATATAATCGGACCATAAAAAAAGTCCGATTTTTTTTGATTTTTTTTATATTTTTGAGTATTATTGTAGAGAATGTTTTATCTTTCAAAAAAATCATGGTAGAAGCATTTGAATCACTCTATAACAATGATGAATTAGTGCCATTCCAACAGGAATTACACGAGTTAAATGACAGAATCATAAACGATTTACCAAGCTCAAAACCTTTAAGTTTTGAATGAGACAAGTTTGAATCCGGTACAAAAAATAACACAGAAAAACACGAAACTATAAAAAACAAAATTATATCGCATTTACCAAGCTCAAGATATTTAGATTCAAAATATATGCACGAACTACTTGATAATATTGACTTATCAAGTGATACTACATATACATTCATGAAACAGTGATCTGAACAAGAAAACTATCAGATTATCTATAATGCAGCCAAATTAATACAAGACTCCTGAGATACAATGACTTTACCAGAAGCCTTAGATAAGGCCTCCTATAACCGTAAAATATCAGATATTTTATTAGACGATACAGACAATATTGATATAACCAATATAGGTAAAATGATTTTTCAAATCATTGATGAATGATGAGACCCTTTCAGTGGGATAATTATTCCAGAAAAAACAAGATTCACAAATGAAGATATACTTTGAAAAGTAAAAACAGAAAATGATCAAAGAGTACTATATATCACTGAACTAAATCCCAACCAACAAGAAAAAATATTTAAATTAATAGAAAGAAGATATGATGAAAGATTTGAAAATTCTATATCTAGTTATCTAGACAAAAATCAAAATGCAAATATCAATACTCTCTATAACAATGCCGATCTTTTTGAACTTTATGTACAATATTACAACATTCAACAACTACAAACTCCATGATGAAAAGAAAGAACAATTGATACTAAAAACTTAACCCCAAAAAAAAGACAAGAAATCAATAAACATTTCAATGCTCAATTAAAATCTATGAACTATAAGGTAAGTGATGTAGATGCAACACTTTTGAAAGAAAAAGAAGAAAGGAGTAGGCGTATCCGTGAAGAAAACAAAAGAAAATTAGAAAGAATCAAAGAATTAAACAAAAAAAGAAATGACCGTATACTATCCAGAGAGACACCTAATAAGGAACAAGACATTGAGCCAATACAATCAAAATCTATCGATACAAATAATGCCACATGACGAGAAATTGCTGCAAATGCAGATTTAGATCTTAAAGATTTCGATCTAGACATAAAAGACCCTAAAGAAAATGAACAACGACCAAAGGAAGCTTGATTTCGTGATGCCTATAATAATTTTATTACCTCCCATAATAATATCAAAGAATACATAACTATTGAACAAATGCGTAGACTATTTGATATTAATAGCAATACAATTAACAATATCGAACGGGAAAAATTTAAAGAATTTAATCCTCTTCTTAAAGAGATGTCTCAAGGTGAGGTAACAATAATATATAATACATTATTAGGATTCCCAACTTATTTTACGGATGCACAAAAAAAACTATCTAGCAACTCTTTTGAACTAAAAGAAAAAGTGAAAGATACAGTGAAAACACATGCTATCGGTGCAGTAATAGATAATGTAAGGGATACCTTTTCAATAATTACAGAAAAACAAAGTTGAAATTCTAAATGATTCCAACTAGATAAAAACAATCCTATTAAACAAGATTGAAATGATATTATTATTTCTGGTTTATTTAATAGTTCCGATGTAGAAATTCGTTATAATCTAGAAACTTGAGATTTACTTATGAAATCACTTTTGCATAAAGACGAAATAAATCCAAATAAAATTAGCATCTGAGAAAGATACGATAAAATATGAACATTAGAACCATTTAATAATGTCTTAAACAACTATTATAAATTACCTTCTCATCCTGCGTATAATGATAGAATTAGTAATTGACCTCAACCATGAAGGAGACCTTGATGAGAAGTTGGCGACCACCACAAAGAACCTCCACAAAAAGGAATGGAAGATAATAGAGTCTTACCACCGAATATGCCACCACGTCAAGCACCAATGTGAACACATCCATGATCTCCAGTTCCTAGAATTGATAGAGATAACATAAATGATAGGAGAGAAGAAGCTAAAAAACTATTAAATAGTCAAATTAACTTGATTGATGAAATCACAAAAAACAAAACTGAAAGTATGGCTCAAATAAATTTGGCGATAAATAAATTCATGAAAACATTCAATATTATGCCAGATTCTTTATGATCTACTAGCTTAGACTTTAATAAATGATCCAATCTATTCGATATTATACAAATTATAGATAATACTGGTAATATCAAAACTGGCGATATACCAAGCTTAGAATATTTTAATAATAAATTTATGCCTAAAATTATTGAATATTCCTGATTAAAGTGGTGAGAGAGAAATGAATATCAGAATAAAAAAACTAAAAAATCTGAAAAACTATTTGAATATAATGGAGATAATGAAAGTATTAAATATTTAAGAGATATGACTAAAGATTTCAATCCAACACAATTTTCGTGAACATATAATTTTGAAAATTCACATCAACTTTGATTAGCTAATTTTATTAAAGAAACAGTTATTATAGGAAATAGCCCTAATTGGAGATTAAACACCTGAAAAATGGAAGAATTTATAAATAGTTTGGAAGAAGAATTTGATGATAAAGTTGAAAAAACTAATATAGAACTAAATAGCGGATTAGCTAAACAAATAAACAATATGTAAAATATTATTTATATATAAAAAACAAAACGACATGAAAAAAGCTCAAATTGAACAAGAAAATAAAGAAATCTTTAGTGCAAAGGTCATCTCTTTTGATATCCAAAATTGAAGCGAACATATAGTGATGTTAAATTCTCAACAAGCTGCTGAATACGGAATTAAAGATGATGATAAAATTTCTTTAATTAGAAAATGAGCGGAATATGTAGTTGATGTATCCCTTACTGATAGCTATGTTCAAGCGAATGAAATCTGAGTTACTAAAGATTTTTTGGATGAATATCCTGTAATGGAATGAGATACTGTTTTAGTTAGTTTTGTAAGAAATAATCCCCTTTCGATGCAAGCAATTAGAAAGAAAATGCTATGAAAAAAAATATCAGATGAAGAAATTGATGCTATTATTGAAGACGTAAAAGATAATAAAATTCACGATTTAGTATTAGCCTATTATGTAGCAACCAGCTTTTTCTATAAGTCTGATGTACATGAATTAGCTTATACAACTAAAGCAACAGCATACACATGAGATATGTACCGTTTTCCATGAATCGTAGCTGGAAAGTATTGTATTTGATGAGTAGCTGGAAATGAAACGACTATGATTGTAATTCCGATTTTAGCTTCACTGTGAATCACCATGCCAAAATCGTTTTCAAAAGCAATCACCTCTCCTGCTGCGACTGGAGAATGCGTAAATGTTTTAATGGATATTGAATTTGATAAACAAGAAGTAATTAGGCTAACAGATAAAGTCTGAGCTTGCTTAGTGTGGAATGAAAAATTGAATTTAGCACCAGTTAATGATAGAATTATTAAAGTTTCATCTCCACTTGGAATGGAACCTTATGCTAGAATGATTTCCTCGATTATGGCAAAAAATTATGCAATGTGAATCAATCATTGTTTAATTGATATTCCAATGGGGCCTACAGCAAAAGTTGCAACGATGAAAGATGCTAAAAGAATAGCTAAACGTTTCAAGGAAATCTGAGAATATTTATGAATCAAAATGGATGTAGAGATAACAGATTGAAGTCAGCCAATTGGTAGATGAGTTTGAGCTTGTCTTCAAGCAAGGGAAGCCCTAAGAATTTTACAACAATATAAAACTAAATCAGAAGATTTGGAGAAAAAAGCTATATTTCTTGCTTCTAATCTTCTAGTTTTATGCTGAAAAACCTCAAATATGAGAAGTGCTAAAAAATTAGTAGATACTCAATTAAAAAATTGAGAAGCATGGAAAAAAATGCAAGAAATTATTAAGGCTCAAAATTGAAATCCAAATATCAAATCTGAAGATATTCAACTAGGTAAATTTTCACACGATGTAATAGCAGACAGAGATTGTATAATTACTAAAGTAGATATGAAATACCTAAACACTATGGTTAGATGATTATGAGCACCAAAACAGTATGAAGCATGAATCTATTTACACAAAAAGCTATGAGATAAGCTGAGGAAATGAGAAATAATATATACTATGTATTCAAATTCAGCCAACAAATTGAATCTTATTAAAGAGATGCAAAAAGAAAAAGACTTCTACACATACTCTACAGATATTAAAGATAAAATTAAAAACGTTATTAAAAAGCTGGCCTAAATTCTAGGTCAGCTTTTATTTTAAAGATTAACTTATAAATGGAATATTTACTCACCAGAACACTATCAAATCCTTAACAATTATAACCACTCACAATAATAATATTAAGTAGAAAAAGAACATATTTACATATCATTCATATTTGAAATATTTTTCTGGCTTTATTTTAAATATTGACTGCAAAATCATTCAAACTGCCCTACCTCAATCTAATGCAGGGATTGGTAATACATTAAATATAGCAAGAGCCAATGAAATTATCGCAGCAAATGCAAGATATGCTCACCATCATCACATTTCATAGAATAATCATCAAATCTTTACCGCTCAAACTGGTCAAGAAAGATTATTCAGAGCATCTTTCATAACTCATTTATTAAATGAGAACAATCACTTTCAAAGTATTCATAGCGCATCCATCGTTAAATTCCATTCAGCTCATATTTCATGAAATGCTGCAAGCATTGACTTTCAAAGTCAGAACTTTATATCGCTAAGCTGCAAATCTCAATTTTCTGAAATTAATATATCAAACGTACAAGTTCATTCACATTTAAATTCTTCTGATATAATTCTTACCTCTCATCTTTGAATTGTAAAATTATGAGATTTATCATCTCATGACTGCACTAACAATAAAAAATTCGAAAAATCTAAACTTTGTCCGTCAAATTCTAATAATACATCACCCTGTCTCAAATCTATCTGCTCTCATAGTCATCATGCTTGAACCTCTTGCACTAATACTCAACTTTCTACTTGTCATGTAAGGAATCATCTTTCCCTTAAAAATGAAGAGCTAGCCATTAAATAACTAGTTGATCATTTATCTTCTGCTACCTGAGATATTGAAAGTGGCTGAACTCAATGCCAAAATATACAAGTAAACACAATCCATGCAGTTAAAAAGTTCATTGTAACTCAAGCAAAAATCACAATCAATCTTTTCCAAAGTGGAGCAGTAAAAAGCGTGTTTGGATTATCAAATGATTTCTTGTCTGTAGGATCATCTCATTCAATCTGACAGAATCATCATAATGGAATTCGATTTAATGTATATTGAGTTCACTTTTTATCTTTCCATAAATTACAAAGTTTAGGAGGAAGTCAGATTCAGAATTCTGGGACTTTCATTCAGCATTTTCTAGCTGCAATAAAATGACCAAATTCATGTAAAACCACCAAAACCATAAACATCACTATTCATAATATAACTAGTCGTCGCATATTGATTTAATATTTAGAATATAAATTAATTATCTCAGGCTCACTCTTTAATAACTGCTTTGATATCAGCTAACTGGTATCATCTTCTCATTAATTTTTGAATAATATCAAATCAATCCACTCATTTTTTCTTATACGCTTCTATTTCCTTTTTGATAGCTTTACGCATTCACTCAGTTAATTCTTCCTGATTCTCTGAGATTTTCTTGGCTAATAGTCATTTATCGATTCAACGTTGAATGAGTTTCTGTTTTATGATAAACAATGGACGTCATTTCTTCTCTACCTCTGAATATAAAAAACTATCAGTAAAGTTTTCATCATTAATGAAGTCATTCTTTTTCAGTACTTCCATACAATGTTGAATATCTTCAGAATTATATCATTTCTTATAAAGAATTACACGTATTTCCTGCTCTGTCTTAGGATAACGAGAAAGATATCATATTACATAATCTATAGCAGATTGAGCCATTTATTTCAGCGAAGATTCAAAAAATAAACTAAGGTAAGATATATAAAAACTTACATTAAAAGCAAGTATAAAACTAAATTTTCTTGCAAAAAATTTGACAAAAGCAATAGAAACAAATATAATTAATTGTTTATTTAACGTATTCTATCATGAATAAACAAAAAGTTACCAAAATTCTGACTGATTTAAAACCACATCGAGAATTAGCAGAATGAATGATCGCACTCATCGAGGCTGGATTTATGGATAAAGAAACATATCAGAATACGCTATTTATGATAGCCGCAGCTATAAAGAAAATGCCCGAATGAGAAGAAAAAGAAAAATTGAAAGCTGAATTTGAAGAAATAAAAGAAAGTGATAAGAAATAATTTATTATGCCCTTACGCATCAATATGGAATCACCTAAAGAACATAAAGAAAAAACATCAAAACAAGAAAATACTAATCAAATATCTGATCAACTTCTAACAACTTTTTTAATTGATTGAATAAAATATAGAATTAAAAGAATATGAAATTCCGTAGAAGAAGATAAAAAATTATGATTAAATATCAAAACTCCTGTATATATCTACTATCTCGACTGAAGCTGATGATTAAAACAGTGAGCATATTACGATAAAAAAAATATTATTTTTATGTTTGATAATGCTGATAGAATAACATTAAAACACGAAATTATACATAGCCTAGAATTTAATAAACCAGTGCCAGATGAATTATACAAATTATATAAAATAGTGAGAAATAACATCACAGAAGAATCATTTGGTGGCAATGTTGTAAGTTTTAATTTTAAAAAAAATATTCACGAATTTATAGCAGATGGGTATAGTAAATGACCTTTCGTAAACGCTCTAAAAAGAGAATGACTTTACGAAGAATTTTTAGAAAAAACTAAATATATTTTCGAATAAGATTTTCTCCATCAAAATTTGCATTTTAAAACAATTCTGAATATAATTAGACTGTGTTAGGTCTAATTTTTATTTATGAGAATCTACAAATCATGCCAAATCAATTGATAAACACAATATTAGAAGTAGAAGATGTGCAGGCATTGCAGGTAGATTTTTCTCAATTACAAAAGATTCCACGTGAAAACGCAGAAGAAATGCAAATAATTTTGTATTACAAAGATGAAGAAGGGTTTGTATATTTATTAACTACCAACAACCATCCAGATAGTCTCAAAAAAGTCATAAAAGAATTAGACAATAAATGACTAAAAAATAAAATTTTCTATACATCAGTTGAATGATTCACAGAATGATTAAAATGGTACGATATACTGGATGAACAAGAAGAAAAAAATAGGGAAGAAAATGAAAAAAGAGAAAAAGCTGAATGAGATTCAGCAATCACAATCATGAAACAATTCTTTGAACAAAGAGAATCGAAAGATCCATGAGAATTTATTCTTGAAATGATCAGACTATGATTTCAATCATGAGCATCAGATATCCACTTTCAACCAGAATGAAAAAATGTAACACTTCGTCTACGTTTAGATGGAATACTTCAGGATGTGGTAAATTTTGATGCTCAGGATTTTTGGAAATATTTGCAAAAACTAAAATTCATTTCATGAGTTAAAATGAATGTAGATTATATTCCTCAAGATGGTAGATTCTCATTTGAAGCTACTAATCATGAATGAGTAAAAAAGAAAGTAGATGCCAGGGTTAACTTTATGCCATGAATGTCTTCAGAATCTACTGTAATCAGATTTTTGGATTCTGAAAAAGGAATCTCAACATTTGAAGAAATTTGATTTACTGATAAAAGCTACGATATATTAAAAAAACATATATCAAAAAATACATGAATTATTATTGTTACTTGACCTACTGGTTCATGAAAAACTACTACTTTATATTCTATTCTAAATTCACTAAATAATTGAACTAATAAAATTATCACACTAGAAGATCCAATCGAATATGAAATGCCAGGAATCCAACAATCACAGATAAACTATGCTAAAAACTATGACTATGAAACTGGATTAAAAGCCATTCTTCGTCACGATCCGGATATTATATTAGTATGAGAAACTAGGTCTAAAGAAACTGCAGATATCGCCATAAATGCAGCATTAACTGGACATCTTGTCTTCACTACTCTCCATACAAATTCAGCAATTGCATCCATCCCTCGTTTGCTTTCCATGTGAGTAGAATCTTATCTACTAGCTCCCGCTGTTCAATTAATATTATGACAACGTCTAGTTCGTAAAATTTGTCCCAATTGTTCAAGTAAGAGACCTGCAACATATTCAGAGCAAACTGAAATTGAACAAGCAATCAGTAGATTACATGATCTAGAAATATCTGATATTCCAGCATTTGATTGAAGTGTATGCGTATCCAACGGATGTGCTCAATGTAACGATACATGATATCAAGGAAGAACCGCTATACTAGAGACATTGGAAATCACTGAAGACATGAGAAACTTAATCGTTGATGGAGAAAGTGAGTCATGAATTTTGACTAAAGCTCGTGAAAACTGATTCATAACTTTACAAGAAGATGGAATTATTAAAGTATTAAAATGAGAAACTACATTAGATGAAATCCATAGAGTATTATAATAATTAATAATTAGTTTTGTAAGACAGATTTATCAACAAAATAAATTGATATAATTTTTTAAAAAAAGAAACAATTGAAAAAAACTAAATAAACAATACATTCATTTTTATGAAGAATCAAACATTTACAATATATTTCGATGAAGCTGGAAGATGACCTTTGGCTGGTCCTCTTTTTATATGATTAGTATGTCCTACAAAGAAACTATCAAAAAAAGAATCACTCCTTTTTTGTGATAGCAAACAAATTAATGAGAGCAAAAGAGAAGAACTCTTTGAATATATAGAAAAGTTAAAATCTGAATGAAAGATTATTTCAACTTCCGCATGGATGACCGCTGCTGAAATTGATAAATATTGAATGAGTAATTCATTACATTGTGCAATTTTAAGAGGAATGATTCAGATTTTTAATGAACTATTCCCTGATAGTTACATTAAGAATGATTTACCAAACCCATTATCTACAAAAATCAAGGCAAATCTAAAGTATACTGACGTTTTGAATTACTTTTCTCAGTTAAATTCCAAATGAGTAAAAATTAAATTAATAATGGATTGAAATCGTGATTTTGGACTAAGGAAAATGTTCCCATTCTGGGAAATAGAAACTATAATTTCTTGAGATGTAAAAATAAAAGAAATCTGAATGGCTTCAATTCTAGCTAAAGTTTCTCGTGATCGCATAATGGAAAATTTACCAAAGAAATATGAAAAATACAATTTTGATAAACATAAATGATATTGAACTAAAGAGCATAAAGAATTACTAGAAAAATATGGTCCAAGTAATATTCACCGTAAATTATTTCTAAAATGGATTTTCCCAAATCATAAATTTTCTAAAAAACTGCCAGAAAAATTTTAAGATGCAACATTTAAGTTCATTAATTCTTTTGATTTCTCTATGAATTCATTTAGTTTTTTAGTTAGCCTCTTTGGATAAGGAACATAGAATAATTCAATAGCTTTAGAGTTTCCTCATAGATTCCCTTCGGGATGAATAGAAACTTTTCAGAAATTAAACAACGATCACCAAAATCAGCTTTTCGATTCTTGAACAATTTTTATAGTTGATGTTGCTATATTCAAGCTCTCAGTCCTAAAAAATCCATGCTGACGAAAAAGTATAAACTGATCAATCGTAAAAATATTAAAATCCATTTCATAATCGATAATTCTATCAAGCACTTTATATAGTAAGAATAAGAATCATATATTCACGATAATTCATACTATATTAAATACAATATTTGAAGTTGCATCAGTCTCGGCAAAAAATGATACCATAGAATTAACTATCATCAGTACTATTTGTAATCACATAGATATAAAACTATGTTTCAAAAAACTTTCATATCTCCCCTCTTTAAATGAATCTGTATCTATTGTATCTATATATCCATCTTTACTACCAGACTGAGATTTAATATCATAAATAATCATTTTTATACTATGCACACATCGAACAAGTGTAACTCAAGAATATGCCAATGTTAAAATCCAAAAAATCCGCATATATTGAGAATTATAGAATTGTTTATAAGCAAACCAAATCAAAAGTCAGAATGCTGCAAATGCGAAAAGCATCCATACCATTGGATGAATTAGAAAAACCCAATGCTTTTTCATCATTATTGCATTTCATTGACCATTCTTCTGAATAGCATCATAAAGTTCATGTTCATCCAACTTTGTATTAAAACTTCATAATATCCTCATGTGCTAGTAGGATTAATTAATAAAAGAATTTATCAATGACTATATAAAAACATAGGAAAAATAATTTTAATGTCAAGCAAGAAAACTGTAAATTTTTATGTTTCATATATTTGCATTTTGAGTAGAAAATTTTATATATTAATTGTTTAATTTTTATTCATTCAGTATGAGTATTGTAAGAAAGATTTGGTTATTAAGCTTATTTACACCAATCATACTGCTTAATTTTGCTATTGCAAATAATTGGGATTTACCTTGAGTAACAATAATTTCACGTTCCGAATGGTGAGCCAATGAATCTATTAGATTAAAAAAATCTCAAACAACAATAAGTTCGTCTGCATCAAGCACGACATCAAACACAACATCAAGCACAACTACTACTCAAACAACACAAAATAAAGGTATAAATTATTCGCAGATTCGTAATGCATGGATGTCAAAGCACTATCCATACGAACGAAAATATGAAGGTTCAAATACAAAACTTTGAGATAGTATTTTAAGTTATCCAGAATATTTCAATCATCATAAAAACAAAATAGTAATACACCACACAGCAACAGATTATGATCCTAATTGGACCAAAGAAGATGTGGAAAATTATTTACAAAAGATATATAAATATCATACCATTGACCGTAAATTCTGAGACATATGATACAATTTTTTAATAGATCAATTATGAAATATTTATGAATGACGTGCTGGTTGAGAATGAGCTGTATGAATGCATGCATCAAATAATAATGTATCATCAATCTGAATAGCATTATTCTGAAATTTTGAAAATGATATGCCAACGGCAGCTCAGCTTTCTGCATTGGTAAATTTAACAACTGCTATTGCCAGATATTATAATATAGATCCACATGGGAAAACTCATACATTTAATATTAACACATCTAATGAACCATACGTAACTGAAAAGGAAAATTATAATATAATGTGACATGAAGATATAAAAGCCACAGCATGTCCCGGTAAGAATTTATACCAGTTTATCCCACAAATTAGAGATGAAGTGGCATTTAGATTAGAAAACTGAATTATTGGTGATGTAGCATTACCAGCTGACCGATTTAAAGATTCTTATATTGTAGCAAATAAAGAAAATATCTCTGAAATCAAAAATTCTTCTACACATTCAAATAATGCAAGTTTAAAAACTAATTCAACTTCCAATGATGCTATTAAATCATTATTGCAAAGTGATTCCGACGTTTTTAAAAAGGCCGCAAAATTAGCAAAAGAAAATTATAATTGAAAGCTTATAAAAGCTACAACATCCATGTCAAAGATTCAAAAAAAATATAATATCGACGATGTAAAGATTTTGCTAAATAAAAATATTTCTGTATTATTATATGAACTAACAACTAAATACGATAGCTTTAATGTAGTTTGTGAATGAGGTTGTATATTTAATATTGACTGAATTAATTATAACCGAAATTGAGCTACCCTCACATTTTTATCTAATAAAATAAATATAAAATCTGATCGTAATATATATGCCAATAAGGTTACAGTCAAATCATCAAAGACATGAGATACTATCGAAATTTGAAATTATACACGTAAATCTTATGCCTGAATTCCTTGGAATACATTTAAATGAGAATTATCTTTTGAAAAGTGAACGTATCCACTAAAAAATGGTGAACAAAAATCTGATTTTATCGTAATTAATACTCTACCTTTCTCTGAATATATGAAATGAATAGTAGAAACTAATGACACTGAAACATTGGAAAAGAATAAGGTAATGGCTATGATTTCCAAAAACTATGCTCTATTTTATTTAAATAAGGATAATATCCATCCAAGTATTTCTAAAGATGCCAATTATACTGCTATAGATGACCCAGATTTTTTCCAAAAATATGTTTGAGCATGATTAGAAAAAACTTTAACAAAATGGTATCAAGCATTAAATGAAACACACAATAAGATTGTTATGTATGATTGATACTTGCCAATATTACCATATTTTAGTTGTTCTGCTTGATTCACCTTATCAGCAGAAGAAAAACGATGATGGAACGATACCCCATATTTACAATCCACATATGATTTTGACTCATGCAATACTTTCGCGTGACACGGAGTATGATTAGCATGAAAATGAGCTGAATGGTTAGCTAAGAAATGAGTGAATTACGATCAGATTTTGAAATATTACTATAGCGGTATTGAAATTGTAGATATAATTAAATCGTAAATTTTTTAACTTGAAAATGAAAGGAACATTTGTATAAAGAGATGCGAGATTTTTATTATCTTTAAATTTTTAAAACTATGGCAGACATTACTCCTCTCGAAAAAGTGAGAAATCTAGGTATCATGGCACATATCGATGCCTGAAAAACTACTGTTACTGAAAGAATTCTTTTCTATACAGGAAGAACACATAAAATCTGAGAAACTCACGATTGAGAATCTCAAATGGACTGGATGGACCAGGAAAAAGAAAGATGAATTACTATTACATCAGCTACTACTGTATGTTTCTGGAAAGGTCATCATATTAACATTATCGACACACCAGGGCACGTTGACTTTACGATTGAGGTAGAGAGATCTCTACGTGTACTTGATGGTGCTGTTGCATTACTTGATGGACAAGCTTGAGTAGAACCTCAGACAGAAACTGTATGGAGACAGGCTGACAAATATAACGTTCCTAGAATGATCTTCGTTAACAAGATGGATAAAATGGGAGCTGACTTCTATGCATCAGTTGAATCAATCAAAGAGAGATTAACTGATAAAGCTATGCCTATCGAAATCCCTAATGGAGCGTCTGATACATTCGCTGGAGTTGTAAGTTTAATAAGCATGAAGTATTACACTTTCGAATGAGAAAAGTGAATAAATGTTGTTGAACACGAAATTCCTGAAGAATTAAAAGCTAAAGCTGAAGAATACAGAGAAGCCTTGATAGATAGAGTTTCTATTTATGATGATGAATTAGCTGAAAAATATCTTGAATGAGAAGAAATTCCTGAAGAATTACTTAAAAAAGCTATCAGAATCTGAACTTGTTCTGGAGATCTATTCCCAATTATGTGTGGATCTGCTCTTGGAAATAAAGGAGTTCAGTTAATGATTGATGCTGTAGTAGATTTCTTACCTTCTCCATTAGACAGAGGTGAAATCGTTGGAACTGATCCTGATGATCCTGAAAAAGAAGTTAAAAGAACTGCTGATGTAAATCAACCAGCTTCTGCTATCGCTTTCAAGATTATGACTGATCCTTTCGTAGGTACTTTAACATATGTTAGAGTTTATTCATGAGTTATTAAGTCTGGAGATATGCTTTTAAATCCTATTACAGGACAAAAAGAAAGAGTTGGAAGACTTTTGATGATGCACGCTAATAAGAGGGAAGAAATTACTGAAATATCAGCTGGACACATTTGTGCTTTCTTGTGATTAAAAGATACTAGAACAGGAAATACATTATGTGATCTCAAGAATCCTATCGTTCTTGAAAGTATGACATTCCCTGAGCCAGTTATCTCTATCGCTGTTGAACCAAAGTCAAAGGGTGATCAAGAAAAGATGGGACTTGCTCTTGCAAAACTATCATATGAAGATCCTACTTTCACATACCATTCAGATGAAGAAAGTGGTCAGACTATTATCTCTGGAATGGGAGAATTACATCTAGAGGTACTTATCGAGAGAATGAGAAGAGAACATAAAGTAGAAGTTAATACTGGAGCTCCACAGGTAGCTTACAGAGAGACTATTACTCAGAATGTTGAATGAGAATGATTATTCAAGAAACAGTCATGAGGACGTGGACAGTACGGACATGTTGTATTGAAACTCGAAAAGAACGATGAAAAGATTTACGATTTCGAATCTCAAATCAAAGGTTGAGTTATCCCTAACGAATTCATACCTGCTATTGATAAAGGTGCTAGAGAAGTTGTTGCACAAGGACTTTTGGCTGGATATCCTATCATCAATGTTAAAGTTATTCCTTTCTTTGGATCTTACCATGATGTGGATTCTTCAGAAGTATCATTCAAGGTTGCAACTCACAAGGCTATGAAAGATGCATTCTTCAAAGCTGGACCAGTTCTTCTAGAACCTATAATGTCAGTTGAAGTTGTTACACCTGAAGAATATGTTGGTACAGTTATGGGAGATATTAGTTCTCGTAGATGACTTATCCTTGGACAAACTCCAAGAGGAAATGCTACAGCTATCGAAGCAAAAGTTCCATTAGCCGAGATGTTCGGATATTCTACAGATTTAAGATCTAATACTCAAGGTAGAGCTCAATATACAATGCAAATGTCTAATTACGAAAAGGTACCTGATGCTCTTGCTAAGAAGATTATTGCTGAGAGATCTGGAAGTATGAAGTGAATAGATGATGATGAGTAATTAATTATTTAGATATAAAGGACTGATTCACGATTGAGTCAGTCTTTTTTTTACACCCATCTCAAAAGGAATAACTTATACACTGTCACAATAATCATAAAAATCAAGAAAAAATCTGATTTAAAATTTGCATTAAAATGAATTTCGTTTATAATTAGATTAGATTCAGATTTTATTTTATACAAAAACAAATGACAATTGAAGAATTATTAACTTCACTAAATGATCATCAGAGAGCTTACGTTGACCTAGAATTAGGTGATAAAGCTACAAATGGTGATTATATGCTAGCTTCTTATCATCTTGTACCAAATGGAAAGAAAAACATTTTACAGGCAGCATGTGAAGTAGCTAGTGAATCAAGTACTGGAACAAATTTCCCAGTAAAAACTGAAACTCCTTATGCCAGACTTTTAAATGCTCTAGTTTATGAAGTAGATGTAGAAGCTGAAATGGTAAAAATTGCTTTCCCATGGAGATTATTCGATAGAAATGGGAATATCCAGAATATTTTCACTTATATCGCAGGAAATATCTTCGGAATGGGAGATGTAAAAGCTTTGAAATTAATTGATGTATGGTTTCCTCCTGTAATGTTGGAACAATATGATGGACCAAGCTATACACTTGATGATATGAGAAAATATCTTAACGTTTATGATAGACCAATCCTTGGAACTATCGTAAAACCTAAAATGGGACTTAGCAGTGCTGAGTATGCAGAAGTTTGTTATGATTTCTGGGTATGAGGTGGAGATTTCGTTAAAAACGATGAACCTCAAGCTGATCAGGATTTCTGTCCTTATGAAAAAATGGTAGCTCATGTAAAAGAAGCTATGGATAAAGCTGTAAAAGAAACAGGACAAAAGAAAATTCACTCTTTCAATGTTTCAGCTGCAGATTTCGATACTATGCTTGAAAGATGTGAAATGATAAGAAACGCGTGATTTGAGCCAGGTAGTTATGCATTCCTTATCGATGGAACAACTGCTGGATGGATGGCAGTTCAAACTCTTAGAAGACACTACCCTGATGTATTTATTCATTTCCACAGAGCTGGGCATGGAGCCTATACTAGACCAGAAAATCCTATCGGATATTCTGTATTAGTTCTTTCTAAGTTCGCTAGATTAGCTGGAGCTAGCGGAATTCATACTGGAACTGCTGGAGTAGGTAAAATGGCCGGAACTCCAGGAGAAGATGTAACAGCTGCTCACGAAATTAGATACTTCACAGATATGTGACATACATTTGAACAGTCTTGGACTAAGATTCCTCCTCAAGACGAAGATTTAATCGGAATTAATGAAGTTGATAAAAAGAATATGGAAATTCTGGTTGATGACAGCTGGAGAGGAATTAAAAAATGTTGTCCAATCGTATCTGGAGGTCTAAATCCAGTATTGTTAAAACCATTTATGGATTTGATGTGAAATGCTGACTTCATTACTACAATGGGAGCAGGAACTCACGCTCATCCAGATGGAACAAAGGCTGGTGCTACTGCTATGGTACAAGCTTGTGAAGCTTACAAAAAATGAATTGATATTCATGAATATGCTAAAAATCACAAAGAACTAGCTAGAGCTATTGAATTCTTTGAAAAAAAGTAGTCCAGAAATTTATATAACCTTTTTATAATTTAATTTATTGTCATGTCAGAATTAACACCTGTTATTTCAAAGGCAGTCGAAACTGGAACTGCAAAACTATTAAACCATTTCAAAGAAAGGTATGGAGCTGTAATATTTGTTCCATTAGGAGTAAACTCTTCTACTCCTGCAAAGATTGCCCCATCTATCGCTGAAAGTTTAGAAAGTTCTCTACTTAGCGTTGATGGTAATAAAGTAACTCTAAACGTCGTTGAAGACAAAGTTGGAGTTGTATTTGACACTTTTATGGAAAACTTCTTCAATTCTCTTAACTTTATTGCAAAAACTGCTATGAAAGCTATGGGAATGAAAATGTCTCGAAATGATTTCCTTAGTCAACTAGCTGATCGTAAAGCTAATAATCCTCAAAGTTATGAAATATGGAAAAGTAACTGGATTATGGTACTTCATACATTGTTTGATGAAGTGGTCGCTACTTTTCAATCCAATGGAAAAGAAGTAATGATTACTAATGGAGAGAAATTCTTCTCAAATTCAGAAGAAGCTGTAGCATGAATGAAAATCTTCAGCTAAACTTAAATTTACAATAATATTAAGAGCCTTCATACCTTGAAGGCTTTTTTTAATCTGAATTTTCTTGCATTTAAAAAAGAGAAAATTATCATTCGGATTAGTTTTTAACTATATGATTAAAAAATATGGAACAATTATCAGAAAGAGATGTTCGTATTCAAAAGATTGAAAAAATGAAAAAGCTGGGAGTAGTACCTTTCGCTCAGCATTTTGATAAACAGCAATCTATCACAAAAATAGTGGCTGAATACTCAAATAAAGAAATGAGAGAAATTGAGGTTATTATTCCAGCTCCTGAAAAACAAGTGAAAACCGCTTGAAGATTGATACTTTATCGTAGTTTTGGTAAGCTATCTTTCTGAACTATTATTGATTGAACAGAAAAAATTCAAGTGATGTTCCACAGAGATAACTGTAAAATAGATATTTCTACTTCTACAGATGAACCAAAATTGGTGGATTCACTATGAGAATGAGAAGAAGCTATGACTGCATACAAATTCATGGAAAAGATGGTAGATATCTGAGATTTTATCGGAGTAACTGGAGAAGTATTCAAAACTCACAAAGGAGAATTAACTATATTCGTGTCAGAATTTAAATTCCTTTCTAAATCTGTACGTGGATTACCTGAGAAATATCATGGAATCAATGATGCTGAGGAACTCTATAGAAAGAGATATCTTGATATGATTACGAATCCTGAAACATATGAAAGATTTTTATTCAAATCAAAATTTTATCAAAAATTAAGAGAATTCTATACTAAAGAATGATTTATTGAAATTCAGACTCCAATATTGGATAATGCCGCTTCATGAGCTGCTGCTAGACCATTTATCACTCACCATAACGATTTCGATGTAGATGTATATTTGAGAATTGCTTTCGAAACCTCACTCAAAAAAGCAACTGTTTGAAGATTTGAGAAAGTGTTTGAAATTGGTCAGGATTTTAGAAATGAATGATCTGATCCTTCACATATTCAAGAATTTACTCAGGTTGAACACTATGCTGTGTACTGGAATTATGAAGATAATATGAAATTCACTGAAAAGATGTTCGATTTCTTATTCGATGAATTAAAATTAGATAGAAAGCTAAAAGTTAAAGATAAGGAATGAGTAGAAAAGGAAGTAGATTTTACTACTCCATGGGAGAGAATTGATTACACAAAATGAATTTTAGAGGCTAGTTGAATAGATATTACTCAATACTGAGTAGATGACGCTGATAAACTTAGAGATGATATCAAAGCTAAATGAATAACATTTGAATGAATAGATGATATGTGAACTACAACTTTGATAGACTATCTTTTCAAGAAAGTTTTACGTCCTTCAATTATTGGACCTGCTTTCATATATAACTACCCTGTCATCATGCAACCTCTAGCTAGAGTTTCTGATGCTGATGCAAATATAGTTGAACAGTTCCAATTATTGGTAAATGGATGGGAAATCTGTAAAGCTTATTCAGAATTGGTTGATCCTCTATTCCAGCAAGCAAACTTTGATAAACAAGCTGAAGCTGCTGCTAAATGAGACGATGAAGCTACAAGCTGAGATGATGCATTCGTAGAAGCTATGGAATATGGAATGCCTCCACAATCAGGATTTGGAATGGGATTAGAAAGAATATTAGCAATTCTTACTCAACAAGAAAATATTCGTGATGTAGTGATGTTCCCATTGATGAAACCTAGGAATTGAAGTGAAGAATAATAGAAATTTAACATTCTAAATTATAAAAAAGCTGACTCAAATCAACGAATCAGCTTTTTGTTATATTTAAGTTTAAAGTTTTATTTAACTTTTCCTCTTTAGTTAGCCATTTACTATAACATTAATATATAAATTAAATTTTTAAAATTTATACATTACTCACATTGTTGGAGTAAATTTTCAATCTCTCATTATACAACTTAATTGCGCTCAGAATCATCTTCAAAGATCTACGTCTGCAATTACACGTCCATAAAATAAATCTTTATAATCGCTCTTATACCATCATTGTGCTGTTAATCTTAATGCATCTGAAATCTTCTTAGTAATTCATAAACGAAAGGCATCCATATCTTTTCATTCCTTAAAATCATGAAAATATTTTCATTCAATCGTCCAACCATCTGCACTAAAAGATCATACAATAACAGGTGTAACTCAAACAGTTTCTGGCATTTGGTCAATAAACGAAAATTCTACACTAGCTCAACCAGATCGTTTACCATCTTTAGATGAAATAGTTCGGTATGGAACTACCACACTAGCCTTTGATAATGGATATTCAGGATCTGTATGGAAATCATCGAGTCTAATTGCCGTTAATCATAATCATGTTTTTTGATCTTTTGCATCTATAGCAATCATTCCAGATACTTTATCACTAAATATACCTGCAAAATCTGGTACCACACTTGTTCATACTTGAACAAATCAGTGTACTCAAATCCTTGACTCCTTAGATCCTCATCATTCTACTTTTCATCAATCACCTATTTCTGGTTCTGGATCAGGCTCAATTCTAGGTCAATCTTCTTGTGTTTCTTCTCCAAAACTAAGTCCATCATCTCTAATCAAATCTCATAAGCTAATAGTCTTTTTTTCTTCATCTACTCTTGTTCATGGTTGTGTTACCTCCGTAACTTTCGCCCCTTCAAATCTATCACTTACTGTTTTTTCATGTCACTCTGCTGGGGCTCATAATAATATTAAAGCTAAAGCAGCAGACATTAAAGTTGCTCATGTTCAAGCTCTTTTTTTTTCTGCTCATTGCATTTCTAATGTTGTTTTTTTCATCTGTATAATTGTATAGAATATAAAGTGGGGTAATATTTTTGTTTAATGTTTTGTTCCTCTCATTTTCATACCCATACTATATATTATTTCTCATATATGTCAATTATACAGATATCATTTTCTGTAAAAATAAATTTACACACAGTAAACATAGTTGGTTAAAAGCGAAAAATCTCAACGAAAATTTGCAAAAATTTTGTGTTCTGATTATAATGTGTATAGATTTTATAATTATATGATTAATACCATGCTTACGGATATTATCCAACAACAATGATTATCAAAGAATGAATCGAAAGCCTATCTAGCAGTACTAGAATTAGGTGTCTCACCAGTAAGTAGGATTGCTCGTAAAATCGATGAGAGAAGAGAAAATACTTATCATATACTGGAAGAACTTGAAAAAAAGTGATTTATAAGATCTATTATAATGAATAAAATCACTCACTATTATGCCATTTCTCCAGAAGAATTATTAGATATTCAACAATGAAAAATCAAAAATTTAATGTGAATAATGCCACAATTAACTGCATTGTGGAGTTGAGGTGAAAACAAACCTAAAGTTTCATTATTTGACTGATCTGAATGATTAAAATTCTTATACGAAGATACTATTAAAAAAGAATGATCAGAAATTAAGGCGTTTTTGTGATATACAAATGCTGACAAAGATTTACAGAAATATTTAAATTCTATTCACTTAAAAGAAAGAGAGAAAAACAATGTTGTTGCTAAAATACTGATGCCTACATCGATGAAAAAAAGCGAATGATATGAGCCTAAAGATAGTAAGGACAAAAACAAATATACTGAAATTAAATACATTTCTGATGAACAATTTACCTTTGCTAATGAAATTGATCTATATGATAATAAAATATGAATTATGCTTTATGGAACTAATGAGATGTTCTGATTATTGATAGAAAGTAAATCTATTTATGATATGTTAGCATCATTATTTAATTTATTACGAGAGAATGGAGAATCTCAATAGTAACACAGAACAGATATTAACAGATGCCGAAAGAGAGAAAATTCTCCTTAGTTTATTTAAATGAGAAGATTGAGAATTAGATGCATCCTCATTTTTATATAAATGAAAATGAGCTGAATTATATGAAAAAGCATCAACTAGTGAAAGCTATCCGTTTATTGATATGGAAATAGAAGCTCTCGATAAGCTAAAGTATGATCATGAATTTAAAGAAATATTAGAAAAAACTGACTATATAACTGATGTTTGATCATGAGACGGTCAGAAAGCAATCACCTTATTAGGATGAAGTGGTTGGCGCGGTACATATATCGCTGAAGATCCTAGTCCAGATATGTTAAATATTGTTAGAAAAAATATGATAGAAAATGCTCGCTGGATACAACTATGAAATTTCCAAGTGCTAAACGATCTTCAATGGCACCTATCAAGCAATTTACCTCATAATATGTACCTATTCTTGTGAGGAACTATATGAAATATGTCCGACAAATGTATAATAAACGAATTAAAGAATATGGATAATAACTGAATAATTAGTGGAAATAAAATTTTATTGTCATACTTTACAGCCCCGAAAACACCGGAAGAGATAGATGATTTAATTAAAATTTATGGTTCAAAAGAAGATAGAGCTTTTCACGAAAATGGAATGGATATGTTGTGATTATCTAGAGATGATTTTGAATACGATGTAGTTTACGAAAAAGATGATCCAGAACAAAAAGAATGACCATTCCCATGAAGAATAAAATGAATCATTAGAGCTAAAAGAGACAACGTTATAAAAATAGACAGATGGAATGAAATCCATATCGAAAAATGACAAGAATTTACTTTACATTACTCAAGAAGGTTTACTAAAGAATGAATTGAGCGTTTATTTAAAAAAAGTGGTTGTGAGGTGATTTTCACTGAAGATACAGAAAATAGCTCTATTGTATTATTAACAAGAAAGCCATGAAAAATGAAAGATGCAAAAAGTATTATTAAAAAAACCTTACTTTGAACTTTACTTATATGATCTCTAATTGGACCTGGTGCTAAGTATAAACAACAAGAAAGAGTTAAGGAACAAGAAAAACTATACACAGAATGGAAAACAAATAATAATGCGACAAATATAGATTGAACATTTTATACACAAGAAACTGATGAATTAATCAGCGCTCTATCGTTGAATGAATTAGATAATGAAGAACACAAACAGGCAATTATTAGTTTATTTAATATATATGTAAAAGATAATAAAACAGATTGAATTTCAAACGAACAATTAATACAATGATTTTGGGATAAATATTGATGAATGTTAATTAAAGATTTTAACCTAAAACATTCACCTTACGATTTCATAACACCAGAGATAATTAAGAATACCTCAAATCTTAAATGAGAAATTTGATATAAAGCACCCGATGATCTTATAACTTCATATAAATATGATAAAGTTTTTATGTATCGTGATTGATGAGAAACGTATTATATTCTAAGGGTATATATATGAGAAGGTCATACACCTATATATGTGGCCGCTCCCGTTCCTAAAAAACCAAGAGAGAGAATAATAACAATGTCTACTGAAAACGTAAAAAACCTACAAAATAAAGAATGATTAGACAAAACAACATTATCAAATAATGATAAGCTGTGATCAAATTTAGTAACATTTTGAGTAGATGGTTTTTGAAGAGTACGAGCAACAGACTGACATATATCCTTATTCGAAGACTGGGTAGATTCTACATGAAAAACACTTTATTTAGTGTTCATAAACTCAGATGTATATTATATAAAAATTGCAAGGACTCATTCTGGGAAGACTATTTGATTAGCATCTAAATCTCCTGGTTGACCATTTACTATTTCCACATTTAATAAAATGGCTAAGCTCTTTAACAAAATATGATTAGCTAAATAAAGAGATCTTATAATTTTTAAATTATACAAAAAAACCGACCTAAATTAATAAGTCGGCTTTTTATTAAATTTAAATAATTACTCAGATTTATGATTTTTTTCTGCATAAACTTTTGCAGCATCACCAAATCCTTTAACTGCATCAAGTAATTCCATAGGAATCATCCAAATTGTTGTATTAGATTGATCACTTGAAAGGTCGTTAATTGATTGTAATGTTCTCAAATGCAAAGCTCCAGGAGTCTTTGAAAGCATTGTAGCAGCTTCTACTAAGTTTTGAGCAGATGCCAATTCTCATTCAGAAGTAATAATCTTAGCTCTCTTTTCTCTTTCAGCTTCAGCTTGTTTACCGATTGTTCTTTGCAAATCAGCAGGGATAATAATATCTTTGAGTTCTACTGAAAGTACATCTACTCCCCAGCTGTCAGATTTTTCATCAACGATAGCTTTAATCTTTTGACTAGCTTCTTCTCTCTTTGCAAGTAATTCATCAAGTTCGAACTGTCCAACGATATTTCTCATTGTTGTCTGAGCAAATTGAGTCATTGCATAATCAAGATATTTAACGTTGATTACAGCCTTGTTTACTTCGTTTTCTTTAACTTTGTAATAAAGTACAGCGTTGATTGAACAAGAGATATTATCCTTTGTCATAGCTTCCTGACTAGGAACATCTACAGCTTTTTCTCTAATATCCACTGTTTGTGTAGTCTGAATAAAAGGGACAATAACTCTAAGTCCTGGCTTCAAAATTCCTGAATACTTTCAGAGTGTGAATAAAACCTTTCTCTCATACTGGTTTACCACTCTTAGACCAGAAATAACAACAATAAGAGCAATAAAAAATAAAATTCCTACTCCTCACATGTTTATATTTGGTAATAAAATAAAAGAACTTTGTTACGATTCTTTATATAGAAATAATTTTACATTTTGCAAGAGAATCGAACATGAATTAGTTTTTGTTTTTTCAGGTTTAATTCACAATAAATGAGAGCACAATGTACGTCATTCAGAGGGAGTGAAACGACCGAAGAATCCATTTTACATCATATTATCTATGGATTCTTCGCTAACGCTCAGAATGACAATAAGAGGATTTTTATCAACTTTCTAAGCACAAAATCATAATCATGAATTTAAATAAATTCACATTTTTATTATTGTCAAATTTTCTTGTAAAAATCTCTTGATTTTTAAAATAAAAGTCTTAATTAAGAGCTATATAAAAATCTTTATTTAGCTCTTTATTTGGAATCTTAATGCTTACAGACCAGTGTATATCTGTGACAGATCTAAAGAAGAATATGAACGCATACGTTAAAGATCTAAGGAAAGATAAAATAATTTTCGTTAATAACGCACCTGTAGCAGTACTAATGGATGTGAAGAAGTACGAAAAAATGATGCGCGAGGGTAATTTTTTAAATATATGAGTAGAATCATCACACCCGACTAGAAGAATTATGAGAATCAAAAAGTAGAAATCAGATTTTTTTAGATTTTATATGTAATAACGGTATGGAAAAATTCGCAACATTACAGGAAATCATTGAAATCTATTGTATCTCTCGAAAACTAGTAAGAAATGTACTCAGACATTATAAAGTGGATTTTTACAAACAGGAAGATGAAATTTATATCAATCTGAAGGAGTTTCATCAGGTTTATACCACGAAATACAACCCTGCCCTATTCACGATAGAAGAAAAGCAGAAAGGAGAAATTATCAAACCGATTATAGAAAGTAAAATAAATAGGACATTCTTGAACATATTCACTACACCAGTTGATTATCATCAGAAAAAATTAAGAAAAATTGCTATTAGTTATGCAGGATAAAAAGTCACTCGTACACAAAAAGGAAACGACATTTAGTCGTTTCTTTTTTGGTTTAGATAAATTTACATTCTGCAAGAGATTCGGACGAAATTATATTTTTGTTGAAAATCCAAAATATAACAGTAAATAAAAGGTAAAATTTTACGTTTTGTTCTATTGATTATGGAAAAAGAAAAGTTTCATCAAAGAATTTATAAAGTTGCATATAATTATCTATTAAATTTGCTCCCTAAAGAAGTAAGTGAAAATACATTAAAATGATACTTTATAAGCAATCACTGCGATTCAATAAGTGGGATATATGAAAGGTTATTATGATCAGCATAAAATAGACAAGCAATGCCAAATGTTATTCAATACTATATAGAATGAATCAGAAAGTGAAGAAGGGAAGAAATAAAAAAAATTATACATGATTATGATTTTGATCGAATTATAACACAAACGCCTGAAACCTTATTAGATATATTTGAAAAGTATTATCCTATAACAAATAGACAACCAAACTGATATTGGAATATCTGGTGTAATGCTATAATTGATTGAGCGTGGTTTATGAAAAATTTTAATACAGTTAAGGATTTTGATGCCTTTGTGAAAACATATAATAAAGATGTTGAAACTAGACGAAAACTTGCTTGATATATTGCTAATGAAATTCAACTTGGTAATTGACACAAATGAATTAAATGATTATGAGAGGCTTTAGTATGTGATTTCCTAAAAGAAATTGGTTATTTTGAATATTTAAAGCCTGATGTTCATATAAAAGATATTTGTTATTGAGCATGATTTTGTTGATCTGATGATATTTCTGTATTTAATGAAATGACACAAATAGCTTATGATAATAATATAACTCCCTATCACTTAGATAAACTATTTTGGCTTATTTGCTCGGGAAATTTTTATAATCAAGGTATCAAAATATGAAGTCACAAAAAGGAATTTATAGAGACACTTAAAAAAGAATTGTGAAAAGATTATCAACATGTTATTTCAGAATCTAATGTTGAGGATGAAATTCAGATTATAAACAAGATAAAGAAAAATAAAAAAATTATAGAAAAATTACAAAAAGAAAACGTAGATTTGACTAATAAATTGAATAAAATATTATTAAAATAATTTAATTAAGAATTAAGAACCATCTTCATCTTCAAATTCTTCTGCATAATCTTCAGGATCAAATCATTCTTTAGCCATTTCTTCAGCTTCATCTTCTATAATATCATATCAAAGTGAACTCATATCATTTATGTAATCTTCTGATTTTTCTTTTAAGTTATCATCGCTATCATCGTCAGATATATTATCATCTCACTGATAGAAATTTTCCATATATGTAACGTAATCTTCAGGAGATTTTCAAGCTGAAAAATATTCCAAAGCTTCTTCTTCATCAATATCAAATCAAGCATCATTAACATCTGCTATAAAATCTTCTAGTTCCTGTTGTTCATCGATATTATCAACTTCATCAATATCTTGTATCTTTTCATGAGATTTAGTATAATTACGATGTTTGTAATAATTGTCTAACGTTTTTTTCCTTTCTTTCTCAGCTTTCTTAATTTTTCTTTCATAGTTATTTCTCTTTACAGATTCAATTGTTCTAGAAATTAATACCCAACATAGGTACAATCATAGAATATACATGATTAAATCTGAAATACTCATATAGGGGAATAGTTATAAATATATTCTGACTTATATTAATAATTAATCAAAAATCAATAATCCAACAAGATACAGAAAAATGACTTTCGTTTGCCTTTCAGCTTTTTTTCTCTATAAATCAAACTAATAAAATTTACATAACAACGAATTAAATGACTCTTTCAGAGCAGACTCAATATCTACAAAAATTCATAAATACTCCTGACTTAGCCAAGCTCCAAAATATTGGTGAAATTTACCAACAACTAGTAGATTGTATCACTGAACATAATCGCCGTTATTATCTACAGAATGCGCCGATAATCTCTGATTTTGAATATGATCAGCTTTTTAATTTTCTCAAAAGAATTGAATCTGAGTTTCCTCAATTAATCACTTCAAACTCCCCTACTCAAGCTTTAATCTGACAAGTAAGCGAATGATTTGAAAAAGCTGAACATAAAACACCATTACTATCATTAGAGAATAGCTATAATACTGAAGATTTAAAAGATTTTGATGAAAGAGTTCAAAAAGCTTTGACTAAGGAATGAATTTATAAATATTTCTATGTCGTTGAGCCTAAATACGATGGTCTATCTGTAGAACTGATTTATAAGGATTGAAAATTTAAGCAAGCGATTACACGTGGAGATGGATATGTGTGAGATGACATCACAGAGAACGTTAAAATGATAGACAATATCCCAAAAGTTCTGACTCAGAATTTGAAGGTTTTGCGTGTGAGATGAGAGATTATGATGCCAAAATCTGTTTTGAAAGAGATTAACGAACAGAGAGAATTAGATTGACTTGATCCTTTTTCAAATACGAGAAATGCTGCTGCCGGAAGTATTAAACTACTTGATAGCGGAGAAGTAAAAAAGAGAAAATTAGTTTGTTTTGTGTATGATTTGCTGGAAGCTGAAGATGAAAATTGAAATACAGTTGAACCTGAACTCAAGGATTTGTGATTTAGCCAGGTAGATTTATCGTTTGGAAAGCAGACAATTTGATGAATTCAGGAAATCTGTACTAGAAGCGAAACTAGAGCCGAATTGGACCAATTAGATTATGATTTTGATGGTTTAGTTATCAAACTCCAGGAAAACAAACCTAATAGGGTTGAACTGACAAATGAAGAAAAAAATCAGACTCTTTTTTCTGTTGAGTGAGAAAGTGTCGAAAAGGTTGTTTCATTACGTAAGATTTTATGATCTACACAGCATCATCCAAGGCGAGCTATTGCTTATAAATTCCCTGCACAGCAAGCTAGTACTCAGATTTTGTCTGTGGATTTTCAGGTTGGAAGAACTTGAATTATCACTCCTGTAGCGAATTTACAGCCTGTCCAATTAAGTGGAGTGGAGATTTCTAGAGTTAGTCTGCATAATTTCGATTTTATAAATGAAAAAGATATCAAGCTCCACGATTTTGTGTGGATTCAAAGAAGTGGAGAAGTGATTCCATATATCACAAGCGTAATTAAAGAGAGAAGAAGCTGAATTGAAGAAAAGATTTCGGCTCCATTATTCTGTCCTGCTTGTAATTCTCCGATTATAAATATTGAGATACATTACTACTGCACCAATCCAGAATGCCCTGCTCAGACCAAGGAAAAATTGATTCATTTCTGTAGCAAGGAAGCGATGGATATTCAATGAGTTGGTGATGCGATTGTAGACATTCTGATGCAGCAACACTTGATTCATTCTGTGGCTGATATCTATAAATTATCAGATATTCAGACTCAGATTTTTCTAAAAAAGATTCCATGAATCTGAGAAAAAATGTTGTATGAAATCGCTCAACAACTAGAAGAATCTAAAAATAAAGAACTTTGGAGAAAGCTGAATGCATTGGGAATACCTAATATTTGAAAGAAAACTGCACAAGATATTGAGAAATTTTTGCAACAAAAATGAGTAAAAAATCTGACTGAAATTGAAGAAATACTTACAAACGAAGAACTTATGCTTCAGATAGATTGAATCTGAGAAAAGACTATTATCGCATTGAAAGAATTTTTCGCAAATAAACAGGTTAAAGCAATGTTGGAGAAATTGGAGTGATTAGGAATGAATTTTAGTGCTGGTGAAAATGAGCCTCCCTTTGGTAAGGGAGGTGCCGAATGAAATGAGGCAGAGGGATATAATAACTCCTTAAATATCCCCCCTTTATCCCCCCTTGCCGAAGGGGGGCCTTGAGCCGACAATTCTGCTAAATCCTTCTCTATCACGTGAACTTTCCTATTCTCACGTGAAATGATAAAATCTGAAATGGAAAAGAATGGATTTATTTTTCATGAACAACCTAAAAAAGATACAGATTTTCTACTCTGTGGAGAAAAAGCCTGATCAAAAAGAGAAAAAGCTGAAACGTTGGGAATCAAAATTTACGACTCACGAGATGAAATCATAAAAATCTTCCCATTTTTGTGAAATTTGAAAGTAGGAGAAAAGAAGGTTGAACCTCAAAAACCTAATCAACCTAGTCAGATGAGTTTATTTTAGCATAAATATTATATGAAACCAGAACTTTTATTTTTACTCGATTACTACTCCCCTCATAAATGATGAATTGAGAATGTTTTTGAACATTTGATAAATTGATTATTAGAAAAATGATATAAAATCACATTGATAACTTCTCGTTTTCAGAAAGATTTAAAACCATATGAAAAAGCCTGAAACTTAACGATTTATAGAATCTGAAAATGAAGAAAATGATTCTTTTTCAAGTCATTTATAAAAGCTTGTAAAGTTCTCAGAAAAAATAAGAATATCAAAATAATTCATAGTTCTAGCTATACCTCCGCAATTCCAGCCAGTATTTTAGCTAAAATTTTTCACAAAAAATCTGTAGCTACAATTCATGAAATTTTTGGAAAACTTTGGAAAGAACTGAAACCACGATATTCTCGCTGGATTTTTGAATTATTTGAACGATTGATGATTAAATTTCCGCACGATATTTATCACTGCGTGTCATTATATACTTTAAATTCACTGCGTATAAAATGATGAATTAGTGATAAGAAATTACATCTGATTTATAACGGTGTGGATAATGATTTTTGGGATATAAAAAAAGTGAAAAAGTCTGAAATAGATGAACGGAAGAATAAATATTGATGGAATGATTCATATCTGATTTCATACTACGGTCATGCAGGGAAAACTAAATGAATTGATTTATTAGTGGAAGCTATTCCTCAGATTTTGAAAGAGAATCCTGACTGAAAGTTACTCTTTAATATCATTCCATCCAAAAGGAGTGAATTCATTGTTGAGCAAATTAATTCCATATCAAAGCAGTTAAAAGCTGAAAATAGAATCCAGATTTTTAGATGATTTTCTAGGGAAGATTTAAGAATTTTCGTAGCATGTGCAGACGTAATTATTGCTCCATCCTTGGCTGAGTGATTTGGATCCGTACATTCAGAGGCTTGTGCAATGTGAAAGAATTTAGTTACTTCAAATCTTGCAGCTATTCCTGAAGTAGTAAGCGGAAACGTAATTTTGATGTCACCACCATCCAGTGAATGAATTTGTGAATCAATTCAAAAAATCAGAAATTGAAATTTTGAAAAAATCCCAGAGAAAAAGTTCAGCTGGGATAATATGATTGATAAAGTTGAAATGTTATATAAATTATAAAGGTTTATTAGTTATTAATTAACCTCATAATGTAAGTTTTTTGTGCATCTCAAAATTCTGTATTGTCTTTAATTATATCGAAGTAAAGAGAAATAATTGAAGGACTTGCTTTTCTTTCATCAATAAGTGATAAAAGAAAATTTTTCAAATCTTCATTCTTATATTCATAGTTTTTAATGTCTAAATAATCTTCATATTCGTCATTTACTAATCTTGGAGATAATCAATTCTGTAGATAATATAAAATAATATCTTTTGATCCTTTATCTTCAGCCTCCGCAAACTTCTTATAAAACTCTCCTCCATTTAATACTAGAGAAGGGAACTTATCATGTTTTAGTGATATTTCCATCAATTCCCTAACCTTAGGATCAGATTCCGCTAATATCTGATCTCTATACTCAAACTCTTTTAGAATAAATGATGGCAAAATTCTCTTTCCGTTAGCAACTAAGAGATTAAACAATTTATTTAAATCATTATCTCATAGCCTTGGCTCAATTTCTTCATAATATATTGAAATTTCTTTCCTTAATTCTTCTCTTGTACGTAAATTTTCTTTTAAAGTATTCATCAAAACATTTCTAATGCTAACATTTTCTATATCTCAAATCATTTGCTCTATACTATTTTCAGCACCCAAACCATCAAATATATCATTCGATACCTTCTTCTCTAATCAATCTGCATGTACAGGTTTTACTTCTTTTCCAACCCAGTCTTCTAAGAATCTATCCATACTTATAAAATATAATTATAAAAATAAAACATAAATAATATAATTTTTTAATCAAAAAAGTCAATAGATGATTAACAATTCTGAGTTATTAGCCATATTTTTTTAATAAGAAGGAAAGGCCGTTAGAATTAATGATTTTAATCTAAATCCTATTCGGATATTTTCAATAACAAATTTGCACCTTTTTCTGTTGAAAAGAGAGAATAATTAGGCATATAGTCCGAAAAACTTCATTGATATAATGTAAGAAAAAAATAACCACAACAACGATCAAGCTTATGATACCTATTTCTTAAAAAATAGGTAGTGTTTAAATATAACAATTTTCTTAAATCATCGTTATCTATCTTTATCTCAAATTCTGAAAAATATTCACGAATAGCAGTATACAACCTATCTATTTCTTCATATGAATATGATTTTTCTCTTAACTCTAAATTCCTTTCAAAATCGTATTCAGTACAATTATGACGATGCAGTTTATCATCTTTTTCATCTCAAGCAAAATAATCAAACTTAAATCATTTAAATTTTCATATTGCAGGCAAATTTACATGAACTTTTCTTCATCTAAATCACAAAACTTCTACATCTTCTTCTGCTGTTATGTAATTTTTCTTCAAATCATCCAAGAGAAGACTTTTGAGTATTTCCTGTTTGCCTTCAATTAACAATTTTATCATTTCTTCTCTTTGTCCAATAGATAACTGTTTTATTATTTCCTGTAATTTTTTTGATCAACTATTGAGTCAATCTGTTTGTATATTAGAGTCTATATTTTCCATTTTCATTAAAATTAAAATTATAAAATAATTGTTAAAAATAAGTTTGTTGCATATAAAAAATCATTTATGCAAAAATACAAAAAAATGTCCGCGCTACTTAATAGCGCCAGACTTTATCACACCAAAAATTTTGATATATTATTTTCTTATCTGAAAGAAGAGCTTTTCAAAAAATTTGATTATCTAATAATCTCACAATACCTTTTTCATAATTATACACACAATTTCCATGTTTTCATATTAACTCTTTACATCTATTATAAATAATCGTATGTACATATTATTATGATTTATACATAAAAGTCAAGTCAAATACAAAAAGATTATTCTGATTCTTGAATTTTAACACCTAAAGGTTAGATTAGAGCTTGTTTATATTGATATAATGAATGTGATGGATTATGCACAAGAAGCTATAAATCAACACAAAAAACATCATTGAAAACTGACTACACAGTCAAAAGTACCTTTGAAAACAAAAGACGATTTGGCTACATACTATACACCTTGAGTAGCTGCACCATGCTTAGAGATAGCTGAGAATAAAGAATTAGCTTACGACTACACTTGGAAAAACAATTCAGTTGCAGTTATTTCAGATGGTTCTGCTGTTTTGTGATTAGGAAACATCTGACCTGAAGCATGACTTCCTGTAATGGAATGAAAAGCTATTCTTTTCAAAAAATATGGAAATATCGATGCAATTCCTATCGTACTGAATACTCAAGATCCAGATGAAATTATCAAAGTTGTAGAAGCTATCGCTCCGACTTTTGGAGGAGTAAACTTGGAAGATATCGCTGCTCCGAACTGTTTCTATATTGAAGAAGAGTTGAAAAAAAGATTGAACATTCCTGTATTTCACGATGATCAACATGGAACTGCAATTGTAGTTTTAGCGTGATTGATTAATGCTTTAAAATTAAAAAATTCAGATTTTTCATCTCAAAAAATTGTAATTTCTGGAGCATGAGCTGCTGCGATTGCAATTGGAAAGTTATTGAAAAAAGCTTGAGCTGAAAATATAATATTCCTTGATTCTAAATGAGTAATCTACGAATGAAGGGATAATTTGAATAAATATAAAGAAGAAATAGCCCCTTGGAATATTGAACAAATTTCATGAACTTTGGATGATGCTATCAAATGAGCCGATATTTTTATTTGAGTAAGTAAACCTGGATTATTACACAAAGAGCATATCCAATCTATGAATACAGATCCTATCATTTTCGCGCTCGCGAATCCAACTCCTGAAATCATGCCTGACGAAGCGAGAGAAGCTGGAGCTTTTATCGTAGCCACATGAAGAAGCGATTTTCCAAATCAAGTAAATAATGTTTTAGCTTTCCCTGGAATTTTCCGTGGAGCTTTGGATGCAAGAATTCCTCAAATTACAGATGAACATAAAATTGCTGCTGCAAAAGCTTTAGCAAGTTTTGTAAAAAATCCTGACCGTGAACATATAATTCCATCAGCTTTTGATGTATGAGTTGCTGATAAGGTTGCAGAAGCTGTAAAGAGTGTTTAGTTGTAAAACTATAATCAATCAAAAAATCCCTCTTAACTGAGGGATTTTTAGTTTATTTTATTTTTAACGTAAATAGTTCTTTGCTATATCCTTTGCTCAATTACTTCCGTCTAAAAACGCTTTTAGTGTTTTTTCTGTAACATTTTTTTTGCTATCTTTATCCTCTTTAAACGCTTTATGCATTCATATATTTCGATATATTTTATCAAAATCATCCAATATAAATAACATAATCCTTAAGCCAACAGGTCAAGTTCAAAATTTATCTTTAATTTTTAAATATACATTTCTACCGTCATCTTCCGAAAACTTTTTAAAATTAGATAATTGAAATAATGACCTTAATATATTTTGTTTATATTTGCTTTCATATTCCAACCTAGATATCTCTTCTTCTACTGGAGATTTCTCTCAATACCAATTTATATGAGGCATGATTAAATCAATAATTTTATCAGCAGCATCATCCGTATCTCAAAGCTTTTCAAAAATACGGTCCACCTTCGCTCCCAAATCTAATTTTTCAAAATTCTCTCAAAGATTAGAATCTGACTCAGAATTTATCTCTTTTTCTCATGCTTCTTTTAATAATAATTCTAACATTTGTTTTTTTTCTTCATTTGATAATCAATCCATTATTGATTGTAATTTTTCTGAAGGACCTTGTGGTCAAGTTTCATTTGCCATTTTATTTAATATAATAATTAAAAAATCTCTCATACATATTATATACAAAAGCAACAACAAAATCAAAAAATTGGAGACTTTTTCTTGAAAAGTTTTACTGTAAAAATATGTTTAGCTTGTATTTGATTATAAACAATTTCTAAACTATGAAAATTGCAGCTGTACATTGTCGATTATTTCCTGGTGGAGCTTTAGAAGTTTTTAAAGATTTACTCCAACAAGAACTTAGAAATGATCCGAAAGCCGAGATCAAGATTTTCACAATGATAGCTGATTCAGATTTGAAATCTTTATTAATTCAGATTCCTGGAACTGAAAAATATAGAAAAATTAAAGTGGTAGAATCTCTACCAAAATGGTTGAGTAAAATTTTCTTATTCTGCACTAAAAAACATATCCCCATTCTCTCATCGATTTTCGATTATCGTAATCTGATAGTTTACTACCCTGAAATTATGAAAATTTTATCTAGAAAAATCAAAAAATTCTGACCTGAAAGAATGGTGATCTCCAGTTATGCAATTGCAAAAAATGTAAAAATTCCACAGACTTGTAAACATACAAAATTATACTTACACTCCCCTATGCAATATATTTGGTCTCATAAAGAAGAATATATTTGAAAATTTAAATGATGGAAGAAAAAATTGTTTACGTCTATCATGCCTCGCTTACAAAGGTGGGATAAGCAGTTTACTAAGTTTGATGAAATAATCTTTAATAGCAATTACACAGCTTGATTGGCCGAAGAAATTTACTGAATGAAATGAAAAGTAAAATATCCAAAGATTAAAGATTGCTTTTATCTCTCTACTCCATCCAATGAAATTCAGAATTATTTTGTATGTGTAGGTAGAGTCGTAAATTTTGTGCGTGAAGTCTGATTGATTATAAAAGCTTGTAATGAAACCAAAACTAACCTTTTAGTTATAGGTTCATGACCTGATGAAGTCCAGTTAAAAGCTTTGGCATGAGATACCATAATATTTCTCTGATGGCTACCTCAAGAAGAAAGCTTGAAAATAATTAAAAATGCACAATGATTAATAAATCTGACTAAAGAATCATTCTGAATGTGAACTGCGGAAGCTCTACTCCTTTGAGTTCCTGTGATTTGATTCGCAGAGTGATGAAGTAAAGAATTAGTAGATGAAAATAGCGGAATATTGATTGATAAAAAAAATATATCAAAATTAAAAGACGCCATTCACACTCTCGGATCTACACAGTGTAATAGACGTCTAATTTCTGATTCTATCAGAGAAAAACTTCAGAAATATAGTTAATTATAATTTTGAGTACAACTCAGACAATGCTTGAAATTCTCCAGAATCATCAAGTTCCTCTTCTATATATTTTCCATCTTTCCAATAAGTTTTCTTTCAAAAACCTTTTTCCATTCAGTAATTTGATGCATCGCTAGTTAATACTCTAAACAAATCATCAACAATTTCTAGAGCTGCACAATTGGAAAACAACAATCAAATTGCTTCTGCCCCTCCTCTCAATAATAATTCTTTTACACTTTCCTGTCTACCGGGTTCATTACAATGAGGAACAAATAATCACTCCATAAATCATAAACAATCAACTTTTATTAATGGCATATTTTCTCAGTATCTCTTTAACGCATCACTTGAACATTCTTTAAACCAACAATTAGCTCATGCTGATAGCCCACACATTACTTTACCACTTTCCCATGCTTCTCTCAAAATTTTATCGAATCATGTTTGTTTCCATAAAGTAATCATACTTAAGGTATCTCATCATCACTCATATATAATATCAGCCCAATTAATAAGACTTCTAACATATTCGGTATCCATTAATTTATCTGTTTTTAAATCTTTACATTCACACCCATATCTTCAACCGTAAATATCTCTCATAGCGATAAAATAACCATCCTGATTCTCTAAAGGTTGAGAATGTCCCAAAAATAAAAAGTTGGGATGCTCTTTATTAGTTAATTTGACAATTTCTTCATCTATTGGAGCTGTTTCATATGGTTTTCTAATCCCATCTGATTTTAATCTTCAGTTTTCTCCGCCGCCAATGGCTACAATTTTTCTAGTATTATTCATTTTTAATGTAATATAAGATATAAAATTATTTATTATTTATTTTTTTACTATACTAAAACTAACTAAACTACCTCCATCTTCATAACCAGCATTTGCGTAAGCTTTATTAGAATTAGGATAATTTTTATCTGTATACAAAACTGGCACATATCATTCCTCCAATATCATTTTTGTTAACTCATGAACTAATTTGGCTGCATATCATTTACCTCTTTCCTCATCTGTAGTATAAACTAATCATACTTTACCAGTTTTATCCGTGTAAATTGTATAGTGCGCCATACAAACAATTGTATCATTTGCATTTCTGAGTACATAGAAGTTAGGATTGTTCATCTCCTGTTCAGTTCTTTTCAGACACTCTTCTTTTATTTCATCTGGTGTTTTCGAACTATAATTCGTGATTGAATCATCCATAAAGTTTTCAAAGTTATAAATATATTTTGCTATTATATCCTTTTCTTCAGGTCTTGCTTTATCCAATCTTCCATCATTAGGTTTTGTATCTCTTAATCTTTCACACTTCATAAATCATAATTCAAAATATTCAGATTTATCTATTCATTCAAAGTTGTCTTCTACTAACGCATCATATAACTCTTTTTTACTAGTTAATGTTGTTTTATATTTTATCAAATACAACCTAATCGATTCTTCGATTTCATTTAACTTAGACCTATCAAAATTATCTTTTGTTCGAATTCGTGGTCGTCTATCGTCACTTTCGTTTGTAATTACATAATTTTCTCCATCACTCATGATTCTAGCATTTTCATCATTAATTTTCGTTTCAAATACGGAGAATAAATATTTATCTTTTTTATATTCGTTACTTTGAAAGATTTGGTTATTCTTATCTATTGTTTCCATAATCATTCTCAATTTATCAAATAAAATTATTTATTCTTTTTCTGCCAATCAGGTTTTAATATTTCCATTAGGATATTATCGTATCGATCTCAATCACAATACTCACAATGGTGTTTCACTCAAACTTCTTTAAATCAACATTTCTTATAACAAGCAATTCCTTTTTGATTAAATGATTTTACCCGAAGAGAAACATTGTATAAATTTAACGTATTGAAAGCGAACAACAGCAATGCATTAACTGCATCTGTTCAATATCATTTATTATGTTCATCGAATTCTCAAATTGCTATTCATAATTCCGCTGTTTGATTTATATGATTAACACTAAATAATCATGTAAGTCACAACAGTTTATCATCAGATTTTCTTACAATTCAGAATTCATATTGTCAATCCTTATGAAATCATTCTAAATATTGTTTCTCCGTTTGTAAAGTTATCATTCTTGGACCTCAATGAGTTCAATTAGTAATCCTAGAATCATTCATCCATTTTGTAACAATCTCATAATCTTCTACATTCATAGGAGATAAATAAATATTACCTCGTGAAACTTTTGGAAAGTACTTCATTTTAATTTAAATAAGGGATAAAACTCTATATTTTTATCATCAATTAATCTCCACACTTCTTAACATCTTCTTATAAATCAACTTTACAATTATTATCAATATAATCAACCATAATATCTGATATGGTAAGTATGAAAACAAGAAGTTTATATCTCATGTAGTGAAAAATTTAGCTGGTCAATATACATAGTATTGAAATGGCATAAATTTTCAGATATTTTGCATTCGTACTGGATATATATCCACTGGAAAGAAAACTCATCAGAAGATAAAATATAACTTATTGATAAACAACCTTATAAATGAGCTATCTTCTAATATAAATGCGAATAATGCGATTATCAAAGATACCAATGAGAGCATACAAATTCAAATTATCATAGTCACTAGGAATAATGCAAAATTTCAAATTCAGAATCGAGGGAACTTTCATAATACCGAGAATACTACTATTCATGATATAATTCATACTGATAATATGTTCAATAGATTTCTAAAGAATCATTGAGAAAAGTAGTATCAGATAAATGAAATAGGCTTGTTTAAGTATGTAACAATAGATCATCACTTAATTTCATCTACCATATTTTTATCTCTTCGGTTTGTCATAATCAGCTCTGCTATAAATATATACCATGCATACATTCATATTGAAATTCATGAAACACTGTCTAATCATTGAGACTTAGCTCAAAATGTAACTAGCATAGGTATGATAAACACGAATATTAGCAGGTGTATATTATTTATAGCCAGCATATATATGTAATAGAACATCTCTTTTAGGAAATAGAATCCTATTTTTATGTATTTCAGCATTATTGATATTTATATATAAATAAACATTTACATCTGATGAACAAGGTTACCACTAGAATATCTCTTAAGTCATCTATTAAAAACCCGTATTCATAAAGCTAAAGTAATTACACAAAGTCATATCAATATTAACCGTTCTAACAGCGTTGATTCGTTCATCATTATTTGGTAAGGCAATATTATTGATGGGAAAAGAAGCAAACACATAAATATATAAACTAACCTATTTCCATTATATATCTCTGGCGGATATTCTGAAAAGCTAACAAACATACTATTAAACAAATCTGCAATTTTTGATCATCTCTGTAATCGGAAGGATATACTTCCAACTAAAATATATAATCATATCATTGCTAACGATGATAAAATCAGAACTCAAATTCATTTTATCATCACTATTGCTGCCGGAGCATCTGCAAAAGCAAATGCGTATATTGTTAAACAAATTAATCAGAAGATAATATCTCATAAATCTCATATACCAATCTTAGTACTAGCTAAAAAGTACAAAGGCTTAATAGGAAAGCTGAGATAATAATCTAGTTTTCATTGTTCAATAACATCTGACAATGCTCAAATATTAGAGAATAATCAATGAATAATTCAATATCATAAACATGCTAAAGAAACCAAAACCAGAAAATTTCCCAAAGTTAATCCCGTACTACTAAAATATCATAAAAAGATAATAAATATTACTACGAAACAAGCATCATTAAAAATCATAGTTGCTATGCTTGCAAAAAAGTTTACTCTATACTGTCGTTGTTCCTTAATCGCATATTTTAGGAATCATATATATTTTCTCATTTTATATATCATTGAAATAAATGTCATTTTTCATTACGCTACGCTACATTCAGAATGACAGTATGCTACTGGTAAAATTCCTCAATCACGTCCTCTAACGGTACATTTTCTACTTTCACATCCTCTACATCCTTATTATCAAACAAGAATTTTAAAGTCTTATGAACTACTTCAGGATTATTTTCGATTACTATTTCCTCCCATTGTAATGTATCTTTAGCCTTATATCTAATGAATTTTTTATTTGCATGAGTAGCCATCAAATCATCAAGTTGACCATCATAAAGTATTTCTCATCTATTGATTATTATCGCCCTATCACATAAGTTTTCTATATCGTTCAGATCGTGAGAAGTTAGAAATATTGTTACATTTTCTTTTTTGTTGATATCGTTTAGTATCTCGTAAAGAACCTTTTTTGCAATAATATCTAATCATACTGTAGGCTCATCCAGGAATATCGCTTTTGGCTCATGTAATAAAGATGCTACGATTTCTCATTTCATTCTTTGACCTAAACTCAATTTTCTTACTGGTTGATCTAAGAACTCATTTAATCCAAACTTGCTAGCAAACTTATCTAATCTTTCTTCAAATTTATCTTTAGGAATATCATACATAATTCTAAAGAAATTAAAGCTATCAATTAATGGTAAATGATAGAGCAACTGGCTTCTTTGTCCAAAAACTGATGCAGTTTGTTTAGCAATCTCTTCTCTTTCAACCATTGGATCTTTATCAAAAATTCTGATTTTTCCACTATCATAATGCAAAATTCAGAGAATTGCTTTAATT
>Ga0310690_10000983_pt1 | contig 54276 bp, 54 predicted proteins | sample AusTroGonzalo_MG_2_FD_207661 | JGI IMG/M metagenome (GOLD analysis project Ga0310690, IMG submission 207661) | Bovine rumen microbial communities from tropical cattle in Woodstock, Queensland, Australia - Gonzalo_04 (v2) (version 2) | ecosystem: Host-associated > Mammals > Digestive system >... | reverse complement strand
ATCAGGAGCAGGCTCTTGATGTCCGGGTAACTTTTGTCGTTCTCCCAGGAACTCACCGTCTGGCGGGAAACGTAGGTCTTCTCGGCAAAGACTTCCTGATTCCAGCCCTTGGCGTTTCGCAGCTCTCTGATTCTTTTTCCGATCTCCATAAAACCCTCGATGTTGTAGACTTGTCGCAGGACAAGTCTATTAAACACTATATGTAGGGGAAAGGCAAATTGCCTTATGCACGGTCAGCACTCGCGCACGGCAGGTGCGCGTTCAATGTTTGCCGGGTCCGCCATCGCGCTTACTGCGCATCGTTTCCGCCGGCAGCGCGCTTCGCTTCTTTGGCCGCGGCTTTCGCGGCGCGGCGTGCTTCCTTCCTCGCGTGGTACTCGTCCATCGCGCTTTGGCGCTTCTCGGCATCCGCTGCCATCATGGCTTCGACTTCCTTTTCTTCCTCGCTCTTTTCGCCGGTGATTGCGTAGTGCGCCTCCAGGATCGCGTTCTTGACCGCCCACTTGATCACAAAATACGCTGCGATCAAACCAATAATTCCTGTTCCGCCTGTTACTCCGATTTCTCTCAACATTTTCTTTTCCTCCGAACTTTCTGATTTTGCTTTCGCTTTTTTTCATCTTCGGCTTTCGCTTCATCCGGCTCCCCCGTTTTGTTTTCCGGATCCTTTTTCTTTCTTCCCGGTCCGGTTGCCGATGGGGTGTCGGGTTTGCTCTGCCTTACGAGCTGAATTATGCCCCCGGCATCTCCCACCGTCTATCGAATGGTCTTTACATCGGGTGCTTTTGGGGTGTAAAGATGACTTTACATGCCTGAAAACAGGGCGTTTTGCGGGAAGGGGCATTTGCGCTGTGTGTGCCGTTGAGCTGTCGCACATTCTGTCGCTCCAGGCGTGCCCAAAAGTAACGTATCGAGCGACTTTCGCCATTTGTCGCTCATTCTGTCGCTCCAGGCATGCCCAAAAGTAACAGATCGAGCGACTTTCGCCATTTGTCGCTCATTCTGTCGCTCCAGGCATGCCCAAAAGTAACAGATCGAGCGACTTTCGCCATTTGTCGCTCATTCTGTCGCTCCGGGCATGCCCAAAAGTAACGTATCGAGCGACTTTCGCCATTTGTCGCTCATTCTGTCGCTCCGGGCATGTCGAAAAGTAACAGATCGAGCGACAAACGGTCCGCCCCTGCCGCCGCTCCCCCCCGAGAAGCACTTTCCCAAAAAATTGGAAAAGAAAATTATTGACAAACGATAATTCTGTGTGTATCATCGAATTATCGAAAAACAATAATTTCTTGCGGAGGTGGGTTATGACCCGTAGCAGTAAAAGTAATATCGGTCTTGGCATTTTTATCGGAGGGCTTGTTCTGGAAGCGCTGGTCCTCGGAGTGCTTTTCGCATGTACGCATGTGTTTGACAGCATCAGCATCAGCTTCATGACAGTGCCTTTTGCCCAGATCGCTTCGGGCATCCGGACGCTGGGCCTGAAGGGCGGAGTGCTGAGCGGACTTGGCGCGGCGATCCTGGCGCTGATCACCTGCCTTCCTATCGCGTACGCTTTCTCCACGCTGGGCGGGAAGAAGAGCCTTTCCGAAAAACTGGGCTTTATCCTTCTCGGCGCGGTCCTCGGCGGCGGCACATATATTATGGTGAATCCTACAAAATTCCTGCCGGCGGAATTCCTTTCCGATAAGATCCTGATGAGAGCCGTGGTCTGCTCGATGATCTGGTCAACCGTGATCCTCTGCATCGCACTTTGGGGCATCCGGCTCCTCCGATCCGGGAAGGCGAAGGGCGTGATGAAGGGCATGAAAGCGGTGCTGGTCCTTCTCAGCGTGATCTTCGTAGCTGCCGCAGTCCTGAGTTTCGGCGCCATAGCGAAGACCTTCTCTGACGCGGAATCCGGTTCCGCCGACCTTCAGGTTGCGATCTGGGGCGCATTTAAGAACGCCGTCCCGTACATTCTGGATACTGTGATCGCGGTTCTTCTGTTCCGCCTGATCACGATCTATACAAGTGAAGAACAGCAGGGGCTGAGAGAAGCCGCGAAGTCCGTGAGCCGGGCGAGCTGCATCATGCTGGGCGTGGTCCTCACATTGACAGTAGTATTTAACATCATGCAGGTCCTTCTCATGAAAAATCTCCGGAACGTAAATGTCGTCACAGAACTCCCGATCCTGAGCAGTGCTTTTGTAGTGATCGCGGTGATGTTCTGCCGGCTGATCGTTGAGAACCGGGATCTGAGGGACGATAACGAATTGTTTGTATAAGAGGTAAGTATGGCCATACGAGTTTACCTGGAAGATATTTTGAAGAAACGTAATATGACGTCAAAAGAACTGTGTGCCTTAATCGGTATCACGGAGGCGAATCTGTCCATCCTTCGAAGTGGGAAAGCCAAGGGTATCCGTTTCGGGACGGTGAACAAGATCTGCTATTACCTGAACTGTGATGTGGGCGACATTTTGAAATTTGACGGGAATCTGGAGGAAGATGATGAAGACTAAAGTAAGAAATATAACGATCCTTTCTGTGCTGGCGGGAATCCTGGTGCTGGCATTCGTACTCGGCACGACCGGCGCGGTCAAGCCTGTTCTCGCGGAAGAGGAGGAAGCCTTAGAACCCGACCGTCCGATCGGTGTCATGGTGCTCCGCTCTGACGCAGCGCCTTTCCTGAAGGACGAAAGCGGAAAAGTATATGCGAAGAAAGTGGACGTAAAAGATTTTGACGGCAACAGCTATGTTGACTATGATTTTGAAAATGACCGGGCGTACGGGCTTTTCGAGTACATGTACGAAAATGTCATGTATCTGCATTGTGATCCGGCATTCACCGGTGCCACTTCGGCAATCAACATCTCGGAACAGGATAACAGCAAGGGGACTTCGCTCAATTTCAATGCGGACCTGCTGGTGAGTTCCGGAAGTGACGTGCTCTATTTCATCAAGCCTGTTTACCAGCAGGCTGACGGAAGCGTGTACGCGGTCATTGACGAAGAGTTTAACCAGATCCTGACGCCGGATCAGGCCACGGTCAGTCTGAAGACGAATGTGAAGAATGAGGCGGAAGACTATACGACCGAATATGAAGCCTGCGGCAGCATTGCGGTGAAGACCGGAAAGCTCCCGACGGTGATCCGTATCCTTTCTTTCGACGCGGAAGGAAACTGCATCCGGAAAGACGAATTCACGCCGGAAACGTTCCCGGAAACCACTTATGTCAAGGATGAAAACTGCGAGTACATGATCGTCGAGTCCGAATCCGATGACGGCACGACCCGCGAGTTTATCGAAAAAGAGAGCCTGCTGATGCAGGTCCTCGCGCAGGAAAAAGACGGGATCGTAATGTATAAGACATGTGACCTTGCCTGATGATCCGAAAGCGGCGGCGGGCCCGGCGGCCTTCAGAACTGAAGGCCCGCGCGCCTTGCGAGAGCATCGTGAAACCCAGGGATAAGCCGAAATGTGGGAAAGTACTCGCCACGCATTATTTTTCGTCCGATTTGGAATTCTTTTCTTGACATAATAAGCCGAAATCAGAGCTTCTGGGAAATTCGCATTATTTGGCTTCCAAAATTGGCCGAAAAATAATGCGTAAATGAAAGAATTCGCGATTTCGGCTTATCCCGGGCCACCCGGCGGGCCCGCCGCGCCAACAACTGCGCGCGGTCCGCTTCGGCTTCGCCGCCCCCGCAGGGGCGCCGTGCCAGAACCGCGCGCCCGCCGCGGCCTTCCTCAGAAGATCTGTAGTATAAAACATCAAATTAGATTGAATTCTTCTTTTCACTATAGGATAATAATTTCATGTTTTGAAAGACCAAACCGGACAGGTGAAAAGGAGAGACAGTTTATGAAGGTTGGCATTGTTTGCGCAGATATCGACGAAGTGGCCCCGATCCTTAAGGAGATGCAGATCACGAATACCGTAGAGAAAGCGATGCTGAAGTTTCACGAAGGCAAGCTTTGCGATGTGAATGTGGTTGCGCTATATTGCGGGGCATGCAAAGTCAATGCGGCGATCGCTACCCAGCTGGTCATCGATCTTTTCCAGGTGGATTATGTTCTGAATGTCGGCGTGGCCGGCGGCATGGACCCGAAGGTCAAAGTCTTCGATACCGTGATCTCGACCGAGCTCGCTTACCACGATATCCAGCCCGGCGTGCTGACGGGATTTCATCCTTTTATGGATTCCGACTGGTTCCCGGCAGATAAGAAACTTCTGAAACACGCCGAGATCGCATCGGAGAAAGTAATTACGTCCGGCAAGGTATTTTTCGGCAGGATGGTCACCGGCGAAGTCTTCATCGTAGACGAAGGCCGCCAGAAGATCCTCGATGCTTTTCACCCGCTATCTGTCGATATGGAATCGGCCAGCATGGCCCATGTCTGCTACGTAAATAAGGTTCCCTTCCTGGCCGTCCGCTGCATCACCGATACGGCTGAATACAGCGGATCCGAGACCTATGAAGAGAACCTTTCGAAGGCAGTGCTGATCGTCCGGGACATGACGAAAGCGATCCTTACGGAGCTCGCGTGATTACTTGACGAAGATCCCGTTCACTCCGTTTACGGCCATCGAGATCATGACGATGAACCCCAGGATACCGAGGATCAGGCCCAGGCACATCGCCAGTGCGGAGAACGGATGCGGTTCCGTCTTCTTTTTCGCGGCATCGACGATATCGATAAATCCGATAATGAAACCGACCCAGGACAGAAAGAGTGTCAGCGACAGAATAAAAGCAACGGTGCTTCTTGTTGACGCCGGCGTGCCTTTCTTTCCATTGACGAGATCTTTATACGCCTCGCCCGCGAAGGGCTGATCGATGACGAAGTTCTTGGCGCCGTTATAGACGACCTTGACCGGCGCGCCGTTTTCCGCCAGCACGACCACCAGCGAACCCGAAAACTTTCCGCTTCTGTAGAAGATCGTGTGCGGACCCGGAGCCAGCTGAAGCGACATCGTACCGCCGCGTGCCAGAGTAAAGGAAACATTGGCATCGCTGACCGTGATCTGCACCGTCGGATCCTTCTGGGTCGACGGCGCCAGATTCGTAATGAAGAGGTTGTCCGCCGGACGCACCGCCTGTGTCACGACTTGCTCCACGGCATGCTCTTCGTGACCGCAGAACTCACATTTATAAATCTTTCTGTCTGCCAGATAATTCAGATCTGCACCACAACCAGGGCATTTCATCATTGTTATCACCTATCCTTTCCACAACGTCATTATTGTAGCCCTCCTCCTTCTTCGTGAAAAGCACTTGCGTCTGCAATTAGGTGTGTATATTTGCAGTACGGCCTGCAAATGGCAGTGCTTTTGAAGCGGTTTCGCTATCGGAAAAGCGGAGCCGCCATTGCACCGGATCCTGATGGAGGCTACCGAAGTATGACCGCAGTCATGCCGGGAAAGTGACCGCGGTCACTACACGCGCGTGGCGGGCAGAAGTATCATGGGGAGGAAAAGAGGAAAGGAGTGGGAGATCATGAGAAAACTTGCGGCGATCTTTCTATCTGTTTTGTTGGCATTCGGCTGTGTGAGCCTGACGGGCTGCGGCAAGTACCGCTCCAGTTATTCGGCGCTGGTCCTGATCACTTCGAATAATTCGGACGGCGCGTCCATGAAATTCGGTACTTTCCGCGGGACCAATGTTTTCAAGGTCAAGTGCGGCGAGGGCGAGAGTACGCTCAAATACGACGGGAAGATCAAGTCCGGGACCATGAAGGTCTATTATGACTCCGACGGAACGAAGAAGGAACTGTTTACCCTGCATGAGGGGGAATCCGTGGAAGCGACCGGCGGCGAGCTTTCCCAGGGCACGGTGTATATCATCCTCGAGAGCGACGGCAAATGCGAGGACGGCGATTTCCATTTTGAAGTGGTGTGAAGCCCCGGAAGCGGGACGGCGCGGGCGATGCGAAAATGCTGACGCCGGGGCGTCGCGCGATGCGCATATCAGTGAAGAAAAAAGACGGCTTTTACGGCCATCTTTTCATTGAAGTTAAGGCTTTCAGGAAGCGGTCCCGGATCTCGTGGTCGGGGTCGTCTCCGAGTACGGGAAGCATCTCCGGGAAGATGATGCCGCCCGCCATGGTCATGTGTCCGCCGCCATCGCCGATACCGCCGAGGGCGAGGTGTACCCAGTCGCCGGCGTTGAAGTCAGGAAGCTCGGAGCGGATCGAGAACTTGAGCCCGCCGTTTCTTTCCGCATAGACGACGGAAAGCACTACGCAGTTCAGTGAAAGAATGAAGTTGGATACCATGGCGATCAGACGGTCGGGGCAGTCAAAAGGAATGTGCACGAATCCGACGCCGTCGCTGGCGACGAAGTTCTGGATCGCGGCACCGTAAGCACGCAGATCGCGGATCTCCAGTTCGTTACTGTCGAGACGAAGAAGGAGTGACTGATCCGCAATCGAGTTCAGCATGGCAAAGGCTTCAATATCGTTTTCTTTGACCCCGGTCGTGAAGTTCTGTGTATCGATCTTGATCGCGTAGAGAAGCGCGGTGGCGACATCCGTCGGGATCGGGATGTCATTTTCCTTAAAGTAGTCCACGATGATCGTGGCGCAGGCGCCGAAAATACGGTGGTCCACGAAATCGTATTCGTAATCCGTGACCCAGGTATGGTGGTCGATACAGGCGATCTCTCGTCCGATGAGATCCGTGAAGTTTGCATTATTCTTCTGTCCGTCGACGTTGATGATCAGATCCTCCTCGCGCCCGTCGTAGGTCTCCGCCGAGAAAGTCTTGATATGAAGAAGCTCGGTCATCAGTTTCAGTGTGACCTTATCGAACTTGCCGAAATACACGATATCGGCATGGATGTTTCTTGTGCTGAGAAGATATTGTAGACCGAAAGCAGACGCGACGGCGTCCGGATCCGGAAAGTTATGTGTCTGGATCACTGCTCTGCCGTCGCCAATAAGTGATACCAATTCATCAAGTCTTGTCATAGCTGTTATCCCCAAATTACAGTCATTTGTGTACTTTACTTCTTCATTATAGCATTACATTAGTGGTATAAAGCGGTTGTTCACGAAAATGTTATAATTACTTTCAATCAAGGACGCCCGCTGCTTTCGGATCAGGAAGCGCCGGGGGCTCCGAAAGATATTCGGAAAGCTCCGGGGAACCGGAAGGAACGGAAGTCTCATCCTGATCCGGAAGGAATACAAGAAAAGAGGAATGGACGATGGACAGTGCTTTTGAAATCACAAACCACATCACCGCTGAGGAATATATGGAAATGAGAAAGATCGTGGGCTGGCACGCCTTTCCGCTCGAGCAGGCGGAGGAGGGCCTGAAGCACACGGCGTTTCTGTACTGCCTGCGCAAAGACGGCAAGCCCGTCGCCCTCGGCCGCGCGATCTGGGATCACGGCTACGTCGTGTATATCGCCGACGTCATCGTCGTGCCGGAATACCAGGGCCAGGGCCTCGGCCGCGGCGTGATGGAGTACCTGATGGACAAGATCCGTGGCATCGTCAAGCCCGGCTACCTCGTGATGGTGTCCCTCATGGCCGCCAAAGGAAAAGAACCCTTCTACAACAAGTTCGGCTTCGTCGACCGCCCCTCCGAGCAGTTCGGCTGCGGCATGCACCAGTGGATCGAAGGGAAGAGCTGAAGCAGGGGCTTTTCGGGCGGAGCAGGCCACGGCCGGGGCGGGGGCTTTTGCCGCAGGCCGGGGCGGCGACGACACTCCGGTGGGCGAGTGCTTTTCCAGCAGAGCGGGCGGCATGTGTGTCAGGTTTTCAAAAAGCCGAATCAGAACATACGTCTCGATGCCATTTTCGAATTCTTTTCTTGACAAATTCATGCGGAAAATGGAGTTTTTCAAAATCCAACATACATCTGGACCAAAAACCGGCCAAAATTGTATGCTGGATTTTGTTTTTCTTGGATAGCAACATACATTCCCGGGCTTGCCGATCGGCCCGGATAAGCCGTTTTCCTCAAAAAGCACTGCCGCGCATTACTTTTTCGCCGGATTTGGCATTCTTTTCTTGACAAAGTAAGCCGAAATCAAGGCTTTTCAGGTTTCCGCATGAAATCCTGCCCGAAAAGCACTGTTTTTTCATGCGCTTTGAAGAAAAATCCTGTTTTCGGCTTATCCGCGGCTTTCTCTTCGATCGGACGCCCCGATCCTATATGGCAGCGTATCACAGCCGTCCCTCGATCGGACGCCCCGATCTTGTATGGCAGCGGATCACTAGCCGCAAGCTGATGCTGATGGCCCGGCTCGCAGCATGTAACACTGTTACAAATTCCGTATTTTCAGTAATTGCAACCTCAGGTTGACAAGGTTCAAGCCTAAGCTGGTAGAGGTGCTACCGGGGGGCTTGGTATAGTTGAGCCATCAAAACCGAGGAGGTGCTGCAGATGAATATTGCGGACAGAATTCAGAATCTTAGAAGAACAAAGGGAATGTCTCAGGAACAGCTCGCGGATGCGATCGGGGTATCGCGCCAGGCGGTTTCGAAGTGGGAGAGTGAGCAGGCGATGCCGGATCTCGAGAAGATCGTGATCATGAGTGAGGTCTTCGACGTGACTACGGATTACCTTTTAAAAGGAATCGAGCCTGTAGCAGAGACGAGCCACATGACGGTGGGCGACGTCCTCGATCAGAAGATCCTGACCGAGAAGAACGGCAAACGCGCAAAAAGCCTGGTTCGGTACGCGCTCTATGTGCTCGGCGCTTTTCTCGCCGTGGACGTCATCGCGTTCATTATTTACATCATCGCCAACGGGCTGCCGATGTGACGGAAACGGGGAGGTGATTCAAAATGGATGCAAATTGGAATGTACAGATGAATATGAACAGAATGACAGAGACGCACGCGATGAGAGGCTCTGACGTGGGCTCGGGTGTTGCGGCCGCTGCGGCAGCGGACGGTTCGGCGCAAGTTTCGGCCGCTTCGGCCTCTGCCGCCGAGGCGTCCCGCAAGCCTGGCGTTGGCAAGACGATCCTTGGCGTGTTTATGGCGTTTGTCATCATGATCGGTTCGAGCATTCTGGCGTCACTTCCGGCGAGCGGCCTGGTGGCGGCAGGGGTGCCGGCGGCGCTCTGCAACGCGGTCTACGGGCTCGCGTATCTGGGCATAGCGGTCCTGCTCGTACGTCTCGTCTTTGGAAAAGCACTGAGACTTAAGGTCAGCGAGCTTGGTATGCCGAAGTTCTCGATCCGCGGCCGTTACGTGCTTCTCGGCATCCTGCTGCCGGCCGTGATCACGGGAATATTCCTCCTCTTCGTGAGCGGCGCATTTGTCCGCCCCGAGACCGGCATAGCCGAAAGCACCGCGAACCTTTCATACGGAATCTTCTATTGTAGCATCGCCGCCGCTTTTGTAGAGGAGATCATTTTCAGAGGCGTGATCATGCACCTTCTGAAGAAGCGTTGCCCCACGGCACTTGCGGTACTCCTGCCTTCTCTGCTGTTCGGCCTCATTCATCTGACTGAGGTGGAGAGCCTGAATTTGAGTGACGCGGCTCTTCTGGTGGTGGCGGGAACCCTTGCCGGCACGATGTTTTCCGTCGTGGCGCTGAAGTCCGGTTCGGTCTGGAACAGCGGGATCGTACATGCCATCTGGAACCTCATCATGGTCGGCGGCGGACTTTCGATCGCGCCAGCCGTCAACGAAATGTCGCTGGTCACTTATGTCACGAAGAACACCTCCACACTCCTCACGGGCGGCGCTTTTGGCGTCGAAGCATCCATCATCGCCATCGCCGGCTACCTCGCAGTCATCCTTTTGCTCTGCGGATGTGGTAAAATCAAAGGGAAGAAGAACCTTGGGTAAAAGCCCCGGAAGCCGCAGCGGGCAAGTGCAACGCGGCGGAGGCGAACCCACGGAAAAGGCACGAAAAGCCCCGGAAGGCAAGTGCTTTTGGAGAAGAAATCCGGAAAAGGAGAGGCGCGACATGACGATTGCGGATAGGATTCAAAGTCTTCGCAAAACGAAGGGGCTGTCCCAGGAGCAGCTGGCCGAGGCGGTCGGCGTTTCGCGGCAGGCGGTCTCGAAGTGGGAGAGCGAGCAGGCGATGCCGGACATGGAGAAGGTCATCGCGCTGAGCGAGTTTTTCGAGGTCACGACGGACTATCTGCTGAAGGGGATCGAGCCGGTGAAAGCGCAGGCGGAGCACAAAACCGTCGGCGACGTGCTCGACCAGAAGGTCCTGACCGAGCAGAACAGCAAACGCGCGAAAAATATCGCGAAGTACGTGCTCATCGGGCTCGCCATATTCCTCGCGATCGACCTGATCTCGTTTATCGTGTATGTGATCCTCTACGGGTTCCCGACGTGAAAAGCTGAAATACCGCGGTTTGCGGAAATATAGAAATCATTGAAAAGGAGATGGAATCATGGAAATCAAGATTTATCGTTGTAAGCATTGTGGAAACATCGCCGTCAAGCTTGTCGACTCCGGCGTGCCAATGGTGTGCTGCGGGGAAAAGATGGAAGAGCTGATTCCGTCTTCCGTCGACGCGTCGCTCGAAAAGCACGTGCCGGTGATTACCAGAGAGGGCAATTTCGTGACGGTGACGATCGGTTCCACCGCGCATCCGATGGTGGAAGAGCATTACATCCAGTTCGTTATCCTCGAAACAACGGCCGGCGTGCAGATCGCCGAGCTCCACCCTGGTGACGACCCAAAAGCCGTGTTCTCCGTGCTTTCCGGCGCCGAGGTGCTGAAAGCCTACGAGTACTGCAACCTCCACGGGCTCTGGGTGAGCTGAGGGCGGCCATGTGTGTCAGGTTTTCAAAAAGCCGAATCTGAACATACATCTCGATGCCATTTTTGAGTTCTTTTCTTGACATATTCATGCGCCCAAAGACGTTTTCAAAATCCAACATACATCTGGACCGAAATCTGAGCCAAAATGTATGCTGGATTTTGTATTTCTCAGATTGCAACACACATGCCCGGGGTTGCCTGACCTGCCGATCGACCCGGATAAGTCGTTATTCCCGAAAAGCACTGCCGCGCATGACTTTTTCGCCCGATTTGGCATTCTTTTCTTGACAAAGTAAGTCGAAATCAGGGCTTTCACGGTTTCCGCATGAAATCCTGCCCGAAAAGCACTGATTTTTCATGCGTTTTGAAACAAATTCCTGTTTTCGGCTTATCCGCGGCTTTTCTCATTGAGCGGACGCGCCCCGATCCTGTATCGCAGCGGATCACTGCTGCCCCTTATCGGACTTCCCAACCTTGTATATCAGCTGATTCCGGCCGCGAACCGCTGCTGACAGCCCGGCTCGCGCCCTACCCACATCAACTGCGATGAGATCCTGATGTCGCGCTTCCGCAGGGCGAAGCCCGAGGACCCAGCGACGAAGGATCTCTCGCAGTAGTTCCCCCTTATACTGCAAGGATAGAGCGCGGGGCGCCGCGGGATGGTATACTTTTTTTAATAGGTGCGGCGGGATGCCCGCCGCGCCCGCATGACGAAGCGGCGAGAAGCGCCCTGGAGAAAAGCCCGGCGGGCGCGTGGGCCGCGCAAACCACGATCTTGGGAGGTGTTCCTATGAGGGAAGAGTACGAGACCATCCGAAAATACTACGACGACGATCCGAAGAAGGAGTGGAACCGCCTGAAGATCAACCAGCCGTACGAGAAATATATCACGATTCAAATGATGGAACGCTACATCCGGCCGGGCGACAAGATCCTCGATATCGGCGGCGGCCCGGGGCATTACTCGATCCACTTCGCGAAGGCGGGGCACGACGTCACGCTCTTCGACCTGAGCATCGGAAATGTGCGCTTTGCGAAGAAGAAAGCGCGCCAGTTCGGCACGAAGATCACCGCGATGCAGGGCGACGCCACAGACCTGAGCCGCTTCGCTGAGGGGACGTTTGACGTCGTATTCCTGATGGGACCGCTCTACCACCTGATGGACGAGTCGAACCGTCTCCGGGCACTGGCCGAGGCGACCCGTGTTTTAAAGCCGGGGGGCCTCCTGTTCACCAGCTTTATCCTGATGTTCGGTGGCGTCATTTACGGAATGCGCGAGCTCGAGGAGTCGATCATTCGCGAGAAGGAAAAGCCGCTTTACGAAGTGTGCGCAAGAGACGAAAGCCTCGCGTTTGAAGCGTTCACGTATTCCTATATGACGACGATCAAGGACGCGCGGGCCCTGATGGCAAAAGCACCGGACCTGGAGACGGTGACGGTCTTCGGCCAGGAGAGTATCCTTTCGCCGTACAAGGGTGTGCTGCGCCAGAGCCCGAGAAAGATCCGGCTCGCGTGGTACGATTATGCGATCCGCTTCTGCGAGAAAGAGGAGTATTTGTCGCACACCGAGCACCTCATGTTCGTGTCGCGCAAGACCGGCGCGGCAACAAAGAAGACCGCGACGCGCGCGGCAACTACGAAGGTGCCGGCGGGCAAGAAACCCGCGCCGAAGAAGCCGGCGCCAAAGTCCAAAAAGCCGGCGCCGAAATCCTGAAGCCCAAGCAAACACCCGGACGCCGGCGCCTGGCGGGCAAAGCCCCCGCGCGCCGCGGCCCGAAAAGATAGGAGCAAAACCATGATTTTTGATTCAATATTTGTCAACGACAAGACCGGCAAGGAGATCGAGCTTCGAAGCGCACAGGAAAACGACGCGGCAGTGCTTTTGGAGTGGCTGAAGACTGTCAACACGGAGTCGTCGTACCTGACGTGCGAGCCGGAGGAGGTGCAGATGACGCTCGAGGAGGAGCAGGAGTTCATCAGGGCCGCGGCGGAGAACCCGAGAAGGCTCATGCTGCTGGCGTTTGAGGACGGGCAGCACATCGGCAACTGCGGCCTCAACCCGATCGGCTCGACCATCCGTTACCACCACAGATGCACCGTCGGCATCGCGCTCTACCGGAAGTATTGCGGGCGCGGTATCGGCCGCCGCATGCTCGAGACGACCGAGAAAGTGGCCAGGAGCCTTGGCTACGAGCAGATGGAGCTCGAGGTCGCCGTGCCGAACGAGAACGCCATCGCGCTCTACAAGTCCCTCGGTTTTGAGATCAACGGAACGATCCCGCATGCCGTCAAGTACAAGGACGGCACTTACGTGGACTATTATCAGATGGCCAAAGCACTTGCCTAATGGGGCCGGTGTTGTTCCTTGGTTGTTTTTGGGGAAGGAAGGAGCAGTGCTATGGAGTGCTTCGTGATTACAGCAGTTGTCGAACTGACACATTTTATCAGGCCTAAGAAAGGAGACGGACAAATGATTCGTGAAATGAAACGTGAAGAAATACCGGAATGTGTGGAGCTGATCAGGAGAAGTTTCCTGACGGTGGCGGAGGAGTTTGGCTTTACCGTCGAAAACGCGCCGCGCTTTACTGCGTTTGCCATTTCGGAGGAGAGACTGCGCTGGCAGCTCGATGAGGACTGCCGCCCGATGTTTGTGTATGTCGACGACGCGACCGGGAAGATCTGCGGCTACTTCTCGCTGGCGATGCAGGACAACGGCGCCTGCGAACTGAACAACCTGGCCGTGCTGCCGGAATTCCGCCATCAGAAGATCGGCGAAAAGCTCTTGGCCCATGCTTTTTCTTACGCCCACGATATAGGCTGCAGCATGGTGAACATCGGCATCGTCGAAGAGAACCAGCGCCTCCGCAAGTGGTACGAAAAGCACGGCTGCGTGCACATCGGCACCAAGAAGTTTGACTTCTTCCCCTTCACCTGCGGGTATTTGCAGAAAGAGATCTAAGCGCGGCGGGCGACGCCGCGCTCTGAAAAAGGAATGAATTATGGAATACCTATTTGAAACCGAACACCTCCGCGTCAGAAAGTTCACCCTCGACGACGCCGCGCGCCTCTACGCGATCCATCTCGAAGAGGACGTGAAAACTTGGATCCCCAACGAAAGCTACGCCGACATGAACGAAACCGAAGACGCGATCCGCTTCTTCGCCGGTTGCGTCGAGCAGGGCATCCTGCCTTTTGTACTCGCTGTCGAACTCAAGGCGACCGGCGAACTCATCGGCGACACCGGCGTGAATGAAGTGGAGGGGAGTGAAGATGAAGACGCCGACCCAATCCCGGCGGACGCCGGCAACCAAGCGGAAGATACCGCGGCCCCGGCGGGCGCGGGAAGCGATGACGCCACTGCCGCGGGACCCGAGGCCCCTGGCGCCGCGGCCGCCAAAGCCGTCGAGATCGGCTACGTCATTTCCGCTGGAAGCACCGGCAATGGCTACGCCACCGAACTCGTGCGCGCAATGACGGATTACGTCGCCTCGCGCTTCGGGATACAAGTGCTTTTCGGTCGGGTCATGCACGGAAACGACGCCTCCGTCCGCATCCTCGAGAAGAACGGCTACGCCTTCGTGACCGAGGAATTCGGCGCCGAGGACGACCCCTACAACAAAGGCATGCTGGTGTATAAGAAAGAACTGTGAAATGGCGTTGAGCCCGGCCGCAGGGCAAGTGCTTTTCGAGCAAAACGCATGAAAATCACTTCAAACCAGTCATGTGCGTGAAGTTCAGCGACCCGTCGGCAAGGGCCGATCATGCGGAAAAAGGATTTTCTCGATTTTCGCATGATTTTTCGGGCTGTTTAGAAGGGTGTTTTCATGCGTTTTTTCAAAAAGCTCCGAAAACGACTTACTTTATCAAGAAAAGAATTCAAAATCGGACGAAATAGTCATGCGCGCAAGCGCTTTTCGAGCAAAACGCATGACCGCGCCGCTTCTCGAAAAGCACTTTCGCGCATCACATTCCAGCCCGGTTTTGCACGAATGCTCCGGCTTGCGATACAATGATCAGGACAGAGAACAGGTCCGGATGGCGTTGAACGAGGAAGAAGAGGTAGAGCGGATGAGTAATGTGAAGACCACGATCATTTTTGTGCGGCATGCGCAGTCGGTGCACCCTTTCAGCGACGACAGAAGCCGCCCGCTGACGGAGGCGGGCCTGAAGGACCGGGAAGTGGTGGTGGAGACGCTGAAAGACCGGCACATTGACGCATTCATCAGCAGCCCGTATAAAAGAAGCTTCGACACGATCGCGACAGCGGCGGAGCTTCGCGGGATGGAAATACAGACTGACGAGCGTTTCAGAGAAAGAAAGAGCGGCATCAATCCGCGAAGCTTTCTGGACCGGCGCTGGGCGGATTTTTCTTTTTCGGAAGAAGGCGGCGAGTGCTATCAGTCCGTGCAGGACCGCAATATGGAAGCGCTAAAAGAAGTCCTGAAAAAATACGAAGGAAAGACCGTGGTCATCGGTACGCACGGGACGGCGCTGAGCACGATCCTGAACTACTATAATCCGGCCTTCGGAGCGGAGGATTTTCTTCGCATCGTCGCGTGGATGCCATACATTGTCGAGCTCGAATTCGAAAACGGAGAGTACCTCGGCATGCGCGAGCTCGCCCACGTCCAGAAGCCCTATCTCGAGATCGATTTTTCGACGATCACGGCGTGCGGGGAGAGCTGCACCAAATGCGAGAAAAAGCTGGATGGCCGCTGCCCGGGATGCATCGAAGCGGACGGCTATGTTCCGGGCTGGAAGGAATCCGGAAGATGCAAGATCCACGCCTGCACGAGAGAACACGGCGTGCAGTTCTGCGGCCTTTGTGAGAAGTTTCCCTGCGAAAACACCACGAAGCTGATCCATTGGAACAAAGACATCATCGCACGCCTGACGTACCTGCGGAACGAGTACAACAGAAAACAGCGTTGAATAACAATCGAATCTGTGCTATCATCTATTATTGAACATGTTCAATAATAGGAGGTTTAACTATGTCCGCGCAAAAAGCACTGGTCGTGATCGATATGCAGAATGATTATTTGTGGCCGCAGAGAAAGCCGAAGTTCTCGTATAACACGGAGGAGCTGGTCGGCAACGTGAACCGAGCGATCCACAAGTTTCAGGAAGAAGGAAACGATATCATTTACATCTCCCAGATCTTTCCGGACATCATTACGAACCGCTGGATCATCGGGTTCTCCATAAAGGGCACCGACGGCGCCGGGATCTATCCCGGCGTGGACATCGTGTCGGACCTTCTTTTTGACAAGAATCTCCCGGACACCTATTCTTCGAGAGCATTCCGCGAGCACATGCAGCAGGCGCATTACACCGAGGTGTATCTTTGCGGCCTGGACGAATGCGGCTGCGTCGGCGCGACGGCGAAAGGCGCCGCCAAAACCGGGACCCGCGTGATCATGCTGGAAAATGCAATCGGCAGAAGATTTCCTGATTCCAAAGTCCAAAATATGCGGAAATCATTACGTGCGAAAGGTGTGGAGTATCAGTCGGTCTAAACTGCAAACCGGGAAAACAAAGTGTATAATAAAAGACAGTCTGATTAGAAGAAGGAACAGGAAATGAGTAAGATTGAACGTGTCAAATGCGGGACCGACACCTGCTATGTGGTGTCGGAAGGTAAGAATGCCATTTTGGTGGATACAACCAGTGCGGCGGGATTGGAAAAAGTGATCGCCGCCTGTTCTCCTTATGACATGAAACTGATCGTGCTGACCCATCCGCATTTTGATCATGCCGAGAACGCTGCTGTGCTCTCGGAAAGATTCTCCGTACCGGTCGCGATGAACCAGGCAGACGAAGCGCTTTTTGAGGATTATAATGCCCAGCCGTTAAAGCCGAAAGGACTGGTGGGCCGGGTCGTTCTTGGCCTTTCGAAGAAGCCTCTTAAGAACACGAAAGTGCGCCGCCCGGAGAACCTGATCTTCGTAAAAGAAGGCGACAAGCTTTCGGAGTACGGGATCGATGCGGAAATAATCGAACTTCCGGGTCATACGCTGGGTTCCATCGGTGTCATCGTCGGAAAAGATGATGTCATCGTCGGCGATCAGATGGACAACTGGATCTTTCCTTCCATCGGGCATCTTTACTATGACTATGATGCGCTGAAGAAGAGCATGAACAAGCTTCGCGCGCTGGGTGACCGGACAGTATATTACGGACACGGAAAGCCCACCCGTATGGCGGACTGACGCGCGACGGCGGAAAGCGTGGCGGAAACGCGTGCGCGTGACTTTCGGATGAAGGAGAAATCTTAGATGAATTTAGAAGAAAAAACACCACTGATCGACGGGCACATCCATATCGAGCGTGGCGAATACACGGTCGAATGGATCAAGGAGTTCGTGAAGAAAGCGCAGGAGATGCACCTTTCCGAGATCCGTCTTCTTGAGCATAACTATATGTTCCCCGAGTTCGCGCCCATGTACGATTCCGCCCGGAGAAAGAGTGATTTTGTCGATGCGTGGTTTCGAAGAAAAGCGGGGAAGAAAGATCTGAAAGAATATCTGCATCTGATCGAGCAGGTCAGAAATAAGGATTTCCCCGTGAAGATCCGGTTCGGATTGGAAGTATGCTATTTCAAAGAGCACGAAGATTTTATCGCGAAACACACGAAGAGTCTGGGACTGGATTTTCTTCTCGGAAGCATGCATTTTGTGGACGATTTTGCCTTCGACCATAAGGCGGAGCTTTGGGAAGGGATCGATGTGGATCAGACATACAGACGCTATTTCGAGGACTCGGTCGCGCTGGCCGAGAGCGGGCTTTTCGACGGGATCGGACATCCGGATACGATCAAGATCTTCGGTCATAAACCGTCTTTCCCTTTGACCTTATACTACGAGGAACTGGCAAAAGCACTGAAGAAGAGTAATATGTATGCGGACCAGAACAGTGGTGCGCATCGGCGCTGTCCGGATACTGCTTCTCTCGGTATGGATACGGAGCTGATCCGGATCCTTATGACGCATCACGTGCCGATCGTTACTTCTTCGGATGCGCATACGCCGGAGGATGTGGGAGATAAGATCAGGGAGATGCAGGAGGCACTTCTTAGAAAGCAGATCTGATTTGCCGAAAGGGTGGCGTATATAGTATCATGAATATACGTGATCGTGTATCCGACGGGGTGACGAAAAACTGAAGCTACCAAAAACACAAGATATGACAGTTTTCGAGGAGGACACGGATATGGATTTTGAGAAACTGCTCTCCGGCCATAAGAATAAGGCTTGTATCATGTCGGTCGAAAAGCTTCCGGATGACCGCTACGGAAATATCCGTATCGTGGCCGGAAATGCGGCGCACTGCGATGACATGTTAAAGATGATGCAGCGGCCATTTATTCCGTATTCTCCTTATGAGATGTATTTTCCGAAAGATAAGAATTTCGAAGATTTCTGCTACAAAAGCGCGATCCTCGGAAAGACGCTTCACAGCTATGTCGAACTTCCCCAGATGGGGCTTTGGCTGAATATGTTTCTGCTTCCGCTTGAATCCAATAAAGAGGACACGGGTTACTGCCTTTATTCCTACGAGGTGACGCCACAGGTAGATTCTGAGCAGAGAGCGAGCCTCTCGGCCGATACTTCTTCCCTGGTGCTCCAGACCTGTATCAAGCTTCGTGGATCCAACAATAAGAGAGCCGTTTTTAATGAAGTTGTGGAAGACATAAGACGGATCTGCGATTCGGAACACTGCTGTATCCTTCTTACTGACAGTGAAAAGAAGAAGTGCACGAATCTGGCTGAATCACTTGTTCCGGATTGCGGTCTTCTTCCGATGGATGATTATCTTGACGAAGACTTCTATAACCTGACTCTGACGTGGAAAGATACGATCGGTGACAGCACCTGCCTGATCATTAAGGATAAGAACGATATGGAATGGCTCCGATCGGTCAATCCTCTCTGGTACGAATCACTGAACAATGCATTCGTCCGGAACCTAGTGCTTTTCCCTCTGAACTATAATGACGAGACACTGGGTTATATGTGGGCGTTGAATTTTAACGCCGACAATACGGTGAAGATCAAAGAGACGCTGGAGCTGACCTCGTTCTTTATCGCATCGGAGATCGCAAATTATCTTCTCCTTCAGAAACTGGAGATGATGGGCTCGATGGATGTGCTGACGGGCGTGAAGAACCGTAATGCGATGAACAACCGGATCATCGATGTGGTGGCGGGAAAAGAACCGATCGGCTCTCCGTATGCAGTGGTTTTTGCGGACCTGAACGGACTCAAGCGTGTCAACGATGAGAACGGGCACGATAAGGGTGATGATCTTCTGAAGAGAGCCGCAAGTATCCTTCAGGAAGTGTTCCCGAAAGCGGAGATCTACCGTGCCGGAGGCGACGAATTCATGCTCATCGAACCTTCGACGGATGGCGCGGTGCTGGCGGGGCAGGTGGAGACTTTGATTTCCCGTGCCGAAGAGAAAAATGTGCACTTTGCCGTCGGTACCTACATCGTACGTGAGGGCGAGGACATCCGCACCGCGATGCGTGTGGCGGACGAGCGGATGTACGGAAGTAAGAAAGAGTACTACGAGAATCATCCGGAGAGAAAATACAGATAATATCCGGAGACGATGAAGATAACATCCGGTGCAAAAAAGATAATATCCGGAAAGAAGAAAAGAATCATGAATGAGATAGAACTATTCGAAGCAAGCCCGGAATACGCGGTCGAACTTCGTGCTTTTAGAAAAGAAATCTTTGAACAGGATGCGGAGAATGAAGACCGCTTCGCCGGATGCATGTCGTTGGATGACGAGTCGCTGACGGAAGAGGACTGGATCCGCATGTGCACGCTGAGAAAGAGCGAGAAGACCTGTGAGAAGGCGGGGGTTGCCGTTCCTTCCACAACGTATTTTGCTATAAGAAAAAGCGATGGAAAACTGGTGGGCGTGATCGATCTGCGTCATCACATCGACCATCCGATCCTCGGCACCTGGGGCGGGCACTGCGGATATTCCGTGCGCCCGTCTGAGCGTGGAAAAGGTTATGCGGGGGAGATGCTCCGTCTGAATATTGAAAAAGCACGGGAGCGCGGGATCAGGAAGATGCTCATTACCTGTAACGAGTCGAACGCTGCCAGCGAGAAAACGATCCTTCGTAACGGAGGGGTCTTTGAAAAGACGATAGATGTCGACGGGGAGATCCTGAAGCGGTACTGGATCGATGTGGTCACGGAGGATCCCCATGACTGAGGTGCCGGAGAAACAGAAAACAGAGACGTGTTCCGAAGACCGGATCGCGGCAGCAAAAGAATTCATTTCCAAACTCTTCCGGGACAACTCCGACGGACACGATGCGGCCCACTCTTTACGTGTGTACCAAAATGCCATGCAGATCCGAAAGCAGACGGATGAACCCTGTGATGTGGAAGTGATCGCGCTCGCTTCACTTCTTCACGATGCGGACGATCACAAACTCTTCCACACAGAAAACAACGCCAACGCAAGAGCTTTTCTGGCGGAACAGGGCGTGCCGGAGGAGAGGATCGCGCAGATCTGCGACGTGATCAACGGCGTGTCCTTCAGCAAGAACAGGGGGAAAGCACCGTCCACGATCGAGGGGAAGATCGTGCAGGATGCGGACCGGCTGGATGCCATGGGTGCCATCGGGATCGCGAGGACATTTGCATACGGTGGCGGACACGGACGAGACCTCGATTCGAGCATTGCGCATTTTTACGAGAAACTGCTCCTTCTTAAAGAGGAGATGAACACGCCGGCCGCCAGGGCGATGACCGAGGAACGGCACGTGTTTATGGAACATTTCCTGGAGCAGTATAAAAACGAGACGGAGTCATGAAGGCTTTGTGACGTCAGTGCTTTTGCAGAGAAAGTGCTTTTTACCAAGAAAGAAAGGAAGAAATCATGGCTGAAAATATGGTGATCGAAACAGAGAGACTGTTTTTGCGAAAATACACACCGGACGATTTTGATGCACTTTATGAGATCGTGTCGGATCCGGAAACGATGCAGCACTATCCGGCGCCTTTTACGGAGGAGCGGACGCGGGGGTGGATCACGTGGAACCTCGAAAACTACGAGAAATACGGATTCGGGCTCTGGGCGGTGGTATTAAAAGAGACCGGTGAATTCATCGGCGACTGCGGCATCACGATCCAGAATATCGACGGCGAAATGCTCCCGGAGATCGGGTATCACATCCATAAGAAATACTGGCGCCGCGGATTCGGAAAAGAAGCGGCCCGGGCATGCCGCGACTGGGTCTTCAGAAATACCGCCTACGACACGATCTATTCGTACATGAAGTACACGAATGTGGGTTCCTATTCCACGGCGCTTGCCAACGGCATGAAGAAGGTCAAGGAATACCCGGACCCGAAGAATAAGATCTCCTATGCGTATGCCATCACCCGGGAGGAATGGAAGGTGCGTCTTGCATCCGGCGTCGAGGAGAAGTAAAATACGTGCAGTTTTGAAAAAGAAGAAGGAAGAACCGTTGGATAAAGAAAACAGGGAAGGGAAGGCCGAAACCGTCTCTTCCGTATCGAAAAAAAGAGAACCAATTTTTCAGAGTTCCGATGCTAAGGGGATCGCTTGTATCCTTCTCGCCGCTTTCGGATTTGCTCTGATGACCTTCTTCGTACGACTTTCCGGCAACGTTCCGACGATGGAAAAAGCATTCTTCCGCAATGCTTTTGCTGCGGTGATCGCGATGGTCTCGCTCCTTCGAAGTGAGGATAAATTCAAGATCAAAAAAGGAAACGGAAAATATATTTTTCTCCGCTGCCTTTTCGGCACGACGGGACTTCTTTGTAATTTCTACGCTATCGATCATCTGCCTCTGGCGGATGCCAATATGCTGAATAAACTGTCGCCGTTTTTCGCGATCCTGGCGTCGATCCCGATCCTTAAGGAAAAACCGACGAAGATCGATATCGCAACTACGGTCATTGCTTTCGGCGGCGTGATCCTGATCGCGCGGCCGTCCGCCGATGTTTCCATGATCCCCGCACTTGCCGGTATCTGGGGCGGCGCGGGCGCTGGTATCGCTTATACTTTCGTTCGGCTTCTGGGAAGAACAAAAGAGAGGACGTCGATCATTGTTTTGTGCTTCTCGCTGTTTTCCTGCCTGCTGTCGCTGCCGTTCATGATCTACGATTTCAAACCGCTTCTGTGGTGGCAGCTGGGCTTCCTGATCCTGGCCGGCATCTTTGCCGCTATCGCGCAGTTTTCCATCACCTCGGCCTACAAGTTCGCGCCGGCCAGAAAGATCGGCGTGTTCGATAACACCCAGGTGGTATTTTCCGCCATGCTCGGCATCCTGTTCCTGGGCGAGATCCCGCTTCCGCTGAGCGTCGCCGGCTACGTGATCATCATCGGAATGGCCGTGTTCCGCTGGTACTGGAATCTCCGATTTGAGGAGAAAGAACCGAAGGCGTAAGCGGGCGCGGAGCTGGGGAGTTTTTGCGGTCTGGCGGGGATAGTGCTTTTCGCGCAGGATCGGCAAAAGTCGCTCGATCTGTTACTTTTGGATGGGCTTGGAGCGACAGGATGAGCGACAAATGGCGAAAGTCGCTCGATCTGTTACTTTTGGATGGGCTTGGAGCGACAGGATGAGCGACAAATGGCGAAAGTCGCTCGATCTGTTACTTTTGGATATGCCCGGAGCGACAAAATGAGCGACAAATGGCAAAAGTCGCTCGATCTGTTACTTTTGGATAGGCTTGGAGCGACAGGATGAGCGACAAATGGCAAAAGTCGCTCGATCTGTTACTTTTCGATATGCCCGGAGCGACAGGATGAGCGACAAATGGCAAAAGTCGCTCGATCTGTTACTTTTGGATGGGCTTGGAGCGACAGAATGAGCGACAAATGGCAAAAGTTGTTCAATACGTTACAACTTCATCTTCAGCCCATCTTCACATTCACGCCCGGAACTTTCCGCTTGTCCCGATCCTCCACGATGTGCAGCACGTGGTCGGTGGAGAGAATCTCGGCGAAGCGCTCCTTGATGAAGCGCGGCTTGATGTTGTAATCCGCGATGTCCTTGATCGGGATCCACGCGAGTTCCTCGCCCTCATCGGTGAGCGTCTTGCACGCCGCGGCCTGCTCGTCGGTCAGGTTCATGATGTAGTAGAATTCGATGGTGTGGCAGTCGAAAGTATCGATCGATCCGCCGGCGCCGGTAAAGAAATTCTCCGTGATGAGCGCGAGCTTGTCGGCCCGGGCAGCAACGCCGGTCTCTTCCACGACTTCGCGCTCGATGCATTCCTTCGATGTCTCGCAGATCTGGATGGCCCCGCCCATGACATAGTAGTAATCGCTGACACTGCACTTTACGAAAAGCACTTTGCCGTCGTGTACCGGCAGTGCGCCTGCGCGCAGGCGGAAGTAGCGGTTCATCATCTGCAGTTTGCAGTCGCAGTCAAGGAGTTCCCTGGCCTTACGGAGGATCGGTACCTCGCGGTTTGACACGAGTCTTCCGAGTCTGGTATCACGGCTCTTCTCGTATTCGGCGAGGGCTTCTTTGTAAGTGAGTTTCATAGTCGAAAGATGGAATTCCTCGATCTCTTCTTTGGTCATATGTTTCTCGCCGAAGGAGCGGATCTTGCAGAGGTAGTAGTGATTCAGATTGTGACGGTGGATGAGATTATAGTAGTCGCTGACGATCCCGATGGGGGCGAGGATCTCCACGTCGACACCCAGCTCTTCCTTCAGTTCCCGAAGGATGGCGGTGTCCGTATCTTCGCCCGGCTCCACGCCGCCGCCGGCAGTCTCGATAAAAGTTGCTTTTCCGAAATCATCGTCACGGTTCACATGCACGAAATAGAAGTATCCGTCATCGTCGACTACAATAGCCCGCGCGATCCTTCTGTCGTGGTCGATCTTTTCGAGAGGCCACTCATTGTCTTTCAGATTCAATTGCCAGGTAAACTGATTGCACATAAACATCATCTCCTATCCGTGCTGATGAAAAAAGAACGATAAAACAACAGGCTACAAAAATATCACGAATCATCGTCAAGTGCAATACACCTCATGGTATAATTTCAGTATGTTTTTACGACATAGACCAACACATATTTCTGAAGGAAAAGCACTATGCATTTTGTTGACGCGAAGGGGATCCTGACAAGCAATAACGGCACGGGGATGAACATCTACCGTGGCTGCACGCATGGCTGTATCTATTGCGACAGCAGAAGTACCTGCTATCAGTTTACCCACGATTTCGAGGATATCGAAGTGAAGCAGAATGCACCGGTGCTTCTCGAACAGGTGCTCCGTTCGAAGAGAAAAAAGTGCATGATCGGCACGGGTTCCATGTCGGATCCGTACATGCATTGTGAGGAGAAACTCCGCTTGACAAGACAGTGCCTCGAGGTGATCCGAAAGTACGGGTTCGGCGTGGCGGTGCAGACGAAGTCGGACCGGATCCTGCGGGATATAGATCTTCTGGATGAGATCAACCGGTCCGCGAAAGCGGTGGTGCAGATGACGCTGACCACATACGATGACGAGCTCTGCAAGATCCTGGAACCGAATGTCTGCAATACGAAGCGGCGGATCGAAGTGCTGGAGGAGATGCAGAAGCGAGGCATCCCGATTGTGGTCTGGATGACACCGATCCTTCCGTTCATTAACGACACGGTCGAGAACGTCAAACCCATCCTCGACGCGTGCGTGCGCCTTCAGGTCAAGGGCATCATCTGCATGGGCATGGGCGTCACGATGCGGGAAGGCGACCGCGAGTATTTCTATGCTGCACTCGACAAGCACTTCCCCGGGCTGAAAGAGAAGTACATCCGTACCTACGGAACCCGCTACGAACTTCCGAGCCCGAACTCAACAGAACTCATGCAGCTTTTTACAAAAACATGCAAGGAAAACGGGATCCTTTATGACCCCGATGATTGTTTCCGTTACTTACAGGAACTTCCGGAGGAGTACTCGCAGATGAGTCTTTGGGATCTGTAATTCACGTACCCTCGAACCCGTGGATGCCTTCTTTTACATCCTTCATTTTTGTAGTATCCATATCGAGCGCAATGCCGGTGAGTTTGCCGTCTTTATTGAAACGCATGCCGAAACTTCCCGATTTCAGAGCATGGCGGACGGTGCAGAAATAGAACGTGTCCATGCCATCGTAGCTGATCCTTCCGGCGCCGAGCCATTTGCGCGAACGCTCGTCCACGAAGAACTTCGCCATCGTGTCTTTGTCTTCCTGAGCAAGCGCATCAAAAACATCTGCATCCCAAAGATCGCGCCAAGTGCTTTCGTCCGGGATCTCGTATTTCGGATTGCGGTCGCTGGCTTTGTGATCGGTAAGAAAGAGTTCGTCCAAAGTGCGGAACGCATTGTTGATCGGCGCTCTTCCCGGATGCCAGATCCCTGCCGATGAAATCGTGTAGATGTTATCGCCGGCGCTCAGATCGTTCAGCGCAATCTGGTACACGCCGATCATTTTCGCATCCTCGCCGTAGTCCAGATACTGCGTCCAGTTGACGCGGAACTCGCGGCCGTCGCACGTAAACATGCAGTAGGGGCGCACCTCCCAGGTCGTTCCTTCTGACTCATAATATTTCGTGGAAGAAACATTATCCTTTCCTTTCACTATCTTGCCCGTCCCGCAAAGCCCGAGAATATACTCGATACCCTCTTCGAGATCCTCGGCATATTCCTGCGCGCGGGGAGAGAAGAGCGCCTTCATCTTCTTCGTATCGTTCTTCTCAATCGCCTCGAAAAACGCAGTCTCGAACTCCTCCATCGCTTTGTGTTCCTTCTCGGAATCATTCGAAAGCATCCCTGTCTTATCCAGAACGGTACACGAAGCCGCACTGCCCGCCATCACGACGACCAGCACGCAAGATAAGATTCTTTTCCAAAAGCACTGGATTTTATTACTTCTCCAAAAGCACTGCATCCCATTCTTTCTCCTTGTTTATTCCTAACCAAATCCATCTTACCACGGAAAAGGTTGGGGAGACAGTGTGCCCCGAAAATTCGCTGCGCGGAATGTTGACAAGTGCTTTTCCTGATGATAATATAAACGTGTTTATATAAACGCATTTACATAAAATACAAAACACAACAAGAAAAAGAGAAAGGTGATGTGCCATGCTGCTTTTGATCAATACGACGACAGACACGTCGGTGACGGAGAATTTGGGAAAAAGACTAAAGGAAAAGAATGTGGCCCACGAGATCGTGGAGGCCGGGAATATGCGGATCAGCCATTGTATCGGATGCAATTACTGCTGGCTGAAGACGCCGGGGATCTGTTCCGTGAAGGATGACTATGAGGAGATACTGAAGAAGCTGATCCACGCGGACCAGTGCTGGGTGATTTCGGAAACGGCGCTCGGTTTTCTGAACCACAAAGGGAAGAACGTGTACGACCGCCTGCTGCCGCTGGCGACGATGTACCTGAAGTTTCAGGGGAAGCAGATGCGGCATGTTCTCCGCTATAAACAGAAAACGGATATCGGTCTCATCTATATCGGCGAGGCGGACAAGGCCTACCTGAAAAGATGGAACGAACGCGTGGCATTAAACTTCGGAAGTAAGTCCCTCGGTGCTTTTGGAGCGGAAGAATTGAAGGAGGCGGTAACATGCATGCAGTGATCATTAACGGAAGTCCGAGAGTGAAGAAATACAGTAACACGGATAAGATCATCGGGGCTTTTTCGGAGGGCATGAAGGAGAGCGGCGCAACGTGCGAGGTCTATGAGGTTTCCGATAAGAAACAATGGGAAGCGATCCGGAAAGCATTCCTGACGAATGAGAATATCCTCATTGCACTGCCGCTATTTGTCGAGTGCATCCCGGGGATCCTCATGGAATTTCTGGAAACGCTGGAGCCGGTGCTCCGTGCCTACAGGGAGAGCGGTTCGGGTGAGGATCTTCCGCCGAAGAAACTTTCATTCATCCTGCAGAGCGGATTTGCAGAAGGTGTGCAGCTTCGGTGTGGTGAGGCGTACCTGGAAAAACTTGCGGGAATGCTGGGCTGTGAATATGGCGGTACTCTTGTAAAGGGTGACAATTTTAGTATAAGATTGGTGGAAGGAGAACAGCGGGAAAAGATGATCGCGCCCTATAAAGAAATGGGACGGCTCTACGGAGAAAACGGTCATTTCCGCCTCGGCGAATGCAGAAACTTTACGGGTCCGGAAGAGTTTCCGGCGCCGGTCCGTCTTCTGGTGGGAGTGCTTTTCAAGACTGTTTTGAAAAAGCACTTCCGAAAGGCAGCCGCGGAGTGGGGCTGCACGAAGCCGCTGACCGACCGGCCGTATTGCTAATAGCGCGACGGCGTGGCACCGCCGGACGCGAACTGAAGGAGAAACATGGGAAGAAAAGCGAAGATCACAAAAGAGATGGTCCTTGACGCGGCGTATCAGCTTCTCGAAGAAGCGGGCATCGGCGCGGTCGGGATCAAACCCATCGCGGAAAAACTCGGCTGCTCGACACAGCCGGTCTCATGGCTTTTCGGAAGCATGACGGAACTTAAGAAAGAACTCTTTTTCTATGCGGGCAAGCTCCTGTTTTCCGGCATGGCTGAAGCCGTGCAGGAGAAGGATGCGGTCAAAGCATTTTTCAATACCGGTATCTGCTACATTTCCCTTGCCTGCGACCATCCGAACGTGTTCCGCTTCGTGAGCGTGGACGACCCGAAGACTACGGTGGGTGAGGACCTGATGAACGGCGCGAGCATTTTCTCCTCGCAGTTCAACAGCGATGCCGTGGATGTCCTGGCTTCGCAGTTTTCCGTTCCAAAAGCACTGATCGGCAAGACGGTGCAGGATATCGTGATCTATACGCACGGCCTTTCTGTCATGATGATGTTCGATAGCTTCAAGATGCCGAAAGAAAAAGCCTGTCACATGATCTACGATGTGGGCAGGACGCTTCTTTCGAATATCGGGATCGAAGCGCCGGAGGAGAGTGATCTTTTTGCCGGGAAATAAGCTCAAAGGTGTGATAACCGGGATCATCTCGGTGATCGTCGTGATCACTCTGTTCTTCGTCGGCGCAATTATCATGAAGAACAAGTACCACTCATATAAAGAAGAAAGAGAGATCGCGGAAGCGGACTTCGACGAGCAGATCAGGAAAGAGATGAAGGCCGATCCGGAGAGCGGGAAGATCATCCTTACCGACAGCCTGATGAAGGTCGTGTATGCCAGGTATTACGAGGGGCATAAGGAGGCGGTCAAAGTCTTCGGGATGTTTCGAACGTTCTTCGTGATCGTCGTGATCGTGATCGTTGTAGTCACGATATTCAGCCATGTCTGGAAGAGCCTGAGAAACGGGAGGTCTCCGAGCATTATCCGGATCGCTTTTTGTATCCTGCCGCTACCGATCATGTTCGCTGCGCTTTTCTTCTTCTCGTCGGCGATGACGTCAGGAATGGGACCTGAACCGGATAAAGCCGATATCCGGATCTATCAGATCGATGTCAATCGGAAGGATACCAAAGTCACGTCTGATTCGGACGGCAACGATACCACAAATTATTACATCTACTACATCGCGTGGAACGGAACTGCTAATCAGGAAGTGCGGCTTATGGTCACGAGCAAAATGTATGAGGCCGTGACGGAGCCCGGAACCTATTACTATGTATCGGCATCCGGCGACGGTTCGAAAGAGAAAGGGTTTGCGATCTATTCCACGAAGGATTATGTGAAATCCGGGATGGAAGTGTGACCGGAAAATAAGGTATAATCTTAGTAAAGCACAGCAAAAATACATATACGTCAAAAGCGCTATAGCATGATAAGCGATCAATTTCGGGGGGAGATATTATGCTTTGGTTTGTAGTTATGTTTGGCATTGCCATGATCATCAGCGCTATCGGATTTTATAAGTACGTCTATTTCATTTCTTTGGGTTACGGTTTTTCGGTTGCCGGAATCGCGGCGGCGTCCCTGATTGCTTTTCACGAGAGCTGGTCGGCGGGTACGATCGCGATCTGTGTGCTGATGTTCATCTATGGCTGCCGTCTTTCCGGATATCTTCTGATCCGCGAAGTAAAGAGTGCTTCCTACAGAAAAGCCATGAGGAATAACATAAAGGATGGAAAGCAGGTATCCTTCGGCGTGAAAGTTGCGATCTGGGTCACCTGCGCACTTCTTTATTCCTGCCAGACCGGTCCGGTCTATTTCCGGCTTTATTCCGGAAAGACTTCGGATGTTCCGCTTTATGTCGGGATCGCCATCATGTTTCTCGGTGTTTCCATCGAGAGTATTTCCGATCTTCAGAAGAACAGTGCCAAGAAGGAGGATCCGAATACATTCGTACGTACCGGCTTGTTCCGTATCGTACGCTGCCCCAACTATTTCGGCGAGATGGTATTCTGGACGGGCGTACTGATTTCCGCGATCACGGCTTTCAGTAACGTCTGGTTCTGGACGATCAGTATCCTCGGATATTTAGGTATCATCTACGTTATGTTCAGCGGAGCGAGAAGACTGGAGATCCGCCAGAACAGGAACTACGGATCGGATCCGGAATACCAGAAATATGTGAAATCAACACCGATCATGCTGCCCCTGATCCCGCTTTACAGCGTGGAAAAGCACAAGTGGCTGGTGGGATAAAATTGCCAAAGCATTTTTCCGCAACACAAGTTTCCGAAACATAGGTTTCGGATTTATAAAAAACGTATGGAAGTAGTTAAAAATCTATTTGGCAAACTTCCTTTCTATCTGTTACAATATCCACGTGTGTCAAAAATGTGAATAATTGTGAAACACGTGGAGGTGGAAAAATGAAATCAGAAAATACGGCGAGACCGGGGCGGGTCAGACTCGCTTCGGTAATTCTCGCGTCTGCTCTCAGTTTACCGATGTTCTCGATGCTCGGCATCGCAAAAACATCCAAGGTACGCGCTTACGATAAGGAGCAGGACAACACATTGCTAGGCGTTTCCGGGATGGCGGATCCTGTGAAACCGGCAGCATTTACGGATCCCTGGAAAGGAAGTTATGTCTTTTACGGAAAGTACGACGGACAGCCGATGCTGTACCGTGTGCTGGATACCGATACGACCGATTTCGGTGAAGAATCGCTCTTCCTGGATAGCGACAAGATCCTTTATAAGGCGAAATACAACAATCAGAGCAGATTAAGTGTCTGGGACGACAGTAATCTGCACGCAACCCTGAACGACAGTGCTTTTCTCACAAAAGACGGCGTATTTACAACTGCGGAAAGAGACGCCATTATCGCGAGCAAGGCCGAGACAACGCCGCTTTCGGGTATTGATCAGGAGCCTATTAATAAATTCAAGAACTACGTGGGACTGAACAACGACAAGATCTTCGTTCTGGACGCCAGAGACCTGATGACCGAAGCGTTCGGTTATGAGAATGTCTATAACGGCGGAAACAGCCTGGTCGCTTCGCAAGGCCGTGTGAAGAAGACGGTTACGGGCGAGACGGTGAATTATTGGCTGAGATCTTCCTATAGCGGCACAAGCCCGGTGATCATCCGCGACGGCGGTAATTTCGGCGCGACCATGAATACTTCGGTTGAGATGGGCGTAGCGCCGGCCATGAACATTGCGACGAGCTCGATCCTGTTCTCGTCAGCGATCTCCGGAACTGCCGGTGAGGTCGGCGCGGCCTACAAGCTGACGATCAAGGATAAAGGACTGAAGGTGTCCGTTCCTTCTAATGAAGAAGTGATCCTGGACAACAATATCGCAACTGTTCCGTATGCGGTCAGCGGAAGCAATGCCGCTAACGCAACGCAGCTTTCAGTCCTGATCACGGATAAAAAGTATACGGCTGACGGCGCGAAGATCCTGTATTACGACAAGATCAGCGGCGATGGTGCTCTTGCCAGAAAGGGCACGGTATCCTTCGTGCTGCCGGAGAATGCGGAAGGCTTCTGGGGCACCAGCTACTTCGTGTACCTTATTGCGGAAGACGTCAACGGCATGTACGAGACGGACTACGCAAGTGAGCCGCTCGAGCTTACTCTCGACCAGAAGAACATCACAATCGACCTTCGCGAAGAAACGGTCAAGATCTCGAGAGTGCAGTCCGAAGCGATCTTTATCACGCTGCTTATGCAACTTTTGGATTTCCGCGCTGAAACGAAGTACGAACCTGGCTTTGGCGACGGCACATTCTTATATATCGATGTTGACGGGGACGGCAACGAGGACTTCATGTACTCCGTGGATTACCCGAACAAGATCAAGAGACTTTCTACCTGCAACATTAAGGGAAACTATGCTTTGGGTGATGAGGATCTTGAGAAGCTGCAGATGGCTTCCTTCGTGTTCGAGTTCCCGAGAGAACTGATCTCTGAAGTTTCTGTCGAAGTAAAAGCACCGGCGCTTGATCACAAGCCCAGCTATTCTTCGGTTCTGCCGGATGGCGTGCACTATTTTACTGTTGCCAATACCCAGGATCCGGCCCTCATGAAGGATGGCGTGGAGTGGTTCGATATGACGACTAACACGGCGCTGACCGTGGCTTCCAATGAGAAGTATAAGCCGAATCATCAGTATTCGGTCATCCTCCTTGTTTCTGCGGAAAACGGATTCGATTTCAGTCCGTCTGCGAAATATAAGGTGAATGGTAAGGCTGCTACCAAAGTGACGAATTGTGCGGAAGGTATGGTATTAGTGGAGTACGAGTTCGATAAACTGGTGCCGACAAACACACCGACTCCGACACCAAAACCGGCTACACCTACCCCGACCCCGAAGCCGGCAACTCCGACCCCGAAGCCGGCGACACCGACCCCGACCACGAAGCCGGGCCAGCCGACAGCAACACCGAAGCCGGGTCAGCCGACAGCGACTCCGAAGCCGGGCCAGCCGACACCGACGCCGAATGGGACACCTACCCCGACAACCAAACCGGGCCAGCCGACAGTATCCCCGACACCAACAACCAAACCGGGTCAGCCGACAGCGGCCCCGACACCGTATCCGCCGGTAAGCATGCCGGATGTAGTCGGTGCAAACTATGAAGAAGCACAGAAGACGATCAAGAAAGTATTGTGTCCGCCGGCTTTCGACGAAGTGACTTTCGAGATCAAGTGGGCAGAGAATACGGATCCGGAGAAGAACCTGACAGTCCTGGAGCAGGATCCGGAAGCGGGAAGCCAGCAGTACGGAAACCATTCTTCCAGAACAGTTACGCTCCTGGTTGCCAAGGAGGCGGAGGATCAGCAGAAAGATCCGACCTTCACGGATTTTGTCGAGAGACTCTATGTCGTTGCCCTCGGCCGTGCTTCCGAGCCGGCAGGCAAGAAGTTCTGGGTAGAAAAAGTTGAGAACGGCGAGTATAACGGTGCAGACTGTGCACGTTTCTTCCTTCTCGAAGCTCCGGAGTTCATGAACCGTGGTCTCTCCGTTGATGAATTCGTAGAGATCCTCTATAAGACATTCTTTGACCGTGAGTCCGAAGCAGCCGGAAAGAAGGGCTGGGTCGACGCGATCAATTCAGGAAAGATGACACGTGCGGTTGTTGTCGAGAACTTCATTGAATCCACCGAGTGGTGCAATATCTGCGCCACCTACGGCGTCCGCTCCGGTGCGAAGTGGCACAAAGCCGAGTTCGCTTCTAAGAACGCGATCAGCTTTGCGACGAGATTGTACACCTGCTGCCTCGGAAGAGATCCTGAAGAGAAGGGTCTCCAGTATTGGGCGCTGGCACTGACCAACATCGAACAGACCGGTTGTTCCGCTGCGAAGGAGTTCTTCAAGAGTGAGGAATTCTCTAACCTGAAGCTGAAAGACGACGAGTATATCAGAAGACTTTACACGACCTTTATGGATCGTGAACCGGAAGCTTCCGAAGTCGCATACTGGGCCGGCGAGATCAAAGCCGGAACGCAGAACCGCGATTCTGTCCTCGCCTTCTTCGGCCAGAGTGAAGAGTTCACCAAGATCTGTAAGAAGTATGGTATCGAGCGCGGCACGATCTGAGCCGTCTGCTTTACTAAAATGAAATAACCCCTTGCGATGCAGATCCCTCGTCGCTAAGTCCTCGGGCTTCGCCCTGCGGAAGCGCGACATCAGGATCTCATCGCAAGGGGTTTCTTTATGTTTGGGGATGAGCAGACGGTTCAGATCGTTGGGACACGCTCGTGAGGGTCTCACTCGACATGGTTTTTTCGATTATTAGATAGATTTTCGGGAAAGCGATACCGCTCTCGCGTGGGCGGAAGTGCTCTTGCTTCGGCCTCCTGGGATAAGCCGAAATTGCGAGTTTCATCATTTTCGCATTACTTTTCGGGGTGTTTTGAAGGTCTTTTTCATGCAAATAATCCAAAAGCACTGATCACGGCTTACTTTGTCAAGAAAAGAATGCCAAATCAGGCGAAAAAGTAATGCGCGGCTGTGCTTTTCGGGAAAAACGACTTATCCGGGTCAATCGGCAGGTCCGGCAAGGTTGATTTGACCCGTAGTCCTGTTTTCGCGAGGTGACCTGGCTGAAGGTGATGTGTGTGAGGTTTTCAAAAAACTGCTTTTGAACATACAGTTTCCAGGTGTTTGGGCATTCTTTTCTTGACAAGTGCATGCGTAAAATGTGTTACTGCAAAACTCAACATACAATGGGAGTGAAAACTGCCAAAATTGTATGTGCAATTCGGATTTTTATCGGATTCAACACACATGCCTCGCGGGAGAGTGCTTTTCGAGAAGGATCGGACACCCCAACCTTGTATGGCGGCGGATCACTGCAGCCCCTTGATCGGACGCCCTAACCTTGTATGGCAGCGGATCGCGGCGGATCACAGCGGATTGCAGTCTGCTTGATGTGAGGCTTCTGCGTGAAAACTCGAAATCAGACTTCCGCGTCTTCCTGAAAGAGCTCTTTGTTTAATTTCAGAAGCCGTTGCCTGCGTGAATTGATTTCATTCGAAAGTTTGGCGATCTTATTATTTGATGAGTAGTACGCTTGGTTTGCTTCTTTAAGGGAGTCTCGGGCGATCGACAGAATATCCTCGGTGTTACTGATCTTCTCCTCAAGAGAAGTGCCGTCGATAGGAAAAGAATCGCGTATCTTTCCGAGGAGCATATCTGTAAGATCGTAGTTTTGGGAACTTCTGGCCCTCTCTATTTGTCTGTAATCATCAAGTCCAGCATTCAGCATTGCCACCCGGTCAGAGAGCTCATCTCTTTTGACGGTGCTTTTCTTTCCTTTGAGAACTGCTTCGTTGTATTTATCCGTGAACTCCAGAGTCTCCTTGATGAGTCGGAAATATTCGCCCTGCTCTTCGGAAAGATTTTTGATCGCTTCGTCACATCGTTTGTTTACGGTTTCTGCGCGGGCACATGAAAAAAACCGATACCTGCCGGCGACATCTTTTCTTGTTTTGCAGATGTTATTGATAGTCTTCCATTTGCACGCACAAAAGACGCGTCCGCGATATGCTCTTATGTTTTTCGGATCCGTCGAAAGAGCGAAAGAGAAGTAAAGGTCGGCATCGTTATATTCACCGATCGCAAGTGCTTTTTCCGCCTTCTCCAAAGCCGTCCCGTCAAAGAGTGCATAGCCGTAAGCCACGCCACAGAAAGGGCACTTATATAGATTTCTTTCCTTATCAAAGATCAGATTGCCGGCACATGTGGCACAGGTGATTTTCTTTTCTTCTGACATGTAAGTTCGCCCTCCTTTTTCAGGTTTCGGATGCATCTTCTGAAGATGTTTTTCTGGCAGTCGGATCCAGTTCTTTTAGTTCAAAGTAAGATTCTTCATACTTTTGGGAAAGCTCCCGGACTCTTTTTGCATTTTCGGACATATCTCCGTGGATCTCATGCAGAGTTTCTCTGTGCGGGTCCTTCGCCTTTTCAAGGAAAAAAGAACTGGGAGCACGGATCAGAAATATCAGGAGAAGGACACCTACGGCGATCAGGAAGCCTAGGGTTCCCAATAAATATACGCATACGAAGAGTACTACCAGGAAGAATAAGACGAGGGTAGCCAGAAGGACGTACTTTTCACCCGGCATTTCCTCTTCCTGTTCCGCCGGGCTCTTATCAGGATTCGACACATCCGTCCATGAGAACGGATTGTCGACAGAAGCCTTGCGATCCGTCAGATTCATGATTTTTTCCATCTCTCTTTTGTTCTTCGTATTCAGTTCGTCAAGCTCTTTGTCGAGATCGCTGAACTCATCATAGAGATCGAGCATGGAAGAAAGGCGGATGAAGTATTCCTTATCCTCTTCAAGTGCTCTTTCTATCGCAAAGGGAATGGTCTCGCGCATCTTCGGGATGTTGCACTTCCGAAGTTTTTCGATCCGCTGGATATATTGCGGAGAGTTGATGCGTCCTGCGCAGAAAACCAGGCCTCGAAGTGCGGCAAAATTATGAGGATCTCTCTTCAGGATCATCTCGTATTTTTCTTTCGCCGCAACAAACTCCATCCGGTGCAGTGCTTTTTCCGCATCGCCCAAAACGTCCTGTCCGTGGAAGTCCACGAAATCAAACTTCGTATCGCAGAACGGGCAGTTAAATACTTCCTGCTCTTTATCAACGATCAAGGCACCGCCACACTTGGAACATGTGTATTTTTTTAGCTGAGACATTATATACCCACCATAAAACCCTTAGCTGTTTTCAACTTCGTTGTTGAATTTTATTAACCACTGATACTACTATACCATAGAAAATTCATATGTTTTTTAGCAATATAACGGAAAAACACAACTGTACTTTTCCATATCGTAATTTTTCCCGGCAGATATTTGTCTAATAGTTAAAGAGAGTGTATTCTGAAATGAAGGGAGGGCTGTTCTGATGGAAAGATGTAGACGCGTTTCAGGTTTCGTTTTTTTCTTTCTTGCACTGGTGATGGTGTGCCTGTTTTCGGGCTGCGGGAAAAAGGGAAATCCTTTTCCGGAAAAGTCCGGTTCGCTGGTGGTGCCGGCTAAGGATATTTCCGTGGAGTTCGAACTGGTTTCGCAGGACGGGCAGACGCTTACGGTCAGGATGAAGAATCTGTCCGGCAAGCTGTGTGATTACAGTGATTCCTATTTGATCGAATATGACTATGAGGGCGCCTGGTACAAGGTACCGGCGCAGAGTGTTCTGGGGAACGGGAAGACTGCGGCAGGTGAAGAAGTCATCCGTACTTTTGATACTAAGGAGACGGTCGGGAAACTTCCTTCGGGGCATTACCGATTTATTCAGCCGATCAGTCTTTATGTTTATCAGGATAATGAGTTTTCCGATAGGGAAAACTATAAAGTGGCGGTGGAATTTACGATTTAGCAGAGAGGCATGAGAAGTCATCGGAACCGGGATCGGGAGAGGAGCCGTTTATACTTACAGGACCATGAGAGGGTGCATCACGGAAAGGGCGATGTGCTGTATAATGGATATATGTTCCGTATGCGAAAGTGCGGATGCGGGGCGTGACATCTTTTGTGATCGATAGTGGCAATGGAGGAAATGACGATGACGAAGTTAAGAGTGCTGATGCTGAATGGAAGCCCGAGAACCAACGGTAATATTGCGTTGGCTTTTCATGAGATGGAGCAGGTCTTCGATGAGCTGGATGTGGAGTATGAAAACATCCTTCTGGGGAAGATGGATATCCGTGGATGCATGGCATGTGAAAGCTGCAGGAAAACAGGTAAGTGTGTGTTCAATGACATCGTCAATGAACTGGCCGGAAAGTATGAAGCGGCGGATGGCCTGGTCATCGGATCACCTGTCTACTATGGTTCGGCAAATGGTACTTTGATGTCTGCGCTGCAGAGGCTTTTTTACAGCACGCATTTTGATAAGAGCCTGAAAGTGGGGGCGAGTGTCGTCAGTGCGAGAAGATCCGGATGTACGGCTACATTTGATGAACTGAACAAGTTCTTCACGCTTTCTAACATGCCTATGGCCACGAGCCAGTACTGGAACAATATCTATGGCTGGGAGCCGGGTGAAGGCGATGTGGATCAGGAGGGAAAACAGGTCATGCGTGTCCTTGCGAGAAACATGGTATTCCTGATGAAGAGTATCGCTTTGGGAAAGAAGGAAGTCGGACTGCCGGAAGAAGAGGATCGTGTATGGACGAACTTTACAAGATAACTTCGGAGATCGAAGAAAAACTACAGGAATTGAAGGATGAGAAATATGGTGAGTTTCAAGCGAAACTGATACCGACGGTCCCGGGTGAAAGGATCATGGGCGTAAGGACGCCGGCGCTGCGTAAATACGCGGGAGAACTGGGAAAGAGGAAAGAGATTGGAGGATTTCTTTCCGGGCTTCCGCATGCATATTTTGAGGAGGATCAGCTGCATGCTTTTATCCTCTCGGGAATGAAGGATTTTGACCGATGCATGGAGCTTCTTGAGAAGTTTCTTCCGTATGTGGATAACTGGGCCACATGTGACCAGATGTCCCCGAAGATCTTTAAGAAACACAGGCCGGAACTGCTGACACATATTGACGCATGGATCCAATCGGATAAGACGTATACAGTGAGATTTGGTATCGGTATGCTTATGGAGCATTTTTTGGAGGAGGATTTCGATCTTTCTTTTCCGAAGAAAGTGGCGAAGATCCGTTCCGATGAGTACTACGTCAACATGATGATCGCCTGGTATTTTGCCACGGCGCTGGCCAAGCAGTACGATGCTGTCCTGCCCTTTATCGAGAAGAAAAAACTGGATACTTGGACACATAACAAGACGATCCAGAAGGCAGTGGAGAGTTACCGTATTACGGAGGAGCAGAAAGACTATCTCCGAAGTCTTCGGATCAAGAAATAACGGAGAAAAATATGGATCAAGATAAAAGATACTACAGTACGAATGAGATCCCGGAAGAAATGAAAAACGCGGATCTGAGCCGGGTGTATTTTGTTACCGGATCGGCCTATGCAGGTAAATCCACGGTGGTGAAAAACCTGGCGAAAAGATATAACGGAATCGCGCTTGAGGAAAACTACCATGACGCGAAACTTCCGGAACTGGATAAAGAAGAATTTCCGAACCTGACCTATACGAGAGACCTTCAGGACTGGCATCAGTTTGTAAGGAGGACGCCGGAGGAGTATGTCTCTTGGATCTGGGGCGCGAAGTCGGAGTGCGAGAGACTGGAGATGCAGATGATCCCGGAGCTCCTTTCCCGCCCGGAGTCGGAAGGAAAACTGATCTTCGTGGACACGAATATCTATGTCAATACGCTTAAAGAGCTTACCGATGAGGATCATGTGCTGGTCATGCTGGCGGATCCTCAGATCTCGGAGAAGCGTTTCTTCGAAAGGCCGGATCCGGAAAAACAGTTTATCTACCGGCTCCTGATGGAGGAACCGGATCCGCAGGCGGCAATGGAGAATTACCGCGAGATCCTGCGCACGCTGAATTCGGAAAAGAATTACCGCTACTACAAATCCTGCGGATATAAGGTCCTGGTAAGAGACGAAGAAAGAACGCAGGAAGAGACCGTGGAACTGGCGGAAGTCGCATTTAAACTCCGTACCCCGAAGATGATCCTGACGGATCTGGATCACACGATCATGCATAATGACGGGACAGTCTCGGAGTACACGCTCTCAGTGTTGAAAAAGAGAAGAGAAGAAGGTGCGAAACTGGCGATCGCCACGGCGAGATACTGGATCGGTGCGGAGAGATATATTGATCTTCTGAAACCCGATTACGAGATCACGACAGACGGCACCCTCATCCATAAAGGAGACGAGTGTATCTACAGCTGTGCTTTTTCCGTTGAGGAGACGAATAACATTGTTAAGAAGATCTTCGAAGCGATGCCGGATGCCGAGATCACCGTGGCTTCCGGGAAAACGGTGTACTGGAACAGTAAGCACATCGCGGAGTCAGAAAGACTTCATAAAGCGACATACTGCGATTACACGGTACCCCTGACCTGCTGCGCCAATAAGATCGTCAGTGCTTTTGAAGACGGCAAGATCGCGGAACGGATCGCCGGAGAAATGGACTGCAAACTTCAGTACTACCGGGGCGAGAACTGGTATTCGTTCCTTCCGAAGGATTCGGGAAAACGTCAGGCCATCGAGGCAATGGCGAAAGAAAGCGGGATCTCCAGATTTTCCATGATCGCGTTCGGAGATGACAGAAACGACATCGACATGATCGGTACATGCGGCATGGGTGTGGCGGTGGAAAATGCGATCCCGGAAGTAAAAGAAGCGGCAAATCACATTGCCAAAGCAAACGATGAGGACGGGGTGGCTTTCTGGCTTTCCAAAGGCGAGTGATCCTTCCTTCGTGTGATATACTTACACTTGAAAAGAGAAACTTTTAGGGAAGGGCGGGTCTTCTATGTATCTCAAGAATAAAGTTTTGATGGCATTGAAAGTCAAGAATGTCCTGCTGGTCATTTTCTCGGTCTTCGAATTTATCTTCAGCGGATATGTGGCCCTCGATCTTCTGATATACTATCGGGACGATCTGGATACCGCGCTGCACGCGAAGGCGATGCCGGACTGCATCAACGGACTGATCACGGCTGTGGTGGTCCTTCTGGTCGTGGCGATCTCGAGAAAACTGATAGGCGACGCACGATTCTATTCAAGTTATTTTGAAGGCGATCTCGACGGAAAGATCAAAATATCGGATCTTGCCGGCGTGGCCGGTCATTCCGAAACGCGTGTGGGACTGGAGCTCTCACTGTTCCGGCTCATCTACATGAAGAAGTTTGAGATCAAGACGATCGACGGCGTAAAGCAGGTGGAGCTCTTCAGCAAGAAGACTCTTTGCGAGTGCAAAAACTGTGGCGCCGCTATCGAGAAGAAGCAGTATTTTACCGGTCAGTGCCCCTATTGCGGAAGTCCGGATATCTATGCAAAAGTACTTGCCGGGGATCGTTTCTACAGCATTTCGAATGAGGTGGAAAAGGGCGTGAACCATCCGGATTATTATGAGGCGACGGCGCTTGCCGCGAAAAAAGCACTGGCTTTTGTATTGATCATCGTAGCCGTTGCGATCCTTGTATTGTTCGGTATCCTCCTCTTCGACAGTATCACCAAGTATAACGATCAGGAGTATCTGAAGAAAGTGCTCCTTGATCCGGAAAGTGGTCTTCGTTCTTTCGCCCTGATCAAGGCGGACATCATGCACAAGATCGTGATGGCGGGTGTCTTCATTCTGGTTGCGCTGATCCTGATGACCCGGAGGATCAAGAGTATCGGTCCGATAAATATCTCCGAATCCTGCGCGAACTTTTTCTCTTCCTGCAAGGTGCCGTTCATCCATGCGGAAGAGGTGCCGGTGGTGAAGTCTTCCGGAAAGAAAAAGATCGGCGCGGTCCGTGGCGCGATCCGGAAAGGATATCTGAAGCATTGTACACTTGAGATGCATGATTCCGTCCTGCAGGTGGCGCTGGCCAAGAAGATCGTGAAGGATCACTGCCCGAGCTGCGCCTCGCCGATCAGCGGCGCCGTGGACGAGAACTATACCTGTCAGTACTGCGGCAATAAGATCATGGGCGTGATCGTGAAAAAGTAAGCGTTCCTTGCTGGTAAAAAGCGGTTATCTCAAAAGAGACCATTTTCGGCCCGGTGGAGCCGGGCTGACCGGTCAGTAGGGGGCACAGTGCTTTTGACGCATGTAACGCGTTAAATAATTAGACCAAATGACATAGACTTTGCTGATTGAGCTAATCTCCAAAAGGCGATTAGCTCATTTGCATCTATTCAGGCGAAATGGTCTTATCAAAAAGCACTTGCGGTTAGTCCATATGATATGAAACTCATAAAATGAGCTAATCATTGGAGGGCAGTCAGAAGAAATGATTAGCTCAAACACGGTAGATATGTCCAAATACGCTAATTGGCCATAAGAACTGGTTAGCTCAAATGAAAGGGAAACAGTAAAGTGAGCTAATCTGAGACAAGGATCAGTTAGACCATATGAGGGAAAACATCCAAAGTGAGCTAATCCGGGAAGAGAATGAATCATCTTAAGTATTTTTTAGACGTTTCCACTACCGAAGGTGATTCCGTTCTTGTGAGAAAAAAGGCGCTGCCGCAAAAATCAATTTGAAACAGCGCCTTCTTTTTTGCACGAATAGCTTTCGAGACGTCAGATCTCGATGTCGAATACCGTCTCGCAGACTTTCTTGTATTCTTCCAGATAGTGGTAGACGTAGAGCTTGATGTCGTGTTTTTTCGTCTCATCAAAACCGTCAGGAAGGAGAATGTACACGTCAGAATAATAGTGGACTTCGCTTCCGTCTCCGCTGATATCGTAGGAAGAGCGATGGATGATGCTCTTGCTGATATCGAGTTTTTCTCCGTCTACCATCAGCGTGATGCTGAAGACGTTCGGACCTGCTTTTTCCGGCTGGTCGAAGAGAACGGTGGCTTCGCCGTCGAGGCTGTCGGTGGTGAAAAGGATGTTGATGGGATCACTGAACATGGCACGGTCTTCGTCGTGAATGTACTTGGCGTGCCATACATTTCTGTCCATCAGCGTGACGTGCGAGAAAGTCTTCTGATCCGTGCCGGTTTCCGTGTCATAGTCGATGATCACTTTGAACTCCACCTGCATCGGGAAAGTGAAGATCTCGTCATATTCTTTCTGATGATGCATGTAGATCTCATCTGTCGTGAAAGGCTTGATGGTATAAACGCCGTCTTCGGAGATCTCGTTGGTGATGTCGTGGGATTCTTCCAGTGAATTGGTGAGCACATCCCATACTTCCAGCGTGATCTTCGTGACATTATGTGTGCCGGTAAATTTCAGGCTTCCCATCATTTCGGAGTAGCAGGCAAACACGGTCATGTCGCAGTCCGGAACTTCGAAAACAGGAGCAGTGGTGGTCGCCTCAGTGGCAGTGGTTACATCCGCGGAAGAGGAGGCGGAAACATCCGATCCTTCCTGCCCGCCGGGATCGCTCTGCGTAGTTGATTCCGGACCGGATGTGTCCTCGGTCACGTCGGTGCCCGGTGTTTCTGTTTCGGTATTGATGCCGGTTTCTTCTTGAGTGGTGGATTCCTCGATATTCAGGATATCCGCAAGGGCATCCGCTGTATCTCCCGTCAGGATCTGCATGTTGATAAGGATGATAATGATTGCGGTGATCATGGCCATCATCTTGACGGCTTTGTCACGCTTTGCGCCCGGTTTTTCCCAGTGGTACTTTCCGGGAGGGGTGATCTCGGGAGGAAGATTCCGCTTTTCCCAGTCCGGCACATTGATCGGGCGGTTTGGCTTTGCGGCTTCCCGTACTTCGCGCGTGACCGGATCCGAATACTCATCGGAAGCGGAGTATTCGGGATTCGAGTATTCGTCGAAGGGAAGATCGCGCGGATCGGAAAACTCATCCGTCAGTGGTTCGGCGAAGTATTTTTTTCGGTTCTTTTTCCAAGGATCTGCCATGAAGCATACCTCTTATTTCTGATGTACGTCGACCTGCGGGAACGGAACCTCGACACCGGCCTTCTTGAATCCGAGAAGGAGATCACGGTTCAGGGCACGTGTGGCGGCATAGATGTTGGCATCGTCCACATCGACGACGAATTTCAGGATGACTGCGGAATCAGCGAGTGCATCGACTCCGAGATAGGACGGTTCGGATTTCAGGATGTCCTTATGACTCTCGAAGATCTCTTTCATAAGAGCAGGGATCTTTTCCTCCAGTTTGACCAGATCGGTATCGTAGGGGATCCCGATGGAACTGACGGCCTTGGAGATATGCTCCGAGCGGTTCAGGATATTCGACATATCCGAGTTGTTGATGATCTTGACATTTCCGCCCATATCCGTGATGCAGGTGGTGCGGATGCCGATGCTGGTCACACGTCCGCGGAATCCGCCGACCTCGATAAAATCACCGACGTTATACTGGTTCTCGAAGATCATGAAGATACCGGTGACCAGGTCAGCGATCAGGCTGTTGGCACCGAAACCGACGATCAGGGCCAGGATCCCGACGCCGGCAACGATGGTGCCTACGTTAGCTCCGAGGATCGTCAGTCCCCAGCAGAGGATCACGATGGCGGTGATATAGCGGATCGCGTTCGCGAGTACACTTAAGATGGTCTGGGCACGCGGTTTCTTCGGCTTGATCAGACTCAGGAAGAAAAGGATCAGATTCTCAATGATCAGGACGACAGCGGCCATGATCACGACCTTTAGTATTGAAGAGAAATTGATGTGGAAATCTTTGACGACTCCCTCCACGGAAGAGAAGATGCCTTTCGCCATGCCGATACATACCAAAATGACGAGTACGACGATCCCGATGATCAGTTTGACTGCAGTCTTCTTCGTATTCAGACGATTCATAGCTAAATTCCGCTCATCCCCTAATGCCTGAGAAGAAGAGCGTACGACCCCCTTTTGCCATTTTTATCTTAATAATATTTTAGTCCCCAACCTATGTCTTTTCAAATGAACATCAAATGAACAGACCGTGAACTTTGCATAAGAAACGGCTTCAGGAAAGGAAGCCGTTGTTGTGTTCTTCAAGTGTATCTTCCAGCTCCAAAGGATTCGGTAGGGAGAGACTGTAGCAGAGGTCGGTGAGGAGTTTCTGCTGCTCTTCGGCGATGTCGGGACGGGAGTAGAAGTGGATCATGACGACCGACTTCGCTTCCAGATACATGATGTAGCAATCGTAATAGGGAGAGCCGGAAGAGGAGGCCACATGGCAGGCGAGTTCTTTCACCCTTGCGTCGGAATGTTCATGCCAGTCCGTGGGTTCCCAGTTTTCCGGAACGGAGGTCATGGCTGTATCGTAAAGATTGAAATACTCACGTGCCCGGTTATGGGATCCGAAATGAAGAGAAGAGATCGTGATCTCCCAGTTATCCGCACCGTCGTGATAAAGGAAACGCATCTCCACATCGTTCATAAGGTCGTCGCGCATATCCTTGTTGCCCTTGCGTCTTTCGTCCAGGTTCATGAGCGTGAATACATTCTTCTGCTTGGAAAACTGGTCGTACTTGACTTCTTTCGCACTGAAAAGATCCCGTACCGTATCCATGAGACGCCGCTCCGTCGGCACAGAGAAAAGCACTATCAGGACGAGAAGCCCGGTTACGAGAATTGCCTCGCAGATAAATATGAAAGTCCACGTTTTTCGGGAAAAATCCGTTTCTTTAGCCATTCCATCCTCCGATGTATTTATATTTATTTATTATACACTAGAGTGCGGATGTGGTAAAATATAACCCGATCAATGGAGAGGGTAGATGCGGTCTTTTGCCCGGGATCGTTTCCAGCCTTCTTTTTAGCTTAAGGAGACGGAATTCATGCGGGAACTGGAATATCCCTTTGATGCGGAAAGCATACTGAAACAGAAGAAGAGCCTGCGAAGAAAACTGCTTGCTTCGGAGGAAGGCTTTTCTGCCACAAAGAAGATCGCGATCCTTGGCGGACAGACTACGCAGAACATCAAACTTATGCTGGAGCTTTTCCTTCTGAATCAGAAGATCCGGCCGGAGTTCTATGAGACAGAGTATAACCAGTACTATGAAGAAGGGCGTTTTCCGAATCCGACGCTGCAGGAGTTTGCCCCGGATGTGATCTATGTCTGCACCTGTATCCGAAACATTCCGGATTTTCCGCTTCTTTCAGACACGCCGGAAGAAGTGGCGCGGAAGAGAGACCAGGTCATTGAAAAGTTTACCGGCCTTTGGGAGAATCTTGAAAAGACGTACCATTGCCCGATCATCCAGAATAATTTCGAATATCCGTATTTCCGGCTTCTGGGAAATAAAGACGCCAGCGATATCCACGGACGCGTGAACTTCGTCTGTGAGCTGAACCGCGGTTTTTATGAGTATGCCCAGAAGCATGAGAACTTCTATATCTGTGACGTCAACTATATTTCCGCAAGCTACGGCCTGGAAAAGTGGTCGGATCCTTTCTACTGGCACATGTATAAATACGCGGTGGCCGTTCCGGCGATCCCGTATCTTTCTTTCAACGTGGCCAATATGATCAAGTCGATCTACGGGAAGAACAAGAAAGCCTTTAACCTTGATCTGGACAATACCCTGTGGGGCGGGATCGTCGGTGACGACGGCCCGGAGAATATTGAGATCGGACAGGAGACGTCTGTAGCACAGGGCTATAGTGAATTCCAGGAATATATAAAGCTTCACAAGCAGCTTGGTGTGCTCCTTACGGTGAACTCGAAAAATGACGAAGCGAATGCCGTCGCGGGCGTAGAGCGTCCGGACAGTGTGCTTCACAAAGATGATTTCGTGAGTTTTAAGGCGAACTGGAATCCCAAGAGCGCGAATCTGATCGAGACGGCTAGGGAACTGAGCCTTCTTCCAGAGAGCTTCGTTTTCGTGGACGATAATCCGGCAGAACGGGCGATCATTGAGGCACAGGTGCCGGGTGTGGCGACGCCTCCGATCGACCGTGTGGAATACTATGTACCGATCCTCGACAAGAGCGGTTTCTTCGAGGTCACCTCTCTTTCCAAAGATGACCTCAAGAGAACGGAAATGTATATGGAGAATGCAAAGCGTGCGGAATTCCAGGCTTCGTTTTCCGACTATGAGGAGTATCTGCGATCTCTTGAGATGAAGGCGGAGATCCGTTCCTTCTCCCCGATGTATATGTCGCGTATCGCGCAGCTGACCAACAAGAGCAACCAGTTCAACCTGACGACGAAGAGATACACGCAGACCGAGATCGAAGAGGCGGCCGCCGATCCGGAACGGATCACGCTTTACGGGAAACTTTCCGACCGTTTCGGCGACAACGGTGTGGTCAGCATCGTGATCGGTAAGATCGAAGGAGAAAACCAAGAGGAGCTTCATATGGAGCTGTGGCTCATGAGCTGCCGTGTCCTGAAGCGTAATATGGAATATGCCATGATGGATGCCCTTGTCCGGGAAGCAAAGAAGAAGGGGATCAGGAGAATCGTCGGCTATTACTATCCCACAGGCAAGAACGGCATGGTGCGGGAGTTTTATAAAGATCAGGGATTTACTCTGGTCAGTACGGATGAGAATGAGAACACGACGTGGGAATTTGTCGTGGATTATAACTACAAGAATAAGCAGAATGTGATCGATGTGGAGGAAAATAATGACTAGAGACGAAGTATATGAAAGACTGAATAAAGTTTTCCGTGAAGTGCTGGATGATGAGACTATTGAACTTCATGATGAGACGGTAGCGGATGATGTGGAAGGATGGGATTCTTTCGAGCATATCAATATCGTCGTTGCCGTGGAAGAAGAATTCGGATTTAAGATCCCCATGGGCAAGACCGTGAAGATGAAAAACGTCGGAGAAATGGTCGACCTGATCATGGAATCCGGATCCTGAGCGTAGGGCGTCACGATGATCTCGATGACCATTACGTCTTTCTATTTTTTCGTATTTCTTCTGGCCGCAGTGACGGTCTATTATGTTTTGCCGAAAAAACTGCAATGGATGGAGCTCCTTCTGTTCAGCGTGGTTTTCTATGTGCTGGCAGCCACGCCTTCGACATTTGTTTATGTGCTGCTCTCCGCGGGCATGGCGTGGTGCGTGACCAATGGTATGGACGCGGACAGGAAGAAACGTCTGAAGGCGAAAGCCGGGAAGAATGAGGAAGATGTCTCCGGTGAAAAAACGGAAGGCGGCGCCGATGAAATAGCAGGAAAAAGCGCTCCGAAGGTAAAGCCGGGATCTTCCGAAACGAATAACGAGCGGGCATGGAAAATGCTCATGGTATTGACGATCGTGATCGACGTCCTTTTATGGCTTCTTCTGAAAGGCCGTTCCTTTATCGGATCGGCAATGTGGGGGATCAACCGTATTTTCCCTTCGGTCCCCGTGGTGGAACTTCCGCCGGTGGCTGTTGCCATGGGTATGGGTTATTACACGCTTCAGGTCATCAGCTACACCGTTGACTGCTACTGGGAGAATGCAAAACCGCAGAAGAACTTTCCGAAACTTCTTCTGTTCTGCTGTTTCTTCCCGCAGATGATCACCGGCCCGATCAGCCGGTATGACCAGCTGACAGGCCTTTATGAGAAGCATAAGTTTTCGTATCTGAATCTTGCGCACGGCACGCAGCGTATCCTGTGGGGACTTTTCAAGAAGATCGTACTTGCGGAACGATGCGGTATCCTGATCGATGCCGTGTGGGCGGACTTCACCCGTTTCGGCGGGATCTATACCTGGATCGCGATGCTTCTTTATCCGATCCAGCTCTATGCTGATTTTTCCGGCTGCATGGATATTGTTATCGGTGTGGCAGAGCTCTTCGATATTCATCTTACCGAGAACTTCAAAAATCCGTTCTTCTCCCAGACCAGCCAGGAGTTCTGGCAGAGATGGCATATCACGCTGGGCACGTGGGCGAAGGATTATATCCTGTATCCTGTCTTAAAGAGTTCATGGCTTCAGAAACTCAGTAAGAAGCTGAAAAAGCGCTGCGGAAAGAAAGCCGGCAAGTTTATCACGACGGCGATCGGAATGGCGGTGCTGTGGCTGGTACTCGGTATCTGGCACGGTGCGGTGAAGCATATCATCGGGGTCAGCCTGTGGTACTGGATCATCCTGATGCTGGAAGATCTTTTGAAGCCGCGTGCGGAGAAGATCAACAAGAAGTTCGGGTTTAAGACGGACCGTTTTGGATGGAAGTTTTTCCGTGCCGCGCGGACATATTTTACCTATTCACTCGGTATCGTTTTCTTCCGTGCCGATGATGTGGGCAGAGGTTTTGCTTTCCTGAAAGAAGCCGCGCTGACATTTACGAAATCGAGATGGAATCCCTGGATCCTGTTTAATGACGATATCCTTAAACTGGGCATCACGTATAAAGATATCAACGTGATCCTTCTTTCCGTTCTTGCCCTTATCGCGGTAGCGGCACTTCGGGAAAAATACGGGTATGCCAGAACATGGATCGACACGCAGCCGGTGCTTTTCAGGCGGACGCTTTATGTCTGTCTGTTACTTGCCGTCGTGATCCTCGGCGCATACGGACCGGGATACTCGGCCGGCGCTTTTATCTACGGGCAGTTCTAGAGGTGAAAAGATGAAGAAAGACGTTTTGAAAAAAATAATCGATCTTGGTGTTTTCGCACTGGTTCTGGTCCTCGGATTCCTCTGGATCAACAAGATCTTCGGATATCAGGACAACATCCATTCGAAGTCTGTGTTCGAGCAGTTCTATGATCTGCCGGATAACGTGGTGGATGTGGCCTGGATCGGACCGAGTTCGGTGCAGGAATATATCATCCCGTCCCAGATGTATGAAGAACGTGGGATCACGCTGTATCCTCTTGCCATCGGAAGCATGCCTTTTGACGCGACGGAACTGCTGATCAAGGAGTTTGAGAAGACGCAGGATCCGAAACTGTATCTGGTGGATCTTCGGGATATCGCTTTCTCCGCACTGTCGGATCCGGGCATCCGGCGCATCACGGATAATATGGCATTTTCAAGAAACCGTATCGATCTGGTGGAGAAGATGCTCAGCGACTGGGAGTCCTGTTTCCCGGGTAAGAAAGAAGACCGTTTCGACTATTATTTTTCATTCATGAAGTACCATTCAAGATGGACCGAACTTCAGAAGACGGACTTCACGGATGATGAAGATTGCTTTATGGGTTACTGGATCAGTACCAAGACTACGAAGTACGATAAGAAGGAAGTGCTGGCCAGACTTGATTCCCCGGAAGTGAGTATTCCGGAGGAGAATATCCGCTTCCTGAATGAGTTCCTGGATTTCTGCGATACTTTTGAAAAGAAAGTGATCTTTACGTGCACGCCGAACTGCCTGGATGAGGTAAAATTCGGTCAGTATAACTTCGCGAAAAGGATCATTACAGAGAGAGGTTATGAAGTCTGGGATCTCAATGAAAACGTGGATGAGATGGGCCTGGATTTTGAGAAGGATTTCGGCGGTGTGCTGCATGTGAATGTCCACGGCGCGGAAAAAGTGACCCGCTACGTGGCGGATCGCCTTTGCTCGGTGTTTTCCCTTGCTGACCACCGTGGAGAAGAAAAGTGTGCGGTTTATGAGAAGTGCGCGGCGCGCTTCCATAAGCGTATGAACGAAGTGGATCTCACCCATGAGGAAAACCTGGATGCGTATCTCGATCAGCTTTCGCTTATGACGGATGGCTATACGATCTATATGGCGACGAACGATATCCAGGGAAAATATCTGAACACGGAGCATGCAGGTAAACTTCAGAAACTGGGACTTACGGAGGCGTCTGCTCTGGCCACGCCGGAATACCATAGTTATCTTGCGATCATCTCCGATGGCGAAGTGCTCTGCGAGTCACTTGGTCAGGACGGACTGGACAGTGTCTATGAGTCACTTGTCGGCAACACGAAAGTCTCTTTGAGCAGCGCCAGCTGGATCGGTCTTTACGGCTGCTCCATCCGTTTGGGTCAGGATGAAATGAGCCTGAATGAGCGTGGACTCAATATTGTTGTCGTTAACAGCCGGACGGGCGAAGTATTGGACTCCGTTGCTTTTGACACCGGAGCGGAAGATCTCGCTTGTAAGAGATGGGAGAGGCCCGAAGAGGAATGAAGCCGGAATCGCTTCGGTTGACATATGAAACATCAAATCATAGACTGGTTTTGAATATAGATCATATATTTGGAAGGTTGAGGAAAATGAAAAACAGAATAATGAAAGTGGTGCTGTCAGCTCTGGCTTTGAGCGTAGCAGTATGTCTCGGCACCATAAAGAATGCGGATCGTTTTGTCCGCGCGGAAGACGGAAAACAATATACCATGGAGGAGCCGGCTGAGCCGACTCCCACACCTGTTCCGGAGGATCCGGAAGCGACACCGACACCTACGCCTACACCGACACCTACGCCGGATCCGGAAGTTACAGCAGTGCCGACGGTTACGCCCACACCTGATCCGGATGTGACGGTAACACCGACACCCACGCCGGACCCGGACGTTACAGTAACACCCACTCCGACACCTGACCCGGATGCGACAGTGACACCTACACCGTATCCGACTGAGCCGACTGAACCAACCGTTACACCTGATCCGGGTGATACTACTCCGACTCCGGAACCGACACCGGTACCGACTTTCGAAGATTTTGTTGAGCGCCTGTATAACATCGCGCTGGACCGTGATTCGGAGCCGGAGGGAAAAGAATTCTGGGTGACCAAGGTTTCCAAGGGTGAATACACCGGCGCGGACTGCGCAAGATTCTTCCTCCTGGATGCCCCCGAATTTCTGAACCGGAAGATGAACGACAGTGATTTTGTCGAGACATTGTATAAGACATTCTTCGACCGCGACTCGGAAGAGGCCGGAAAGAAATACTGGATGGATCAGCTGAAGAAGGGCACACCGAAGCGGAATGTGGTGAATGATTTTATCGAGTCCACCGAATGGTGTAACGTCTGTGCGACTTACGGCGTCAAGTCCGGTGCCTTGTACCACAAGGCAGAATTCGCAAGCACGAACGCGATCGATTTCGTCACACATCTTTACAACGAATGCCTGGATCGGGATCCGAATGCTAAGGAACTTAAGTCGTTGAGCCTTTCTCTGACAACACTTGATAAGTCTGCTGCCCGTGCGGTGAAGGAACTCTTCACATCGAAGGAATTCCTTGCGAAGAAGACTACGGATAAGGAATTCGTAACACGGCTATATAAGGCAGTTCTGGATCGTGAGCCGGATGAGGAAGGTCTTGTGTTCTGGATGAAGAAACTCGACGCCAAGCTGGACAGAAATGTCGTGATCCGTGCTTTTGCATGCTGCTACGAGTTCGAGAAATTCTGTAATGCGAATGCTTTTGAAAGAGGAACGATCTGAGGATCGTTCTCTTTGCTTTTGAAGAGGAAAATGAAGCGCAGGAAGCTTCCGGCGCAAGTGCTTTTGGAGAGGACACATGATCTATTTTCTGAAGGACAATCTGGGAACGATCGTAGTCAGCCTGATCCTGATCGGGATCGTGGTGCTGATCCTTCTGAAGATGAACCGGCAGAGAAAAGAAGGCAAGGGCTCCTGCAGCTGCGGCTGTTCGGCCTGCCCGATGAGCGGGACCTGTCATGACAAGGGGGAGAATGATGCCCCGAAAGAAAAGTGAGGAAATCATAGTGAAAAGCAAAGTCAGATATATCGGAATCCTAATGGCCCTGCCGCTTCTTGCCGGCATGCTGACCGGCTGTGTTGTCGGAAAGGCCGGAAGAGAGAAACAAAAGCAGTGGGTCGAAGAGATGAATAAAACTTTCAAGGATACCCATTTCGAATATGTCGGACCGGAACAAGGAGAATTCGGCGCTGAGGCAAATATCGCCAGGATGAAGGCAGATGACGGTTTGGGTTGTCGGGTCAAGAAACTCAACGGAAAGCTGCTGACCGACTATAACTATTACCGTTACGTAGACGATGTAGATGAGTATTTTTACGATTATTTCGGGGATTGGGTCGAAGATATCTGTGATTCCTATGAAGTGTCGCATGTCGCCGGGTCTGACGATATCTATTCTCCGCTCGAAGACATTTCCGCGGAGGAATATATTGAGAAATATGTTGACTGTGATACTGTATATGTTTTTCTGTATGAACCAAGCGGGGATTTTCTATCGGAAGACGAGATGCGTGATCTTCTGATCAATGTCTGTAAAGACAGAGAAGAAGCATGTGTGATCAAGATATACTGGTATACCGAAAAACCGGAAAAAGATGACCGTTTCAAGACGTATGTCGAGGATTACTCGCTCTACATGAAGGAGAAGGGGACGATACGTAATATCTATCACAACTACAAAGATCCGGCGAAAGAAGACCACTACGTTTTGCAGGATTATAAGATCTGAGAAGCACCTCCGCCAACAGGATATGTGAAGGATATGCGAAGGATACACGAAGGATATTCAAAGGATACATGAGTGCGCTAACCTGATGACATGGAGGTAATTCAGATGGCCAGGATACTGATCGTAGAAGATACAGCATCACTTCGCGAACTCGTCGCCGAACACTTCAGGGAAACCGGTGCTTTTGAAGTGGATACGGCAAAAGACGGGAACGAAGGATTGCATTTTGTCGAGACGGAAAAGTACGACATTGCGATACTGGACATCATGCTGCCGGGACCATCGGGTTTTGACATCTGCAAGATATTACGACGCAAAAGCAACTGCCCCATCGTTTTTCTTACCGCATTGGGTAACGAGGACAACATCCTGAAAGGATATGCCCTCGGTGCGGACGAATACATGGTCAAGCCCTTTTCCATCAAAGTGCTCTATGCCAAGTGCCTGGCGCTGCTGGCGAGAGCTTCGGCGGAAAAAGAAGCTGCCCCCCGGGCACTTGCAGACGGGATCCTTCGTTGCGGAGACATTGCGCTGGATCCGCTTCGGATGGAAGTTTCAGCCGATGGAAAAGAAGTAGAACTGGCACCAAAAGAATACTTCCTTTTGAAGGTTCTCATGGAGAACCAAGGGTGCGTTCTCGGAAGACAGAAGCTTCTGGATCTGGTGTGGGGAATCGATTTTGACGGAACGGATAGGGTCGTGGATAATCACATCAAGAAACTGAGAAAGAATCTAGGTGCTTCCGGAGGCGCAATCAAGACGGTGATCGGCGGAGGTTATAAGATCACCGGATAAAGGAGGCGCTGCTATGAAAGAAAGTAAGAGAGAGTCGATAAAAAAACCGAAATTCCTGCCTTTGTTCCTGATCACTCTGGCGAGTTGCCTTATGGTAACTTCACTGGCATCGTTTTTCCTGCTTCTTGAACAGAAAACATGGATCGATTCCAAGCGGAGAGAGAAGTATCAGGAGAGGCTCAATTCGGTAGTCGAAGCTTTGAAGGTGTATTACGAAACCATTTCGCATGATAAAACTGTTGGAGAATATATTTATGGATTGGATGAGCAAGAAGCGCTGGCAGACCTGAAGGCGAAACTTGCCTATTTCCGCTATAACCCGGACTTCGAGGCGTATGCAAAAGCATCTGCAAGAGTATATATAGAAGATGATTTTTATGAAATTGACACTGAAAACGTTGATTATGTGGGTGAGGAATTGGGCTGGAATTTCGGATGGCCCGCCAACGGCCCGACGACAGGGGTATACTACTTTGTTTCAGATATTTCTGCTTTCTCCAATATGGATAAATATGAGGAAGGAAAATACAGTTTCAGTAAGACTGTCAATAATGAGATAAAATACCGATACGACCCGTGGGGAAGAGCGATCTTCGGTCAACCGGATTACCATTATGTTTATGACGGTTTATATATCAATCAAGATCTCATGACTTGTCTTCCTGCTACAATCGTCGTTTATGAGAAGCACGAGGGGACGGATGAGGAAAACAAGGTGGCCAGGATCACTTTCCCTGTGCCGGATTCGCCGGATTATGTGTTAATACATTATAAGTGGGATCTCCATCCCTACACACTTGTGCCGTATGAAAGAGACGCAAATTGGTGGCATGGGGAAAAGGAGTATGTTATTGAGGACGACTATGGCTTTTGGAACGTGCACTATACCGCGATGAAGGAAAAATCACTTCTCGAACTTCTTCCTGTTACCACGTGGATCGTATTGGGATTGATTTCTCCGATATGTGCACTGATCCTGGCAGTCGTGATCGCCGTAGTTCTTTACAGCAGGAAGAAAATGCTCTGGAGCATTGTTGAGTATGAGAGAACAACGACGGAAAGAATGGCGCACGATATGAAGACACCGCTGGCGACGATCTCTGCTTATTCGGAGCGGCTTTCCGATCTGATCGCGAAGCGGAATGAAACGAAGGAACAGGCCGGATCGGAAGGCGGCGCGGTGCGTTCCGACGGACTTTCATCCGATACAGATACCAATACTACGGAAGAGAAAATTGCTGAATATACTGCCGGTATTTCGGAGAATGTATTTGAGATGAATGCCAAGCTCGAAAAGATCCTGCACTTTTCCAAGATGCGCAACGCTAACGTTGGATCAGAGAAGAAGCTGACCGATCTCGGCGACCTGGTAAAAGAATGCGTGAAAAAGTATCAGGTGCTTTTTGAGAAAAAGGGAATCAATGTCGCGATTACCGGGGATAGTTTTTCTTTGAATACGGATCGCGAAACACTTCTTCATGCTATCGATAATCTCATTTCCAACTGCGCAAAATATGTGGAGCCGAATAGCGAGGTGAAGATTGAAATGTCGGCGGAGAAACTGGTTTTCCAAAACCGCACGTCGCAACAGATCGATAATGCCGAAGAATTGAAAAAGCCCTTCGTGAAAGGCGAACAGGCCCGCGGTGAAAACGGCACCGGACTCGGCCTGGCCATGGCGGACAATGACCTGAAGATGCTCGGATATGCACTGCGGCTCAGCTACGAGAATGGCATGTTCGGCGCGGCAGTGATTCTCGGGAAGAAATAACCTCTTGCGTTTGGGGAAGAGCAGACGGTTCAGATCGTGGGTGGGCGCAGCTGGGAAAGTGCTTTTCGAGCGGGATCAGACTTCGCAATCATATGGGAGGGGACTAAATTGAGCGTTTCAATAAATCAGTCGTATTATTTTGGACGTGATGTTTGTTTTGAGGGGATGAATTTCTGAAATATGCGCCATTAGTCCTACTTTTTCGCATGCACAAGGGGATGAATCTTTGTTTTTGGAAGAATTAG